>OOAJ01000011.1_pt1 | contig 175130 bp, 172 predicted proteins | sample 1671241 | NCBI WGS metagenome assembly OOAJ01 (sample SAMN06348136, study PRJEB24527) | human gut metagenome | biome: human gut; feature: ankylosing spondylitis patient; material: feces | host: Homo sapiens | place: China | collected 2015-10
GGATTTTCGGAAAATATGCTCTACTTTTTTTGAAAATTTTTTAAATTAATTTTGTAGGCTCTTTCCTTACCCCAACATTTAGTATAGAGCCTGAATTAATTGCATTTATTGAAAGCAAGTGCAAGGAACGCAGTCGATGTAAGTTTACCGTCGATTTTAACAGAAAGGGATACCAAAGCGGATTTTTTAATATTTCCTGCTACTCGGATTATTACAAGGGATATATTGTAAGTATTAATACGCAAAACGGTTCTCATGGCAAATGCTGTATAAATGATCCCGAATACAGAGAATATGTTTATAAAATGGTAAAGATATCTGAAAGCGAGTATCATTATTAAGCGAGAATAAATTTTGATATAAAGTAAAACGGAGCAACTCATCAAAGCGAGTGCTCCGTTTTTTGTCTTATTTTGCTTTATCTGAATTATCAGTCTTATTATAATTTAACGCAAAAATTTGCGACAGCCAAAAATATTGTGCGCTCACAGAGGACTCGGATTTAGTCTTTATATGGTATTCTGAAATAATCAAGGTATTTTTTGAATTTGTCTTGCGCTGTAAGGCAGGTGTCAATTAAATAACCCTTTTCGTTTTGCCATTCGCTTAGTCCTCTGTAATAGAACATTTTTAGGTTTTCGTCAATAATAAACGGGACTATATTATGCTTTAAACACTCTTTAAACAATATCAATCTGCCTATACGACCGTTGCCGTCTTGAAATGGGTGAATACGCTCAAATTCATAGTGAAAGCTGATTAAATCTTCAAAAGATTTGTTGTCGGTCTTGTTGTAGGCAGAAATCAGAGCTTTTATTTTATCGTGCACTTCCTCAGGAGGAGTGGTAATTTTACCTCCGGCTTCATTCGGATATTTTTTATAATCACCGACGGCAAACCAATCCTTGCGAGAGTCACTCGTTCCGTTTTTCAGCACCATATGCAGCTGTTTTATAAAAGTTTCACTCAGAGGCTTTGCTGCCTTGTCAATCACCATATCTATGCACTTAAAATGGTTTGCGGTTTCAACTATGTCATCTACATTTATCGTACTGTCGGTAAAGCCGATTGTATTTGTTTCGTAAATGTAGCGTGTTTGGTCGTGCGTTAATTTACTGCCCTCGATATGGTTTGAATTATATGTTAATTCAACCTGTATTTTATGGTATATGCCGCCGCTTATTTTGCTTGCTTTCTCGGCTTTTAAAACCTCCAATAGATTACTCGGCGCTTGTTTTACTGAGTTGCTCCTTTTCGGAGGTTCGGCATTTTCGGGAATATTCCATGTTTTACCTGTTAAAAAGGCATCGGGAATTTTTCCGCTTGCGCAGTAATTGCGCACTGTTCTTTCAGATAAATTCCAATTTTTAGCTACTTGAGCAACTGATAAAAATTTCATATTCCACCTCCGACTCTAAATAATTATATCATATTATCGGCAATAAATCAACGAATTATAAATTGCAAAATTCGACTTTCTTGCCGATAACGGCATAACCCTTTGATTTAGCCGAAAAAATAACCGCCACCAAAATAATACTTATTTTGACGGCAAAAGGTGATATAATTTATAAAAACCGCATTTTCAGTAGATTTTATAAGAACAAAATCTGTTTGTTATTGCGGCAAGAATTTTTTGCAGGTTAAACTTGCATATGAAAAATGGTGTGAAAAAATTACCTGAGATTTTAATAATGAGAAAATCAAACGATTATTTAGTGTAATTTTACTATCAGGTTATGGTAAAAATGTAAAAAATTAAAAACTTGACCTGCAAATTTATATATATTGCATAAAAACTAAATATAATTTTTGTTTGATAAAATTGCTCTCTTTTATTGCTCTTTTGACAAAAATATGATAGAATAATTCAGAGGTAGTATGTATTATGGATAATGTTATAGTAGTAGCCTCCGGAAAAGGCGGCACCGGTAAGTCAACGGTGTGCATTTGCCTTTCGGTTGCTCTTATAAAACAGGGTAAAAAAGTTTTGCTTATCGACTGCGACTGCGGTATGCGTGGTCTTGATATTATGCTCGATATGGAAAACGATATTGTTTTTGATGCGGCAGACGCCGTAAGCGGCAACTGTTCTTTTACAGATGCGGTTTATAAAAGCAAAAACAATGAAAATCTTTATCTAATGGCAGCACCTTTCGATACCGATAACGAGCTTAGTCCGGGTGTGTTCCGTCAGCTTGTGGAGTCTTTAAAGGCTGATTATGATTTTGTTATTATTGATTCACCGGCGGGTATCGGTTCGGGCTTTGTTACTGCTGCTACGCCTGCCGACAGGGCGCTTATAGTAGCTAATGCAGAGCCTACAAGTGTACGAGGCGGACTAAAGGTTAAAAACAAGCTCGATGCTTTGGGGGTAAAAAACCAAAGGCTTGTAATTAACCGCTTTGACAGAAAAACTTTTACCGAGCTTGGCTTTTATGCCGACCTTGATGAAGTTATTGATGCGGTGCAAACTCAGCTTATAGCGCTTGTGCCGTTTGACATAAGAATATCAGTTATTATGCAGCGTGGAGTTGCAGGGCTTAACTGGAGTGCCGCAGCATCGGTATTCGATTGTCTGGCACGCAGGCTTGAGGGGCAAAGAGTCCCCTTGGCGTTTAAAGGATAAGCCTTTTAATATATAGGGAGGAATTTGTGTATGAATATTGCTCTTATTGCGCACGATGAAAAAAAGGAACTTATGGTTCAGTTCTGCATTGCTTATTGCGGTGTTTTAAGCAGAAATAACCTTTGTGCAACAGGCACTACGGGCAAAATGGTTTCAGAGGCAACAGGTCTTACAATTCAAAAGTTTTTAGCCGGCTCACAGGGCGGCAGTCAGCAGATTGCGGCAAGAATTGCCTGCAACGAAATTGATATGCTTCTCTTTTTCAGAGATCCGCTAAATCCAAAGCCAAACGAGCCTAATGATATGAATATGCTCAGACTTTGCGATATGCACAATATTCCGGTTGCAACAAATATCGCAACCGCAGAGGTACTTATTCATGGTCTTGAGCGTGGCGACCTTGACTGGAGAAATATTTTAAAGTAAAAAGCGATTTTATTGTCGGGCGGTTTTGTGCTGCCCGATAATTGTGTTTATACGGAATTTTCGATTAATATAAAAGGTTTTATAATTTGGAGGAAATAATGGGAGTAATCACCAAAAAGATTAAGGGCACAGAGGATGTTTTGCCAAAGGACAGCTACCGCTGGCAGTTTGTAGAAGATGTTATGCGTAAAGAATCGGCGTCTTACGGCTTTAAAGAAATTCGTACACCTGTTTTTGAGCACACAGAGCTTTTTGCCAGAGGTGTGGGTCAGACAACAGATGTTGTTCAGAAAGAAATGTACACCTTTGACACCAAGGGCGGAGAAAGTGTTACCCTTCGTCCCGAGGGTACGGCAGGCGCAGCAAGAGCAGTGCTTGAGCACGGTCTTGTAAATGACAGTTTACCTATCAAGGCAAGCTATTTTGTGTCTTGCTACCGCTACGAAAAGCCGCAGGCAGGCAGATTAAGAGAGTTCCACCAATTCGGTCTTGAGTGCTACGGCACACAGTCACCTGTTGCCGATGCAGAGCTTATTTGCGCCGCACAGTCTATTTTTGACCGCCTCGGCATTAAACAGCTCAGACTTGAAATTAATTCTATCGGCTGCCCTACTTGCCGTGCCGAGTATCACAAGGCGCTCAAGGAGTATTTTTACGGATACAAAGACGAGCTTTGCGAAACCTGCAATTCAAGACTTGAAAAAAATCCTATGAGAATACTCGACTGCAAAAGTCCCGTATGCTCAAAGATTGCACAGGGCGCACCTAAAATTACAGATTATCTTTGCGATGAGTGTAAAGAACACTTTGCAAGCGTTCAGAAATACCTTGATGCCGCAGGTGTTGAATATACAATAAATCCTACAATTGTTCGTGGACTTGACTACTACACAAAAACTGTTTTTGAGTTTGTTACCGACTTTATCGGTGCTCAAGGCACAGTTTGCGGCGGCGGCAGATATGATGGACTTATTGAGGAGCTCGGCGGAAAGCACTTGCCGTCACTCGGATTTGCAATGGGCATTGAAAGACTTTTAATGCTTATGGACAAACAGGGCATTGAAATTCCGAAACCGTCAACCTGCGACCTCTATGTTGCGGTTATGGGCGAAAAGGCATCGCTTAAATCGTTTGAAATTATCAAAGCTGTCCGTTCCTGCGGGCTTATTGCCGAAACCGATGTTGTAGGCAGAGGACTTAGAGCACAGATGAAATATGCCGACAAAATCGGCGCAAAGTTCTCTATGGTGCTCGGCGACAATGAGATTGAGCAGGGCAAGGCAGTTATTAAGAATATGTCGAGCGGCGAGCAGACTGAAATGGTACTTGACGATACATTTGCAAAGAAATTTATGGTACTTCAGCTTGCCGATGTTGACAGCTTTAAGCTGTAAGCGTTGACAACTTAATTTAAGGAGATATACAAAAATGGCAGAATTTATGACAGGACTTAAACGAACCGACTATTGCTCCGACCTTAGAATCGGCGATGTCGGCAGAGAAGTAACAGTTTGCGGTTGGGTACAGCGTTGCCGTGACCTCGGTCAGCTTATTTTTATTGACCTTCGTGACCGCACAGGCATTGTTCAGCTTGCGTTTAACGATAAGACGGATAAAGAAATTTTTGATAAAGCTTTTGCTTGCCGCAGTGAGTATGTTTTGGCGGCAAAAGGCATAGTATGTGAGAGAAGTTCCAAGAACAAGGATATTCCCACAGGCGATATTGAGGTTATGGTAACAGACCTTAGAGTTCTTTCAAAGGCACAGACACCTCCTTTTGAAATTGTTGACGAAACAAGCACAAACGAGGAGTTAAGACTTAAATACCGTTATCTTGACCTTCGCCGCCGTCCTATTCAGAACAACATTATTATGAGAAGTAAGATTGCAAAGGTTGCAAGAGATTATTTCTACGAGAACGGATTTATCGAAATAGAAACTCCTATGATGATAAAGTCAACTCCGGAGGGTGCAAGAGATTACCTTGTACCGTCAAGAATCCACAAGGGCAAGTTCTACGCTCTTCCGCAGTCACCGCAGATTTACAAGCAGCTTTTGATGGTATCGGGTTTTGACCGTTACATTCAGCTTGCCCGTTGTTTCAGAGATGAGGACTTAAGAGCCGACCGTCAGCCTGAGTTTACACAGATTGATATGGAGCTTTCGTTTGTTGATATGGACGAAATTATGGAAATCAACGAGGGACTTTTCAAGCGTTTGTTTAAAGAAGTGCTTGGCAAGGAGCTTGTAACTCCGTTTGAGAAAATGACATACAACGATGCTATGGAGAACTACGGTTCGGATAAGCCTGATATTCGTTTCGATATGAAGATTCAGAATATCTCCGACCTCGTAAAGGATTGCGGCTTCAGCGTATTTACAAGCGCTATTGAAAACGGCGGTTCTGTTCGTGCCATTGTTGCAAAGAATGCGGCGTCTGTATATACAAGAAAAGAAATTGACAAACTTACAGAGTATGTAAAGGGCATCGGTGCAAAGGGCCTTGCCTATGTAAGATGGGTTGACGAGCCGAATGCATCATTTAAGAAGTTTATGACAGAGGAAGAGCTTTCTGCAATTTACGAAAGACTCGGCGCTGAAAAGGGCGATGTAATCTTCATTGTTGCCGATAAGAACAGCACAGTTCTTACAACTCTCGGTGCATTAAGACTTAAGGTTGCCAAGGTGCTCGACATTATTCCTGATGAATTTAAGTTCCTTTGGATTGTTGACTTCCCATTCTTTGAGTATGACGAAGAGAGCGGCGAGTGGCTTGCAATGCACCACCCATTCACAATGCCTAAGGAAGAGTGCTTGCAGTACCTCGACACAGACCCGTCAAAGGTTATTGCAAAGGCTTATGACCTCACACTTAACGGCACAGAGCTTTCAAGCGGTTCAATGCGTATTACAGATTATGAGTTACAGCAGAGAATGTTTAAGGCATTAAAGCTCACAGACGAGGAAATTGAAGCAAAATTCGGATTCCTTGTAGAAGCATATAAGTACGGTGCACCACCACACGGCGGTATGGGAATCGGTCTTGACCGTGTTACAATGCTTATGTGCGGCACAGACAGCCTTCGTGATGTTACGGCATTCCCTAAGGTACAGAACGCAAGCGAGCTTATGTCGGCTTGCCCGTCTGTTGTTGATGATGAGAGCCTTGATGTTCTCGGCATTTCAGTAAAGCCACAGGAGTAAGCGATGAATTTTATCGTATCAGCTTTTTTGGCGAAAAGTGCAGCGGTTTCTTCGGGCGGAGTGCCTGTCGGACTTATTGTAACGCTTGTTATAATAGCAGCACTTGTCATTGCCATTGCGGTGGCAGTTTACAAAATAAAAAGAGGAATAAGACAAATTTCAAGAACTATGTTCGGTACGGATTCCTTTGCACAGGGAATTAATAATCAAAAAATGGAAATGAGTGAAACTCCACGCTCTTTGCAGGCTATGACAAGTCTTTGCTTGCCGAGAATACAAAGAGACTTCCCGGAGTTTGACTATGACGATTACAAACAAAAGACAGAAACCGTACTGCGCAGCTATATGAACTCAATTGAGGAAAAAAATCCGAAGCTTTTGTACGGCGAGTGCTCCACAGCCTTAAAAGACAGCGTAAAGAGTATTATTACCGACCTGTCAAACAGAGGCTACAAGCAGAATTACGATGATATTGTAATTCACCGTACGGAGATTTCACGATACACAAAGGACGGCGCAACCGCAAGAATTTTGTTTGTGTCTTCCGTTGGTTCTTACACCTACACCACAGACAGCTCAGGCGGCGTGGTGTACGGCAGCAGAGATATGAAAACTCAAAGCGTGTATGAAACCGAGCTTGTGTATATTCAGAATGTGGATATGGTGGCAAACGGCAGCGAGGGACTTGGTCTTAATTGCCCTAACTGCGGCGCACCTATCAAAAACTTAGGTCAAAAATTCTGCGAATACTGCGGCACAGGCATTACGGAAATCAACATAAGAGCGTGGAAATTCTCGTCAATAAGAGAACAAACCAACTCCACAAGACCATATTAATTTATAATTAAAATGTACTTTGGCAGATATTGAAAATTAGATTGACTCACTCTTAAAAAATCTTGAAAAGTTGTTTAGGAGTATCTGTTCTAAAGAGTAAACTCTCCACTTCGGTACATTTATTTCAGCTCACAAAAATAAATAAAGAAAATTTCTTGTAAAAAGGAGAAAAACTATGGGCATTATCAGAGCAGCCATTAACTCAGTTAAAGGCGGATTGGCAGATTCTTGGCAGGAGGTTATTCAGCCAAGACCAATGAGCGGAACTCTCGCAATGGTTCCGGGTGAAAAGATAACACACGGAACATCTCAGAACACAAAGGGCACACCAAATATTGTATCAAACGGTTCGGTTATTCAGGTATATGACAACCAGTGTATGCTCCTTATTGACGGCGGCAAGGTAGTTGACTTTACAGCAGAGCCGGGTTACTATCAGGTAAGCAACAGCTCAATGCCATCGCTTTTCTGTGGTCAGTTCGGCGACTCTCTTAAGGAAACATTCTCCCGTATTAAGTACGGCGGTATCCCTTCACAGTCGCAGTATGTAATTTACATCAACCTTGCAGAAATCACAGGTATTCTTTTCGGCACAAAGAATGTTGTAAACTATTTCGACAGCTTTTACAATGCAGAGCTTTTCCTCCGTGCACACGGTACATATTCTATTAAGATTACAGATCCGCTTAAGTTTTATCAGGAAGTAATCGACAAGGGTCTTGTAACAGCTTGTCAGCCGTTTGACTACAAGTCAAAGTCAATCCAGTATAACACAGAGTTTGAGGCAGCTTTAAGTTCTGCTATCAACAACTTCTCGGCTGACGGTTACAGAATCAGCTTTATTAAGGGCAAATCCCGTGAATTTGGTCAGTATATGGCTAAAACTCTTGACGAGGAATGGGAGCAGCAGCGTGGTTTTCAGGTTCAGGCAGTTGCTATCAACATTTCTTATAATGACGAGAGCACAGAGCTTATCAATATGAGAAACAAGGGCGCAATGCTTTCAGACGCAGCAGTTCAGCAGGGCTATGTAGCAGCTAATGTTGCAGAGGGTATGAAAGCGGCAGGCTCAAACTCAAACGGCGCTATGGCAGGCTTTATGGGTATGGGCATGGGTATGAACGCAGGCGGTAATATCCTCGGCGGATACCAGCAGAACCCACACTACAACAATCAGCAGCCACAGCAGTCTCAACAGCCACAGGGCAATCCGCTCGGCGGCGCACAGCCTGCTCAGCCGCAGCAGAACGCTCAACAGCCTGTACAGCCTCAGTCGGCAGACAGCTGGACTTGCGCTTGCGGTGCGGTAAATACAGGCAAATTCTGCCCTGAATGCGGAGCAAAAAAGCCTGACGCACCTAAAAAGCATTTCTGTGTAAACTGCGGATATGAATTAAAAGAAAATCAGAAATTCTGTCCGGAGTGCGGTACAAAAGCAGAATAATTTTGAGGGATAAGGTAGTAGATGGGTACAGTCAATTATAACTGCCCGTCCTGCGCCGCACCACTGACATTTAACCCCGAAAGGCAGAGATTTTGTTGTGAATACTGCCTTTCGGAGTTTTCGCCTGAGAAAATTCAGCAGATTTACGCTGAAAGGGAGCAAAGCGGTGCGGACAGCCAACAGGAGTTTAAAGAGGAACTGCACGATGGATATGTGTTCCATTGCGATTCCTGCGGTGCAGAGGTTGTTGCAACATCATCAACAGCGGCAACAACCTGCTTTTACTGCCACAATCCTGTTGTGCTCAAGGGCAGATTGTCGGGAGATTTCAGACCCGACAGAATTATTCCGTTTAAGTTGTCACGAGAACAAGCCGTTTCAGCTTTTATGGATAAAACAAAAGGCAAAAAGTTTTTGCCCAAAGATTTTTTAAGCAACTCAAATATTGAGAAAATGACAGGTGTATATTTCCCATATTGGTACATAGATACTCAACAGGATTCTCATATGGTGGCAAAGGGCAAAAAATACAAGCACTGGAAATCCGGTGACAGACGATATACCGAAACTTCGTATTATGACCTGTTCAGAAGCGGCGATGTTTATATACGCAATGTTTTTGAAAGGGCGCTTTCATCTACCGACAGAGAAATGCTACAGTGCATACATCCGTTTGATTTGTCAGAGGCACAGAAGTTTTCTATGTCGTATTTGTCGGGATTTCAGGCTGAAAAAAGAGATATAGAAAAAGCGAATATTCAGCAAATGGTTGACCAAAGGGTTGACGAGTATTGCAAAGAGGTGCTAAAAAGCACTTGCAGTGAATATTCGGGTGTTGAAGTAACCAATTACTATGACCGCACAGACATTGAAAGCTGGAGCTACACGCTTTTGCCGGTGTGGATTATGACCTATAATTATAAGGGCAAGATTTACCCGTTTGCCATCAACGGTCAGACAGGTAAACTCTACGGCAGTTTGCCTGCCGCAACCGATAAGCTTGTTATATTCTCCTGCATTTTGGCGGGAATCGGATTTATTCTCGGTATGCTGGGAGGTATATTCTTATGCTGAAAAGTATACTTTCCGTTGCCGCCACAGCGTTGGCGGTAAGTGCAATGCTTGCGGTTTCTGCTAATACGGCATTTGCCGAAAGCACAAAAAAGCTTACGGACGATGCGGACATTTTGCTTGATTCACAGGAAGAAAGCATTGAGAATAATCTCAAAAAGTGTACGCTCGCAACAGGCTGGGACACTATAATCTATACAAACAACAACAATGTTTCATCATACGATATAGAGGACTATTGCAACGATTATTTCGATAACCACGATTACGGTTGCGGTGACGAAAAAAGCGGCGTGTTCCTCACTGTTGATATGAGCTCTCGTGAAATGTATATCATTACAAAGGGCGAGGCTATGTATTATTTTGATGACAGTCGTATGGATACTATGCTTGACGATGTTCAGGCGGAGCTTGCAGATGGCAACTATCAGGGTGCGTGCAACGAATTTATTGATTCTGTGCAGTACTATCACTCTGTTGGCAAAAGCACCGGCAACTCAACATATAACAATGTTAAGATTCAAGACGAGCCGCTTACGCTTGCCGACAGATTTTTAAAAGGTATGTACACCGGAGCGGTGCTTGCACTTGCGGTGGGAGCATTTGCGGCAGGTGCGTGCGTTATTATCCGTCATAAATACAGTCAGAACGGTAAGGGTGCAAACTACGACCTTGAAAAGAACAGCTCGCTGAACCTCACCGAAAGCAGAGATCAGTTTTTATACAAGAATGTGACTTATACTACCGTGTCGAGTTCAAGCTCAAGCTCGTCGTCGCACAGCAGTCACAGGAGCAGTAGCAGTCACCGTTCAAGTCATTCATCACACGGCGGCGGTGGCAGACATTTTTAAAATTGCAACAATGGTGTTCTTCATATTTATCAAGAACAAAATCAGACTCTTTACAAACGATCGGCAGGAATTTTGTTCCTGCCGATTTTTAAAAGAATATTTTTGATGCAGATGAGTTGCGGTTTGTCAGCGGTTAAGGCTAAATAATAAAAATTTAGGTCAAGCCTTTTTAAAGGCTTGCGCCGTTATGTTCAAGCCACCAAACGGCAAGCCGTTTGGCTATCGTTAAATTGAGCAAGAGGAAGTATTTGTGGGCGTTGCCCACACCCACAACCTTTGAAAAGGTTGACCAAGCTTTTATAATCGTGACGGAGAGTAGGTCGATTTTTTTGTTTCCCGAATGACAATTCGCTTACCTTTTATCTGCATTTTAATTCCGAACCAAATCCCAACAGGCAATGCAAAAGTATTACCCGTACAGCGTTTTATTAAAGAATATGAAAAATTATGAAATTATAGATAAGCTCTACGCCTATCACAATGCGGACAGAGCAGAGTTTACAGCATTAATAAATACTGTTACAGACGAAGAACTTGAGTACCTGCGCAAAAAGGCACAGCAGACGGCACAAAAATACTACGGTAACAAGGTGTATATTCGTGGCTTGATTGAAATTTCAAGCATTTGCAAAAACGATTGCCTTTATTGCGGAATACGCAGGTCGAACACAAACGCAGTGCGATACCGCCTTAGCGAGGAGCAGATTTTGCAGTGCTGTGATACAGGCTATGCGCTCGGCTTTCGCACCTTTGTTTTGCAGGGCGGAGAGGACGGATATTTTACCGATGATGTTATGTGCGATATTGTGCAAAAAATCAAGCAAAAATATCCCGACTGCGCAGTAACGCTTTCTCTCGGCGAACGCAGTTACGAAAGTTACAAAAGACTGTATGATTCGGGCGCAGACCGCTATCTTCTCCGCCACGAAACGGCAGACAAAAGTCATTACGAAAAACTGCACCCAAGCAGTATGTCGCATAAGAACAGGCTTGAGTGCCTGTACAATCTTAAAAAAATAGGCTATCAGACAGGTGCAGGTTTTATGGTCGGTTCGCCTTTTCAGACCGCCGAAAACCTTGCGGACGATCTGATTTTTATTAAAAACCTAAATCCGCAAATGTGCGGCATAGGGCCGTTTATTCCGCATAAAGACACACCCTTTGCAAGTTATCACACAGGCAGTGTGCGGCTTTGCCTTATGCTTATTTCAATTATACGGCTTATGTTGCCGAGCGTACTGCTGCCGTCAACAACGGCACTCGGTACGGCAGACAGCAGAGGCAGAGAAAAAGGAATACTCCATGGCGCAAATGTGGTAATGCCAAATCTCTCGCCGATTGAGCATAGGAAAGATTATTCGCTGTATGATAATAAAATCTGTACGGGCGATGAGTCGGCGCAGTGCATAAGTTGTATGAAAAACAGAATGAAGTCAATCGGCTACGAAGTTGTGACCGATGTGGGAAATTATATTGCTCCTTAGTTGCGACAGGAAAGGAAATATGAAATGTATGACAAAAAATCTCTTAAAGCAGAGGAATTTATTAATGACGGTGAAATTCTCGACACCCTAAAATATGCAGACGAAAACAAAGATAACCTTGCGCTCATAGACAAAATCATTGACAAGGCAAGGCTTAGAAAAGGACTTGATCACAGGGAGGCAAGCGTATTGCTTGCGTGCGAGGACAGCAACAGGCTTGCGCAGATTTACGACCTTGCTGAGCAGATAAAAAAAGATTTTTACGGCGACAGAATAGTTATGTTTGCCCCTCTTTATCTTTCAAATTATTGTGTAAATGGTTGTGTATACTGCCCGTATCATCTTAAAAATAAACATATCTGCCGTAAAAAACTTACGCAGGAAGAAGTGAAGAACGAGGTTATCGCCTTGCAGGATATGGGGCATAAAAGGCTTGCGATTGAGGCGGGCGAAGACCCCATAAACAATCCGATTGAGTACATTCTTGAGTGCATAAAGACAATTTATTCAATTAACCATAAAAACGGCGCAATCAGACGAGTGAATGTGAATATAGCCGCCACCACAGTTGAAAATTATAAAAAGCTGAAAGACGCAGGCATTGGCACTTACATTCTTTTTCAGGAAACCTACAACAAAAAGAGTTACGAGGAATTGCACCCCACAGGTCCGAAACATAATTATGACTACCACACAGAGGCAATGGACAGGGCGATGCAGGGCGGAATTGACGATGTAGGCTTGGGCGTATTGTTTGGATTGGAACTTTACCGCTATGAATTTGCAGGACTTTTAATGCACGCAGAGCATCTTGAGGCGGTGCATGGAGTAGGCCCGCATACAATCAGCGTCCCACGAATTAAGCACGCAGACGATATTGACCCCGATTCATTCGACAACGGAATTGATGACGATACATTTGCCAAAATTTGTGCGCTTATCAGAATTTCTGTTCCGTACACAGGTATGATTATTTCGACCAGAGAGAGTAAGGCGGTGCGTGAAAAGGTAATAAGACTCGGTGTATCGCAAATCAGCGGTGCGTCCTGCACAAGTGTTGGCGGTTATGCCGAACCCGAAGAAGAGGACGAGAACACGGCTCAATTTGATGTGTCGGACAATCGTACGCTTGACGAAGTTGTAAATTGGCTAATGAGCCTTGGCTATATCCCGTCATTCTGCACGGCTTGCTATCGTGAGGGCAGGACGGGCGACAGATTTATGTCGCTTTGCAAAAGCGGTCAGATTCAAAACTGCTGTCACCCCAATGCACTTATGACATTAAAAGAATATCTTATGGATTACGCAAGCGAGGATACAAGGAAAATTGGCGAAAAGCTCATTGAAAAAGAGCTTTTGAAAATTCCAAATGAAAAGGTAAGAAAAATTGCCGCACAACACATTGCAGAGATAGAAAACGGCAGTCGGGATTTTCGTTTTTAAGAGGTGCTTATGGGACTTAATGACACACCGCTTGCAGAAAGAGTGCATATTGCATTTTTCGGCAAGCGCAATGCAGGAAAATCAAGCCTTGTAAATGCGGTTACGGGGCAGAATTTGTCGGTTGTATCCGATATTAAGGGCACTACTACGGACCCTGTAATGAAAGCTATGGAACTGTTGCCGCTCGGCCCTGTTGTAATAATAGACACACCGGGTATTGACGATGAGGGCAGTCTTGGCGAAATGCGAGTTGAAAAGGCAAGACAGGTGCTTGAAAAAACGGATATTGCAGTGCTTGTGGTTGACGGTTCGATGGGAAAAACAGCGGCAGATTCTCAACTTATAAATCTGTTTGAACAGAAAAACATACCGTATGTTGTGGCTTATAACAAGGCTGATTTGCTGAAAAATCCACCGCATACAGATGACGGAATTTTTGTAAGCGCAGAACAAAATACAGGTGTTTTTGAGTTGAAAGAAAGAATAGCAAGCCTGTTAAAATCCGACAGAGAGCAGAGAACGCTTTGCTCGGATTTAATTAGCGTAGGTGATACGGTAGTGCTTGTTGTGCCGATAGACAAGGCTGCGCCAAAAGGTAGAATAATTTTGCCGCAGCAAATGGTAATACGGGAAATTCTTGATTCGGGCGCAATCGCCGTTGTAACGAGGGACAGTGAATTTGAACAGACTTTGAACTCGCTTGCCCAAAAGCCATCGCTTGTAATTACCGACAGTCAGGCTTTTGCAGTAATCGCAAAACTCACCCCGAAAGACATCAAACTTACTTCTTTTTCAATTCTTATGGCAAGGTATAAGGGCGTGCTTGACACTGCCGCAAAGGGCGCAAAAGCCATAGACCTGCTAAATGACGGTGACACTGTACTTATAAGTGAGGGATGCACTCACCACCGCCAGTGCGATGACATCGGCACTGTAAAACTGCCCCGACTTTTGAAAAAATATACGGGTAAGAATATAAAAACAGAAATAAGCTCTGGCAGAGATTTTCCCTCTGACCTTACAAAATATAAACTTGTAATACATTGCGGCGGCTGTATGCTTAACGAAAAAGAAGTTGACAGCCGCAGACAAAAAGCCGAAAAAGCAGGCGTACCGTTTACAAACTACGGCATAGCAATTTCATATATGCGTGGAATTTTTAACGGCAGTTTGTTTGTTAATAGGGGATGAAATCACAACTTTTTAGATAAAAAATTCAAAATTTAGGTCAACCCTTTTTAAAGGGTTGCGGGTTTGGGCAGAGCCCATAAAACATTAAAAATACACTTATTTTGAATATAAATAAACAGTTGTTATTACATCGTAAAATAGCCAAACTTTAGATTAATAAATACTTTAAGATAAAATAAAAGTTAAGATTAATAAGTGGCAGAAAGTTAGACAGTTGCACTTGAGTTTAAGTAGAGAAAAGATATTTTAAAGGACGCAAAAGTTTATAGGTGTGACTGATTTGCCCTTGAAGAGTGGCAAATTAGTAGTTTTAGTAGAGCGCTTTTTCTCTTTGTTGCTGTCGCATTTGGCTCACGCCATTGTGTTCAAGCCGCCAAACAGCTTGCCGTTTGGCTATCGTCAGATTGCAATAAACGGAAGGTATTTGTGGGCTTTGCCCACACTCACAACCTTTAAAAAGGTTGACCAAACTTTTTTGCCTTAATTGTTGCTTGAATGAAAGCGTGTTAAACAATAATTATCCATACAAACAGCAAAAATCCGACCTCATAATGAAGTCGGATTTTGCTGTTTATTTATTTGAGCTTTGCATTAAGCTAAACCGCATTTTTCGATAAAGTCGTAAAGACCTTTCTTGTTATTCTTAATCATCTTTGCTCTGATGTTGAACATCATAATTGTGAGGAGTGTAAAGATAACTGCAATAGAGAGAAGAACTATTGTTACTTCAAGGATATTGCCGTTACCTGAAATTGTGCCTCTGAATGCGTCAACAGCATAGCTGAATGGCAACCACTTGTGGATTGTAGCAACAAAGTCGCCTGAAATTTCGATTGGGTAAGTACCTGCCGAACCTGCAAGCTGTACAACCATGAAGATAAGCATTAAGAAGCTGCCTACCTTGCCAAGCCATACATTGAAGAAGTAAAGGATTGACATAAATGCGATTGCGGTAATTCCTGCAACAAGGAATGTGTTTAAAAGCTCGGTAGGTTCAAAGTGTAAGAACAACTGGAGTGAACCTATCATTGCATAAGCAGAAACAAGTGCTACAAGATAAGCAACGCCTGCTTTGCTCAGCCACCAAGAGAAACCTGACTTGATTGTGCCATGGTGCTCGGTGAGAGGATACATAATACAGAATGCTATGCAAAGTACCCACAAGCCAACGCACATCATATAGGCTGCCATTGCGTGACCGTTGTTTTCAACATTTGAAATCTTAGTTTCGTTTGATTCAACAGGACTTGAAATCATTTTGTAAACTGCATCGTCGCCCTTGTTTTCGTCTATTGTCTTTTTGCCGTCCTCAAGACCTGTCTTTAAGGTGTCTGCACCGTCTTTAAGGTCAGAGAGTCCGTTGCCGAGGGTTATTGAACCGTCGTAAAGCTTATCTGCGCCGTCATTAAGTGTTACTGCGCCGTCTGCAAGCTGATTTGCACCGCTTGAAAGTTTTGAATTGTTTGCTGTAAGTGTAGCAAAACCGTTTGTAAGTGTCTTTGTACCATTGTCAAGAGTTTTTGTACCGTCTGCAAGAGTCTTAGTACCGCTCTTTAATTCATCAGCACCGCTGTCAAGTGTTTTAGCACCGCTTGCAAGCTGGCTTGCACCACTTGAAAGCTGAGTTGCGCCTGAGTTTAGCTGAGCTGAATTATCGTTAAGCTGAGTAAGTCCGCTGCCAACCTGAGCAACACCGCTTGTGTAAGCGGTAAGTCCGCTTGAAAGTGACTTAGCGCCGTCTGATACCTGTGAAATACCTCCGTCAAGAGTTGACATACCCGGTATGAGCTGGGTGTCGAGCGCATAGCTTACATTTGCAAGACCGCTGTACATTCCGCTTACGGCTGTTTTAGCGCCGCCGAGAACCAACTCTTTGTTTTCGTTAAGCTCTGCAACGCCGTTTTTAAGCTCTGTTACCTTTGAAAGTGAAGGTGTAACCTGCTCAAACACTGCACCGATTGCTGTTGCGTCATTTGCGGCAGATGTAACATTTGCTGTAAGGCTGTCTGCAATTTCCTTTACCTGAGCGGCTGTCTGTAAATCACCGCTTGCCTGTAACTGAGCTGCAAGCACATAAAGTGATTTTGCATTGTCGCCTGCATTTGTAAGGCTGTTTGTAAGATCGGTTTTAACAGCATTGAGAGCTGCAAGCTCTTCCTCGCTCGGAAGTGAAGTGTTCTGCAATTCTTCGTTCATCTTGCCGATAGCTGCCGAATAAGTATCAAGTCCACCGCTTAATTCGGTGATTTTATCCTCGCTCGGCAAACCGCTTTTTACTGTACTGCTCATCTGATTAAGTCCGCCGAGAATTTGCGCACTGCCCGATGAAAGCTGTTCGTTGCCTGCGGTAAGCTGCTGTGCGCCGGCTGTAAGTGCCGAACTGTTTGCGTTAAGTGCAGCCGCACCGTCATTAGCCTGTTTTACACCGTCTGTATAGGTTTTTAAACCGCTTTCAAGTGTTTTTGCGCCGCTCTCAAGAGTAGCTGTACCTGATGTGAGAGTTTTTGTGCCGTCAGAAAGTGAATTAGCGCCGTCATTGAGCTTTAATGCACCTGTAAGTAAAGATGTAGCACCGTTTGCAAGTGTAGTTGAGCCGTCTGAAAGCTGATTTACACCGTCAAGGTAAGATGAAAGTCCAACCTTTAATTCGCTTGTGCCGTCTTTAAAAGTAAGTGTACCTTCCGACAAAGTTTTTAAATTATCTGAAATAGTTTTGTTGCCGTCAGCGAGCTTTTCAGTGCCGTCATAAATTTCGCCTGCACCGTCTGCGGCGTCTTTCATTCCGTCACCTGCTTCGCCGATTTTATCAAAGATAGTTTCGGCATAGGTCTTTGTGACCTCCTGAGCGACCGATGTCTTGATTTTTTCAAGAGCGGTTTCGCTCATCTTCATTGCTATATAGTTTGTACCCGGATTTGTTTTGTAGTCAAGCTCCATTTTCTTTGGTGTTGCATCCGTAAGTGTGGTAGCATTTTCAGAGAAATTTTTTGGAACTGTGATTACCATGTAGTAAGTACCGTTTTCAAGTCCACGCTCTGCCTGCTCAGTGTCTGTAAAGTTAAAACACAGTGAGCCGTCTTCTTTGAGCTTGTCAACAAGTTTTTGACCTACATTAAGGGTTTCGCCCTCATACTCGACCGGTTCGTCAAGGTTTACCACTGCGACAGGCAATTCATCGAGCTTGCCGTATGGGTCCCACATTGAACCGAGGAAAAGAGTGGTGTAAATTGCAGGAATTGCAATGATGAATACCAATACAATTATTAGTATCGGATTACGCCACAGGCTTTTCCATTCCTGTTTTACCATAACAGTATTCTCCTTTCTTTACACTAATCAACTCCGTTGTTATTAAACTATATTATATATTTTAATAGATAAGGTGTTGATTTTCTTTGTGTTATATATTATAATATCTATAAAGGAAACATTCAAGCATTAAAAAAAGCGCTTGTGTTTAATAATAGACATTATATAAGTGAAATGTTGAGGAATGGTGAATAAATTATGGCAGAACGAACAGACAGGCGTGTAAGAAAAACAAAGGCGGCTTTAAGACACGGACTTGCGGTACTTACACAGAAAAAAAGCATAAAAGAAATTACAGTAAAAGAGCTTGTGGAGGAGGTAGACATTAACCGCTCTACCTTTTATCTGCACTATACAGATATATATAGTATGGTGTCGGAGCTTGAGCGTGAGCTTTTAACAGAGTTTAAGCACGCTATTGATTTGTATCCGCCGACAAGCAGTGAAGAGGAAATGTGCAGATTCTTTGAGCACATTTATAATATTTTGAATGACAACCGTGAAATCTGCATTGCCCTTGTAAGCGAAAACGGCGATATTTCATTTATTCGTCAGGTAGAGGATTTTGTTGCCGAAAGAATAAAAAAGATATTTGAGAGCGGTATGGTCAAGAATGTGTACGATGTAAGATATGTTTTTGACTTTTGTATTTCGGGCGGTATGGGACTTTTTAAGCATTGGCTTACAGATGAAAACGCCCTTGAGCCTGCGCATATGGCAAAGATTACAACCGATATGGTTGTGGGTACTTTAAAGAGTTTTGACAATAACTTTCAGGTGTCGGATTATTCAAAAATAAAGCTTTGATTTTTGCGTATTATATAATGTATAGGAAAATCGACTGCGAAAATTTATATACACAGGAAAATTTTGCGTAAAAAGAAAGAAAATCAGAGTTTTTTTCTTAAATCTCTTGCATTTTTTGAAGTTATATGCTATTATAATTGACATATGACTGATACTTTAAGGAGGTGGGACAATGCCAAACATTAAATCTGCAAAAAAGCGTGTAAAGGTTATCGCTGTTAAGACAGCTCAGAACAAGGCTGTAAAGTCAGCTTTAAAGACAGTTATCAAAAAGGCTTACTACGCTGTTGACACAAATGCTGCCAACAAAACAGAGGCAGTTAGTCTTGCTATGAAGAAAATCGACCAGGCAGCAGCTAAGGGTATTATGCATAAGAATACAGCTGCAAGAAGCAAGTCATCTCTTGCAAAAAGACTTAATGCATCTGCATAAGTTAAAGATTTTGAATTGCAACCTTAAAAGCAGAGATTTTTTCTCTGCTTTTTTTGTTTTTATGTTGACATTTTCATTAAAAATGATAGAATATATTTAGATAATACGCATATAATATTGCCGTTAATTTAACATAATCGGGAGGAACAGCATATGAAAAAGAAACACTTTTGGCTCATAATCAGCATTATTTCAGCGGTTGCGGTAGCATCTGCCGCACTCACAGCTTTCTTTATCGTTAAAGATAAGCAGAAGAAAGACGATGAGGAGCTTATGGAGTACCTCGACAGTTCTATTGAATAATGTAATTAAGGTCATCCGCTTGGGTGACCTTGTTTTTGTTGCGGAGGAATTTTGTGATACAGCACGAGCTTGACAGACTTTTAAAGGACGCTAAAAATGATAATAATCTTAAGGCAAAGTTGATTGCCACCAAATCTGCCGAAGATCCGGTGGCGGAGTTTTGTTCGCTTTGCCAAAGCCTTGGCTATGATGTTAATATAGGCGAGCTTTTTGCCTGCGGACAGGATATGAACGATTCCAAACTCAGAAGTGTAAACGGCGGCGGAGTAAACGGAATTGACGGTTGGGACGACACCTACGAGCAGTTTTTCCTTACTCTTGAATGGTGCAAATAAAAAAGCACAGCTTTCACTGTGCCTAAATCCTATTTTAAAGTAATATTGTTGACATAAATTATGTTGTATGTTAATATAATAGTGTAAAGAAACGGCTTTAGCTGTTTCGCTAAAACGATTTATTTATTTTTAACCGCTTTGTGGTGCGAACACAGGGCGGTTATTTCTTTTTTATATCATTTATGATTTTATCAAATGCTACCAAAACAATAGCAAATGCAATTAAGTATGTAATACTCTCAACCATAAAATATAACACCCCCTTTCACAAGGGAGCTGAAACAGCCGCCACCGTTTCCTTACAACGATATTATAACATAACGAATAAAGTCGAACAATAGAAAAACGCAGAATTTTCAGTCCTGCGTTTAGTGTTGACTTTGGCATATAAATACTGTATAATAAAGGTGTAAAGAAACGGTTTTAGCTGTTTCGCCACTTTTAACAGATTTATTTAAAAACCGTCTTGTGTTGCAACCACAGGGCGGTTATTTCTTTTTTATATCATTTATGATTTTATCAAATGCTACCAAAACAATAGCAAATGCAATTAAGTATGTAATACTCTCAACCATAAAATATAACACCCCCTTTCGCAAGGGAGCTGAAACAGCCGCCACCGTTTCTTTACTATGACATTATAACAAATATCAGTCGGCTAATCAACAATAATTTTTGTTATGCACAGCACTTGCAAAATCATAATAATATTGCAATTTTGCGCTATATGTGGTACTATAAAAGGCGGATAGTATTCGCTTTGAAACTGTACCACTTTAAATTTTTATTATTATTCGTTGCTTGTATCCGTACGGAGCAGGACAATACGAAAAGCGGTACGGGATTTACTTGGTTGTTTGTAAATCCTTTTATTTCTTTTTAGCGGTATGTTCAAATACTTTTAAGGAGAATTACCAATGAAAAAAACTGTAACAACATTTGCCAAAGCTAAGCAGTCGGGAGAAAAGCTTACCATGCTTACCGCCTACGATTATTCAACTGCAAAGCTTATGGACGAGTCCGGTGTAGATGCTATTTTGGTGGGCGATTCGCTCGGAAATGTAATTTTAGGTTATGACAGCACAGTCGCTGTTACTATGGAGGATATGATTCATCACGGTGCGGCGGTTGCAAGAGGTGCAAAGGATGCAATGGTGGTTGTAGATATGCCGTTTATGTCATATCAGACCTCGGTTTATGACGCACTTGTAAACGCAGGCAGACTTATGAAAGAGGCTCACGCAGGAGCTGTAAAGCTTGAGGGCGGCGAAAGCGTTTGCGAGGCAATCAAAGCTATTACACAGGCAGGTATTCCTGTTATGGCGCACTTAGGACTTACTCCGCAGTCGGTAAATGCTTTCGGCGGATTTAAGGTTCAGTGCAAGGACGAGCTTTCGGCTAAAAGACTTGTAAAAGATGCGCTTGCGGTTCAGGCGGCAGGTGCTTTTGCGGTTGTGCTTGAGTGCGTTCCCGCAAAACTTGCGGAATATGTTACAAGTATTCTTGATATTCCTACAATCGGCATAGGTGCAGGTGCAGGATGTGACGGTCAGGTACTTGTATATCAGGATATGCTCGGAATGTTCAGCGACTATACACCGAAATTTGTTAAGAAATATGCAGATGCCGGTACATTTATGCGACAAGCATTTACCGATTATATAAACGAAACCAAGTCAGGTGCTTTCCCAAGTGAAGAGCATTGCTTTAAGATAGATGAAGATGTAATGGAAAAGGTTATGGAGGAAGAAAAATGATTAAGCGTACAGGTTCTGTTGCAGAAGTAAGACAGCAGGTTAAAGAATGGAAAAAGCAGGGACTTACAGTAGGTCTTGTGCCGACAATGGGATATCTTCACGAGGGTCACAAGAGCCTTATTGACAGAGCGGTAAAAGAAAATGACAGAGTAGTTGTAAGCATTTTTGTAAACCCTATTCAGTTTGCTCCGAACGAGGATTTGGAAAGCTACCCGAGAGATATTGAAAAGGATACCGAGCTTTGCACAAATGCAGGCGCAAGCCTTATTTTTAATCCTACACCTGAGGAAATGTATCCGAACGGCTTTTCTACAAATGTTGTAATGAATAATCTTACAAAGGAGCTTTGCGGCAAAACAAGACCGACTCATTTCGGCGGTGTTTGCACAGTTGTAAGCAAGCTCTTTAATATTGTTGCTCCTGACAGAGCGTATTTTGGCGAGAAAGACGCTCAACAGCTTGCTATTATTAAGAGAATGGTAGCTGACCTTAATTTTGATATTGAAATCAAGGGTTGCCCTATCGTTCGTGAGGCAGACGGCCTTGCAAAAAGCTCAAGAAACACTTACCTTTCCGCAGAGGAAAGACAGGCAGCTTTGGTTCTCAGCAAGAGTATTGCTCTCGGCAAGAAAATGGTTGAGGACGGCGAGCGTAACGCTCAAACCGTAATTGACGCTATGAAAAAGTGTATTTCGGCAGAACCGCTTGCAAAGATTGACTATGTAAGCGTGGTAGACGCACTCAGCATTACACCTATTGATGAATACAAAGGCTATGTGCTTACAGCAATCGCCGTTTACATTGGCAAAACAAGACTTATTGATAACTTTATTGTTGACATCGACACACTGTAAGCGTGTTTTCAGAAAGGGAGAGGGTTATGACAGTTACAATGCTTAAAAGTAAAATTCACCGTGCAACTGTTACTCAGGCAGAGCTTGATTATGTAGGCTCTATTACCATTGACGAGGCATTAATGAAAGCGTCGGGCATAATGGAATACGAAAAGGTGCAGATTGCCGATGTAAACAACGGTCAGCGCTTTGAAACCTATGTTATTGCAGGCGAGGAAGGCTCGGGTGTTATCTGTCTTAACGGCGCAGCGGCAAGATGTGTGCAAAAAGGCGACAAGGTAATTATTATGAGCTATGCTCAGATTGACAATACAAAGGCTTTTGAGCATAAGCCAAAGGTTGTGTTTGTTGATGATGACAACAAAATCACACGAATTACATCTTACGAAAAACATGGTCTTTTAAAGGATATGGAGGACTGAAATGTTTAAAGGAAAAAATATAATCCTTGGCGTAACAAGCAGCATTGCCGCCTATAAATCGGCAAATGTGGCAAGTGCGCTCGTAAAAAAAGGCTGTAATGTCAATGTGCTGATGACGCAAAACGCAACAAACTTTATTAATCCGCTCACCTTTGAGGAGCTTACAAAGCATAAGTGCATTACAGATACCTTTGACAGAAATGTTCAGTATAATGTGGCGCATATTTCGCTTGCAACAAGTGCGGACGCATTTATTATTGCACCTGCATCGGCAAATGTAATCGGAAAAATTGCAAACGGCATTGCCGACGATATGCTCACCACCACTGTTATGGCTTGCAAATGTCCTGTTATTATTTCGCCTGCTATGAATACGAATATGTACGAAAACCCTATTGTGCAGGATAACCTTGCGAAACTTGAGCGTTTCGGCTACATTATAGTTCCGCCTGCCGAGGGCAGACTTGCCTGCGGTACAGTCGGCAAGGGCAAAATGCCCGATGAGCAGGTTTTGCTTGATTATCTTGAAAGAGTATTGTCGGATAAGCAGGATTTCAAGGGCAAAAAGGTGCTTGTCACCGCAGGCCCTACTCAAGAGAGCATTGACCCTGTTCGCTACCTCACAAATCATTCTTCGGGCAAAATGGGTTATGCCGTTGCAAGGCAGGCAATGCTTAGAGGCGCAGAGGTTACTCTTGTGTCAGGCAAGGTAAATTTACCGCCTGTTCCTTTTGTAAAGATGATAAATGTTACTACCGCCGAAGATATGTATAATGCCGTAACGGCGGAATTTGACAACACCGATATTGTTGTAAAGGCGGCGGCTGTGGCTGACTTCAGACCAAAGCAGATTGCAAGCGATAAGCTGAAAAAGGCGGACGGAATGAACAGCATTGAGCTTGAACCGACAAAGGATATATTAAAAGAGCTTGGCAAAAACAAGAAAACTCAGTTTATATGCGGATTTTCTATGGAAACGCAAAATATGACTGAAAATTCAAAGAAAAAGCTCGACACAAAAAATCTTGATATGATAGTCTGCAACAATCTAAAGGTTGAGGGTGCAGGCTTTCAGGGTGACACAAATGTTGTTACCATTATTGACAAAACGAATACAGCAGAGCTTGGTATAATGTCTAAAACTGAGGTTGCAGACAAAATTCTCGACAGAATTGCCGAGCTTAATAAATAATTAAAAAGGATAAGAATTTTTAGATTGGATGATTTTTATGCACGAGAAAATAGTTGAAATTCTCTCTCAGACAGAAGAATACATTTCAGGACAGGAACTTTCGGCAGAGCTGGGAGTTTCACGACAAGCCGTTTGGAAAGCGATAAATGCTTTAAAGGCGCAGGGCTATGTTATCGACTCCATAACTCGCAAGGGCTACAAGCTGCTTGCCTATCCCGAACATCTTAACACATATGCAGTAAAATCACATTTGAATACCAAACTTATCGGTAAAAATCTTACCGTTTTGGATTCCGTAACATCTACAAATGATTATTTAAAAATACTTGGCGCAAACGGCTGTGAAAGCGGCACGCTTGTTGCATCAAGAGAACAGACAAATGGCAAGGGCAGACTCGGCAGAGTGTGGCAGACAAAGAAAGATGACGGCATAGCATTTTCTTTTCTGCTCCGCCCCGACCTTGCGCCTAACGAAATTACAGGTATCACTCCGCTTGCAGGTCTTGCGGTTTGCAAGGCAATAAAAGACTATACGGGCATTGACTGCAAAATCAAGTGGCCTAACGATATTATTGCAGGTCACAAAAAGCTCGTGGGTATTCTTACCGAGCTGAGTGCTGAATTTTCTGCGGTTGAATACACCATTACAGGCATAGGCATAAATGTTGAGCACACGCAGTTTCCGCAGGAAATTGCGCACAAGGCTACATCAATATTCCTTGAAACAGGCAAGCATATTGACCGCAACGAATTTTTGGCGGTTGTTATTGAGTACCTTGAAAAGGAGCTTTTAAACAATGATTTAAGGCTCACAGAAAAGGCGCTTGAGGAATACACCTCGCTTTGCGCCACTATCGGAAGAAATGTCTGCTTTTTCAGAAATTCACAGCAGTTAAATGGAGTAGCTGAAAAAATTGACAATAACGGCGAGCTTGTGGTAAGGCTTGAGGACGGTACTCTGCACACCGTAAATTCGGGCGAAGTTACAGTGCAGGGAATCTATTAATTGGAGGAAGAGATGCCGATATACAGAATTGCCGACCTTAATATTGAGATAAATCCAAAATACGAAAAGACAAGGGAAATTCTTGCCAATTATATTACAGATGAAAAGACGGCGGATTTTTGTGTAGAGGCAAAGCAAAGCGAGATTGACAGGCTCACAGCAAACGGCGATATAGATTATATGGTTGAGAACAGCATAATCAACACTTTGGTGTGTGGAAAAATTCTCGACAGCTATGACGGACTTTTCTTTCACAGCTCGGCTTTAATGCTTGACGGCGGCGCTTATGTTTTTTCTGCGCCGAGCGGAACAGGAAAATCGACCCATACGGCGCTATGGAGAAAGCATTTTGGCGACAGGGTTACAATGATTAACGATGACAAGCCGATAATCCGCAAAAAAGACGGAGTTTTTTATGTTTACGGCACTCCGTGGATGGGCAAGTCAAATATAGGAGCAAATATATCTGCGCCGCTTAAAGCTGTATTTTTGCTTGAGCGTGACAGTAAAAATTATGCCGAAAAGGTGAGCGCAGGCAGGGTATTTGCAAAATTGCTTGAGGCAACGCTGATTTCACGCAAGCAGGATAAAATGTTGAAAATTCTTGAGCTGTACGATGAGATTTTTTCTGCGGTCGATTTATTTTCATTGCATTGCACAATCAGTGACGAGGCGGTAATTGCGGCATATAACGCACTGCGTAAATAGCATATCGAAAGGAAATTACTATGGATTTTGAAAGGGTAGTATCTGTAAAGAATATGAGAGAAAGTGACGCACGCACCATAGCGGAGCGTACTCCCTCTGCCGAGCTTATGATGAGGGCGGCACAGGGCATTTTTGATAAGGTGAAATTTGCAGGCAAAACCTGCGTTGTATGCGGCAAGGGCAACAACGGCGGTGACGGCTATGCGCTTGCGTGTATTCTTGCAAGACATTCTATGGAGTGTACTGTTGTAAGAGCGGTTGACGGCTTTTCAAAGGACGGACTTTATTACTATCAGCTCGCAAAGTCGCTCGGTGTAAATGAAACATCGCTTTATGAGGCAGGCAATTTTGAGGGATATGACATAGTTGTGGACTGCTTGCTCGGTACAGGATTTTCGGGCAAGGTTGAGGGCAAAATGGCACAGGCAATTACACAGATAAATATGACGCCTGCCTATGTTGTAAGCGCCGACATAAACAGCGGAATAAACGGCGATACGGGATATGGCGAGCTTGCGGTAAACTCAGACCTTACGGTTTCTATCGGCAGTCTGAAAACAGGACTTTTCCTTAATGATGCACCGTACTATATTGATTCGCTCACAAATGCCGACATTGGAATAGAGCTTTTGCTTGATGAATATAAGCTGATAGATTACGATAACCTTGAGCTTTTTGAGGGTTATAATTCAGAGGTTTATACAACCGAGGAATTTATGGAGAAGTTCAATTATTCTCCCGAAACCTGCAATATCACCGAGGTTATTACAGAGATGAGCGCAAAAAACAAGAAAACAATCGTTGTAAAAACCGAACATTCGGCGGTGATTGCAGATGTAAAATATGTGTATTTCTGCGCCGATTATATAAGATAATGATAATGCTTTTATTTTGACTTTTGTATATTGCAAAACATAAGGGCGTATGATAAAATAGCTTTTGAAAGGAATTGATGTTATGCGAAATTTAATGCAGAAGTTTGCAATTTTTATGCAGGGCAGATATGGCACAGATAAGCTCAACAACAGCCTTTTTGTGTTGTTCCTCGTGCTTTGGTTTGTGAATGTATTTGTATTTGCACCGATTCCTACATTGATTATAGACGCTTTTGAAATTGCGATAATTGTCATTACGGTGTTTCGTACTTTTTCACGCAACATTGCAAAAAGAAGTGCCGAAAATCGTGCGTTTTTGCCTTTTTACAATGCGGTTACAGGTTGGTTTAAGCTCACATATAAAAAAATTCGTGACCGCAAGGAGTACCGCTACTTAAAATGCCCGATATGCAAGGCTCAGCTCAGAGTAAGAAATGTAAAAGGCAAACATAGAGTGCATTGCCCAAAATGCGGCAGTGAGTTTGATAAGAAAATATAAATAGAAGTTTTAGATTAGGTCAGCCTTTGAAAGGTTGACCTAATTTTGTTGGAAGTTGGGGTGAGGCAAGGCTTAACTCACTTTCGGTCGGGCGGCAAAGTAAAGTAAAAAACGAAACTTTCCCCTCGAAGTTAAAAGTTTGGTCAACCTTTTTAAAGGTTGTGGGTGTGGGCAACGCCCACAAAACTTTAAACTATTGCAAATTTTTGATAGCCAAACGGCTTGCCGTTTGGCGGCTGAATATAACGGCGCAAGCCTTTAAAATTTGCGACAGCAACAAAGAAAAAGCCACGCTGCTCAAACTACTGATTTGCCACTTTTCAAGGGCAGATTAGCCACACACAAGCTTTTGAGTCCTTTTAGAATATCTATTCTCTACTAATGCTCAAGTGTAACTTTCTTGCTTTCTGCCACTCATTGCTCTTGACTTTTGTTTTATCATAAAGTCTTAAATAATCTAAAATTTAGTTATTCTATGATATGATTTCAACTACTTGTTTTTATTTAAAATCAGTGCGCTTTATAGTTTAATGGGCTCTGCCCAAACCCGCAACCCTTTAAAAAGGGTTGACCTGAATTTTAAATTTATAAAACCAAATTTTATGCGTTTAACCACAATCTCCCCATTACCACATATATACAAAAATGTATACATCATTCATTGAAATTAAAACAATTATACATATAAAAATATACATTTTTTGACAAAAGTATTGACTTTTTTGCGGATAATAAATAGAATAGAGTTATATATAAATATGAGAGGAATAAAATTATGAACGAAAATAATTATTATCAGCCGAACGGTGGCAACGACCCACAGTATAACAACGGCTATCAACAGCAGAATAATTACAATCAGAGCTATGATAATAACTACAATCAACAGCAAAATAATTATAATCAGAGTTATGACAATAACTACAATCAGCCGAATAACAACGCATATGATCAGCCAACCTATGACAACGGCTTTGCACAAAATTATCAGAATACTTACCCACAGCAGAATGTTGACTATGCTCAGCAGAACTACAACGGCGGTTATCAGCAGCCTAATATTCCAACTCAGTTCCCCGGAGATTCCGAGGCTAAAGCTGCAATGATTACAGGTATTATAAGCCTTGTTGCGTCAATAGTTGCGGTTATTATGTTTTGGACAGCATTTATTTGTACAGGCTCAAGCTCATACGATAGCTACATGATGAGCGGCAGCACCGTAGTAGGATTTTATGTTGGTGTAATCGGTTCGGGCATACTTTCGGTAGCAGGTGTGGTTACAGGCATTATTGCTATCTTAAAGGCATCTAAATACAATAAAATTGCGGCTCAGACAGGTAATTATGCGGGCAAGAGCAAAGCTACAACAGGATTGGTATGTGGTGTTATCGGTCTTATAATTGCCGCACTTTCAATTATTTCTTGCGTATCGTGCTTTGGTTGCATAATGTGTGCGGTAGGCAATTTGGCATCTTATGCTAACTCAATGTATTATTAATTGCTTATTATAATGTTTAATACAGGGCAGTGTGCGTGTTTCACACTGCCTTATTATTTGGAGAGATACTATGTTTTCTACAAGAGAAACACTCGGCATTGAACTGCCGTACTACGGCTTTATGACAGGACTCGGCATACTTGCCTGCTTTCTTGTTATAAAGTTTATTACTATGAAAAGGCGCAAAAATATTGAGGGTTATCGCTATGTGATAATCGGTGTTGTGGGCGGAATATGCGGTTTTATTATGGCACATATCGTATTTGCAGTTGCTCAGCACGAAAAGCTGTATTTTGTGTTTACCCACCTCGACAGAGTTTTTAGCAGCTTTAAAATGTTTGCGCTCTATGCTATGGATATTTTCGGCGGAATGGTGTTTTACGGCGGACTTATCGGTGCGTGTATCGGCGCATATATAAGTATGAAAACGCAGCGGCTTGATGTACGCAGTTATTCCGACACCATAGTGCCATGTATTCCGCTGTTCCATGCTTTCGGCAGAATCGGCTGTTTTCTTGCAGGCTGTTGCTATGGAGTGGAGAGCGACTTTGGCTTTGTATATCGGCATTCGCTTATAGAAAGTGCAAACGGAGTGCGCAGACTGCCTATTCAGCTTATTGAGTCGGGCGAAAATATTGTAATTTTTATTGTGCTTTTGTTTTTGCTTTGCAGGTGCAAAAATCTTAAAAACGGAATACTTATTTGGATATACGGACTTATTTATCCTGCTTTAAGGTTTATAAACGAATTTTTCAGAGGCGATATTTCAGAGCGTGGCTATTTTGGCACTTTGTCAACCTCGCAATGGCTGAGTATATTTATTTTTGCCTTTTCTCTGTTTATGCTCATAAGGGATTTGCACAAAAGGGATGACAAAAATTTTCAATCTAATACTTAATTTTAACGGGCACTTTGCGGAGTGTTCTTTCAGAATTTAGAAATTATATATGTATTTGAGTATAATTTAGTGTTTGAAAGATAAATAAAAACACTGATTTGTATAGTTTCGTTGTGCAAAAATAACGAAAATGCAGGTATGCACAATGTAACTATTTTAAAAAATTAATATTTTATTGACAGTTTTGTGAATTTATGGTAAAATTAAATCAATCTAATAAAATCGAGAGGAAAATTAGGAGGATTTAATTATGCAGAATTCTAAAAACTTTGCAATCGCATCACTTATTTGCGGTATCTTATCAATCGTTTTGCCATGGATTCCTTATGGCTATATCTTTGCTATTGCAGCAGGTATTGTTGCTATTGTTCTTAGCGTAAAGGTTCGTAAGCTTAACGATGCTAACAAAGGTATGGCAACCGGCGGTCTTGTAACAGGCATCATCGGTATTGCTCTCGCCGGCGTTATTATGGTTTGTGCTATTTGTACAGCTTGTGCACTCGTTCAGACAGCAAGCTTACTTTCATAATTTGAAAGCGCACTGGATTTCAGCCTCTTGTACATTGTGCAGGAGGTTGTATTTTTTGGAGAAAAACTATGTTCCCTACTTTTGAATTATTTGGCAGAGATATATCTATGTACGGCGTTGTGTCGCTTATAGGCATATTTGTGTGTGCAATATACATTTGCAGAAGTGCAAAAAAGCGTGGTTATGATGACAACGATTTTATTGTAATTTTGCTGATTTCAGCTATCGGCGTGCTTGCAGGCAGTCATATTTTATACGGTATTACCCGAATTGACCTCATTGTAAAGCTATTGTCGGATTTCGGAAAATATGTTCAAAGCTTTGGCGACTTTATAAATTGTATGGCAACTATTTTTGGCGGCTCGGTTTTCTACGGCGGACTGTTGGGCGGTATGGCAGCCGGTGCAATTTACTGCAAAAAGAAGAAATTTAACATTTCGGAGTATTCCGACATCATTGCTCCCGGTGTTCCGCTTTTCCACTTTTTTGGCAGGATAGGCTGCTTTTTTGGCGGTTGCTGCTACGGAATTGAGAGCAGTTTTGGCTATACTGTGCATGGCAATGAGCTTTTGTCATCGGTAAATGATGTTCAGCGCTTTCCCGTTCAGCTTTTGGAGGCAACGCTTAACCTCATTTTATTCATTGTTCTTGCAAGACTTTTGAGCAAGGGAGTGTTTAAGGGCAAGCTTTTTTCAATTTATCTTTTGTGCTATTCGGTAATAAGATTTTTTGACGAATTTTTGCGTGGCGACACATACAGAGGATTCCTTTTTGGTCTTTCAACTTCGCAGATAATAAGTATAATACTTTTTGTATGTTCACTTGTTTATCTTATTGTAAAATTTAAAAAAAGCAGACAAAACCAAACTTAATTTTAACGGGCACTTTGCGGAGTGCCTGTTTTTATATGTATTTTCCTATAATTCTTTGCGGTAAATATGCGTAATATATGAGTTCTTACTGTTGAATTTAGCAATTAATTATGATACAATAATCTATATATGCAATTACAAAATTTTGTTTTGACAGATTACCGAAAGGGGTTTTATATATGTGCGGTATTTGTGGCTTTACAGGCGAAGTTATCGACAGAGATAAGGTCATTAAAAATATGACCGATGTCATCACTCACAGAGGACCTGACTCCGACGGTGTGTTTATGGACGATCACATCGCAATGGGTTTTCGCAGACTTTCAATCATTGACCTTGATGCAGGTCATCAGCCTATTTATAACGAGGATAAAACACTTGTCCTCACCTTTAACGGCGAAATTTATAACTATAAAGAGTTAAGAAAAGTTCTTATTGAAAAGGGACATAAATTCTATACAGACACCGACAGCGAGGTGCTTATTCACGGCTTTGAGGAGTGGAGAGAGGACTTGCTCTTAAAGCTCAGAGGTATGTTTGGCTTTGCAATTTATAATACTAAGGATAAGTCGGTTTTTGTTGCCCGTGACTTCTTTGGCATTAAGCCGATGCACTACACAATGATTGACGGCGAATTTGTGTATGCAAGTGAAATCAAGAGTATTCTTGAGCACCCTAAGTTTGTCAAGAGGTTTAACAAAAGAGCGCTTGATACATACCTTTCATATCAGTATGCTGTTCCGCCCGAAACTTTCTTTGAGGGTGTGTTCTGCCTTATGCCGGGTCATTATCTTTGGTATAAGGACGGCGAGGTTGAAACTACCCGTTATTGGGAGGCTCGCTTTAATCCTAACGATGAGATGACAGAGGAAGAGGCTGTTGATTCTATCGAAAAGGTGTTTGAAAATTCTGTAAATGCGCACAAAATTGCAGATGTTGAGGTTGGCTGTTTCCTTTCGAGCGGTGTTGACTCAAGCTATGTTTCAACCTACTTTGCCGATCAAAAAACATTTACAGTAGGCTTTGATTTTGGCGAGCACTACAACGAAATCAGCTGGGCAAAGGGACTTAGCGAGAAAATCGGTGTTGAACATCACACACACCTTATCTCAAGCGAGGAATTCTGGGATGCAGTTCCTACTGTTCAGTATCATATGGACCAGCCGCTTGCAGACCCGTCTTGTATTGCACTTTACTTTGTATCAAGACTTGCAAGCGAGTATGTAAAGGTTGTACTTTCGGGTGAGGGCGCAGATGAGTTGTTTGGCGGTTACACCTGCTACAACGAGCCGAGAGTATTTAAAATTTATCAGACAATCGTTCCGCATTGCATCAGAAAGGCTATCAGAGCCGTATGCAAAAAGCTGCCTGACATAAAGGGCAGAGATTACCTTATCAGAGCAACAGACCCACTTGAAGAGCGCTACATAGGCAATGCCTTTATGTATGATTACAAGGAAAAGCGTGAGCTTTTAAAAGACCCTAACCTTGCAAGCCGTCCGCAGGACTATGCAAAGAAGTATTACTACCGTTGCCGCAGATATGACGATGTTACAAAGATGCAGTATCTTGACATTAATATGTGGATGGTGGGCGATATTCTCCTTAAAGCAGACAGAATGAGTATGGCAAACTCACTTGAGCTGAGAGTACCGTTCCTTGATAAAGAAGTGTTCAAGGTTGCGTCAACTCTCCCTACAAAGCTCCGCTGCAACAGACACAACACAAAGTACGCTATGCGTAAGGCGGCTGTTCGTCATATGCCTGAGGCTACCGCCGAGAAAGAAAAACTCGGTTTCCCTGTTCCTACAAGAGTATGGCTCAGAGATGAAAAATACTACAATGTTGTTAAGACAAAGTTTAAGGGAGCAACAGCCGAGAAGTTCTTTAATACAGATATTCTTATTCGTTGGCTTGATGAGCATTACAGCAACAAAGAGGATAACAGCCGTAAGGTTTGGACAATCTATGTGTTCCTTGTATGGTATGATATTTACTTTAACGAGGACAACGAAAAGGTAGAAAAGCCTGTAAATCACCTTGACGAATTAAGAGCAATTGCCGAGGCAAGACAGGAAAAAAAGCTTAACGAGTTTGGCGAGGCTATTATGACGGAGGCCGAAAAGCTCGACAAAGATTATGACGCACCAAACTTTGGCATAGATAAATCGGCAAAAAAAGCTGAAAAAGAACAGGCAGAGGAAAAAGAACCTGTAAAGGCAGAAAAGCCTGCCGAGGATAATGTTGCCGAAGAGGTGGAAGCTGAAGAAAAAGCCGAGGAAAAACCTGAAGAGGTAAAAGCGGAAGAACCCGAAATTAAGAAAGAGGCTGAGCCTGAGGAAGTTAAGATCGAGGACGAGCCTGTAATTGAGGAAGAAGAGCCGCAGGAAACCGAGCAGGCTGAGGAAGAGCCAAAGGCAGAGAAATATGTGAATATTTCTAATCCTGAGGATACAGAGGTTTATGAAGAACCAAAAAAGCCGAGTACTCCGCAGGAGGAGCTTGAAATGGCGATTGAGGGCATTGAAAAGCGCTCAAAATATCTTGATGAGCCTAATGTTATTTCAGACGAGGCGATTGACGAAATTGTAAAGTCGATTAAGTTCTTTGATGACGAGGACTAATTAAAATAAAATAAAAACATAACTGCCCGACACCACAAAAGCGGTTGTCGGGCAGATGATTATAATAAAATGGTTGTGTTTTAAATGTTGGGGTAAGATTAATTAATGGTGGTTTAACGCACAAAGTTATAGTTTTAAAAACTTAAAATTTAGGTCAACCCTTTTTAAAGGGTTGCGGGTTTGGGCAGAGCCCATAAAATAATAAAATTGCGCTGAATTGAAATCTAAATAAACAGTTACAATTATATTATAGGATAACTAAACTTTAGATTAGTTAATACTTTAAAATAAAACAAAAGTCAAGACTAATAAGTGGCAGAAAGCAAGAAAGTTGCGCTTGAACAGTCTTAGAGAAAAGATATTCTAAAGGATGCAAAAGCTTTTGTGTGCGGCTGATTTGCCCTTGAAAAGTGGCAAATCAGTAGTTTAGTAGCGTGGCTTTTCTTTGTTGCTGTTGCAATTTTTTAGGCTTTCGCCATTGTGTTTAAGCCACCAAACGGCAAGCCATTTGGCTATTAAAATTTGCGATAGTTTGAAGTTTTGTGGGCGTTGCCCACACCTACAACCTTTAAAAAGGTTGACCAAACTTTTAACTTCGGGCGGATAGTTTGGCTTTTGCCTTACTTTGTTGCCCGACCGATAATTTGCTAACCCACATTACCCAACTTTTGATAAGAAACCAATAAAACAAAACAGAAAGATTTACACAATAACTCCAAGACAGAGCATATTGAGCATTATGTTGTACTCGGGTTCAAAGTCGGAGAGAGGGAGAGGATTTTTGCCTTTGCCCATCTCAATAGTGAGCGCAGGACGGCGGAATTTTTCAATAAACCAATCCTTAAATCCACCGCCTGTTGCAATGTCCTCGGGCACTGATATATTGTATCCGCTTGCTTGCGACAAAACAGACGCAAGGCGAAAACTCATAACAGGTGTGTGCTTGCCGAATGAACAGTAAATTTCTCTGCCCTGACTATGAAAAGCGATGGCTCGGTCAAAGTTGTTGCGCTTGCAAAGGTTTGTGAGAGCCTTGGTTTCAGGCTCGCTTTCGGGTGCATTTCCGCCAAAACGAGTTGCGGACGGAGATTTTATATTCATACTCAGCTCACGATTTTTCAGCTCGTTCCACCCTGCGTTGAAATTGTGGTTTATGTCCACACCTCGTGCGTTTGCCTGCCAAACCTTGTTGCCTTTTGAGGCTTTGTCTACAAGAGATTTGTATTTGAGGGCGGCGGCAGAGCCATGGATTGCAATTTCCACGCCGTCGGGATTTACGCAGGGGACAATCGTAAGACCTTTATCACGCAGAAAATCTCTGATTTTGTAGCGGCCCACAACGGAATCGTTTTGCATTGCGTCGGCGCATTGCTCAAAAAATTTGAGTACAGCAGTAATGGTGAGATATTCCGAACCGTGAAAGCCTGCGCAGTACAGCACTTGATTTTTTGTGTTGCCAATGTGCAGAACATCAATGCATCTTCCGCATACGCTTTTGCCTGCAAACGAGTGGTGCACAAAGCTGTATTTTTCGCAGATGCTGTTAATAATCTTTTTTCTTGTTTGGTAGTCGGGCATTACATTGTAGTCTGTCATAAAATTTTCCTTTCTGTTTTTTTCCTTAAATTAATTCAAATGAGGTATAAGTATGAAACTTTTTGAAAAAACCATAAACAGCACTTCTGTTTTTGACGGCAGAATTTTGCATATCACCCTTGATGATGTTGAACTTGAGGACGGCAAAAAGTCCAAGAGAGAAGTTGTAAATCACCCCGGCGGAGTTACTGTTGCCGCACTTGACGATGACAATAATCTGTTTTTTGTAAGACAGTTCCGTTATCCGTACAAGGAGGTTGTACTTGAGCTGCCGGCAGGCAAACTCGAAAAAGGCTCAACTCCCCTTGAAAACGGCAAGCGTGAATTGCTTGAAGAAACAGGCGCTCAGGGATATTCGTATACTTCACTCGGTCAGCTTTATCCGTCCCCCGGCTACACCAACGAGATAATTCACCTTTATGTATGCAGAATAAAAAGCGAGGGCGAGAGCAAGCCTGACGAGGGAGAATTTTTGAATGTTGAAAAAATCCCACTCGACAAGGCTGTTGAAATGGTGCTCAACAACCAGTTGCCTGATGCTAAAACTCAGGTAGCCGTACTAAAAACAGCAATGCTGCTTAAAAGTGGAAAAATTTAACTTGCAGGTGCTCTGCAATTAAGGTATGAATAAATATATGCAAACTTTTTTTGAATTATTACCCGAAAAAGAAAATACATCTGTTGCACTCGGTTTTTTTGACGGACTGCATATCGGTCACCGCAAGGTTATAGGCGAGGCGGTAAAGGGCAATGAAAAAAACCTTGTGCCAATCTGCTATACTTTTGCACAAAGTCCGAAAAGTGTGTTGAAAAATCAGCCGCAAGAGGCGCTTATGAGCCTTGAAAACAAAAAAGAGGCGCTGTCCGAAATCGGAATACAGCACCTGTATATGTGCGACTTTAAGTCGGTGGTGGATATTGCACCACGAAAATTTGTTGAGGATATACTGATAAAAACATTTAAAGCCAAAAAGCTGTGCTGTGGCTTTAACTACACCTTTGGCAAAAACGGAGAGGGCAACACACAAATGCTCGCTGAAATTTGCAGGGAAAACGGCATTGAGTTGAAGGTTTTGCCGCCCGTTGAGGAGAAGGAGGGTGTTGTATCATCAACGCTTATCCGAGAACTTATAAAAGACGGAAGGGTGCGCAGAGCAAACGAGCTTTTAGGTTCATACTTTGGCTTTAGCGGCGAGATTGTGCATGGACAGCATCTCGGCAGAGAACTTGGCACTCCTACGCTCAATCAGTCACTGCACGAAGAACTTGTTGTACCGAAATTCGGTGTGTATGCATCTTGCATAACCCTTGATGACGGCAGAAAGTTTTGCGGTGTAACCAATATCGGAGTAAAGCCGACAGTCGGAGAATTTGCCCCGTTGTGCGAAACCTGGATGCCCGATTATAAGGGCGAGGAATTGTACGGCAGGGTGGCAGATGTGCGGCTTTTGGACTTTATAAGAGGAGAAAAGAAGTTTTCTTCGCTTGATGAACTGAAAAAAGCTATCTTTGATAACGCAAAGACAGCTAAAAAGATTTTTGCTGAAATAGCAGATTGTAATTAAAATTATAAACTTTTTATCTTAAACCACAAAACGGCTGTTCTCGTTGAACAGCCGTTTTCATTATTACTCTTATTTTTTATTCTTTTTATATTTGCCTATTACATAAATCAGTACAAAGCCGAGCAGAAAAGCGCCTACTACGCATTTGAACACAATACCGAGCACGCCGTCAAACATTGCTATGCCCGAAAAGCTGTTCATTGCATACCATACTGTCATAAAGGAGAAAAATCCGCCGATAATATAGCATAGCGAACCGAGCTTTTTTGCCGATACAAACATATACAGAGCGATTATCGCCCATAATATAAAGTAAAAGTTTTTAATAGTTTCCATTGTTAATCTCCGTTACAGTTTAAGATCCGGAATGTACTGCTTTATAATTGAAATTAATCCGACCTTTGGAGTATCTTCGTCGGGTAACTGCGGAAAGTCATATGCCGCATAGTCATTGCCCTCGATAATCGCAGGTCCGTTCTCCGAAATGCATACATCCCAACCGCAATATTTGAATTCGGGTTCTTCAAGCGCCGCCTTTTTAACAAGCTCCTTGACCTCTTCGCAGTAAGGAATTTTAAAACCTTTAAATTTTATTCCCGAATACGGGTGTTCGTATGCAATTTCCATATCGGAAGTATGTCCCGGCCCTGTTACCGTACCTGTATCGAGGTCAAAGTGACAGGCAAAACCGCCGTTTTCAAGATTATCTACAAATTTACCGTTATTTCCTGTTTTAAACACCGCATACAAAATATTCGGCTTGCCGTCTACCACAAGTGTGGCAATTCTTAAGCAGTTAATTGAGTGAGGATAAATTTTTGAAACATCGGGGTGTTGTTTTATTGCCTCTTCAAGCACACCGAAGCAGTTTTCTTTATCGAAAACATAGTTGTAAAATTCCTCGTCACTCTTGAAGTCGGCTTTAACAAGTCGCTCAATGCCTTTGCCACATTCGCCGAAAGCAGGCTTTGCAATGAATACATCCCATGGCTTTATAAACTCGCTGAACTGCTCAAGGGTTACCTTTTCGTCAACCACAAGAACTCGTCTGCCAAGATATTTTGCAAATCGTGTGTCAAATAATCTTTTATCGTTAAAAATCTCTGCGCTTGTAAGGTCATTTTGCATTAACATAAAGCGCTTGTTTTTAAAGCGTGTCATATATGTTTTGCGCTGGTCGGCTGTCATATTGTAGTATTCAAACAGAACATAGTCGTTGTATCCGGCTCTGTATTTTAAAAAGCAACCTACCATATCAAAGAAAATGCCGGCTTTGTTTTTGCCGGATTTTGTGTGAACAGTGTTAATTGCACCGGAAAGTTTGCCAAGAGTTGCTCCTGAACAAACTCTGAAAAAGTAACCAATCCCCATAGTAACCTCGAAAGTATGTATTTTGTTAAAAGCAGTGGCAAAAATATGCCGATTTATTAGATGAAAATTGTAATAGTCGATATAATACTTATTATAGTATATATTGCGGTAAAAAGTCAATATGAGTGACTGATTTGTGAAAAAGTTTTTGAAAAGTAAAATTTTTCTAATAAAACTCTTGACTTTTGCTGACTTTAAGATTATAGTATAAACATAAGAGTTAGCACTCACACACAGAGAGTGCTAAAACAACAAAACGCAGGCAGAGAGGTGATACCTATGGAGCTTGCGGAAAGAAAGCAAAAAATTCTTTCGGCTGTTGTTGAAAACTTTATCAGAACAGGCGAGCCGGTAGGTTCAAAAACTCTGATAGATGAAACCAACCTAAAGGTTTCATCGGCTACGGTAAGAAACGATATGGCAGACCTTACGCAAAGGGGTTATCTGATTCAGCCGCACACCTCGGCAGGCAGAATACCTACTCAGCAGGGATACAGATATTATGTTGACAATCTTATGCAGGTTGTGGCGGTATCTCAGCGGGGCAGGGAGCTTGTGGAGGATAGGCTTTACAGAAATGCCGAGTCGCCCGAAAATATTTTAAAGTCAGCCGCAGATCTTCTTTCGGAGCTGACAGGACTTACCGCAGTTGCCACAACACCGAATTCCGCAGAAAGCAGGATTCACAAAATCAGCTTTGTGCAGACGGGTTCACATACAGCAATGGCTGTTGTAATTGCCTCAAACGGCATTATAAAAAATCAGCTGTTCAGATGCGAATTTATAATTACTCCCGAAATTCTTGAGATTTTCGATAAGGCACTCAACGAGTTGTTTGACGGAGTAAGGCTTTCTTCGATAAATCGTCCGTTTATACAAACAGCGGCGGCAAGGTTTGGCGAGTTGTCACTCTTTATGCCAAGTGTGCTTACGGCGATAAAAGATGCGGCAGACAAGGCAAACGAAGTCGGAATCTTTTTGAGCGGTCAGACAAAGCCGTTGTTTATGCAGAATGTAAATTTTCTTGCGGCAAGAAATGTAATTGAACTTCTTTCAAGAAAAGGAGATCTTGCAGGTGTTCTTACAAGCCTGCCGATAGGTACTTCGGTAAGTATAGGCACAGAAAACAGCCGTATAGAACTTGCGTACAGCTCGGTAATTTCTTCAAGCTACAACGTAAAAGATACACCGTCCGGTACGCTTGCCGTAATAGCTCCGATACGAACGGATTACGGCAGAGTGATTTCGATTATAGAATGTATAAGCGAATGTGTAAGCAAGATAATAAGCGAGCTTATAGAGCATTAATATAGAAAGGAAAGGTAATATGTCAAAGAAAAAAGAAGTGACAAAAGACGAAGCTGTTGTAAACGAGAATACATCCGAACAGACAGCGGAAGCGGTTACGGAAGAAATTGATGAAACAGCCAAAAAAATAGCTGAACTTGAGGAGGAGCTAAACTCACAGAAAGACAAATATCTTCGCCTTTGTGCCGAGTATGACAACTACCGCAAGCGTACAGCAAACGAAAAGCTTTCTATTTATGATGATGCAACAGCAAAGGCGGTTACAGAGCTTTTGCCGGTAGCAGACAGTATTCAGATGGCTATTACAAATTTAAAGGACGCCGATCCCGATATTTTAAAAGGCATTGAGCTTATTTCAAATCAGCTTGCAAAGTCGCTTGAAAAGCTCAAGGTTGAGCCTTTCGGTGCGCAGGGTGAGGAGTTTAATCCGGAAATTCACAACGCAATCTCAAAGATTGACGATGAGAATTTTGAAAAGAACTGTATTTCACAGGTGTTTCAGACAGGTTACAAAATCGGCGATAAAATTATTCGTCATGCAATGGTTCAGGTTGCAAATTGCGACTAAGACCTTTATATAAATAAATCAGTATAAAAGTAAAACAAATATATTCAGGAGGAATTCATTATGGCAAAGACAATAGGTATAGATTTAGGTACAACAAACTCATGTGTAGCAGTTATCGAAGGCGGCGAGCCTGTAGTTATTCCTAACGCCGAGGGCGCAAGAACAACTCCTTCCGTTGTTGCTTTCTCAAAAGACGGCGAGCGTATGGTAGGTCAGGTCGCAAAGCGCCAGGCTATCACAAACCCTGACAAGACAGTTTCTTCTATTAAGAGAGAAATGGGTACATCATATAAAGTATCAATTGACGGCAAGCAGTACACACCGCAGGAAATTTCAGCTATGATTCTTTCAAAGTTAAAGGCAGACGCTGAAGCATACCTCGGCGAAAAGGTAACACAGGCAGTTATTACAGTTCCTGCTTACTTTACAGACGCACAGCGTCAGGCTACTAAGGATGCAGGTAAGATTGCAGGTCTTGATGTAAAGAGAATTATCAACGAGCCTACAGCAGCAGCTCTTTCTTACGGCATTGATAAGGAAAAAGACCAGAAAGTTATGGTATACGACCTCGGCGGCGGTACATTCGATGTATCTATCATTGAGATGGGCGACGGCGTACAGGAAGTTCTTGCAACAGCAGGTAACAACCGTCTTGGCGGCGATGACTTCGATAAGAGAATCATCGACTGGATGGTAACATCATTTAAGAATGAAACAGGTATTGACCTTTCATCTGATAAAGTAGCTATGCAGCGTTTTAAAGAGGCTGCTGAGAAAGCTAAGATTGAGCTTTCAGGCGTTACAACATCATCAATCAACCTCCCATTCATTACAGCAGACCAGACAGGTCCTAAGCACCTTGACTTAACACTTACAAGAGCTAAGTTTGATGAGCTTACAGCTGATCTCGTAGAGGCTACAATGGGTCCTGTTCGTTCAGCTCTCTCAGACTCAGGCTTACAGATCAGCCAGATCGACAAGGTTCTTATGGTTGGTGGTTCTTCAAGAATCCCGGCTGTTCAGGAAGCTGTTAAAAAGCTCATCGGCAAAGAGCCGTTCAAGGGCATTAACCCGGATGAGTGCGTAGCTGTCGGCGCTGCTATTCAGGGCGGTGTTCTCGGCGGTGAGGTTGAGGGCTTACTTCTCCTCGATGTTACACCACTTTCACTCGGTGTTGAAACAATGGGCGGTGTAATGACAAAGATTATTGAGAGAAACACAACAATCCCAACAAAGAAGAGCCAGATTTTCTCAACTGCTGCCGATAATCAGACACAGGTTGAAATCAATGTTCTTCAGGGTGAGCGTGAATTTGCAAGAGATAACAAGCAGCTCGGTTTGTTTGCTCTCACAGGCATTGCTCCTGCTATGCGTGGCATCCCACAGATTGAGGTAACATTTGATATTGATGCCAACGGTATCGTTAATGTATCTGCAAAAGACCTTGGCACAGGCAAGGAACAGAAGATTCAGATTCAGAACTCAACCTCAATGAGCAAGGAAGATATCGACAAGGCTGTTAAGGAAGCAGAGCAGTACGCTGCAGAAGATAAGAAGCACCGTGAAGAGGTTGACGCTAAGAACGAAGCAGAGAACCTTGTATATCAGGCTGAAAAGCTCGTAAACGAGAGTGGCGACAAGATTTCTGAGGACGAGAAGAGCACAATCAACACAAAGTGCGCTGCCGTTAAGGACGCTATCGCTAAGAACGACAAGTCTATGATTGACGCTGCTAAGGAGGACTTACAGAAAGCTGTTTACGAAGTTTCTGCAAAGCTCTATCAGCAGGCAAACCCACAGGGTGCTCAGGGTGCAGCTCCACAGGGTGACCCACAGCAGGGCGCTCAGGGCGGCTCAAACGGAGATCCTAATGTATATGATGCCGATTTTAAGGATGTAGACGGCAACTGATAAAAAAGATTTACACAATGATTGACTTCATTTGTTTTTCCTGTTAAAATTTGTTGAAGGGGCTGTTTTTTGCAACGGCTCCTTTAGCACTGTATGGATTTTTGACAGCGTATAAATTCCTTATACGGCTGATAACGAGTTATTAAAAGGTGAGAAGAATGGCAGATAAAAGAGATTACTATGAGGTGCTTGGTGTTTCTAAGGGTGCAAGCGAAGATGAAATAAAAAAAGCATACCGCCAGTGCGCTAAAAAATACCACCCTGACCTCCATCCCGGAGATAAGGATTGCGAGGAGAAATTCAAAGAAGTCAACGAGGCTTACGAGGTACTTTCAGATAAAGATAAAAAGGCTCGCTATGACCAGTACGGTCACGCAGGCGTAGACCCTAACTTTGGAGCAGGGGGCGCAGGCGGTTACGGCGCTTATGGTCAGGGTATTGATATTGACGATATTTTCTCAAGCTTTTTCGGCGGATTTGGCGGCAGACGCTCCAATAATCCTAATGCTCCGAGCCGAGGCAGTGATGTTGAGGCGAGCATTTATATTTCATTTGAAGAGGCTGCAAAGGGATGTAAAAAGACCGTAAGCTATGACTGCGTTTCTACTTGTGACGAATGTCATGGAACAGGCGCAAAGCCCGGCACTCAGCCAAAGACTTGCTCGGTATGCGGCGGTTCGGGCAGAGTAACAATCAGTCAGCGCTCACCTTTTGGTGTGGTGCAAACTCAGCGTGCGTGTGATGCTTGTCACGGTAAGGGCAAGATTATAGACAGTCCTTGTCCTAAGTGCGGCGGTTCGGGCAGAAAGCGCAAGACCAAAACCGTTGATATTACTGTTCCGGCAGGCATTAAAGACCAGCAGATTCTTAATGTCGGCGGCAGAGGCAACGCAGGCTACAACGGCGGCCCTTCTGGTGACCTTCATGTATATGTAAATGTTCAGCCGCATCCTGTATTTGAACGCAGAGGCGACGATGTATGGTGCAATCTTCCTCTTACATTTGCACAGGCTGCTCTCGGCGCAGAGGTGGTTGTTCCTACTCTTGACGGCAAGGTTTCGTATCAGGTTCACGAGGGTACACAGCCGGGCGATGTATTCAAGCTCAAGGGCAAGGGTATTCAGCGCCTTAACGGCAGAGGAAAAGGCGACCAGTATGTGCGTGTAACCATTGAAGTTCCGAAGAATCTTAACGCTAAGCAGAAGAATCTTATAAAAGAATTTGAGGGCGTTACAAACGAAAAGAACTACGCACAGCGCAACAGCTTTTTTGAGAAAATAAAGAGAATGTTCAACGAATAATTCTGATAACATTATATAAAGGGGCTTAACCTATGGAGTCTTGGACAGAAATAAAAATTGCGGTAAACGCAAAGGATATAGACAGGGCAGGAGACATTGCAAATGTTGTAGTGCCTTACGGAATTTATATAGAGGACTACACTGCTCTTGAGCAGGAGGTGCAGGAGATTGCACACATTGACCTTATAGATGAGGATTTGCTCAAGAAAGACAGAAACATTGCCTATGTTCACATTTACCTTGAGCCTGATGTTTCTCCTAACGAGGCGGTGGCATTTTTATCTGAAAGGTATAATGCCGAGGGTATTGAGCATAAAATTGAATTGCTCGACTGCGCCGAGGAGGATTGGAGAAATAATTGGAAGAAGTATTTTAATCCGATTGCCGTCGGCGAAAAGCTCCTTATTCGTCCGAGCTGGAGAGATGATTACGATCCGCAGGGCAGAATTGTTTTAAATATTGACCCCGGTCTTGCCTTTGGTACAGGCAGCCACGAAACCACAAGACTTTGCCTTGAAATGTGCGAAAAGTATATGAAAAAAGGCGACAAGGTACTTGATGTGGGCTGCGGCAGCGGCGTGCTCGGCATTGCGTCTTTGCTTATGGGCGCAGAGAGCGCAGTAGGTGTTGACATTGACGATGTTGCGGTGAGAACCGCCAAAGAAAACGCAGAAATCAACGGGGTAGCAGACCGCTTTACAGGAATTTGCGGCAGTTTTACAGACAAGGTAACAGGTAAGTATGACATTGTACTTGCAAATATTGTAGCAGACGCAATTATGTTCCTTTCAAAAGGTGTAAAAGATTTTATGAAAGACGATGCGGTTTATATTATGAGCGGTATTATTGATACCCGTGCCGAAGAGGTAAAGGAATCAATCGGCAAGGATTTTGACATTATAGAAGAACACCTTGAAAAAGGTTGGGTGTGCCTTGCCGCTAAGGCGAAAAAATAAGGCGCAAAGCTCACAATGTGCTGTATTGTGCGGTATTTGCTGAACATTTGTCAAAAAACTGTCACAATGGCATGGTAAAATCTAATTAACTTTGATGCTCGGAGGCACGATTATGAAAAAAACAAATAAAAAGGATACAGTAAATCTGTTTTTCTCTGCATTCCTTATTCTCGCATTTGTAGTATGCGCACACTTTTTTGCAAACTTTGCACTCGGACAGAGCGAAGTCTTTTCAAATGTAATTCAGCTTTTTGTATATGCAGTATTCGGTCTGCTTTTGTTCTATGCAACAAGAGTAGGTGACGGCAAGCCTGTTAAGCGTTTTTCACCGCTTACATTAATTGTTATGGTGTTGCCTGCTTTATACATAATGATCGCAAGTATTGCAAGCGGTATGCCGCTTCACGATGCATTTGTAGTAAATGAGTCTTCACTCGGTCTTGTGGCAACACTCGCAGGTGTTGTATTTGGTTATGGCGTTCCCTATACATTCCTCAGCGGCTATGAAATGGCCGAGGACGAGGGCGAAAACAAGGAAAAGCTCGTTGAGGGCGGCGTTGAGGCTGACCTTAAGGCGGCTGACGAGGAAAGCTCACAGGAAACAACAGAAACCGTTGAAAGCGAAAATGACGGCGAGAAAAGCACAGAAGAATAATTTTGCTTTACTTATAAAATTAACAGCGACTTGACAAACTCGAGCCGCTGTTTTATTATTTAAGCGGTAGTAATTATTTGTTTGAATTAGCTTAAGAGGGTGAATTTATGGATGAAAAGGATAAATTTGACGGTATAGACGGCGAACAGGAAGAGGCAGTGTATGTTGCCCGTCATGCAAGGCGGGACGAGGAAGAGGATAGATTTGCCGATGTTGAAAATTTTGATGTAGACAGCACCGAGCCTGAAAGTGTGCAGTACGGCACAGAGGGCAAGGATGATTACAAAGACAGCTACGGCGACGATTTTAATTTTCAGTCGGTAGCAAGCAAAAAGCATATTCCGTCAGATAATCCGAGCAAGAGCAATAAGGATTACGGCGATGACTTTGACGGTCAGACAGGCGAGCACAGGCACGATCATAAACGCAGAAAGCCGGGTAATGATGACTATTATGTAAACGATTTTCATATTAACCATCATAATGGCAAGAATAAAAAATCAAAAAAGAAAAACAATAAAGCCACATTAATTTGTATTGTGGTGGCTGTTGCGGTTATATTGGTTTGTGTTATTGCTTTTGTATTGTCAAAGTGTTCATTCCAGAATAAAAAGCATGAGACAACAACCGTACCGACAACAAAGGCGGCTATAACAACTCAACAGCCGACAACGGAGTATTATGAACCCGAAACTGAGCCTGAGTATGTTCCCGATTACACAGAGTATGAAGAGCCTACCGTTTCAGATGAAACCGAGGCTTACACAGAGGAATATACAGAGCCGTATACGGAGGAATACACAGAACCCGAAACATATGAGTCAACACCCGAAACCGAGCCTGAAACAGAGTATGTGGAGGACGAAACAACACAGATTGTATAAATAACTTTAAATAAACGGAGATGAAAAATATGGGATGTAGTCATGATTGTTCTTCTTGCAGTTCGGATTGCAAGTCAAAAAATCCCGAAAGTATGAGAGAAAGCCTTAACAAGTACAGCAGTGTAAAAAAGGTAATTGCTGTTGTGTCGGGCAAGGGCGGAGTAGGCAAAAGCCTTGTAACCTCAACTCTTGCGGTAACCTTTAACCGCCTTGGCAAAAAGGTTGCTGTTCTTGACGCTGATATTACAGGCCCGTCAATTCCAAAGGCTTTTGGCATAAACGAGAGAGCCAAGGGCAACGAATACGGAATTATTCCTGCGGTAACAGAAACAGGCATTGATGTTATGTCGGTTAATCTTTTGCTTGAAAACCCGACTGACCCTGTTGTGTGGAGAGCACCGGTTATTACAGGCACAGTAAAGCAGTTTTGGAGAGATGTTATCTGGGAAAACGAGGACTATATGTTTGTTGATATGCCGCCGGGAACAGGCGATGTTCCGCTTACGGTTTTCCAGAGCCTGCCGATAGACGGCATAATTGTTGTGGCATCTCCGCAGGAGCTTGTTTCAATGATTGTTGAAAAGGCGGTAAAAATGGCAAATATGATGAATGTGCCGATTCTCGGTCTTGTTGAGAATATGAGTTATTTTGTATGTCCCGATTGCGGCAAAAAGCATAATATTTTCGGCGAAAGTCATATTGATGAAATTGCCGAGAAATATAACACAAAGGTGCTTGCAAAGCTTCCAATCGACAGCGACCTTGCAAAATGCGTTGATGAGGGCAGAGTAGAACTTTTTGAGGGCAACTACCTTGATGATGCTGCACAGGAAATCGAAAAAGCGCTTGCGTGAATAATAAGTTATGACTTTGCGCAAATTTAAGATAAAATCTTAAATCGCTTTACGAAATATTTTCTGAAACATAATTTTTAAAGCTAAGGCTCTTCTGAACGGAGAGCCTTTTGTTATGCACTTTAGTTAAATAAATTGTAATTTTGCGCTTTATTATATCCAAAAATATGCTTGCATTTATATGCATCAAAATGGTATAATTATGCTGTTATATGGAATATAATTGATGTGAAATTTGGAGGAACAGAAAATGCACAGATGTCCGGATTGCGGAGAAAGATTTGAGGGTAATATATGTACCTTTTGCGGCAGACCCGTACCGCAGGAAGAATTAGAACAGGAAAAAGCCGTTCAGGAAAAATCCGACGAACAGGCAAATATAAATAATTCTGAAGAAGTGTCGAAATCTGCAGTTGAAAATACTGCTTTAAACAGTGCCGGTGTTCAGCCTGTAAACGAATACGCACAAAACGGTTACAACACACAGCCTGTAAACAACTATGCTCAAAAAAATTACAATTCACAGCATAGTTACGGAAACCCTAATTACAACAACAGCGCAATGCCGAGCGGTTATACTAATCAAAATCAGTCGTTTTCGGATGTTGTAAATACCCGTGAAAAGAAAAAATCAAAAACAACTCTCATAGTTGTTCTTGTTATTGTAAGTGTATTGATTATCAGCCTTTGTGTTATCGGATATACCGTCATAACGAATGTAATCAAAAACAATAAATTTAATATGGGAACAGGTGAGTTTACGGGTGCGGATGACTCTGCTGCCGTTTCGTCCGTGAGTATTGATTTTGACGAAAACTCGTATTGCTATTACACTGAAAACGATGACGGAACTGTGACAGTCACAGGCATTGACACCCGGGATTACTACGATAATTTTACGGATGAAGTTGTAGATGATACTTACAATTTTTATTTTAATATTCCGAGTGAAATTAACGGCAAAACCGTAACTGCTGTCGAAAAAATCAATCCGTCCAATCCTCTTTCCTCGGGTATTCTCCATATTCATATTACAATACCGGGTACAGTAAAGACAATACAGAGCGATACTTTTAACCTGTCGGAATATGTGCGTGAAATTACCCTTGAAGACGGTGTTGAAACTCTTGAGCCTGACGCTATTGTGGATTGCTATTCGCTTGATAGGGTTAATATTCCGGAATCGGTGACCGTTATATGCGAGCATGCGGTAGGCTTTAATATTGCGGGAGATACATTTTCAGAGCCTGTCGGCAAAAGAGAATATACCCGTTCTCCGCTTACTCACATATACGCTAAGGAAGGCTCGGCTGCCGACAGATACGCTAAGGATAACGATTTGTACATTGAATATAACTGATGCTTTGATTAATCGTGAGCGTTTAAATTCTAAAGGCTTTTATCGAAGGTTGAGATAATTGCTTAGATGAAATTATGCAAAATAATAAACTTAAGGTTCTCTGCTGCGGAGAACCTTTTTGTTATGAAATTATAAAAATATACAATATATTGCTTTTTTATATGTAAATAAAAGCAATTGATTTTTGCATAAACAAAATGGTATAATTATGCAATAGTATGGCAAATATATTTTGCTTATTTAAGGAGAGGTATAGTAAATGAAATGTCCTAATTGCGGAAATGAAATCACAGGTAAGTTTTGCACAAGCTGCGGCACACCCGCTCCTGTCGAAGAGCCTGTAAAAGAGCAGGAAACACAGCCTGTTCAGCAGGAGTCTTTCAGCACCGATAATTCTAACGCACAGCCAAGCAACTTTGGCGCAAATGATTTTAACGCACAGCCAAACAATTTCGGTACAGATAATTTTAACGCACAGCCAAACAATTTTGGTACAGATAATTCTAACGCACAGCAAAATAACTTTGGTACAGATAATTCTAACGCACAGCCAAATAACTTTGGTGCAAATAATTATAATTCTCAGCCTGTTGGCTATTCGGGTGCATCTACACCGTCAAACGGTATGCCTGTAAATAACGGCTACACAGGTCAGCAGTTTACAAATGTTCCTAACAATATGCCTAATCAGCCTAAAAAGGGCATGAGCGGCGGCAAGGTTGCGGCTATTGTAATCAGCGTTATTCTCGGTATCATAATTATTCTTGCTGTTGTTTTCGGCATTGTAGCCTGCAACTTTTTTAAGACTGTCGGTTCGGCTATTGGTGGCGTTAAGGAAGGCGTAAGCATATTTGTAGAAGATAATGAAAGCAAATACAACAGTGACAGCAGCGCTGAGAGCAGTGAAAGAAATTATGACAGTGCAAGCCATTTTTACTATCAGGAGATTAACGACGGTAGCGAAATTGAAATCACAGGCTATAATTATATGGACACATTTGACGAAACATTTACCGATAAGAATTTTGAAATCAGAGTTCCGAGCGAAATTAACGGCAAGCCTGTAACAAGCGTTTATGAGATATATGTTTATAATTATTCGAATATCGACACCGATGATTTGAATATGAAGCTTATAATCCCCGGCTCTGTTAAGAATATTGAGGGCTATGCTTTGTGGGGCTTAGAGGGCGTAACCGAAATTGTTTTTGAAGATGGTGTTGAAAGCATTGGAGACTATGCTGTTTATAACTGCAAGTATCTTAAAAAGATTACAATTCCGGAGTCTGTAACAAATATCGACGATGTCGGTGTCGGATATTTAGATTTAAATGAAGAAAATGTTATTTCAAAAGACCTTGTTATTGTAGCAAAGAAAGGCTCAGCAGCCGAAAAATACGCTCAGGATAACGGCTTTAAGGTTGAGAATAACTGATTTGGCAAAGCTAAAAATTGATAACCTTTTATATAAAACTGCTCTCTGATTTGTCGGAGGGCAGTTTTTGCGGTATATGCAGAAAATTTTGGGGTAAAATAGTATCTGCCACAGCACAAAACTTGAAAATGTAAGTAAAAATGCCGTAAAATCGGGATAAAAATGCTTGACAAAATGATATTTGTTGGGTTATAATACTAAATTGTGGAGCAATGTGTAATTGCACCTTGCTCGCCAATCGGCTCTGCTTGTCAGAGCGGTTAATCAATTTCTTAATATTTTGGGAAGGAGGAAAAATATGCCTACATTTAACCAGTTGGTAAGAAAGGGCAGAGAGGTTTCCGAAAAGAAAGCTAAGGCTCCTGCACTCTTAAAGGGTTGGAACTCTAAGAAGCGTGTTGCTATCAATCAGAGCTCACCACAGAAGAGAGGTGTGTGTACAGCTGTAAAGACTGCTACACCTAAAAAGCCTAACTCAGCTCTCAGAAAGATTGCCAGAGTAAGACTTTCTAACGGTATCGAAGTTAGCTCTTACATTCCGGGCGTTGGTCACAACCTTCAGGAACACAGCGTTGTTCTTATCCGTGGTGGCCGTGTTAAGGACTTGCCTGGTGTTCGTTATCACATCGTTCGTGGTACACTCGACGCACAGGGCGTTGCAGGAAGAATGCAGTCTCGTTCTAAGTATGGCGCAAAGCGTCCAAAGGCAGGTAAATAAGGAATTGACATAACTTCGGCTTAAATTGATTTTAAGTTCTGCTATGCGGCAGGATTTCTATATATATGTATGGATTTCTTGTTGGCATACGGGAGTTTGTCGCTTTCGAGTACCTATGATATCTCAATTATTGTGAAGGAGGGAAGCAAAGTGCCAAGAAGAGGTTCTATTGCGAAGCGTGACGTATTACCAGATCCGCTTTATAATTCAAAACTTGTAACTCGTCTTATCAATAACATTATGTACGACGGTAAAAAGGGCGTTGCTCAGAAGATTGTTTACGGTGCATTTGAAATCATTGCTGATAAGACAGGTAATAACCCACTTGAGGTTTTCGAGCAGGCTATGGAAAATGTAATGCCAGTTCTCGAGGTTAAGGCTCGCCGTGTAGGTGGTGCCACATATCAGGTTCCTATGGAGGTTCGTCCTGAGAGAAGACAGACACTCGGTCTTCGTTGGATTTCAACTTACTCAAGAGCCAGAAATGAAAGAACAATGAAGGAAAGACTTGCAGGAGAGATTCTTGATGCTACTAACAGCACAGGCGGTGCTTTCAAGAAGCGTGAAGACACTCATAAGATGGCTGAAGCAAACAAGGCTTTCGCTCATTACAGATGGTAATTTTTATTACCGGAGTAATTTTTAGAGGAGGATTTTATGCCAAGACAGGTTTCACTTGAACAGACAAGAAATATCGGTATCATGGCGCACATCGATGCCGGTAAAACCACAACAACAGAGCGTATCCTGTATTATACCGGCGTAAACCATAAAATCGGCGAAACACACGATGGTGCTTCAACCATGGACTGGATGGTTCAGGAGAAAGAGCGTGGTATCACAATCACTTCTGCTGCAACAACAGCATTCTGGTTCGGCAGCAAGCATCAGTACAAGAAACACAGAATCAACATCATTGATACACCTGGTCACGTTGACTTTACTGTTGAAGTTGAGCGTTCACTTCGTGTACTTGACGGTTCTGTAACAGTTCTTTGTGCTAAGGGCGGCGTTGAGCCTCAGTCTGAAACAGTATGGCGTCAGGCTGATAACTACGGTGTACCAAGAATGGTTTACGTAAATAAAATGGACATTATGGGTGCTAACTTCTACCATGTTGTTCAGATGATGAAGGACAGACTTAAATGTAACGCTGTTCCGATTCAGCTCCCAATCGGTGCCGAAAGCGACTTTACAGGTATTATCGACCTCGTTACTATGAAGGCCGAGATTTACCACAACGAAGACGGTACAGATTACAGTGAGGAAGAGATTCCTGAGAATATGCAGGATCTTGCTAACGAGTATCACGAGAAACTCATCGAGTCAGTTGCTGAGCTTGACGAGGATCTTATGGAGAAATACTTCGGCGGCGAGGAAATCTCTATTGATGAAATTAAGAAAGTAATCAGAAAAGCTACAATCGACAATACAATGGTTCCTGTAACTTGCGGTTCTTCATACCGTAACAAGGGCGTTCAGATGCTCCTTGATGCTATTATCGATTATATGCCGGCTCCAACTGATGTTCCGGCTATCAAGGGTACAGACCCTGATACAGGTGACGAGGTTGAAAGACATTCTTCTGATACAGAGCCATTTGCGGCTCTCGCATTTAAGATTGCTACTGACCCATTCGTTGGTAAGCTCTGCTTCTTCAGAGTTTACTCAGGTGTTGTAAATGCGGGTGACACAGTTTACAACTCTGTAAAAGACAACAACGAGCGTATGGGCAGAATTCTTCAGATGCACGCTAACGACAGAAAAGATATTGACTGCTGCTATGCAGGTGATATTGCTGCTGCTGTTGGTCTTAAAAATACAACAACAGGTGACACACTCTGCGACGAAAAGCATCCTGTAATTCTTGAGTCTATGGAGTTCCCGGAGCCTGTTATCAGAGTAGCTATCGAGCCTAAGACTAAGGCCGGCCAGGAAAAGATGGGTATTGCTCTTGCAAAGCTTGCAGAAGAAGACCCAACATTCCGTGCTTATACTGATGAAGAAACAGGTCAGACAATTATCGCAGGTATGGGTGAGCTTCACCTTGAGATTATCGTTGACCGTCTTCTCCGTGAGTTTAAGGTAGAGGCTAACATTGGTGCTCCACAGGTTGCTTACAAAGAAACAATCCGTACAGAGGCTTCTGTTGACGAGAAGTATGCTCGTCAGTCAGGTGGTAAGGGTCAGTACGGTCATGTTAAGATTAATGTATTCCCTAACAAGGACAAGGGTTACGAATTTGTTAATAACATTGTCGGCGGTGCTATTCCTAAGGAATATATCCCAGCTGTTGACCAGGGTATTCAGGGCGCAATGCTCAGCGGTGTACTCGCAGGTTACAATGTAGTTGACGTTAAGGTTGAGCTTTATGATGGTTCTTACCACGAGGTTGACTCATCAGAAATGGCATTTAAGATTGCCGGTTCTATGGCATTCAAAGAGGCTATGAGAAAAGCTGATCCTGTTCTCCTTGAGCCTATCATGAAGGTTACAGTTATCGTTCCTGACGAATACCTTGGTGATGTTATCGGCGACCTTAACTCTCGCCGTGGTATGATCCAGAGTATGGAAGCTGAGAACGGTGCACAGAGAGTAACAGCTCATGTTCCGCTTTCTGAGATGTTTGGTTATGCTACTGATATGCGTTCTAAGACACAGGGCCGTGGTCAGTATGTAATGGAGCCTGACACATATGCAGAAGTTCCAAAGAACATCGCTGAAAAGATTATGAGCGAGAGAGCTAAGAAGGACTAATAAATCCTTTTTGCTGAATATATAAGGTTTTTTATAAAAACCTCTTGATTTTTTGTTAATTTGTTGATACAATAGCATTAAATCTATTGTAATGTAAATTACAATGAATTACCATATTTAAGGAGGAAATTTCCAATGGCAAGAGAAAAATTTGAAAGAAATAAACCCCATGTAAACATTGGTACAATTGGCCACGTTGATCATGGTAAAACAACACTTACAGCTGCAATTACAAAGGTTCTCAACTTAGAAGGCGATGCTGACTTCGTTGATTACGCTAACATCGATAAGGCTCCTGAAGAGAGAGAGCGTGGTATCACAATCAACACAGCTCACGTTGAGTATGAGACAGAAAAACGTCACTATGCACACGTTGACTGCCCAGGTCATGCTGACTATGTAAAGAACATGATCACAGGTGCTGCTCAGATGGACGGCGCTATCCTCGTTGTATCTGCTGCTGATGGTCCTATGCCACAGACAAGAGAGCACATCCTTCTTTCTCGTCAGGTAGGTGTACCTTACATCGTAGTATTCATGAACAAGACTGACCAGGTTGACGATCCTGAGCTCCTCGAGCTCGTAGAGATGGAGATCCGTGACCTCCTCAACGAGTATGACTTCCCAGGCGATGACACACCAATCATCAAGGGTTCAGCTTACCTCGCACTCACAAGCGATTCTAAGGATCCTAATGCTCCTGAGTATGCTTGCATTCACGAGCTTATGGATGCTGTTGACGAGTTCATCCCAACTCCTGACCGTAAGGCTGACCAGCCATTCCTTATGCCTGTTGAGGACGTATTCACAATCACAGGTCGTGGTACAGTTGCTACAGGTAGAGTTGAAAGAGGTCAGATCAGAACTTCTGAGGAAGTTGAGATCGTTGGTCTTACAGACGAGAAGAGAAAAGTTGTTGTTACAGGTCTTGAGATGTTCAGAAAGACTCTTGACTATGCTGAGGCTGGTGACAACGTAGGTGTACTCCTCCGTGGTGTTCAGAGAACTGACATCCAGAGAGGTCAGGTACTTGCTAAGCCAGGTACAATTCACCCACACACAAAGTTCCGTGGTCAGGTATACGTTCTTACAAAGGACGAAGGTGGCCGTCATACACCATTCTTCAACAACTACCGTCCACAGTTCTACTTCAGAACAACTGACGTTACAGGTACAATCTCACTCCCAGAGGGTACAGAGATGTGTATGCCTGGCGATAACGTTGAGATGGATGTTGAGCTTATCACTCCAATCGCTATCGAAGTAGGTCTTCGTTTCGCTATCCGTGAGGGTGGTAGAACAGTAGGTTCAGGCGCAGTTATCGCTATTAACGAGTAATTCACTTTGAATTTATAACACTTTCTTAAATAATTGAGCCGATTCGCAAGAGTCGGCTCTTTTTGTTTTGAAAAGTAAATTTGGTTTTTGGGTATTTGTAAAATGGGGGAAAGTATGATTTACTGTTTAGGTGAAATAATTAAAAAATTAAGGTCAAGCCTTTTTAAAGGCTTGCGGGTTTGGGCAGCGCCCATAAAATCTTCCAATCTAACAATTTATCGGGTGCCAACAGCCACGCTGTTGGCTTATTTGCACTTAGTTTGTTAAAACGGGTGGTAGCCATTGTAAACAGAAACGCTAAAAACATAGTCAACGCAATGTGCTGACTATGAAAATAAAGTGTATTTTTTATTGCTCTCGCAAAGATTTTCGTTTATTTGTTTAAGCCGCAAAACAGCGAACTGTTTTGCTATCATTAGATTGCATAAACGGAAAGTATTTGTGGGCTTTGCCCACACCCACAACCTTTGAAAAGGTTGACCAAACTTTTCAAATTGTTTAATCACAACTGTGTGATAATTCAGTCTAAACTGTGCATTAATCATAATTTCAATTATTTATTTAATTATAAACTTAAAATGCAATATTTTATGTAATAATAAAAATATATTGCTTTTATTATTTCAAGACAGTATAATTAAAAAGAATGGGGTTTTTACGGATAAAAACTCAAAAATGAGAAAGAGGAATTAAAATGGATAAAAACAATGGTGCAATCTATGATGCCCGGAAACTTGGCAAACCAAAGATGATAATTCTTGGTATTCAGCATATGTTTGCAATGTTTGGAGCAACTATTCTTGTACCGATTATCACAGGACTTGACATCTCGACTACCTTGCTTATGGCAGGACTCGGTACTCTGTTGTTTCACTGCATAACAAAGTTTAAAGTACCTGCTTTTCTCGGTTCTTCATTTGCTTTTCTTGGCGGTTATGCCGCTATCAAAGCGCTTGCACCCGATGACCCTAACAGTATGTTGCCGTATGCCTGCCTCGGTGTAGCGTGTGCAGGTTTGGTTTATTTCATTCTTGCCGCAATTATCAAAGCTGTCGGCATTGAAAAAGTTATGAGATTTTTCCCACCTGTTGTTACAGGCCCTATCATTATCGCAATCGGACTTGGACTTGCTCCGTCTGCCGTTTCAAACTGTACGACTAACTGGCTGCTTGCCTTTGTTGCTCTCGCCGTGATTGTTGTGTTCAATATCTGGGGCAAGGGTATGGCAAAAATCATTCCGATTATTCTCGGATTGCTTATTTCTTACGGTGTAGGACTTGTCCTTTACTTTATTTCGCAGGCAAATCCCGACCTTATTCAGAATGTACCGTGGTTATTCTCAGGCGGTGCAGACGCAAACGGTGTTTATCAGCCTATTTTCGATTTTACAAGCGTAAACACTATTTGCGATAATATTGCTAAGGGCAATATTTTTGGCAGTGAAGGTCTTATCGGTATTCCTATCCATTGGGAGAAAACCGTATTCGGCGGAATTGACTATTCTAACACCGCTCTTATCGCATCATCAATTATTGCCATTGTTCCAATCGCTTTTGCTACAATGATGGAGCATATCGGCGACATTTGCGCTATCAGTTCTACAACAGGCAACAACTACATTCAGGACCCGGGTCTTCACAGAACACTTACAGGTGACGGTATCGCAACAACCGTAGCGTCACTTTTCGGCGGCCCTGCAAACACAACTTACGGCGAAAACACAGGCGTTCTTGCGCTCACAAAGGTTTATGACCCACGAGTAATCAGAATTGCCGCTTTCTTTGCTGTAGGTGTATCATTCTTTCCGATTGTATCTGTAATTATTGGTTCAATTCCAAGCTGTATTATCGGCGGTATCTCATTCGTTCTTTATGGTATGATTTCAGCTATCGGCGTAAGAAATGTTGTTGAAAACAAGGTTGACTTTACAAAGAGCCGCAACCTTATTGTTGCTGCTGTAATTCTTGTATGTGCACTTGGTCTTTCAAGCAATACAGTAAGCTTTGCAATCGGCAGTGCTACAATTACACTTTCACCGCTTGCCGTTGCTTCAATCGCAGGTATAGTTCTTAACGCAATTTTCCCGGGTAAGGACTACAAGTTTAATTCTGCAAATGCATCTGATGCGGCAAACTTTGAAAAAGAAGTTGAACCGAAAGCAGATAAAAAGTAATTAAAAGTCTGACATTCACAGCGAGGTGAATTACTATGGTATGTAAAAATTGCGGTGCAAATGTCGGCAGTGAATACAGACTTTGTCCGTATTGCCGCTCGGAACTTGAATATCCCGAGAGCAAAGCCGCACCACAGCCGATTATTATTCAGAATGTGATAAACAATGTAAATCCAATTAATTCAACACCGTATGTTGAATACGAAAGGCACAGTAAGAAAGATAAATCAGTGGCTTTAATTCTCTGTGTAGTGCTTGGCATGCTTGGCGGTCATTGCTTTTATGCCGGTAAAATCGGTATGGGCATTTTGTATTTGTTTACCTGCGGACTGTTTGGCTTCGGTTGGATAGTTGATATTATCAGAATTGCGACAGGCGCATATAAAGACAGCAAGGGATTACCGATAAAATAAGGCGGCGACATATGCGCATATTAAAAATACTTCTTAACATAGCTATTATTACTTGTGATATTGCAATAATAGTGTTAATTCTGAAAAAGCGGAAGAAAAATTAATAATTTCACTGAAATGGCTGAATACCGAGTATTGTTAGCGCAATGCTCGGTATTTTTGCTTTTGTCAATAGTTGGGTAAATAATGGTTTAGCACACAAAGTTTAGTTTAATAAATTTAAAATTTAGGTCAACCCTTTTTAAAGGGTTGCGGGTTTGGGCAGAGCCCATAAAATAATAAGAACGAATTTATTTAAATAAACAGTTGTAATTGCACATTAGAATAACTAAACTTTAGATTAGTCAAGATTAATAAGTGGCAGATAGTAAGAACGCTGCACTTGAGCAGTCTTAGAGAAAAGATACTTTAAAGGATGCAAAAGTTTTTGTGCGTGGCTGATTTGCCCTTGAAAAGTGGCAAATTAGTAGTTTAGTAGCGTGGCTTTTCCTTCTGTTGCTGTCGCATTTTTAGGCTATCGCCATTGTGTTCAATCCGCCAAACGACAAGCCGTTTGGCTATCAAAAATATGCAATAGTTTAAAACTTTTGTGAGCGTTGCCCCACACTCACAACCTTTGAAAAGGTTGACCAAACTTTTAACTTCGGGACGGAAAGTTTTGCTTTTGCTTTACTTTTTTGCCCGACCGATAATTTGCTAAACCACAATTTTTAACATTGCCAATACAAATTGTTAAAAACTTTTTTGATTGCAAAGTCTTTTTTCAGCTGTTGCCCAATTTACCACCTTGATAAAATCGTCAATGTAAGACTTGCGGTCGTTGTAGTGCTTTAGGTAGTAAGCGTGTTCCCACACATCAATGTTAAGTATCGGTACAAGACCTCGGCAGAGCGGAGTATCTTGATTTTTGGTGGTGATAAATTTCAGCTTTTTGCCGTCATATACAAGCCACGCATAGCCTGAGCCGAAAACAGACATTGCGGCGGCGGTAAACTCATTTTTGAAATTTTCAAAACTCGTAAAGCTCTCGCTCATTTTGCGGTGAAGTATCCCTCGCTCAAGTCCTCGGCAGTCGGGACTCATACCGTTAAAATAAAATCTATGGTTATACACGCCGCCTGCGTTATTCAGCACATCTCTGCGTTTTTTTTCCGGAATACGGCAGGGATTTTTTAATATTTCGTGCAGGCTCAGGCGCTGAATTTGCTTGCAGTCGCTCATCAGTGAATTTAGCTTGTCAATGTAGGCTTGCAGATGTCTGTCGTGATGAAGAATCATTGTTTTTTCGTCAATGTACGGTTCAAGTGCGTTGTATGGATAGCGCAGGGGAGTATTGGTAAACGGGTATCTATTGTCCATAGCGAATCATCCTTTCAAAATATTTTATGCCCGACCCTTGTCATAGTTACCGATTTGATATGCAAATTTGATTTTTTATACATATATTTAATTTGTTGCAATGCAAAAAAAGTTGAAAAAATACGCATATTCTGTTATAATGTAAAATAGCAGTAAATTTTTTTATTTTATTGATAATGAGTTTATATGTGATAATAATAAAAGCAGGAGGTATTGCTATGGTTAAAGAAATTGTTGCAGAAGAATTTGAATCCGAAGTTCTTGGCGCAGATGTGCCTGTGCTTGTTGATTTTTGGGCAGAGTGGTGCAGTCCTTGCAGAATGATGGGCCCTGTTTTTAAGGAGCTCTCTTCAGAGATTGGCTCACAGATGAAATTTTTTAAGCTTAATGTGGAAACCGAGCGTCAGGTTGCCGATTACTACGGTGTTATGAGTATTCCTACACTTATCCTTTTTAAAGACGGTGAAGAAGTGCTCAGACTTACGGGTCTTCGCAAAAAAGAAGCTATGCTTGAAGAATTAAAGCCTTATTTAAGCTGATGAGCATAAAAAATTACAAGGTAGCCGCTGCACTTGCAATATTTTGCACTTTGCTTTGGGGTACTGCGTTTCCTTTTATAAAAGTAGGCTATGCACAGTTTGGCATAGAGGGAAACGACATAGGCTCAAAGCTGCTTTTTGCAGGTGCAAGGTTTACCCTTGCAGGAATAATGGTGCTTTTCATTTTTTTAGTCAAGAACAAGCACTTGCCTAAAATTGAGAAAAACGGCATTATGCCTGTTATGCTGCTCGGTTCGGTGCAGACTTTCGGGCAGTATATTTTTACATATATCGGCATAGGATTTACAAGCGGTGCGAACACTTCGGTTATAACCGCCTGTGCAACCTTTTTTACTGTGCTTTTTGCTCCACTGTTTTTTAAGTCGGACAAGCTCAATGTTTGTAAAATTATCGGTTGTATTCTCGGCTTTTGCGGAGTTTTGTGTGTAAACAGCGGCGGCGGTGTAACTGCCGATACACTGTTCGGCGATTTTATGATATTGATGTCCACCTTATCGGCGGCAGCAGGTAATTTTATTTCTAAGGGCATAGTTCGTGACCGAGAACCGATTTCGGTCACGGGTTTTCAGCTTTCGTTTGGCGGAATACTGCTTTTAATTGCGGGTTTTGTTACAGGCGGAAAACTTGATTTTTCAAGCATAAAGGCATTGCTTGTGCTTTTTTGGCTTGCTTTTGTATCAGCTGCCGCTTTTGCGATATGGACGGCTTTGCTCAAACACCACCACGCAAGCAGAATTTGTGTGTTCAATTTGCTTGTGCCTGTTTTCGGCACACTGCTGTCGGGAATTATGCTCGGCGAAAGCGTGTTCGGCATAGAAATGATTGTTTCTGTGGTGCTGATTTGCGCAGGAATATTTATATCTAATATGCAGATAAAAAAGAGGTGTGAGCGGTGAAAATAAAGGGTGTAATATCCGATATGGACGGAGTTATTCTCGACTCCGAAAAGCTCTATGTTCACTTTTGGTGCGAGGCAGGAAGATTTTACGGATTTCCTATGGAAGAAAAACACGCACTTTCAATCCGAAGTATGGCTCGACCGCTTGCATCAGCTAAGCTCAAGGGCGTATTTGGCGAGGACTTCGATTATGAGGCTGTGCGCTCGAAAAGAGTTGAGCTTATGGATAATTATGTAGAAAAATACGGTATTGAGGCAAAGGACGGGGCAAAGGAACTGCTTGAGTTTTTAAAAGAAAACGGCTATAAGGTGGCGCTTGCAACGGCAACTCCGCCTGAAAGGGCAGAGCGGTACCTCAAGGCTCACGATTTATATAAATATTTTGATGTTACGGTGAGTGCGTCAATGGTAAGCGTTGGCAAGCCTGCACCCGACATCTACCTCAAGGCGGCAGAGATGCTTTCACTTTCTCCGCAAAATTGCGTTGCGCTTGAGGATTCTCCAAACGGCATTAAATCGGCAAGCTCGGCAGGCTGTGTGACAGTAATGGTGCCTGACCTTGACAAGCCGAGTAATGATATAATTCCGCTTTTGCACGGTGTTGCAGACGGACTAAGTGATGTGAAAAGGATTTTGAGGGAGCTTGAGGATTGTAATATACAGTAACCTTGAGCAATTGAGCAAAAAAGAAGAAGGGATTGAACTCGATGGATTTTCTACAAATGCTGAATGACTTTTTTACAAAGTTTGACAACATTTTATGGGGCGTGCCGATGATAGTAATTTTGCTCGGCGCACACATTTATATGACCGTCAGAACAAAGTTTGTTCAGCGAAAAACATTTAAGGCGATTAAACTTTCTGTAACAAAAGACCCTGATTCAGACGGCGATATCAGCCCGTTTCAGGCGCTTACAACAGCACTTGCCTCTACAATAGGTACAGGTAATATCATTGGTGTGGGTACGGCTATTGCGCTTGGCGGTGCAGGTGCGGTGCTGTGGTGCTGGATTTCAGGCGTGTTTGGTATTGCCACAAAGTATGCGGAGTCGCTTATTGCGGTGAAATACCGTGTAAAAACTCGAGACGGTAAAATGCGCGGCGGCGCAATGTATGCTATTGAAAACGGCGTATCAAAGAAAACAGGAATTAACTTTAAGTGGGTAGCCGTATTGTTTGCGGTATTTGCGTTGTTTGCTTCATTCGGCGTTGGCTGCGGTGTTCAGACAAATGCGATTGCAAAGATTATGGATACAACCTTTAATCCTGACAAAACATATATGCTCCACTTCTTCGGAATGGATATTTCGACGGTTGCGCTTATTTCGGGTATTGTAATTGCAATTTGCGTTGCTCTTGTTATTTTCGGCGGTATTAAGTCTATTTCAAGAGTATGCGAAAAACTCGTACCTCTTATGGCAATACTCTATGTTATCGGTTGTATCATTATTTTATCAATTAACTTTGATGTGCTTTGGCAGACAGTTACACTTATTTGCGAGTCGGCTTTCAGCTTTAAGGCATTAGGCGGCGGACTTGCGGGTACAGGCATTATGATTGCGGCTCGTTACGGTGTTGCAAGAGGTCTTTTCAGCAACGAATCAGGTATGGGTTCTGCTCCGATTGTTGCATCTGCTGCCCAGTCAAGAAACTCGGTTCGTCAGGCGCTTATTTCATCGACAGGTACATTTTGGGATACTGTTGTTGTATGTCTTATGACAGGACTTGTAATTGTAAGCTCATGTATAAAAAATCCTAACATAGATACAGTATCTATCGAGGGCGGCGAACTTACATCTGCCGCATTTGCACAGATTCCGTACATAGGCACACCGATTCTTGTTGTCGGTATCGTATTGTTTGCATTTTCAACAATTCTTGGTTGGAGTTACTATGCCGAGAGCTGTGTTGATTATCTTTTCGGTCCAAAGGGAATTATCCCTTACAAGGTGCTGTTTATAGCTATTCTTCTTATTGCTCCGATTACATCTCTTGATATTGTATGGACAATGTCAGATATTTTCAACGCACTCATGACATTGCCGAATATATTTGCAATGGTGGTGCTCGCACCTGTTATTACAAAGGAAACAAATTATTATCTCTATGGCAACAGACTTGATGAGTACGATAAAACTCCTGTTCCGTTTGTTAAGAGAAGAAAGTAAAAAATGCCCGACTTTAGCGTTAGTAAGCTAAGGTCGGGTTTTTAATTTACAATAAAGATATAAAAGCCTGACACTGCGTGATTTGTGGTGTCAGGCTTATTTTTTACTGTTTTGAAACACAATTTAAAATGTGGGAAACGCAGAAAATAGGCAGAATTTTCCATTTTGTGCAATAGTAGAATTTCGATTTTGACCAAAACGCACATTTAAAAAATAAGCTGTTTTATTATAAAAACAGTGTTTAATTAACAAACGACAAGCGAACAGTAGTAATATTACCATAAAAATTGCTTTATATATACAAATAAATGTATTTATTACGGCAGATTACACAAAGAAACGAGCAATTACTTGTGTAAGCATACAAATGTTTAAAAAACAGAAAATAATGCTTGAAATCAACAAAAATATGTTGTATTATATAGGTGTCAAATAAATAACCGCTTTGAGGCGGAATAAAAAAAGGAGACTTAAATATGCATGCTTTAAAAAGATTCGGAACAGCTTTCGGTGGCTACAAAATGATGGAAAATTATCCCGTACCTGAGTGCGGACCTGATGATATTATTCTTGAGATCAAGGCCGCAGCAATTTGCGGTGCTGATATGAAACACTGGGGCGTAGACAATGGTTATGATGATACAAACTGCGAGGGACAGCAGCAGTCAGTTCGTGGTCACGAGTTCGCCGGCGAGATCGTTAAAGTTGGTGAAAATGTAAAAGACTGGCATGTTGGTCAGAGAGTTGTATCGGATAACAGTGCTCATGTATGCGGCGTTTGCCCGGCTTGCGAAAGCGGTGACTTCCTTTGCTGCGAGCACAAGGTAAACCTTGGACTTGACAACAACACATGGGGCGGCGGTTTCTCAAAGTACTGCAAAGTACCGGGTGAAATTCTTGCAATTCATAAGCACGCAATCTGGGAAATTCCTGAGGGCGTTAAGTATGAAGAGGCTGCAGTGCTCGACCCAATCTGCAATGCTTACAAGGCAGTTGCACAGCAGTCACACCTTATTCCGGGACAGGATGTTGTAGTATTCGGTACAGGCCCACTTGGTTTGTTCTCAGTACAGGTTGCAAAACTTATGGGCGCTGTAAACATAGTAATGGTTGGTCTTGAGGACGACACAAAGGTAAGATTTGGCGTAGCTAAAGAGCTTGGCGCTACACATTGTGTAAATGGTTCAAGAGAAGATGTAGTTGCAAGATGCACAGAGATTTGCGGCAGAGATAACCTCGGACTTGTTATTGAGTGCTCAGGCGCAAACATCGCATTAAAGCAGGCTCTTGAAATGACAAGACCAAACGCAGAAATCGTAAGAGTCGGTATGGGCTTTAAGCCACTTGAGTTCTCAATCAACGATATTACTTCTTGGAACAAGAGCATTATCGGTCATATGGCTTATGACTCAACTTCTTGGAGAAACTGCATCAGACTTCTTCAGTCAGGTCAGATTAAGGTTGAACCAATGATTACTCACAGACTCGGTCTTTCACAGTGGAGAGAGGGCTTTGACGCAATGGCTAAGAAAGAGGCTATCAAGGTTATCTTCACATATGATTATGACGATTAATTAATAATGTATTAAATGCATTTTGGAGGATTTTCAATGAGAAAGCTAATGATTGCCCCATCGGTAGGTTGTTGTGATTTATTTCACATAGAAGAACAGGTTAAGCTGATTAATGAAAAATCTGATTTTCTTCATATGGATATTAAAGATGGCGTTTATGTACCGAGCTACGGTATAGGCCCTGATTATCTTGATTATCTTAACAAGCATATCAAGAACTTAAAACCTATGGACGCTCACCTCATGGTAAAGCATCCGCAACAGTACCTTGAAACCTTTGCAAAAGCAGGTGCTGCTTACATTACTCCTCATACAGACTGCATTGAGGGCGACGCTTTTGTAACAATACATAAAATCAAAAAGCTCGGTTGTAAAGCCGGCATAGCTTTAAGCCCATCGGTTCCGCTTTCTACTATTGAATATTATCTTCCGTTACTCGATAAAGTTACAATTATGATTGTTGATCCCGGCATCTCAGGACAGCCTGTTGATTTACAGATGTTTGTAAAAATCAATCAGCTGGCTAAACTCAGAAGAGAAAGAGGTTTGAAGTTTATAATCGAGGCAGACGGTTCAATGAATAGCGGCTTGTATCGTCCACTCTATGAAGCAGGTGCAGACCTCGTGGTATTAGGACCTCCGGCATTGTGGAACAAGGATGCGGACTTTAAAAAAGCTTGGTCCATTATGGAGGCAGATCTTGAGCGAGAGCTTGACGGTGCCGAGAGAAAAATCAAATTGTAAAAATAAATCAAAGAAGTGAATAAAAGGAGAAAAATCTATGGCTAGCAAATCCAATGTCAACATTGGCGCAAGACTTGACCGCTTGCCTCAATCAAAATGGCATATCAAAATGTGGCTCGTTACAGCATTTGCACTTTTGGTATGTTGGTCAAACGGTATCGGCGGTGCCGTTCAGAACATTCTTTTAAACGAAATTCACTGGCTTGAACCGGGTACAGCCCTCCTTGCAATGTGGGGCACAACTTACACAGCAGGACAGCTCTTTGGTGCGTTAATCGGCGGTCCTATCGGCGACAAAATCGGTCGTAAAAAGAGTATTCTTCTTTACGAAGTTATCCACATCATCGCTATGATTGGCGGTGCATTATCACCAAATGTTTATGTTCTTTATGTATTCAGACTTTTACAGGGTCTTGCACTCGGTGCATTGCTCGTAGTTCTTTTTGCAGGCTTTACAGAGTATGTTCCCGGTAAAAACCGTGGTACATGGTCAAGCCGTACATCATTCATCGGCAACTGGGCTCACCCAATTTGCAACGGTATCGCACTTCTCATTGGTCTTACAGGTGTAAGCATGGCTATGAACTGGAGAATCCAGTTTATGATTCCTTCAATCCTTTCAATCATCGCTTGCGTATTCATCGTTAAGAAGTTCCCTGAGTCACCAAGATGGCTTGAGTCACAGGGCAGATACGAAGAAGCAGATGCTATCATGACAAGCATTGAAAAAGAAATTGAAAAGTCAACAGGCAAAAAACTTCCTCCAATCGAAGTTAAAGAAGCTAAGCCTGTTAAGAAGCTCCCTTACAGAGCACTCTTCAAAGGCAAACTCTTAAAGCGTACAATCGTTGGTTCACTCGTTCTTATCGGTATGAATACAATTCAGTACACACTTATGAACTGGATGCCGTCAATGCTCAAGGGTATGGGCTTTGATACTTCACAGTCACAGTTTATGACAATGTTCGGTTTATTCGGCGCTCCATTCGGTATCTTTATTGCATCTCTCATTATGGATAAAATTCCTCGCAGAGTTATGGGTGTTATCCTTCTCCTCGGCATGGCAGGTCTTGGCGTTGCAACAGGCTTGCTTGCTCCGCAACTCGGTATGTTTGGTCTTATCGTAATGACCTTCTTGCTTAACACAATTATTTATATGTATGTTTGCTACGCATCAGCAGTATATGTTCCTGAAATGTGGCCTACATCAGCAAAACTTTCGGGTTCAGGCTTTAGTAACGCAATGGGTCGTGTAAGTAACATCTTCTTCCCGTTCCTTGTTACAAGTGTAGCAGCATCTTCATTAGGCTCAGGCGGTGTATTCATTCTTATTTCAATCGTTGCAGTTATCATCGCTGTTGCTATCATCTTCCTCGGTGTTGAAACAAGAGGCGAATCTGTTGAAGACATCGGTGCGGTAGATTAATTTTACAAGTAAGTTTATTGGCATATTATTTACTCGTTTGGCACCCGATTAACCTCGGGTGCCAAGGCAAAACACTTTTTTTAGGGGGTTCTCGTTATGAAAAATTCAGAAGCAATTTTAGTTACACCTAAGCAGTTTGAAATTCAGGAGTGCGCAGTTCCTGAACCAAAAGATAATGAAATTTTAATGAAAGTTGAATATGTTGGTATGTGCGGTTCTGACATACACGGCTTTGAGTTTGGCCCGTTCATTCCACCTAAGGATCCAAATCAGAAAATCGGTCTTGGTCATGAGGTAGCAGGCGAGGTTGTTAAGGTTGGCGCAAAGGTTACAAAGTTTAAGCCGGGCGACAAAGTCCTTATAGAGCCGGGTGTACCTGATGATTCATGTGAATATTGCCGTACAGGCAGATATAATATTTGCCCTGATGTAGATTTTATGGCTACACAGCCTAACTACAAGGGTGCACTCACACAGTATATGACCCATCCTGAGGAGTGGACATATCACATTCCTGAGGGTATGACAACAATGGAGGCAGCACTTGTTGAGCCGGCAGCAGTTGGTATGCACGCTGCAATCCTCGGCGGTGCTCAGCTTGGCAAGAGTATTGTAATTTTAGGCGGCGGTACTATTGGTCTTATGGTACTTCAGGCTTGCAAGAGCCTCGGTGCTACTGATATTACAGTTGTTGACATTATGCAGAACCGTCTTGACCTTGCATTAAAGCTCGGCGCAAGCAGAGTTATCAACGGCAAGGAGCAGGATACAGTTGCACTTCTCCGTTCACCTGAATATTTCGGTGACCATGGCTGCGAACTCGTATTTGAGGCAGCGGGTTCTGTATTTACAGCTCAGCAGGCAGTTCAGATTGTTGCTCGTGGCGGCAAGATTATGATGGTCGGCACACAGTCTAAGCCTGTTCCGATTGACTTCCTCAAGATTAACCGTGAAGTTACAATTCAGACTTCATTCCGTTACTGCAATAACTTCCCACAGACAATCGAGGCTATTGCAACAGGCAAGTTCAATGTTAAAGATATGGTTACAAATGTTTATGACTACAAGGATGTTCAGCAGGCATTTATGGATGCAATCGACCCTGTTAAGAAATCCAATATGGTTAAGGGCGTAATCAAAGTAGCTGAATAATTTTTAAATATTACTATTACTAATGAAAGGTGATTAACTATGATTTCAGATATCAGATATTGGGAAAGAAAAGCAACAGAAGGTCATTATGCAATTCCACACTTCAATGTATGGAATGCTGAAATGCTCATGGGCGTTATAGATGCAGCTGAGGAACTCAGAGCACCGATTATTATTTCATTCGGTACAGGCTTTACAGGCAACACTTCCTTTGAAGATTATTGCTATATGATGGAGTCAATGGCAAAGAAAGCAACAGTACCTGTAATTCTTCACTGGGATCACGGCAGAAATATGACAATTCTCCACAATGCAGTAAACCACTGTATGAATTCAGTAATGCGTGACGCATCTGCCCTTCCATATGAGGAAAATGTTGCTGAAATCAAGAGATGTGTAGATTATTTCCACGCATACAACATTCCTGTTGAGGCTGAGCTTGGTCATGTTGGCAACGAAACTGTTTACGAAGAGGCTCTCTCAGAGTATCAGTACACAGACCCGTCAAAGGCTAAGGAATTTGTTGAGAGAACAGGATGTGACTCACTCGCAGTTGCTATCGGTAATGTTCACGGCGTATATTCATCAGAGCCAAAGCTCGCTTTTGATGTTCTTGAGGCAGTAGCAAAAGAGGTTGATGTTCCTCTCGTACTTCACGGTGCATCAGGTATCGGTGATGAGGACATTAAGAAAGCTATTTCACTCGGTATTGCTAAGATTAACATTCACACAGAGCTTTGTCAGGCAGCTATGGAGGCTGTTAATGCTCACAAGGACGAGCCATTCCTCGCATTAGAGCGTGAGGTTAGAAAGGCTGTTAAAGAAAGAGCTATGTACAAGATTAAATTATTTGGTGATGACGGAAGAGCTGATGAGTAATGAGTAACAAAAAATTAGATGTAATTTGTCTTGGTGCTGCGGTCGTAGATATTCCTCTGCGACCCGTATCAAGAGATATATTCGATATAGAATCATATCCGGTTGACCGCATTGCAATGTCGGTTGGTGGCGACGCAATGAACGAGGCTACAATTATCAGCCGACTCGGTTTTAAAACAGGCATTATCGCTTGCATAGGCGATGACGCGGCAGGTCAGTTTATTCTTAAATCCTGCAAGCAGGATAATATTGATGTTGAGGGAATTAAGGTTGACCCTAATATTGATACTTCAATGAATATCGGACTTGTTACAGATGACGGCGAAAGAACTTTCGTTACTAACCGCAACGGCAGTCTTTGGAAAGAAAACATTGAGCATGTTAACTTTGAAAAGATGAAACAGGCTAAAATTCTTTCACTCGCAAGTATCTTTAACTGCCCGCTTCTTGACGGCAAGGCACTTGTAGAAATTTTTAAGGTTGCCAAAGCAGAGGGGATGACAATTACAGCTGATATGATTAAACCCCGCCTTGGTGAAACTCTTGATGATATTAAGGAAGCACTTAGTTATGTTGATTATTTCTTCCCTAATTTTGACGAGGCTTGTCTGATGACAGGCGAAACCGACGAGGCAAAGGTTGCCGATGTTCTTTATAATTGCGGTGTAAAAAATGTAATTATGAAGATAGGCAAGAGAGGCTGTTACATCCGCAATAAAGACGGCGCAATGATTGTTCCGGCGTGCAAGGGCGTAACTGCCATTGATACAATCGGTGCAGGCGACAACTTCGCATCAGGATTTATTTCAGCTCTTTTACAGGGCAAAGATATTCGTGACTGCGGTATTTACGCAAACTGCACAGCTGCCATTTCTGTTCAGTATGTAGGCGCTACAACAGGCGTTAAAAACAAGCAGATGGTAGAAGATATGCTTGAAAAATATCATAAGGATTATATTCTTTAAAAACACTTTGCAGTTGCCCTGCATAGTTCCCCATGCAGGGCAGAAAATCAACTTTAATATGAGAGAAAAGGTGATTACAATGAAGACAATGAAACTTGGTAAAACAGGTATAGATATTTCAAGAATGGGACTTGGCACATGGTCAATCGGAGGTGGCTCTGCATGGGGTGGCGACCACGACCTTCAGGTTGTAGTAGATACAATCAGAGAAGCTCCAAAACTCGGCGTAAATCTTATTGATACTGCTCCCGGTTACAACTTTGGCAACAGCGAGAAAATCCTCGGCAAGGCTCTTGAGGGTATGAATCGTGAAGATGTTGTTATCATCACAAAGTGCGGTGTTACCTGGGATCAGGAAATGAAGGGCGACCTTTTCAATAAGGTAAACGGTATTCAGCTTTACAAAAACCTTAACAGTGCATCAATCAAAAGAGAGATTGAAGAATCTCTCAAAAGAATGGGTACAGACTATGTTGATGTATATATGACACACTGGCAGTCAATCGAGGGCAGCGAGTATTATGTTCCGATTCAAAAAACAATGGAAGTGCTCAATGACCTTAAGGCTCAGGGTAAAATCAAGGCTATCGGTGCAGCAAATGTTGACATTAAGCAGATTGAAGAGTACCTCAAGTGGGGCGAGCTTGACATAGTTCAGGCTAAGTATTCAATCCTTGACAGAGGCATTGAAGATGAGATTATTCCATGCTGCCGTGAGAACGGTGTTACAATTCAGGCTTATTCACCGCTTGAAATGGGTCTGCTTTCAGGCACAATGCCAAGAGATTACAAGCCTGTTGGTGCTCAGATTCCTAAAAAGTGGTTCCAGCCTGAGAATATGCAGAAAGCTATGGATGTTATGGACCAGTGGAAACCACTCTGCGAAAAGTACAACTGTACTATCGCAAACCTTGCACTTGCTTGGATTCTTGCACAGGGCGACTTCATTAACCTCCTCAGCGGTTCAACAACTGTTGACCAAATTGCTGAAAATGTTAAGTCAGCAGAGCTTGAGCTTGAGGCATCAGATGTTGCTATGATGCGTGAAATGGTTGAGGCAATCGACAAGGATTAATTATCTAACAAGTTTTTTCAATATATTTCGTATATTTGTTTATGTGCTCTTTTTTAGTCAGCTGTCTGCGGTAAAAGCTCAGCCGCAGACAGCAACTAACCCTCAAAAACATATTTCTCTAAATGTTAAAATTTTGTATTTGTTTACATAAAGTCTTTACTTATTAGATAATAATTGTTAAAATATAATATAGTTAATTGATGAGAGATATTGTTGTTTTAGGAGAAATGTACTGATGGAAAAAAGAATTGATAAGATAAAAAAAGAAATAGAGCTTTCGGGCGAGGTCTTTGTAACCGACCTCAGCAGGAAATATGATGTTACGGAGGAAACAATCCGCCGTGACCTTGAAAAGCTCAAGAACGAAGGACTTATTACAAGAACCTTTGGCGGTGCGGTGCTCAACACAGTAAGCCAAAAGGATCATATTCATTTCTTTAAAAGGCGTTCTATTAATAACGAAGAAAAGAAAAAAATCGCCGAAATTGTATGCGGCAGACTTTCTGATGTAAATACAATTATGGCAGACAACAGCACCACTGTAATGGAAGTGGTAAAGCTGATTAAGAGCAACAGCGATATTACCGCTATCAGCTTTTCTACTCAGATTTTGCAGGAACTTGAAGGTGCAAAAATGAAGGTTATTTCTACCGGCGGTACATATGACGAAAACTCGCTTTCGTTTCAGGGTACACTCGCAAAAGAAAATATTGCAAGATATAATGTAGATGTTGCTTTGCTCGCCTGCAAGGCACTCGATATAGAAAAAGGTATTATGGACTCCACAGAGGGAGAGGCAGTGCTGAAGTCGGAAATGGCAAAGAGAGCCTCAAAGGTAATTCTTCTTGCGGACCATACAAAATTTAATCAGACAGCTTTTGTTAATTTTCTTACATGGGGCGATGTTGACTGCATTGTTACCGATAAAAAGCCTGACGATAGGTGGCTTGACTTTTGTGCAGGCAACAATATTGAGCTTTTGTATGAATAAAAAATCAGCTGTCGGCGTTAATATTAATTTGAAAATAAGCCATAGTGCTTTATATATATTTTAAATTATTTTTGACAATTTAATATTTTTTAGTTTGTTTTTGATTATTGGTTATTATTGGTGGAAAAACTGCATATGTGGGGCTTTTAATATGCGGCACACCTTATTATAGCGTTTAGTGATTAAAAAGGAGATGTAGAAATGAAATCACAAAAGCAAAAATCTTCAATAGTCAAGAAAATGCTGATTGCTGTTGCTGCCGGATTTGGTGTTGGTATTATCTGTCTTTTAATTAAGGCACAGCTTGTCGGTACGGATGCCGAGGGCATATGGAAGGTAGTTGACGCTATTTTCTTCCAAGATATTACAGCCACTACCAAAATCGAAGGTATAGGACTCTTTTATATTATAGGACAGCTTTTTATGCGTGGACTTCAAATGATGATAGTTCCGCTTGTACTCTGTTCACTCAGCCTTGCTCTTTGCAGTCTTGCAGACCCTAAAAAGCTTGGCAGAATAGCCGGTAAAACTTTTGTGTGCTACCTTTGCTTTTATATAGTTGCAGCCGCTCTTGCAGGTGCAGGCGCTTACTTTGTAAAATCAATGGGTTGGTTTAATGTAAATCTTCCGGCTCAGCAGGCACAAGACCTTGTAACTATGGACGGTTACAATCCGCTTGTTACTGTTGTTAATGCTGTTCCTTCAAATATAATTAATGCGTTGTCATCAAATAACGCAATTCTCTCGGTTGTTGTAGTTGCCATTGTATTGGGACTTTGTATGACAGCTATGGGAGAAAAAGCGGCTCCTTTAAAGAGAGTTATTGAGGTTTTAAACGATGTTGTTCAAATGGCACTTAACTTCCTTATCAATAAGGTTGCTCCTGTTGCTATTTTCTGTATGATAGCAAGAGCATTTGCTGTATATGGTGTTGAGTACATTTCACCTACACTCGTGTGGATTGCTACAACAATCGTTGTCAGCCTTTTGCTTGTTGTTACAATTTATCCAATCGGCATATTCCTTACAACTCGTTTAAATCCATTTACATTCCTCAAAAAGAGCGCAAAAATCGGTATGTTTGCTGCTGCTACAAATTCATCAGCCGCAACATTGCCGCTTAATACAAAAACTTGTACCGAGGAGCTTGGCTGCTCAAAGGATATTACAAGTTTTGTATTGCCAACTGGTATGACCGTTAATATGAACGGTACAACAGCAATGCATATGATAGCAATTACATTTATTGCTACCGCAGCAGGTGTGGAGATTACACCTGTAACATTAATGCTTACAGCTTTCTTGTCAATCTGTACCGCAATCGGTACACCGGCTATTCCGGTAGCCGGAACAACAATGGTTTATGTTGTAATGATGGGACTTGGTTTAAATTCAGAGCTTTGTATGATCGGATATTCTTTGATACTTGCTATGAACTACCTCCCGGGTATGGCAGTTATTACTCTTAATGTAATCGGCGATGCCGCAACAAATGTTATAGTTTGCAGCAAAGAGGGCAAACTTGATAAAGAAGTTTACAACAAAAAATAAGGCCTTTCTTTATGCCCCTTAAGAAATCAAATTTTACTCCCGTCATTATGGCGGGAGTTTTTTGTAAAGGTTCTTTATCACAAGTTGGAGTAATTTATGGTTTATCGCACAACTTTAGCTAAATAATTTAAAATTTCAAGCCTTTGTAAATTAAAGGTAAAGTTTAATAGAAATTTCCGTAAAAATTCATGGTTTTGTGTAAGTTTATTTTTAATAAATAAGTGTAAATATTTGACATAAAAACAGCTTGCAAATACTGTACTTTTTCGGCATTTTTAAATCTTGACAAATCTGTAAATCGGTACTATTATATGTACGAAAAACAGAAAATGTATAGAAAAAGGAATGAAAAACAAACAAATCAAAAATTTTGATGTTGTTTTTGATGAAAGGGTAGGAAAGGTAGTATATGTTTTCAAACAAATATATTTTCAGACTTATTGTTCCTCTTATCTTTGAACAGCTCCTTGCGGTTAGCGTGGGAATGGTTGACACATTTATGGTATCAACAGTCGGACAGGTTGCGGTTTCGGGTGTTGCACTTGTTGATAATATAAATAGGTTAATCATTCAGGTGATGGCGGCTTTTGCCACAGGCGGACTTGTAATTGCAAGTCAGTATTGCGGCTGCAAGGAAACCGAAAGGGCAAAGCAGACCTGCGCTCAGCTTGAAACGCTTATGATGATTTTCTCGCTTGCGGCAACAATCTTTTTCTGCATATTCACAAACCCAATGCTCTCGCTTATTTTCGGTTCAATTGAGCAGGATGTAATGGATGCGGCGTGTATTTACCTGTTCTTTACGGCGCTTTCGTATCCGTTTTTGGGTATGTATAATGCCGGTGCGGCAATTTTCAGAAGTACAGGCAACAGCAAAATCAGTATGCAGATCAGCATATTGATGAATATAATTAATATCAGCCTTAATGCTGTGTTTGTTTATTGCTGCGGACTCGGTGTTGCCGGTGTTGCGCTTGCCACATTAATAAGCAGAGTAGCCGCAGGATTTATTATGAGCGGATTTATTTTTTCAAAAAAGAATCCTATGGAAGTCAGAGAAATCAGAAAGTTTATTCCAAAAAAGAGTTATGTAGTCAGAATTTTAAAAATCGGTATTCCGAGCGGCATTGAAAACGGAATGTTCCAGATTGGTAAAATCGTTGTTGTGGGAATGGTTGCTACACTCGGCACTGACGCAATCGCCGCAAATTCAATAGCGTTTCAGATTATCGACTTCCCAAATATTCCCGGTACTTCAATCGGACTTGCAATGGTTACAATAATCGGACAGTGCGTTGGCGCTAAGGATATGGACGCCGCAAAGTTCTACACAAAAAAACTTATGATAATGACTTACATTGGCGACTGGGCATGCAAATGGCTTTTGTTTGCGTTTGCTCCGCTGTTTGTAAATATATTTTCACTTTCGCCTTCGGCAAGCGATACGGCGGTATTTGTACTCAGATGCTTCAGCATCGCCTCACTTGTAGGCTGGCCGCTCAGCTTTGCTTTGCCAAATGCACTCAGAGCCGCCGGAGATGTAAACTTCTCCCTCGGAGTAAGTATGATTTCAATGTGGATATTCAGAATTGTATGCAGCTATATCCTTGTTATGGTGCTTGGTATGGGCGTTTTGGGAGTATGGATAGGAATGTTCGTTGATTGGTACGCAAGAGCAGTGGCATACCTCGCAAGATACCTCTCAGGCAGATGGAAAAAGCATAGAATGGTTTAATACAAAAAATTTAGTTTAATAAGTTTAAAGTTGGGTCAGCCTTTGAAAAGGTTGACCTGATTTTTATATTCGGGACGGATGGTATTGCTTTTGTTTTATTTTTGCCCACCAAAATTACGCTAAACAATAATTCACACTGACTTTTGATAAAGAACCGAAAAACATTGACTTTTTTGCTGTTATTATGTAAAATAAAAAGTAGCGTATATATAAAACTCATTAAGCTAAAGGCATAGATATATAGATAAAGTGTCGTGTAAAGAGGATTGGAGAGAGGAAAATGCAGCTTTCAGGTGCAGAAATTATTTGTGAATGTTTGTTAGAGCAAGGAGTTGATACCGTTTTCGGCTATCCGGGTGGTGCGGCTCTCAATACATATGACGCTCTTTATAAGTACAGCGACAAGATCAAGCATGTTCTTACCGCTCACGAGCAGGGAGCATCTCACGCAGCAGACGGTTACGCAAGAGCTACCGGCAAAACAGGCGTTGTTATTACAACCTCAGGCCCGGGTGCTACAAATATAGTTACAGGTATTGCTACCGCTAATATCGACAGTATTCCTGTTGTTGCCATTACAGGCAATGTTACCACAGACCAGCTCGGCAGAGATAGCTTTCAGGAAGTTGATATTGTAAATATCGTAAAGCCTATTACAAAGGCAAGTTTTATTGTAGAAAAGGTTGATGACCTCGCCCCAACTCTCCGCAAGGCTTTTGAAATTGCTCAGTCGGGCAGAAAAGGCCCTGTTCTTGTAGATGTTCCAAAGGATGTTACAGCTAACAAGACAGAGTTTGAGGCTGTAAAGCCACAGGAAATTCCAAGAGTAAGCATAAAGAATCCTGAAACAATCAAAAGGGTTCAGGATATGATAAGAAAATCAAAGCAGCCTATTATTTATGCAGGCGGCGGTATTATCAGCGCAAACGCAACCGAGGTTTTCAAAAAGTTTGCCGAGCTTACAGACATTCCTGTTTGCTGCTCACTTATGGGACTTGGCTGTATTCCTGCCGACCATCCGCTTTGTATGGGCAATATAGGTATGCACGGCGGATATGAAACAGGTATGGCTACCGATAAATGCGACCTTATTATTACTTGCGGCGCAAGATTTTCTGACCGAGTAGCAGGCGACAGAGATAAGTTTGGCGCTCAGGCTGAAATTGTGCAGCTTGAAATTGACGAAAAAGAAATTAATAAAAATGTTAAGGTTAGCGAGTATGTGCTCGGCGACCTTGAAAATATACTTGAGGCACTTTGCGATGGTATGGAACAGCAGAACCATTCAGAATGGCTTTCTGTACTCGGCGAGTGGAAACACTTTTTAGATAATAAAATTCCTGCCGATGACAAGTACCCTCAGCCAAAAGATATTCTTGACGCACTCAACGAAATCAAGAGTGACGATGATATTGTTGCTACCGATGTAGGTCAGCATCAGATGTGGGTTGCTCAGTTCAACAAGGCTCAGACTCCACGAACATTTCTTACTTCCGGCGGTCTTGGCACAATGGGATTTGGTATGGGTGCAGCAATCGGCGCTCAGATGGCTTACCCTGACAAGAGAGTAGCTCTCGTTACAGGTGACGGCAGTTTCCATATGAACTTAAACGAACTCGTTACAATGAAATCTTACGATTTGCCTGTTGTAATTCTCGTTATGAACAATACTGTGCTCGGTATGGTTCGCCAGTGGCAGAAATTGTTTTACGGCAACCGTTTTTCTCAGACCGATCCTCATCGTGCAACTGATTTTGTTGCCCTTGCAAATGCGTTCGGCATTGATGGAATGAGAATTAACACAAAAGAGGATATTAAGCCCGTACTCGAAAAGGCATTTGCGCTCAATAAGCCTGTTCTTGTTGATTGCAGAATCAGCCCCGATCAGAATGTACTTCCAATGATTCCTCCGGGAAAGACAGTAAACGAAATAATCACTGAGATGTAATTTTTACTCCCGACTTTAACAGTAGTTACGGTCGGGAGTTTTTAACATTTTATTATGCTGATGTTGAAAAATTGGGTTCTTTATCAAAAAGTTGGGTAAATTGTGGCTTAACACACAAAGTTTAGTTTTATAAATTTTAACTTCGGGACGGAAAGTTTAGGCTTTTTGTTACTTTTTTTGCCCGACCGAAAGTGTGCTAAACCATTATTAATATTACTCCAACATAGAATAGAACTAAAAATAAATGCGAGAGGTACACTATGAAAATTGCTTACCACGAATTTTACAGGGATTTTAAATGTATTGCAAATAAATGTCCCGACAGCTGCTGCAAGGAATGGGATGTTGTGGTTGATGATGACAGCTATTTAAAGTATAAAAACGCCGAGGGCAAAATCGGCGAAAAACTGAGAAATGTTATGACGATAGATTCAGATGGCGACAGGATTTTTACCCTTGACAATAGCCGTTGTCCATTTTGGAATAAGAATATGTTGTGCGATATTTATATAAACCTCGGCGAAAACTCGCTTTGTGAAACCTGCAAAAGATTTCCGAGAATTATTCTTGACTACTCGAAATTTCAAGAAAAAATACTTTCGCTCGCTTGTCCCGAAGCGCTCCGACTTATGCTGAAAAAGGGCACAATGCAAAAGTTGATTGTTACACAAGATGAAAAAATCGCTGAGCCTTGCGACTATGATACTGAGGTAATGGATTTGCTGTATAGCGCAAGGGAGAAGATTTTTTCTGTACTTGGCAATGACAACAACGGCATTTTTGATTGCCTGGATATGATATATAAAATCTGCATTGAGGTGCAGTCTGCGCTTGACGGAGTGGAGTATGAGGCTGAAACAGAGTTTGACGAAAACGGCTTTATTGCTGACTACAAGCAGACAATAGACTTGCTTTTGCAGCTTGATATTATGACAGACGAGTGGAAAGCCTTGCTTGAAAGGGCAGAAAAATATAAAGCAGACAGCAAAGATATTTTGCGTTTTAGTGAGTATATAGGCGAATATGATTACGAATACAAAAATCTAATGTATTATTATGTTTACCGATATTTTCTTAATTCTACTGATACCTACGATGTTACAGATTGCTTTAGCCTTATTTTGCTTGCGGTAAAATCTGCGTATATCCTGCAATTATTTTTGTTTGTGAATAATGGCGGACTTGATATTGAACAAAGGCATAGAATAATAGGACTTTATTCAAAAGAGGTTGAACATTCTTATGAAAATATTGAATATCTGAGGGAAAAATTTTTTAATTCTTAAATTATGGTTTAGCTGATTTTCGGTCGGGTAACAAAGTACGGCAAAAGAAAATGTTTCTGTCCCGAATATAAAAGTTTGGTCAACCTTTTCAAAGGTTGTGGGTGTGGGCAACGCCCACAAATACTTTATGTTATTGCAAATTCTGATAGCCAAACGGCTTGCTGTTTGGCGAATTGAACATAACGGTGAGAGCCAATGTGACAGCAACAAAAAGAAAAGCTACGCTACTAAAACTACTAATTTGCCACTTTTTAAGGGCAAATTAGCCACACACGCAAACTTTTGCATCCTTTATAGTATCTTTTCTCTAAGACCGCTAAAGTGTGACTTTCTTACTTTCTGCCACTTATTAATCTTGACTTTTGTTTTATTTTAAGGTCTTGAACAATCTAAGGTTTATTTATCCTATGATATAAATTCAACCATTTGTTTTTATTAAAAATCAGTGTGTTTTTAATGTTTTATGGGCTCTGCCCAAACCCGCAACCCTTTAAAAAGGGTTGACCTAAATTTTGAATTTATTATACTAAACTTTATGTGCTAAAGCATAATTTAGCATTTTTAGTAAAGAAAAAAGACCGCTATCATTTGAAAGCGGTCTTTTGAATTTATTGATTTTTATTACTTGCTTTCCTGCAATGTAATTGTTACCTTGCCTGTGCTTGAGTCAGAGGTGCGGTAATATTCAAGCTCGAGCTTATCGCCTGCTTTGTGGCTTTCGAGTACATCGTAAAACTCTGCAAAGTTAGATATTTTTTTGCCGTCTGCACCGGTGATAATATCGTTTTGCTTTAATTCTGTATTGCCGCAAGGGCCGTCCTCGTCTATGCTGTAAATTGCAATGCCTGCCGGAATATTTCCACGGCTCTGAACATTCTCACCTACAACACCAATCATTACTCTGCCCTGCACATAGCCGTATTTCATAATATCGTCAATTACATCTTTTACAGTAGCTGACGGAATAGCAAAGCCCATTCCTTCGTAATCGGTAGCGGCAATTTTTGATGATGAAACGCCTATTACCTGTCCGAACATATTTACAAGCGCACCACCCGAATTGCCCGGATTTATTGCTGCATCTGTCTGAATGAATTTTACATTTGTTGTAATACTGCTCTGTCTGTCAACGGCAGAAACAATGCCCTGAGTAATTGAGTTGCTGTACTTAATTCCGCCCGGATTTCCGATAGCAATTACATTTTCACCAAGTGCCACATCTTTTGAGTTGCCAAAGTTTGCGGCTTTAAGACCGCTTGCATCGTCCATTTTAAGAAGTGCAAGGTCTGTGCGTGTATCGTAACCAACCACACCTGCTTTATACTGCTTGCCGTCTGAGGTGACGATTTGTATAAGGTAAAGTGTTTTGCTGTTGCCGATTACATGAGAGTTTGTTACCACATATCCGTCTGAAGTAATAATAATTCCGCTGCCCTGCGATGTGCACTGCGAATCGTCTGTAATTTCGTCCGAGTAGCAAAGCACACCTACGATTGAGTCTGTGATTTCGTTGCTTGCGTACTCTGTGTTGTATTTTGAATCTTTAGTGTCGCTCGGCTTAGCCTTTAAATCAATTCCCTCGTAAGACGGATTTGTTTTGTTGCTGTAATCCGATTCGCTATGATCCTGAGTGCTTGAGTTGTTGTTGCCACTCGGGAGTGTGAATGTGTAGCTGTTGCTGAAATTATTTGATTTTGACGAATTTGCCGCAATCGATGCAACAATTCCGCATAGACTGCCCACACAAAGAATTGAAAGCACAACTATTATTACGATTATGCCTGGCGACATTTTTTTGCGTGGAATATTCGGCATTGGCGGTTGAGCATATGTATTTGAATAATTAACAGGCGCACCCTGCTGTGTGTACGGCTGATACTGTTGCTGATTAAAGTTTGAATTTTGATAATTTTGCTGTCCGTACTGAGGGTACTGCTGATAATGCGGATACTGCGGCTGTCTGTATTGCGGTTGCGGCTGCTGATACGGCGCTCTGCCGTTTGCCTGCGGATTGCCGTATTGCGGATAGTACGGCTGCTGCGGATTTACAGGCTGTCCGTACGGCTGATTATAATTTTGGTTGTACTGTCTGCCGCCGTTGTTTTGATAATATCCGTTTTGCTGCGGTTGTCTGAAATTCGGCGCCTGCTGTGCAAAATCGCTTTGCTGAGGCTGATTTTGCGGAAAGGCGCTTTCGTAATGATTTTGCGGTTCATCGTAAAACTGCTGTGCATTTTCGTCTGCATTGTCAACAGCCTTTGCACCGTCCTCGTTTTCGTTTTCAAAAACAGGAGCAGGCTGTGGCTCGTTTGTCTTTTCTGTAAATGGCTTTTCAGGCTCAAACTGATTATTATTAAAATTATTATCCATAAAAATATCTCCTTATCAGGGCAATTTGCCTGATTGCAAGTATTTCAAATTTACTTTGCTTTAATAAGTATTATATATCTTTATCGCTTTAAAAGCAACAAAATTATATCATGCTTATGTGAGTGTATGTTGAAAATTAGGTGATATTCCGAGAATTTTCCTGTAATTTCTGCAAAAAAGCAAAAAACTTTTGCAAAAGGCTTTATATTTGAAAAGTTTTATTGTATAATAAAAGTAACTCGGAGCGACTATGCTTTTTGTTCCGAAAATTTACTACAAAGGAAGATTAATATGCCATTAGTAAACGCTAAAGAAATGCTTACAAAAGCAAAAGCAGGCCACTATGCAGTTGGTCAGTTCAACATCAATAACCTTGAGTGGACAAAGTCAATTCTTTTAACTGCTCAGGAGCTTAACTCACCTGTAATTCTCGGTGTATCTGAGGGCGCAGGTAAATATATGTGCGGTTATAAGACAATTGTTGGTATGGTAAACGGTATGCTCGAGGAGCTTAACATTACTGTTCCTGTTGCTCTTCACCTCGACCACGGTTCATACGAAGGCGCTAAGGCTTGCATTAAGGCTGGTTTCAGCTCAATTATGTTTGACGGTTCACATTATCCAATCGAAGAGAACATTGCTAAGACAAAGGAACTCGTAGCTGCTTGTAACATTCTCGGTCTTTCACTTGAGGCTGAAGTTGGTTCAATCGGCGGTGAGGAAGACGGCGTTATCGGTATGGGCGAGTGCGCAGATCCTAAGGAATGTAAAATGGTTGCTGACCTCGGCGTAACAATGCTCGCAGCAGGTATCGGTAACATTCACGGTAAGTATCCTGCAAACTGGAAGGGTCTTAGCTTTGAAACTCTTGATGCTATTCAGCAGCTCACAGGCGATATGCCACTCGTACTCCACGGCGGTACAGGTATCCCTGCTGATATGATCAAGAAGGCTATTTCACTCGGCGTTTCAAAGATCAATGTAAACACAGAGTGCCAGCTCGCATTTGCTGATGCTACAAGAAAGTATGTTGAGGCAGGCAAGGACTTAGAGGGCAAGGGCTTTGACCCAAGAAAGCTCCTCGCTCCGGGCGCAGAGGCTATCAAGGCTACTGTTAAAGAGAAAATGGAACTCTTCGGTTCAGTTGGTAAGGCTTAATTTTATATATTATCTTACAATATTTTCGCAAATTCAAACCTCCGTCTTATGGCGGAGGTTTTTTGTGCGCAGACAATATTACACATAACCACCACTTTATCTATTGAAAAAATAAGCAATTTGATGTATAATATAATATTAGTACGAAAGAATGTAGTACGCATTATTAATTAAAAAGGAAGTAATTTTATGGCTAAGAAAGAATTTAAATCAGAGTCAAAAAGACTTCTCGACCTGATGATTAATTCAATTTATACTCATAAGGAGATTTTCCTCAGAGAGCTTATTTCAAACGCAAGCGACGCTATTGATAAGCTTTGCTTTATTGCACTTACAGATGATAAGCTGAATATGAGCAGAGAAGATTTTAAAATTTTTATAAAGCCCGACAAGGAAAACCGCACGCTTACCATTACCGATAACGGTATTGGTATGGATAAGGATGACCTTGAAAACAACCTTGGTACAATCGCATCTTCGGGTTCATATAAGTTTAAGCAGGAGATGGGCGAAAAGCAGGATGATATCGACATTATCGGTCAGTTCGGCGTTGGCTTTTACTCAGCTTTTATGGTAGCAAAGAAAATTACCGTTGTTACTAAGAAATACGGCTGTGACACAGCCTATAAGTGGGAGTCGGACGGTGCAGACGGCTACGAAATCACAGAAACCGAGAGAGATGAGATCGGTACAACTATTGTGCTTGAGATTAAAGACAATACCGATGAAGAAAACTATGACGAGTTCCTTGAGCAGTACAGAATACAGGGACTCATTAAGAAATATTCCGACTATATCCGCTATCCTATTATGATGGATATGACTCACAGCAGAGTTAAGGAAGAAACCAAGGACAGCGACAAGCCTGAGTATGAGGACTACACAGAAACCGAAACTCTTAACAGTATGCTCCCGATTTGGCAGAGAGCCAAGAAAGATGTTAAGCAGGAAGAGTACGATAATTTTTATCGTGAAAAGTTTATGGCAATGGAAAAGCCTTTGCGTACAATAGTTACCTCTGTTGAGGGTGTTGTTACATACAAAGCATTGCTTTTCATTCCGTCACAAGCTCCTTATGATTACTATACAAAGGAGTACAAGAAGGGACTTCAGCTCTACTCAAGCGGTGTTCTTATTATGGATAACTGCGAGGAGCTTTTGCCTGAGCATTTCAGATTTGTAAAGGGTATTGTAGACAGTGCAGACCTCTCGCTTAATATTTCAAGAGAAATGCTCCAGCATGACCGCCACCTTATAACCATTGCTCAGAACATTGAAAAGAAGATTAAAAACGAGCTTACCTCAATGCTCGCAAATGACAGAGAAAATTACGAAAAATTCTTCAATGCCTTTGGCAGACAGCTCAAGTACGGTGTTGCATCCGATTACGGTATGCACAAAGAGGAATTGCAGGATTTGCTTATGTACTACTCCTCAACAGAGAAAAAACTTGTAACTCTTTCGGAATATGTTGACAGAATGAAAGAGGACCAGAAGTTTATTTACTTTGCTGTCGGCGAGAACATTTCATCAATCGACAATCTCCCGCAAACAGAGCTTTTGCGCTCAAAGGGCTACGAAATTCTCTACTGCACAGAGGAAATTGACGAGTTCTCACTCCAAACACTTATGCAGTATAAGGATAAGAAATTCTGCTCGGCAACAAACGATGACCTCGGCATTGAGAATGACGAGAACAAAGAGGAAGAAAAGGACAGCAGTGCAATCCTTACATTTGTAAAAGAAACTCTCGGCGATAAGGTCAGCGAAGTTGTTGCATCTAAAAAGCTCGTTTCTCACCCTGTTTGCCTTACCGCAAAGGGCGGAATTTCATTTGAAATGGAAAAGTACTTCAACGCAGTTCAGCCTGACAGCGGTATGAAAGCTCAGCGAGTTCTTGAGCTTAATATGAACCACTCGGCTGTAAAGGCAATGGAAAACGCAGTGCAGACAGACATTGAAAAAGCAAAGAAGTACGCAGAACTTCTCTACAATCAGGCACTCCTCATAGCAGGACTTCCAATCGAAAATCCGGGCGAATACGCAGACCTTGTTTGCAGCCTTATGGTGTAATTAAATAATTATCTTAAAGCGGTTGCATTAGTTGCATCCGCTTTTTAGTTGCAATTTTTCTGTGTGCGTGTTATTATAAAAACAGGTGATTTAATGAAAAAATCCAAAGTATTTACATTCTTTTACAGAGTGCTGCTTAGCATTGTGCTTATGTTTGGCATTAACTCTATGCTGCTTTCTGTGGTGCTTGAAAAATGGTATTTGTCATTTTTCGGAGTTATGCTTTTTGTGCTTGCAAATATTTTTCCGTCTGTTGCAAAGGGCGGCTATCCGTCATTCAAATTCAGAATGGCTGCACACGGAAGTGAGCTGTTGCTGCAATTTTTAATTACAACCCTGCTTTCGTGCGGAATTTATGTTTACTCGGCTTTTCAAATGCTGCCTGACAGTTGGATAAAATGGGCAATATCCCTTGGCTGTGCGGTGCTTGCGGAGTTCGTTTTGTTTTGGAACGGCATAATTTCCGTTTACTGCTCATCGGTTCAACTTGGCATAAAGCATAGGGTAATCGGCTTGCTATGCGGATTTATTCCGATTGCAAATCTTGTTTGCCTTGGCATAATTATAAAAATAACTATGAGCGAGGTTAATTTTGAAATTGACAAAGCCGAGCTTGACAAAAGCCGAAACAGCCAAAAAATTTGCAAAACAAAATACCCGATTTTGCTTGTGCACGGTGTGTTTTTTCGTGACAGCGCATATTTCAATTATTGGGGCAGAGTGCCGGCAGAGCTTATTGCAAACGGAGCAGAAGTTTACTACGGTAATCACGAATCAGCTTCCTCCGTTGATGAAAGCGCAAAGCAGCTTGCCGAGCGAATAAAGCAGATTGTTGCTGAAACAGGCTGTGAAAAGCTGAATATTATTGCCCATTCAAAGGGCGGACTCGATTGCAGAAAAGCTATTGCCTGTTATGGTGTTGAGAATATGACAGCGTCGCTCACAACTATTAATACTCCGCATCGTGGCTGTGGCTTTGCCGACTATCTTTTAACAAAGGTTTCTCCGAATGTTAAAAATAAAATTGCTGCTGCATACAACGCAGCTTTGAAAAAATTTGGTGACAAAAATCCCGACTTCATTGCGGCCGTAACTGATCTTACTCAGGAAAACTGCAATAAATTAAATACCGAGGTGTTTGATTCGCCTAAGGTTTATTATCAGAGCTTTGGCTCAAGGCTCAACAGAGCAGGCAACGGAAAATTTCCGCTTAATTTTTCATACAATCTTGTAAAATATTTTGACGGCGCAAATGACGGATTGGTTTCGGAAAATTCATTCCCTTGGGGTGCAAAATATACTTACCTTACCACAAACGGCAAGCGAGGTATTTCTCACGGCGATATGATTGACCTTAATCGTGAGAATATTAAGGGCTTTGACATAAGGGAATTTTATGTGCAGATACTTGCAGATTTGAAAAAAAGAGGTTACTGATAAGGAGGATAAGATGAAGAGAAAAGATTATATTTCGTGGGACGAATACTTTATGGGCGTGGCTATACTTGCATCTAAGCGCAGTAAAGACCCAAACACGCAGGTGGGCGCTTGCATTGTTGACAACAACAATATTATTCTTTCCACAGGCTACAACGGTTTTCCGTTTGGCTGTTCCGATGACGATTATCCATGGTGCAGAGATGGCATTGACACAAAGTACAATTATGTAGTACACGCTGAGCTTAACGCAATTTTAAATGCGAGGGGAAACAACCTAAAAGGTGCAAGACTTTATGTTGACCTTTTCCCATGCAACGAGTGTGCAAAAGCGATTATTCAGTCGGGCATTGCCGAGGTAGTTTATCTTTACGATAAATATGCCGACAGCAGTGCGACAGTTGCATCAAAAAGAATGTTGCAGTCGGCAGGGGTAAAGTGCCGTAAGTTTACCTCGGATAAAAAAAGTCTTTCTATTGATTTTGAAAAATAACAAACATATAAAAGCTGTATCCGATATATAATGTTACTATTTGATTATACATCAATAATTATATAAAACAAGCTGTATTGTAAAGTCTATGTAAAAAGCCCTCGCTGCTGTACGAGGGCTTTAATACTAAAATTTTATAACAACACTGCCTGCGTGGTTTACATCACTTGCGGTCTGCAAGGCGGTTTTCAGTTTGTCAATCGGAAATTCGTGGGTAATTATACTCTCCAAATTCCAATTACCGCTTACCATAATTTTTTGCACATCACGCACATCTTCGGGCATATATCCGCCAGAGCCTACAATGCTTTTTTGAGAATATGTAATATGCAGCAAATCAAGTTTGCGCAAAGCCTTGTTTACGGCAACGGCAACAAAACAGCTCTCAATTTTTCTGTATTGCATAAAGTCGTCAAAAATATTTTCTGCGCCTGCCGTGTCTATCCAGCAATCAATATTTGCTGTTTTGACTGTTAATGATGGCGCTGTACCAAAATATTCTTTTGCGTGCAAATCAAAATTGCCGCTTGAAACATTGCATACCTCAAAGCCGAGGTCTTTGGCTATGTTTAGGCGGAAGTCCGAGGTGTCGCACATCATTACACGCTTAGTACCGAAATATTTAAGGGCAACCGCCGCAGCAATACCTATTGTGCCACAGCCGAATACTGCTGCGCTGTGGCTGTTTATGCCTGAATTAACTGCTCGTCTTGCGGCTCTGCAACCGACCGTAAAAGGTTCAATCAAACAGCCGAGTTTATCTGATATGCGCTCATCTACCGCATAAAGAGAATGATTGCGCTTAGCATTTGGAATAAGTATGTATTCCGAAAATCCGCCGATAGTTCCTGCCCTGCGAGTATCGCCCTTTGCGTAAAGCGGATACGGATATACACGATCTCCAATTTTAAAATCGGTTACATTTTTGCCGACTTTTACTACCGTTGAAATGGTTTCGTGCCCAAATTCACCGCCTACGGTTATTTTGTGACCTGTATTTTTACCGTGGTTAAACACAGCAACATCAGTTCCGCAAATGCCCGAATAAATATTTTTAATAAGCACATCGTTGTCGCCAGCCTGCGGAATATCAACATCTCTGATTTCTATATTTTCTTTTCCTAAGTAAATTCCCGATTTCATTGTGACCTCCGGTTTCCTTTGTTGTCAGGCAAAACGCAATCTTCGATTATTTTTATAACCTCTTCGATACTGTCTTTGCAGTCGTCTTTCAGCCATTCCGATATAATCGCCATAAGCCCGCTTATGTAAAAAGACATAATGTAGTTTCTGCGTTCCTGCGGTATTTTAAATCTGTTCATAATCGGATCAATAACATATTTGACCATTGCCGAGTAGCTTTTGTCAAGATTAAGCACGCTTGCGTTTTTAACCGAGGTTTTAAAAATGCTTTTGTGCTCCTTTATATATGAAAGGTAGGGGATAAGATATTCGGGTGTTATTAAGTTAAGCTCCTCTATCGGGCAATCGTTGAGCTTTGACATAAAATCGACCGAATTTATTTTCATATAATCAAGGAAATGCCTGTTTATATATTCAACGCTTTCAGAAAGCAGATCGGATATAGTTTCATAGTGCAGATAAAAGGTTGAGCGGTTTACGCCTGCCCTTTTGCAAATTTCCTTTACGGTTATGTATTCAAAATCCTTTTGCTCAAGCAATTCAAGAAATGCAATATCCATTTTCTTTGCCGTATTAAAATATTTGCTTTCGGATTTATTCATATCTGCACCTTCTTTTTCTTACTTTTCGCTGATTTCCTTTGCGAGCTGTACGATTTCAAATGCGTATTTCTGTTTGCCCTTGGCAAGCATTTTTTTGTAAATCGGGTAGTTTACGCTTACGCCGATTATTCCGATAATTCCGAGTATTATACCTAAAATATACATAAATGTTGTGCTGTCGCCGATTTGACCCATTGTAAGGCACATACCTATGCCTAAAATCAAAGCCGAGATAATGCCAAAGGTATAAGTAAAAATTGTGGCAGGCAATTTTGCTTTGGCGTCAAGTTTTTTAAGAGCTACTACCTTTGAGGTATCCTTTGGTGTATATTCGTTTGCGAGCTGTTCTGCATAAATTTTATCTGTGTTCATAATTGAACCTCCTTTATTTGATGATTTTATTATAAAGGAGATTTTCCGTAAACAGAACAACACAAAAGCCACTTTGTGTTGTAATCAAAATATAAAATAAGCAGTCGACTGTGCGACTGCTTAGATTAACAAATTATTATCAGATTTTATCTGCAATTTCGCCGAGGCGCTTGTAAATGCTGTTTGCCTCTACATAACCTCTTACAAATGAAAGCGGATAAATATTTGTGTTTCTGCCGACTACCGAGCCGGGGTTTAATACGCTGTTACAGCCAACCTCAACATGGTCGCCGAGCATTGCACCGAATTTTTTAACGCCGGTTTCTACCTTTTCATTATCGCAATTAACGGTAACAAGTGACTTGTCGCTCTTGAGGTTAGAGGTAATTGTACCTGCGCCTGTGTGCGACTTGTAGCCGAGAATACTGTCGCCGATGTAGTTGTAATGCGGTACTTGTACTCCGTCAAAGAGAATTGAGTTCTTAAGCTCTGTTGAGTTGCCTACTACCGCACCCTTGCCTACGATTGCGCATCCTCTGATAAATGCGCAGTGTCTTACTTCTGCGTCCTCACAAATGATGAGTGGGCCGCCGAGGTGAGCAGATGGATAAACAGTCGCACTTTTTGCAACCCATATATTTTCGCCACGCTGTTCGTAGATTTCAGGGTCGAGAGTCTTGCCAAGCTCGATTATAAAATCTTTGATTTTAGGAAGTGCCTCCCATGGATAGTCGAGTGTTTCAAGAAGTGGTTTTGCGATTGTTTTGTCGAGGTCATAAAGATTTTTTATAAGCATTTTTTCATTCATTATGTATTGTTTCCTTTCGGTTTAAAATCAAATTATGCTGCAAAAAACAGCCAATATCCATACGAGTCCTTACCTGCAATAAACTTTACTCCGTCACTTGTGTATTCCGAGAAAACATAACTCTTTTTGTCAAGCGGCGAGGTAACGGTAACGCATTTGCCTGTACCGCACCATCTTTCGTTAAATACATTGATGCCCTTTATTACAAAGTAGTCTTTTGAAGTTTTGCCTAAATATCTGTGTTCGGTCATTTTACATCACCTTTTTTACGAATAATCTTTTTGTTAAGACAGTTATCCCAGCCGAAATTTTTAAATATAAGACAAGTTATTATTGCAAGCGCAATACCGAGTACAGCACCGCAGATTACATCTGTAGGATAGTGTACACAGTTGTAAAGCCTTGAAAACGCAATGAGAAAAGCAAGTACAGCCGTAAAAACGGCGAACTTTTCTTTGCGTATGATAATTACCGTTGCAGCGGCAAACGACGAGGTTGTGTGTCCCGACGGAAAACTGTAGCCCGACGGAATATGCCCGTTTACGGTAAAGTCGTAGGTTACAAACGGACGGGGGCGGCAGATAATATTTTTTATGCCAAACTCACCGAGCAGCAATCCCAAAGTCATTGCGCAAAGCATTATAACTCCCGTTGCTCTTGTCTTTTTGAAAAGGCAGAGCGTAAGTCCGAGTATAATCCAGATAAGACCTTTTTCGCCGAGAAAACTCATTACAGCCATAAATGTATCAAGAAAATCACATTTTATGCCTTGTATTGACTGCAAAACCGATGCGTCCCACGGAGTGATTGTTTCAAAAAAAGACATAATTTCTCCTATTAATGTTATATGCCGCTTGCTGATATGTTTATATACATATTATAGCAAACGGCGGTTGTTTTTTCAATAAATATTAATCAACAATATATTTTTCTGCTTTAGAATACAGCTTTTCGTCAAGGATTGCCTCAACCTTAATTCCCTCTGCAACATATTCTTCGCTAATCAGGGTTGCGTTTTTACGGATTTCTGCCACAAGTCCGGCATCGGAAAAAGGAATAAGCAGAGAAACTCTCTTTACTCTTACGGGGAGGTTATCGTCAACAGCTTTTAAAAGCTCGTCAATGCCTGTGCCGTTTTTGGCACTTATCTTGACATATGAGCCTATCTCCTGCGGAAAACTCTCTTCTTCCAAAAGGTCGCATTTGTTGAGCACGGTAATGATAGGAGTGTCGCCGCATCCGAGTGAATTTAAAAGGTCGGTTGTAACCTGCATATGCACTCTTGCCTCATCGCTCGAGGCATCGCATACATTTAAAATAATGTCTGACAGAGCCGCCTCTTCAAGAGTTGAGCGAAAAGCCTCAACAAGGTGGTGCGGAAGTCTGCGTACAAGTCCTACCGTGTCAATCATCATAACCGTAACGCCGCTCGGCAGTTTGAGAGCTCTTGATGTTGGGTCAAGAGTTGCAAAAAGTTTGTCCTGAGCAAGCACACCCGCATCGGTAAGATAATTCATAAGGGTGGATTTTCCTGCGTTTGTGTAACCGACAATTGCACAGGTGATTACTCCGTCTTTTTCTCTGCGCTTTCTCAACATTGAGCGGTGCTGCTCCACTTCGGCAAGTTCGGATTTCAAAGTTTCCATTCTTCTGCTGATGTGTCTGCGGTCGGTTTCAAGCTTTGTTTCGCCCGGGCCTCTTGTGCCTATGCCGCCGCCAAGTCGTGACATTGCCACGCCCTTACCTGTAAGTCGGGGCATCAGGTACTTTAGCTGTGCAAGTTCTACCTGCAGTTTGCCCTCTTTTGACCTTGCACGGAGAGCAAATATATCGAGAATAAGCATTGTGCGGTCAATGGTTCGTGTGTCGGTTTCTGCCTCTATATTTCGTATTTGAGTAGGTGAAAGCTCGCAGTCAAACACGAGCAAGTCGATTTCCTGTTGTTTGCAAATATCCGCAATTTCCTGCAATTTGCCTGTGCCCACATATGTGCCTGTTTCGGGGCGCTTTAAATTTTGTGTGACTGTAAATACAGGCTCTGCACCTGCGCTTTTCACAAGCTCCTTTAGCTCGGCAAGCGATGCCTCGGCATCATAGTCGCCTGTATCAACGCTGACAAGTACAGCCTGCGTAATTTTTTCTTCGTTACTTATCATTTCCATAATTTCACCGTTTTTATCAGAAAATAAAAGATTTTGTTTACATTTTATTTACTATTCCTTTAATAAGTAGTATAATATATTGGTATAAATTTGTAAACAACATTTTTACTATTAATTATTTGCAAATTAAATTTATATAATCGGGGTTTTACAAATGGATAAAAAATATGATGTAATAATTGTCGGTACAGGTGCTGCCGGACTTTATGCGGCACTCAATCTGCCGGAGGATATTAACGCTTTGCTCGTTTCAAAAAAGGAACTTACGCTTTCCAACTCCTCTTTGGCACAGGGTGGTGTGGCAGCAGTGCTTGATACTGTTCACGACAGTTACAAGCTGCATATTACCGATACACTTATTGCGGGTAAATACAAGAATACTCTTGATGCGGTAGAAAAACTTGTTACGGAGGGCCCGTCGGATGTACTGAACATCAAGGAGCTTGGCGTTGACTTTGACCTTAACGAGGACGGCACAATGTGCAAAACTCTTGAGGCGGGTCACAGCAGACACAGAATTGTGCATCATAAGGATTCAACGGGTAAGGCGATTGTTGACGCACTTATTGAGGTAGTTAAGACACGCAAAAATATTACAATTCTCGACAACTGCCTTGTGTATGCGATTGACAAGGTGCTTAACGGCTTTTATGTAAGTGTTGTTAAGGACGGCGAAAGCAAGACCTACGGCTGTAACTTCTGTCTGCTTGCAACAGGCGGTATAGGCAGAGTTTATAAATACACCACAAACTCGGCTATTGCCACAGGTGACGGCATTGCTTTCGCATATATGATGGGCGCAAAAATCAAGCACCTTTCAAGAGTTCAGTTCCACCCGACTGCTTTTGCGGCTGAAAAGGACAGAGAAAGATTTTTGATAAGTGAGGCTGTTCGTGGCGAGGGCGCTGTTCTCCTTAACTGCGAGGGCAGAAGATTTGCAACCGACTATGACAGCAGAGGCGAGCTTGCTCCGAGAGATGTTGTGTCTAATGCCGTTATCAGAGAGTCAATAAAAACTCACAGCGAAAAGTTCTATCTTGATATTACACACAAGCCTGCCGAATTTGTTAAAAACAGATTCCCTATGATTTACGAGCGCTGCCTTGAAGAGGGAGTAGACATTACGGTAGATAAAATTCCTGTATTCCCTTGTCAGCACTACCTTATGGGCGGCATTGATGTTGATACAAACTCAGAAACCTCTATTGAGGGACTTTTTGCGGCAGGCGAATGTTCACATACAGGTGTGCATGGTGCTAACCGTCTTGCAAGCAACTCATTGCTTGAGGCACTTGTATTCTCAAGAACAGCCGCAAATGTAATTACAGAAAGATTAAGAAAAGAACGCAAGCCGCTCGGCAGACAGCCGCTTAAAAAGTCGATTGAGGGCAAGGCATTGCCGCATGGCTACCGTTCGCAGATAAGAGAAATTTTACAGGATACATATTTTGTACTTCCTAAGCCTGAAAAGGCAGAGGAAAGCTACAACAAGGTTGAGCAGATTCTTTCCGAACTTGTATCGGACGATTTTGCAATTACACCTGACTATGTAGAGGCAAGAAGTATTGCAATTGTTGCAAGTATTATTCTTGAAGAATTTAAGGAGGGCATTAAATAATGCTAATCAACAGTATTTATGCAGATAACATTATAAAAACAGCTTTGCTTGAGGATATTAATTACCTTGATACCACAACAGACTACCTCATTGATGAGGAGCAGGAGGATACCGCAAAATTCCTTGCAAAGAGCGACGGCGTGCTCTGCGGTATTGAGATTGCACTGCGAGTTTTTGAGATTTTACAGCCGACAGGCTTTGAGGCAAAGGTGTATAAGAAAGACGGTGATTTGCTCAAAAAGGGCGACATTATCGCAGAGGTTCACGGCAAAACTCGTACAATTCTTAAGGGTGAGCGTACAGCATTAAACCTTATTCAGCATATGAGCGGTATTGCTACCGCAACTCACAATGCCGTTGAAATTGTAAAGGGCACAAACGCATCTATTGCCGATACAAGAAAAACTCTCCCCGGACTTCGTGCATTGCAGAAGTATGCGGTAACAGTAGGCGGCGGAAGAAACCACAGATACAACCTTTCAGATGCGGCTATGCTCAAGGACAACCACATTGACGCAGGCGGCGGAATTGCAAATGCCGTAGCCAAGCTCAAGACAAAGCTCGGTCATATGACAAAGATTGAGCTTGAGGTAAGAAACCTTGATGAGTTAAGACAGGCGCTTGATGCTGATGTTGATGTTATTATGCTCGACAATATGAGCCCTGCCCTTATGAAAGAGGCAGTTGAGATTACAAACGGCAAAGCATTGCTTGAGGCAAGCGGCGGAATTACAGACGAAACACTTAGAGAGATTGCGGAAACAGGCGTTGATATTATTTCAATGGGTGCGCTTACTCACTCGGTAAAAGCGTTTGATATTTCGCTTAAAATCGCAAAATAATTTTTATACACATAATAAAGAAAAGTAGAGTAGAATGAAGAAAACAGGAATAAATAAAAATGTGATTATGCTCTGCGAATGTGCGGTTATGGTTGCGCTTGCAACTGTATTGAGCCTGATAAAAATCGAGTTTCCGTACGGCGGAAGTATTACGATTTGCAGTATGCTGCCGATTTTGATTATCGGTTATCGTTACAAGCCGTTGGTAGGTTGTCTGACAGGTGTTGTCTACGGACTTATTCAGATGCTTTTCGGTATGTCAAACTTTGCGTATGCAACTTCTTGGCAGGCAACTCTTATGATTCTCTTTTTCGACTACCTTATTGCCTTTGGCGTAATCGGTCTGGGCGGAGTTTTCAGAGGTATTAAAAATCAGGCAGTCGGACTTGCTTTGGGCGCATTGCTTGCAAGCGTGTTGAGATTTTTGTGCCATTTCTTAAGCGGTATTACCGTATGGGCGGGTTTTGCGGACGGTATGCCTGTTTGGCTGTATTCGCTTATATACAACGGTTTGTATATGCTCCCCGAATTTGGCATATTGATTGCAGGCGCAATTATACTCGGACTTTTAATTGATTTCAGAAGTGAAAAGCTCGGCCCAATCAGACGAGCTAAGAAATAAGTTTTAAGCAACAAGCCTTCCTCTTATGAGGGAGGCTTGTTTAGAATGGAATGGGTAAAATTGTGTCAAAGCATAAAACTTAGCTTTAAAAATTTAAACTTCAGGTGTTCCCAAGAATTCATCAGAAAGGATAATCAAATGGATAAAAAACTAATCAACCGAGAAATACGCACACTCTCAAATTACAGCTCACTGCCGCTTTTATGCTTTGTGATTTTATCGCAGATGTGCTCGTATTTTGTGTATTTTATATTTGACCTGCTTAAAGGCACTGACATCTGCAACGATTACGGTTTTAAAATGTTTATCAGCTACTGCTTGATTTACCTTGTGATAATGCCGCTTATTCTTCTGATTTTTTCGGAACTGCGTGGCAAAAGGGTAGGTCTTTCGCTGAAAACCTGCTTTGTAAAACCTGCAAAGCCTGTCGGTTGGGTTATTAAATATGTAATAATAGCAATCGGCTTAACATATGCGCTTGCGTTTTCATCGTCAATTATAAGCTCATTACTTGAGTCGGTCGGCATAAATCTTAATACCACCGATATTTCATTCGGCGACTCGCCTTTTGGCATAATAACAACAGTGGTCGCCTTGCCTCTGTTTGCTCCGCTCTTTGAGGAGCTTTTGTTTAGGGGCAGTATTTACAGAAACAACGAGCCGATGGGGCAGTGGTTCGCAATCATTGTTTCGGGCGTTGCGTTCGGTTTATGGCACACAAACTGCGTTCAAACCATTTACGCAACAGGTATGGGCATTATTGCCTGCGCTCTTTACGCAAAAACACGCTCGGTAATTCCGTCTATGATAGTCCACTTTGTCATTAATTCCATAGCGGCGGTTCAACAGCTTTGCTCAAACGGCATTGATACCGATGAGATTATCGGCGCAAATCCCGAATATATATCAAGCCGCATTGCTCAGATTTCGGTTTTAGGTTTAAGCGGGCTTTTGGTGTTTGGCATAGTTATTGCGGCAATAGTCCTTTCGATTATTGAGCTTGTAAAGCATCGTGGCCGCTTTCCTTTATATAAGGGAAGATATAATATTTCTATCGGCAAAAAACTCGGTGTGTATTTTTCAGCACCCGTAACTATTATTACCTATGTAATTCTTGTTTTTGAAACAGTTGTAAACGCTTTGTATGGCGGATAAAGTAATGTGGTGACATTCTGTGAATGTCACCACTGTTTTTATATTCTTTGTTTTAAATTGTCGGTGCTGTACCCGTAATAATCGCTGTTGCAAATGAGCCTGCCGGAATTGTAACCGGTTCGGCATTGCCTGTCGGGAATTTTAGAACATTCTCGGTCTGTGTCCACTGATCGGCATTGTATATAACAGTAGGCTGACCGTTTACCGTAAGCTCAATGCCCGTTACTTTGTAGCCGACAGGAAGTGTGTCGGTAAATATAATGCCTTCGGCGGCAACTGTACCCTCATTCTGCGCAATGAGAGTGTAAGGAAGAATACCTCCCGATGCAACGCTTGACGGAGCGGCTTTGAGCAGAGTTACAAGTTCTTGCTGTGCAGGTGCTATTGTTGCGGTGTCGGTTGCGGTAACCGTTGTAGCAAGAGGAGTAGTTGCCGTTACCGTAGCTGTGTTTGTGATTTCGTCTGACCGTGCGGCAGAAGGAAGAAGTGACAGCGCTATTGTAAGCGACTGCCCTGCCGCAAGTGCGCCAAAGCCTGAAATACTGAGAGAATTATCTGTTCTTGTAACTGTCGGTGTAATTGCCGTTGCCCCCAATCGTGCAACAGCCGTACCGTCAATATAGTCAAGCAGTTTAGCGGCTGTGTCGCTGCCGAGATTATCCGATACTGTAATACCGGTAAGATTGCCTGTTCCTGTATTTGTTACAGTCATAACATAACCGACCGGCTCGCCCGGAACATAATTTGTCAGCAAAGCGTCTTTTGCAATGGCAACGGACTGCGATTCCCGAACTTCGGTATCTACTTCGTTTGAGTTTACAGTCTGAGCATTGTTGTAGGTCAGCGTTGCCGAGTTTTTGATAATAGCCATATTTTCGCCGCCTTGCTTTTCGTTATAATCCGTAAAATTATTTTCTTTTGTTTTATATGATTTTTTATTTTGCAAATCATTTATTTTACAGGGGACTTTACTTGTCCCTTGGTATATAGTATGACAGCACCTGCAAAGTGTTACATTATAATGTATATAAAAAGCTTTATGATAATGTTGGGAGAATTTAATAAATTATGGTTTAACTAACTTTCGGTCCGGCAACAAAGGAAAAGATATTCTTATAATATGTGCCGTCATTGTGTAACAATGACGGCGCATTATTTTAACTATTTTTTTTAAAAGGCTGTTGCCTGTTTTTACAAACTTAGTTTTAGCACGCAAACAGCTTTGCTGTTTTTGCGCCTGCAAGTAAGATATAAAGGAAACTTTCACGGGCTCTGCCCGAACCCGCAACCCTTTAAAAAGGGTTTACCTAAATTTTAAGTTTATTAAACTAAACTTTGTGTGTTACATCGCTATTACCGCTTATATCAATCTTTATTGCACTTTTTGCCGACTAATACAGCAAATGTACCGCCGGATACGAGGGCAAGCAAAGCAACAAGTGTTGGAATATAGCCTGAAGTTTTAACGGTATTGTTATCCTGAGAGTTGCCTTTAGCTGCGCTGTCAGCGGTTGCCATAGATGTAGTGGTTGCAGCGGTTGACGGTTCAGTGTAGGCAGGTGATGTAACTGATGTAGCAGGCTGAACGGTTGTAGGCTGCACTGTTGTTGGTTCTGTTACATCTGCTTTTGCAAGAAGATTTTCTTTTTCTGCCGCCTGTTCAAAGTTTCCCTTTGAAATATAGTCACGAAGTGCCTGCTCGCAGGTAGTGTATTCTTTTGCAATCGGCTGTGTGCTTGCAGTACCGTAATCGGAGCTTGAAAAAGCATAGTTGTTAGAAACGACCTTGTAAGTCTTGTTGAGGTCAATCGGTTTGCCGCCAATCAGAACATTAGAAACTCTGTTTCCCTGTGGCTTTGCAAAGTTATATTCAGCACTCAAGCCGCTGAACTGCATTACAGAACCGCTGTTATTCGGCCAGCTGTACTGATATGGGTCTTCTCCTTTTTTAATTGCCTCTTTTTGCAGATCATAAACCGCTGAATTTTCCTTCATAAGGTCAACGGTAAAATTCAGAATATCCATAATCTGACTGCCTGTAAGCTCTTTTTCTATAAGCACATTTCCGTACGGTGAAATTGAAATTAAATCTGAATATGTAACATTGCCCTTGCGTATACCGGAGCGAATACCGCCTGCGTTTTCCATAGCTACATCAGCACCTGTGTAATCAAGGTAAGCGGCTGTAACAATTCTGCCTATTTTCTGTTCGCTTGTGCGTATTTCTTCCCAGCTGTAAGGATAATCGTTTTTGCTTTCGCCGATTACCTCGTTAAGCACACTTTCCTCACGCTTTTCAATGGCAGAGATTTTTCCTGCAATGTCGGCGTCCGACATATCCTGAGTTTCGGCAGAGGTATATACTTTTTCAGACGCTTGTGTAACGCCAAGCTCTTTGTCATATGTAAGGGTAAGCACACCTACATTGTAAAAATAATAGCCTGCCTCTACAACTCTAACACTCTTGCCGTCTTTGTTTGTGTAATCCTTATCAATGAGAATATGCTGATGTCCTGCTATAACGGCATCAATTCCCGAAGTGTTGGCTACAAAATCATCAAGATTATTGTTATGGGTGATTGCAAGAACTATGTCGCAGTTTTCGTCATTGCGCAGCTTTTGTGCAACCTCGTTTGCTTTGTCGGTATCTTCTGTGAAACGCACATTTTCCACATTCTTAGATGCGGTCGATGTATAAAAACTTTCGTCTGTAACACCGAGCACACCTACCTTTAGCTCTGTGCCGTCATCGGCAGTAACGGTCTTTACAAAGTAGGTGTTGTCAAAGAAACTGTCGCCGTTGTCATCTACAACATTTGCGGCTAAAACCTTAAATGTGCTGTTTTCGTCAAGCTCCTTTACTCGGTCTGCGCCGTATGACCAATCATGGTTGCCCGGGGTCATAGCGTCATAGCCAAGGTCGTCCATCAGCTCAGCTATACTTTTGCCGTTCTCAACCGTTGCAAAGGACTGGCCATGAAATGTGTCGCCTGCATCGAGCAATAGATCTGCATTTTCTTTGCTGACAATCGTTTTGAGCGAGTCAAATCCGATTTGTCCGTTTGAGGTCGATTTGTAATAACCGTGAATATCATTTGTGTGAACAATATGAATTTCGGCTTTCGTTTCTTCTGCGGATACGCTGTAAACGGAAATGCCCGACAATACAGCTGCTGTAAGAAATATACAGCATACCTTTTTGTTTTTTGCTTTTTTCATATTATCTCCTTTTGAACACTGCATTAGATATAATATTGTTTTGCGTATTAATTGATTATATTTTACCATATTGTAAAATGATTTCAATAGCTTGCAAAACAATTATTTATATATTTTATTGCAAAAACCGCCCAGCCTAAAGTATAAGGCTGAGCGGTAAGTTTTGAAAATTATTTAAACAAGATTATAAAAATTATAAAATAAAGCCAATCTTTTTCATAACCTTATTCATTGTGCGGCTGCTGATTTTAAGTGCAATTTCGTCAGCCTTGCGGTAACATTCCTCAAGGTATGCCTTGTCTTTGATATATGATTCGTAGCGCTCACGAATCGGGCGGAGCTCCTCTACTACTGCCTCGCCGACAGCTGTTTTAAAGTCACCGTAACCCTTGCCCTCAAAATCGTGCTCAATCTGCTCAAAGCTAAGACCTGTAATTGTGCTGTAAATACCCATAAGGTTATTGATGCCGTCTTTGCCCTCGCCGTAGTGAACATGAGCCTCGCTGTCGGTAATTGCACGCTTAAATTTGCGCATAATTGCCTCAGGTGAGTCGAGAAGATGTACGCAGCCGTTTACATTTTCGTCTGACTTACTCATCTTCTTTGTAGGGTCTTGCAAGCTCATTACTCTTGCGCCGTTCTTTGGAATAAATCCCTCAGGAATTTTGAAAACATTGCCGTAAAGACCGTTGAAACGGGTTGCAATATCTCTTGTAATCTCAATGTGCTGCTGCTGGTCTGCACCGACAGGTACTTTGTCTGCCTGATAGAGCAAAATATCGCCTGCCATAAGTGACGGATATGTAAAAAGACCTGCGTTGATGTTGTCAGCGTGCTTTGCCGACTTATCCTTGAACTGTGTCATTCTTGAAAGCTCGCCAAACTGTGTGTAGCAGTCGAGCACCCATGCCATTTCTGCGTGTGTGTGCACATGGCTCTGAATGAAGAAAAGGCTCTTTTCTGTATCAATGCCGCAAGCGAGGATTGATGCGTATGCGTCGAGAATATTTTTTCTCATTTGAGCCGGCTCTTGTCTTACCGTAATGGTGTGTAAATCGGCAAGAGCGTAAATGCAGTTGTATTCGTCCTGCATTGTTACCCAGTTGCGAATAGCGCCGAGGTAGTTGCCAAGTGTTATTGTGCCGCTCGGCTGAATGGCACTGAATGCGATTTGTTTCTTTTCGTTTTCCATAAATATTCTCCTTTATTTCAGCTTGCTGTTTGCCAGCTCGCCGAGTATCTTAATGCCTTTTTCAAGCTGTTCGTCTGTCGGCGTTGAAAAGTTGATTCTAAAGCTGTTGCATTTTTCGTTTTCGTCTGTAAGAAAAGCGTTTCCCGGTACTACGCATACCTTTTTGAGCACTGCCTCTTTACAGAATGACGGCATATCAATGCTTACGGGCAGGTCGCACCAAATGAAAAGTCCGCCGTCAATTTTATGATATGTGATTGCCGGACTTGCGTATTTGTCAAGTAAATCCATACAGAACTGAGCTTTCTTTGTGTAGAGCTTGCGTAATTTCTCAAGATGAGCGTTGAAATCGTACTTTGTAATGAACTCATCGCAAACATACTGTGACCAAATGTTGGTGTGCACATCACTGCCCTGCTTGCATACAACGAGCTTTTGGAAAATCTGCTTTGGGGCAATGCAGTAAGCAACACGCATACCCGGTGAAATTACCTTTGAAAAAGAACCGCAGTAAATTACAATTTCGTCCTCGTCAAAGCTCTTTATGCTCGGAATAAATTCGCCGCTGTATCTTAAATCACCGTATGGGTTGTCCTCAAGAATAAGCACGCCGTATTTTTTCGCAAGCTCATATACTTTCTTTCTCTTTTCAAGGCTCATTGTAACGCCCGATGGATTTTGAAAGTTTGGTATTGTGTATATAAACTTAGCGTTTTTGTTGTCTTTAAGTGCCTGCTCAAGTGCAGGAATGCTCATTCCGTCAGGCTCAACGGGAACGCCGACAAGTTTTGCGTTGTAACTTCTGAATGTGTTGAGCGAACCGATAAAAGACGGCGCTTCGCAAATAACAACATCACCCTCGTTTACAAGAGCTTTTGAGCATAAATCCATAACCTGCTGAGCGCCTGTTGTGATTAAAATGTCATCGCCATCTCTGCCTACATTATGCTCCTTTTTCATATACTCGGTAAGGTGTTGTCTGAGGGGAGTGTATCCCTCGCTTACACTGTACTGTAAGACAGAAATAGGATTTTCGGCAAGAACCTTTGCGGAAATTTCGGCTATTTCCTTTGCAGGAAAAGCGTCGGGTGAGGGATTGCCTGCCGAGAGAGAAACCACCTCGGGGTCTGCCGCATATTTAAAAATTTCTCTTATTGCACTGGGTTTAAGATTAGAAACCCTGTCAGAAAATGTATATTCCATTAAAAAATCTCCTTTTTGCATTTTTATCTGATAAAGTAAAAATGCAATATATTTTATTGTATCACGATAGGCAAAAATATTCAAGCTACCGAGCGGCAAAAGCTATAATTTGTGCTTTAATTTTTAAAAAGCATCGCACAAAATGCTTACAATTATTTTGCAAATTAACAGAATTTTAAAACGAAAGCCAAAAACTCGCAACTAAATTCAGTAAAATAGTTCTTAATTCTAATAACGAAAAATAATTTATTTCAATTATGTTACTATGTATATGAAATTGATTACTTCTATTTAAGGTTAATCAGGAGGATAATGGAATGGACAGTTCAGAAATCAAGCAGCTCCAAATTCTTGCAACAAAGGCAAGAATGGGAGCAATTCTCGGCACTTTTTGTGCTAAGTCGGGACATCCGGGCGGTAGCCTTTCGGCAGCAGATATTTTCACATATCTCTACTTTAAGGAAATGAATGTTGACCCTAAGAATCCTAAGTGGGAGGACAGAGATCGTTTTGTTCTTTCAAAGGGTCACTGTTGCCCAAGCCTTTATGCGGTTCTTGCACTTAAGGGCTATTTTGAGTGGGACGAGCTTACAAAGCTCCGTCATGTAGGCGCAATGCTTCAGGGTCACCCCGATATGAAGGGCACACCCGGCATTGATATGAGCACAGGCTCACTCGGACAGGGTATTTCAGCAGCCTGCGGTATGGCACTTTCTGCAAAAATCAGCAACAAGAGCTATCGTGTATATTCTGTACTCGGTGACGGCGAGGTTGAAGAAGGTCAGGTTTGGGAGGCAGCTATGTTTGCCGCTCACAACAAGCTTGACAATCTTGTACTTTTCGTTGACCAGAACGGCTTGCAGATTGACGGTACAGTTGACGAGGTTGCAGGTATTGAGCCGCTAGACAAAAAGTTTGAGAGCTTTGGTTTTGAAGTGTTTAAGATAGACGGTCATGACTTCAATCAGATTGAGGACGCACTTAACAAGGCAAGAGAAGTTAAGGGCAAGCCTGTTGCTATCCTTGCAAAAACAGTAAAGGGCAAGGGCGTTTCATTTATGGAAAATCAGGTTGGCTGGCATGGTACAGCTCCTAACAAAGAGCAGTACGAGCAGGCAACAGCCGAGCTTCAGGCTGAAATTGACAGATTGGAGGGCAACTGCTAATGGCTGAATCAAAGAAAATTGCTACTCGTGAGAGCTTTGGTATGGCACTTTGCGAGCTTGCTAAAACTAACGAAGACATCGTTGTTTTTGACGCTGACCTTGCAGCAGCAACAAAGACAAGTATTTTTAAAAAGGAATTTCCTGAGAGATTTTTTGACTGCGGTATTGCCGAGGGCAATATGGTAGGTGTTGCAGCAGGTCTTGCAGCAGCAGGCAAAATTCCGGTAGCCGCATCTTTTGCAATGTTTGCAACAGGCAGAGCTTTTGAGCAGATCAGAAACTCGGTTGCTTATCCGCATCTTAATGTTAAGATTGCAGGCAGCCACGCAGGTATTTCCACAGGTGAAGATGGCGCAACTCATCAGTGTCTTGAGGATATTGGCATTATGCGTACAATTCCGGGTATGGTAGTTATCAACCCTGCCGACCACTACGAGATGGTGGCTGCAACAAAGGCAGCTATCGAGTACGACGGTCCTGTATATATCCGTCTTGGCAGACTTGCTATTGAGAGCTTTAACGACCCTGAAACTTATACATTTGAACTTGGCAAGGGTATTACACTCCTTGACGGTGACGATGTGGCAGTTATTGCAACAGGTCTTTGTGTAAATGAGGCTCTTAAGGCTTGTAAGCAGCTTAAGGAAGAGGGCATTAACGCTCGCCTTATTAATATTCACACAATCAAGCCTATCGACAGAGAAATCATCGTTAAGGCAGCAAAGGAAACAGGCAGAATTATCACTATTGAAGAGCACAATGTAATCGGTGGTCTTGGTGACGCTGTATGTTCAGTTGTCAGTGAAGAGTGCCCTGTAAAGGTTACTAAGGTTGGTGTGAACGATTGCTTTGGTTACAGCGGTCCTGCACTTGAACTTCTCGATAAGTTTGAGCTTACCGCTCCGCACCTTGCAAAGAAAATCAAGGCAGCGGCTCAGGATAAGTAATTTAAAATCAAATAGATTTGTATTTACCGCTCGACAAAATTGTCGGGCGGTTTTTTCTTGTGAAAAGGTGTGTTGATAGGAAGAAGTGTGGTTTAACACACAAAGTTTAGTTTAATAAATTCAAAATTTAGGTCAACCCTTTTTAAAGGGTTGTGGGTTTGGGCAGAGCCCATAAAATAATAAAAATGCACTGATTTTACTGATTTTTAATAAAAGCAAACAGTTGCAATTACATCATAAAAAGAACAAACTTTAGACTAATCAAGGTTTTAAGATATAACAAAAGTAAAGACTAATGAGTGGCAGAGAGTGAGAAAGTCGCACTTGAGTAGTCTTTGAGAAAATGTACTCTAAAGGATGCAAAAGTTTGCGTGTGTTGCTGATTTGCCATTGAAAAGCGGGAAATTAGTAGTTTAGTAGCGTGGCTTTCCTTTTTTATTTTGTTTTCGCACTTAATTTTGCTTTTGCATTTAAAGGCATTCGCCGTTATGTTCAAACAGCCAAACAGTAAGCCATTTGGCTGTCAAAATTTGCGATAGCATAAAGTTTTGTGGGCATTGCCTACACCCACAACCTTTGAAAAGGTTGACCAAACTTTTAACTTCGGGACGGAAACATTTTTTGCCGTACTTTGTTGCCCGACATATAATCTGTTAAACCGTTATTTACACCGACTGCCTGCAAAAAACTGAAAAAAAGAACAGCCTAAGCTGTTCTTTAGAATTCAATTCCTATTCTGCCTGTAATTCCCCTGTCATACGGGTGCTTGATTTTTTTGAACTCGGTAATATAATCTGCGCAGTCCATAAATTTCTTTGGCGGATTGTGTCCCGTCATAACAATTTCCATACTTGACGGTGCGTTTGTTATAAACTCGTAAACCTCGCTCTCGGAAAGCATATGGGCATTGATTGCCTCAAACACCTCGTCAAGCACAACCATATCATACTTTTCGGTAAGAGCGGTTGTAACGGCACTGTCAAAAATGCCCTTGAATATCTTTGCCGCCTGTGCCTTTTCTTTATCGTCCATCTCAAAGGTGAATTTCAGCTCAAGCGGACAGAATGTAAGAGTAACATTTTCGGTGTGGCTCAGTATGTGCCTTTCTCCCGAAAATTCAGTTTTTAAAAACTGCACAAACAGCACTTTCATTTTACTGCCTGCCGCTCTTACAGCAAGACCGATTGCGGCTGTGGTTTTGCCCTTGCCGTCACCGTAATAAATGTGTTTCACAAAAATCAACTCCAAAACTCTATATAGGTATAATTATATATGTTTAAGAGTGATTTGACAATAATGTCAAATTGCACAAAAACTCGGTTTAAAATTCTCAAAAGTTCTCTAACACTATATTTGCGAAATACTTGAAAAAAAGGGGAACATATTGTATAATAATGCTTGCGTGACTGCAATATAGATATGCGATGAAGCGGGAGGTTGCGGCTGAAACAGGCCGGTTTTTCCGTGGAGTATGTCCGATTTTAAACCGGGCGATTTACAATGAAACACTGAACATACTTTGGCATAGGGGTTGCTGTGTCTGTAACTATGTTCAAAACGCTTTCAGAACGTCCCGGTTAACTGAATAGTTAAACGGGTTTTTTAATGCAGGGTGGTGAAACACCCGGCTGTGTTATTAAAAAAGTTCTAAAGCGAACGCCCGCCAACTAACGAAGAGCCAGTAAAACGGCTCGGCAAAATTTTCAAGGAGGCGACGATAATGGCAGTCAAGGAAAAGATTAGAATAAGATTAAAGGGTTACGATCATCAGCTCGTTGATCAGTCAGCTGAGAGAATCGTTGCAACAGCAAAGCGTACAGGTGCCAGAGTTTCAGGTCCTGTTCCACTTCCAACAGAGAAGCAGGTTGTTACAATTCTTCGTGCTGTTCATAAGTATAAGGACAGCCGTGAGCAGTTTGAGATGAGAACCCACAAGCGTCTTATCGACATCTTAAGACCGTCAAACAAGACAGTCGAAGCTCTTATGAGCTTAGAGCTCCCTGCCGGCGTTGATATCGAGATTAAGTTATAATCCGTACCAACCTACAAGCAGACAGGGTCAAGTTGGTGAAAACCAACCAATAACCTAACAAGGAGGATACATTTTATGCAGAAAGCAATCATCGGCAAGAAAATCGGTATGACACAGATTTTCGATGAAAAGGGAGTATTCGTTCCCGTAACTGTTATCGAAGCAGGCCCATGTGTGGTTACAGCTAAGAAAACAGTTGAAAACGACGGCTACGCATCAGTTCAGCTCGGTTATGGCGACTTGAAACCACATAAGGTTACAAAGCCAATGAAGGGCTTTTTTGACAAGAACGGTGTAGCACCAAAGAAAACTCTTAAAGAATTCCGTTTTGCTGACACAGACGCTTACAATGTAGGCGATCTCGTAAAGGCAGACGTATTCACCCCTGGTGACAAGATCGATGTTACCGGCAAGAGCAAAGGTAAGGGTACAGCAGGCGTTATTAAGCGTTGGAACTTCCAGCGTCTTAAGGAAACACACGGTACAGGTCCTTGCGTTCGTCACGGCGGTTCAATCGGCGCTTGTTCATCTCCTTCAAGAGTATGGAAGGGCAAGAGAATGGCAGGCCATCTCGGCGCTGAGCAGGTAACAGTACAGAACCTCACAGTTGTTAAGGTTGATGTTGAAAACAACCTTATAGCTATCAAGGGTGCTGTTCCAGGCCCAAACAAGGGAATCGTTGTAATCAAAGATTCCGTAAAGGCTTAAGGAAGGGGGATTATAAATGCCTAATTTTGCAGTAGTAGATATGGAAGGCAAGAAGGTTGGTTCTATCGACCTTAGCGAGTCCGTATTCGGTATTGAGCCAAACACAGCAGTTATGCATCAGATGGTTGTAAACTATCTTGCTAACCAGCGTCACGGCACACAGTCTGCTCTTACAAGAGCTGAAGTTTCAGGTGGCGGCAGAAAGCCATGGAGACAGAAGGGTACAGGCCGTGCAAGACAGGGTTCAACTCGTTCACCACAGTGGACACACGGTGGTATTGTATTTGCTCCAAAGCCAAGAAGTTACAGATTTACTGTAAACAAGAAAGTAAGAAGACTTGCTATGAAGTCAGCTTTCTCAGCTAAGGCTATGGATAAGGAAATCATCATTGTTGATTCAATCGCAATGACAGAGTACAAAACAAAGAAAATCGCTGCTATGCTCGAGGCTATCGGTGCAGAGAAGAAAGCTCTCATCGTTCTTCCGGAGAATAACAGCATGATCGTAAAGTCAGCATCTAATATTCCTGGTGTTAAGACTGCACAGGTAAACACACTTAATGTTTACGATATTCTTAATGCAGGCACACTCGTAATCGCTAAGGATGCTGTAAGCAAGATTGAGGAGGTATATGCATGATTGCTCAGGATATCGTAATTCGTCCGATTATTACAGAGAAGAGTATGTCAGGTGTTTTAAACAAGGTATATACCTTTGAAGTTGCTAAATCGGCTAACAAGATTGAAATCGCAAAAGCTTGCGAAGAGCTTTTCAAGGTTGAGGTTGCTAAGGTTAATACAGTAAGCGTTCGTGGTAAGTTCCGCCGTCAGGGCAGAAACAACGGTGGTTACACAAAGAACTGGAAGAAAGCAATCGTAACACTTAAAGAAAACAGCAAGCCTATCGAATTTTTTGAAGGCATGATGTAAGCCTGAAAAATTATTCAGGCAGAATGTATGGGAAAGAGCCATTTTCCCGCAAAGCCATCATGAGGAGAGTGAAACCAAATGGCAATTAAAGTATTTAAGCCGACCATTAACTCCAGAAGAAATATGTCGGTTACAGATTATTCTGTTCTTTCAAAGGTTGCACCTGAAAAGAGCTTACTCGCTCCTTTAAACAAAAAGTCAGGTCGTAACAGCTACGGCAGAATTACTGTTCGTCACAGAGGCGGCGGTAACCGTAGAAAGTATCGTATCATTGACTTCAAGCGTCAGAAATTTGATGTAGAAGGCACAGTTAAAACACTTGAGTACGATCCAAACCGTTCAGCATTCATTGCTCTTATTGAGTATACTGACGGTGACAAGGCTTACATTATTGCTCCGGAAGGACTTAAGGTAGGCGATAAAGTAACAGCAGGTGAGAACGCAGACATTAAGCCGGGTAACGCATTACCACTTACTGCTATTCCTGTTGGTACATTCATTCATAACGTAGAGCTTTATCCGGGCAGAGGTGCTCAGCTTGCTCGTTCAGCAGGTAATATGGCACAGCTCATGGCTAAGGAAAACGGTCTTGCACTTTTAAGACTTCCTTCAGGCGAGCTCAGAAACGTTCCTGAAAGCTGCATGGCTACAATCGGCCAGGTAGGTAATGTTGATCACGAGAATGTTAAGATCGGTAAGGCCGGTCGTAAGAGAAACATGGGTTGGAGACCTACTGTTCGTGGTTCTGTAATGAACCCTAATGACCATCCACACGGTGGTGGTGAAGGTAAATCTCCGGTTGGTCGTCCGGGACCTGTTACTCCTTGGGGTAAGCCGGCACTCGGTTACAAGACTCGTAAGAACAACAAGAGCAGCGACAAGCTTATCGTTCGCAGAAGAAACGGTAAGTAAGGCAGAGAAAGGAGCTTAAATTATGAGTAGAAGTACTAAAAAGGGCCCTTTTGTTCAGCCTGTATTGCTTAAAAGGGTTCAGGAGATGAACGAAAAAGGCGAAAAGAGAATTCTTAAGACTTGGTCAAGAAGCTCAACAATTTTCCCTGAGTTCGTTGGTCACACATTCGCAGTTCACGACGGTCGTAAGCATGTTCCTGTATATGTTACAGAAGATATGGTTGGTCACAAGCTCGGTGAGTTTGCTCCTACCAGAACATTTAAGGGTCACGCTGGATCTAAGACATCTAAGTAAGCGGAAGGAGAGTATTGCAGATGGAAGCTAAAGCAATTGCAAAATTTGTTCGTATCTCACCCCGCAAGGTAGGCGTTGTTCTTGACCTTATCAGAGGTAAAGACGCTAAATATGCGGAAGCTGTTCTCAAGCACACTCCTAAGGCCGCTAGCGAGCCACTTTTAAAGTTGCTCCATTCAGCTATGGCTAACGCTGAGAATAATCATGATATGGATGTATCAAGACTGTATGTTGCAGAATGCAACGCAACAGCAGGCCCCATCCTTAAAAGAATTCGTCCAAGAGCACAGGGCAGAGCGTTCAGAATTAACAAGAGAACATCTCACATCAGCCTTGTCCTCAAGGAAAAAGAAGACTAAGGGGAGGTTTAAATATGGGTCAGAAAGTTAATCCGCACGGTTTGCGTGTCGGTGTAATTAAAGATTGGGATTCCCGTTGGTTTGCAGACAAGAAGAACTTTGGTGCAACACTCGTTGAGGATTATAACCTCCGTAAAACACTCAAGGCTCAGCTCTACAACTTCGGTATTTCAAAAATTGAAATTGAGCGTGACGGCAAAAAAGTTAAGATTAGCATTCACTGCGCTAAACCGGGCCTTGTTATCGGTAAGGGCGGCGCTGAGATTGAAAAGCTCAAGGCTCAGTGCGAGGCTATGCTTAAGAAGCCTGTTGCTATCAATATTGTAGAAGTAAAAGCTCCTGAGCTTGACGCTCAGCTTGTTGCTGAAAATGTTGCTCAGCAGCTCGAAAAGAGAATTTCATTCCGTCGTGCTATGAAGCAGTCAATTGGTAACGCAATGCGTCGTGGCGCTAAGGGTATTAAGATTATGTGTTCAGGTCGTCTTGGCGGCGCTGAAATCGCTCGTTCAGAGCAGTACCACGAGGGTACTATTCCGCTTCAGACACTTCGTGCTGACATCGACTACGGCTTTGCTGAGGCTAACACTACTTACGGTAAGGTTGGCGTTAAGGTATGGCTCTACAAAGGCGAGGTTTTAAACGAAGTTAAGTCAAGAAAGCCACGCAGAGAAGGAGGCAGAAAGTAATGTTATTACCAAAGAGAGTTAAGTACAGAAGAGTACACAGAGGTCGTATGACAGGTAAGGCTCTTCGTGGTAACAAGGTTACTTACGGTGAGTTCGGTCTTCAGGCAACAGAGCCTGCATGGATCACTTCAAACCAGATCGAGGCTGCCCGTGTCGCTATGACTCGTTACTGCAAGAGATTCGGTAAAGTATGGATCAAAATTTTCCCTGACAAGCCTGTTACTGCAAAGCCTGCAGAAACTCGAATGGGTTCAGGTAAAGGTTCACCTGAGTATTGGGTAGCCGTTGTTAAGCCGGGCAGAGTTATGTTTGAACTCGGCGGTGTAGATGAAGCTACTGCAAGAGAGGCTCTTCGCCTTGCTGCAAATAAGCTTCCAATTAAGTGCAAGTTTGTTAAAAAAGAGGAGGGTGAGCAGTAATGAAAGCATCAGAAATTAGAGAAATGTCTGTCGAAGAGCTCGAGTTAAAGCTCGCAGACCTCAAGGAAGAGTTATTTAACCTTCGTTTCCAGCTTGCTGTTAATCAGCTCGAAAACTCATCCAGAATCGGCGCCGTAAAGAAAGACATCGCAAGAGTTTCTACAATTCTTCGTATGCGTGAACTCAATGGCGCTGAGGCTTAAGAGAGGAGGACTTAACAGTGAGTGAGAGAAATATGAGAAAAGTTGTTGTCGGTAAGGTTGTAAGCAACAAGATGGACAAGACTATTGTTGTAGCAGTCGAGGACAGCGTAAAGCATAAGCTTTATAACAAAATTGTTAAGCGTACAGTTCGTTTCAAGGCACATGACGAGAACAACGAGTGTGGCATTGGCGACCGTGTAAAGATTATGGAGACCCGTCCTCTTTCTAAGGATAAAAGATGGAGACTCGTCGAGATTATTGAGAAAGCAAAATAAGTTGCGGCTTTTGAGAAAAGGAGGAATACACTGTGATTCAACAGCAGACACTTCTCAAGGTTGCCGATAATACAGGTGCAAAAGAACTTATGTGCATTCGTGTACTCGGCGGTACCAGAAGAAGATATGCCAACATTGGCGATGTAATCGTTGCTTCAGTTAAAAAAGCAGCACCCGGCGGTGTTGTTAAAAAAGGCGACGTTGTTAAGGCTGTCGTAGTTCGTTCTGCAAAGGGCGTAAGACGTGAGGACGGTACTTATATCCGTTTTGACGAGAATGCAGCTGTTATTATTAAGGAAGATAAGAATCCTAAGGGTACTCGTATCTTCGGACCAGTAGCAAGAGAGCTTCGTGATAAGGATTATATGAAGATCTTATCACTTGCTCCTGAAGTACTTTAATTGGAGGTGTCACAATATGAGTAAAGTTCATGTAAAAACAGGCGACACCGTTATCGTTATCAGCGGTAAGGATAAGGGCAAGCAGGGCCAGGTTCTTGCTGTCAGCCCAAAAGAAGGCAAGGTAATTGTTGAGAAGGTAAACATGGTTTCTAAGCATGTTAAGCCAAGAAAAATGGGCGAGCAGGGTGGCATCGTTAAGGCTGAAGGCGCTATGTACGCATCTAAGGTACAGATCGTTTGCCCTCGTTGCAAGAAGCAGACAAGAGTTGCTCACAAGATTTACGAAGACGGTTCTAAGGGCCGTGTATGCGCTAAATGTGGCGAAGCACTTTAAGGAGGATATAAGATATGGCAAGACTTAAAGAATATTATTCAAAAGAAGTTGCACCTGCTCTTATGAACAAGTTCTCCTATAAGAGCACAATGCAGATTCCAAAGCTTGACAAGATTGTTATCAATGTTGGCGCAGGCGAGGCAAGAGAAAATTCAAAGGTTATCGACGCTATTTCTAAGGACCTTGGTATTATCACAGGTCAGAAGGCACTTGTTTGCCGTGCAAGAAAGTCAGTTGCTAACTTTAAGCTCAGAGAGGGTATGCCAATCGGCTGTAAGGTAACACTTAGAGGCGAGAGAATGTATGAGTTCCTCGACAGACTTTTCAATGTAGCACTTCCACGAGTAAGAGACTTCAGAGGTATTAACCCTAACTCTTTCGATGGCAGAGGCAACTACAATATGGGTCTTAAAGAGCAGCTCATTTTCCCTGAAATTGAGTATGATAAGGTTGACAAGGTTCGTGGTATGGACATTTGTTTCGTTACCACTGCAACAACAGACGAAGAGGCTCGTGAGCTTTTAACACTTATGGGCGCACCGTTTTCAAAGTAAGGAGGGATTGTTGTGGCTAAGACTTCAATGAAAGTTAAGCAGCAGAGAGAGCAGAAGTTCTCTACAAGAGAGTACACAAGATGTAACATCTGTGGTAGACCACACGCCTACCTCCGTAAGTTTGGTATTTGCCGTATTTGCTTCCGTGAGCTCGCTTACAAGGGCGAAATTCCGGGCGTAAAGAAAGCAAGCTGGTAAGGACAAGGGAGGTAACATCTAATGCAGATTACAGATACAATTGCTGATTTACTTACAAGAATCCGTAACGCTAACTCAGCAAAGCACGATACTGTTGAAATTCCTTCTTCAAACCTTAAGAAGTCAATCTGTCAGATTCTTCTTGACGAGGGTTACATCAAGAATTTCACAGTTATAGAAGATGGTAAGCAGGGCGTTATTAAGGTTACTCTTAAATACGTTGACGGCAAGACTCCTGTTATCACAGGTCTTCGTCGTGTATCAAAGCCAGGTTTACGCATTTACAGCAATGTAGAAGATATGCCAAAGGTTATGAAGGGCCTCGGTATTGCCATCATTTCAACTTCAAAGGGCGTAATGACAGACCGTCAGGCTCGTGCTGAACATGTTGGCGGCGAAGTTCTTGCTTACATTTGGTAAGGAGGTACGATAAATGTCTCGAATTGGAAGAAAACCTATAAATATTCCCGCCGGTGTTACAGCTTCAATTGCTGACGGCGTTATCACTGTAAAGGGACCAAAGGGTTCACTTGATTTCAAGTACAACCCTGCTATGACAGTAGAAGTTAAGGGCGATGTAATCGAGGTTACTCGTCCTGACGACACAAAGGAAAACCGTTCACTTCACGGCCTTACAAGAACACTTATTCACAATATGGTTGTAGGTGTTACAGAGGGCTACAAGAAGACTCTTGAGGTAAACGGCGTTGGTTACCGTGTTCAGAAGCAGGGTAACAAGTGTGTTATGAACCTTGGTTATTCACACCAGGTTATCGTAGAGGATACAGACGACATCAAGATTGAAGTTCCTGATCCAAACAAAATCATAATCACAGGCATTGACAAGCAAAAGGTTGGTCAGTTTGCTGCCGAGGTTAGAGAAAAGCGTCCACCGGAGCCATATAAGGGCAAGGGTATTAAGTACGATTATGAAGTTATCCGCCGCAAGGAAGGTAAAGCAGGTAAGGGTAAATAATTAAGGAGTGAATGACTATGGTAAGCAGACCTGAAACAAAAAAAGCACGCATTAAGCGTCATAAGAGAATCCGCAGCAAGATCAGCGGTACTGCTCAGTGTCCACGTTTATGCGTATTCCGCTCCACAAACAACATCTACGCTCAGCTTATTGATGACGTAGCTGGTGTTACACTTGCTCAGGCTTCAAGCCTTGACAAGAGCATTGAAGGCAATGGCGGAAACAAAGAAGCAGCTAAGGCAGTAGGCAAGCTTATTGCACAGCGTGCAGCTGAGAAGAATATCGTTGATGTTGTATTTGACAGAGGCGGTAACATTTATCACGGCCGTGTTAAGGAATTGGCCGAAGGCGCTCGTGAGGGCGGACTCAATTTCTAAGGATAGGAGGAATAACTTTGGCTAAAACAGTAGAAGTAACAGGCGAATTAAAAGAAAGAGTAGTTACTATCAACCGTGTATCAAAAACGGTTAAAGGCGGTCGTATTTTTAAGTTTGCAGCTCTCGTAGTTGTAGGCGATGGTAACGGCGTAGTAGGCTTTGGTATCGGCAAGGCTGGTGAGGTTCCTGATGCTATCCGTAAGGGCATTGAGGATGCAAAGAAAAACCTTATGAAGGTTTCACTTAGAGGTACAACAATCCCTCACGAAATCGTTGGTGAGTTTGGTGCAGGCAGAGTTCTTATGAAACCTGCTGCTCCCGGTACCGGTGTTATCGCAGGCGGCCCGGTTCGTGCCGTAATCGAGGCAGTTGGTATTAAGGATATCAGAACAAAGGCTCTTCGTTCAAACAACCCATGCAATGTTGTTAGAGCAACACTTGCAGGTCTTGCAGCTCTCAGAACTGCTGAAGAAGTTGCCGCAGTTCGTGGTAAATCTGTTAAGGAAATCGTATAAGAGGGAGGTTGTAAACTATGACAATTAAGTTAGTAAAGAGCCTCATCGGCTGTACAAAACCACAGATTGCAACCGCCCAGGCTTTAGGTCTGAAGAAAATCGGCGATGTAACAACTCAGCCTGATAACGCTCAGACAAAAGGCAAGGTAGCAAAGATTATCCACCTCGTAGAGGTTATCGAAGCATAAGCAAGGAGGTGCGTACTTATGAAGTTACATGAACTTTCACCGGTTGAGGGCTCAAAGAAGGACTCAAAGAGAATTGGCAGAGGTCACGGTTCAGGTTGGGGTAAAACAGCCGGCAAGGGACACAAAGGCCAGAAGGCTCGTTCAGGCGGCGGCGTTCGCCCGGGCTTTGAAGGCGGTCAGATGCCACTTCAGCGTAGAGTTCCAAAGAGAGGTTTCAATAACATTTTCGCTAAGAATGTTGTTGCTATCAACCTTAGCACTTTAAACAGAAAGTTTGAAGATGGTGCAACTGTTGATACTGAGGCTCTTGTAAACGCAGGCGTTCTTAAGAACGGCTTTGACGCTGTTAAGGTTCTCGGCAACGGTAAAATCGATAAAAAGCTTACAGTAAAGGTATCTGCTTTCTCCGAATCTGCTAAAGCAGCCATTGAGGCGGCAGGCGGAAAGGCAGAGGTGGTATAATTGTTAAAAACAATTAGAAATGCCTGGTCAATTCCCGACCTTAGGAAAAAGCTTTTATTCACACTTATGATTATCATCGTATTCAGAATCGGTTCAGTTATTCCTGTTCCGTTTCTGGATATGAAGGCTCTCGCCGATGCCATGAACGGTATGAACGAGGGCAATACAATGCTTGCATATCTTAATACATTGTCAGGCGGCGCTTTTGCAAATGCAACACTTTTTGCCATGGGCGTTACACCTTACATCAACAGCTCAATTATTATGCAGCTCCTTACAGTTGCAATTCCTCCTCTTGAGAGAATGGCAAAAGAGGGAGAGGCAGGCAGAAGAAAGATTGGTACAATCACTCGTTATGTAACAGTTGGTCTTGGTCTTATTCAGGGCTTTGCTTATTGGTTCTATCTCCATAATTCAGGCGTAACTGTTTACAGAGATGGTTTCTCACTCTGGTTCTCTGCTATTGTAATTATTCTCGTATTCACAGCCGGCACAGCACTTATGATGTGGCTCGGTGAGCAGATCAACTCAAACGGTATCGGAAACGGTATTTCAATTCTCCTTTTCGCCGGTATCGTTGCTCAGCTCCCATACACATTAAGTATGCTTGGTCAGTTCTGGGAACTTGCAGGCAAGGGTTCTACTCAGTTCTACTTCCTCGTTCCTCTCTGGATCGTTATCTTCGTTGCTATTGTATGGATTATCACATTTATGCAGGATAGCGAAAGAAGAATTCCGATTCAGTATGCAAAGAGAGTTGTTGGCAGAAAGATGTATGGCGGTCAGTCAAGCCACCTTCCAATCAAGGTTGCTCTCGGCGGCGTACTTCCAATCATCTTTGCAAGCTCAATTCTTTCTATCCCGGGTACTATTAATCTTTTCTTAAAGGTTAAAGACGGTTTCTGGGGTGCTTTCTTCAATGCATTTGATACAAGCGGTTGGCTTTACAATGTATTGTACTTTATCTTAATTATAATGTTCGCTTATTTCTATACTACTATTCAGTACAATCCGATTGAAATGGCAAACAACCTTAAGTCAAACAACGGTACTATCCCCGGTATTCGTCCGGGTGCTCCGACAGCTGACTATATAAGAAACATTCTTTCAAGAATCACTCTTATCGGCGCTCTCTTCCTCGCAGTAATCGCACTTGTTCCAAGTGTTTACGGTTCTGCAACAGGTATGGGTCGTATGGCTATCGGTGGTACTTCAATCATCATTCTCGTAGGTGTTGCACTTGAAACAGTTAAGCAACTCGAGTCACAGATGATGATGAGACATTATAAAGGTTTTCTTGACTAATTCCTTGACATATTGAAAGAAAAGGAGTATAATAAAATGAACATTATTATGTTAGGTGCTCCGGGTGCAGGTAAAGGCACTCAGGCTGCTGTACTTTGTGAGCATTTTGGAATTCCCACTATTTCAACCGGAAATATGATCCGTGAGGCGCTGAAAAACGGCACTGAGATGGGTTTAAAGGCTAAGTCTTTTATGGACGAAGGCAAGCTCGTTCCTGACGAGGTTGTTATCGGCATAGTAAAAGAAAGACTTTCACAGGATGACTGCTCTAAGGGCTTTATCCTTGATGGTTTCCCAAGAACTATTCCTCAGGCTGAGGCTCTGGATAAGATGGGCGTTGAGATTCAGTATGTTATCAACATTGATGTTGCTGACGAAAGAATCATCAAGCGTATGTCCGGACGCCGTGTATGTGAAAATTGTGGCAAGCCTTATCATCTTACAAACCTTCCACCAAAGGTTGAGGGCGTATGCGACGATTGTAACGGCACCCTTGTTCAGCGCAAGGATGACCACCCAGATACTGTACTTGCTCGTCTTGCTGTATATCACAAAGAGACTGAGCCTCTCGCAGCTTATTACGAGAAGCAGGGCAAGCTCATTAATGTTGAGGGTAAAGACGATGTAGTTTCTACTACAAAGCTTATCTTAGAAGCAATCGAGGCTTAAGTATGGTTATTGTAAAGACAGCACGGGAACTTTCTAAAATGAAAGATGCATGCAGAATATCAGCGGAGGCACTCCGTGTTGCAGGTGAGGCTGTAAAGCCTGGTATCACCACTTACGAAATTGATACTATTGTTCGCAAATATATCGAGAAACAGGGTGCTACACCCTCGTTTCTCGGTTATGGCGGTTTTCCTGCAAGTGCTTGCATTTCCGTAAACAATGTGGTTATCCATGGCATACCGAGTAAAAAACAGATTCTTAAAGAGGGCGACATTGTAAGCGTTGATGTCGGCGCATTTTACGAAGGCTTTCATGGCGATAATGCCTATACATTTGCCTGCGGTAAAATCAGTGACGAAGCTCAGCGTTTGCTTGACGCAACTAAAGAAGGCCTTTTTGAGGGAATTAAAATGGCTGTTGCCGGAAATCGTGTAGGCGATATTGGCAGCGCTGTTCAAAAGTATGTCGAAGCTCGCAGTTACTCGGTGGTACGAGATTTTGTCGGCCACGGCGTAGGTGCGAAATTACACGAAGACCCAAGTATCCCCAATTACGGCACACCGGGCAGAGGCGTAAGACTCTTACCGGGTATGACAATCGCTATTGAACCTATGGTAAATCAGGGCACTTATGAAGTGCGTGTTCTTGATGATGAGTGGACTACCGTTACGGTTGACGGTAAGCTCGCAGCACATTTTGAGCATACAGTAGCAATTACTCCTGACGGACCAAAGATTATGACTCTTTGTGATTAAAGGTGATTTATGAACATTCAAAAGGGTAGCATAGTCAGGGCAAAGTCAGGGCGTGACAAAGGAAGATTTTTTCTGGTGCTCTCAGTTGAGGGGCATTTTGCGTTTATAGCAGATGGCAAAACCCGTAAAATTGAAAAGCCAAAAAAGAAAAACTTACTTCATCTTGCGGCTACAACTGTATTGTATACAGGTTCAGCAGAAACCAATCCGCAGATAAAACGAATTTTAAGTGATTTAAAAAACGACTAACGGAGGTTTAAGATATGTCCAAACAGGATGTAATTGAAATCGAGGGTATTGTAAGGGAGGCTCTCCCTAACGCACAGTTTAAGGTTGAGCTGCCTAACGGTCACGTGATCTTAGCTGTTATTTCAGGTAAATTGCGTATGAATTTTATCCGCATTTTGCCGGGCGACAAGGTAACGGTGGAAATGTCACCGTATGACCTGACAAGAGGAAGAATTACCTGGCGTTCTAAATAAGCCGGGGCAATACGACTTTTTAGAAAGGAATGATTAACTAATGAAAGTCAGACCTTCAGTAAAGAAAATGTGCGATAAGTGCAAAGTAATCAAAAGAAAAGGTAAGATTTTAGTTATTTGCGAAAACCCTAAGCACAAACAGCGTCAGGGTTAATTACCTTAACAACATTAAAACACAGACTACTAATTTAATTTATTGATTTTTAATGGAGGTGCAACTGAATGGCTCGTATAGCAGGTGTTGACTTACCAAGAGATAAAAGAGTTGAAATCGGTTTAACTTATATCTACGGTATCGGCCGTAAAACTGCAGGCGACATTATTGCTGCAACAGGTGTAAATCCTGACACTCGTGTCAGAGATTTAACAGAAGAAGATGTATCTAAGCTCAGAGAATATATTGAGCATCATTGTCGTGTTGAAGGTGACCTTCGCCGTGACATAGCTTATGATATAAAAAGACTTATTGATATTGGTTGTTACCGTGGCGTTCGTCACAGAAAAGGTCTTCCGGTAAGAGGTCAGCGTTCAAAGACAAACGCTCGTACTCGTAAGGGCCCACGCAAAACCATGGCTAACAAGAAGAAGTAAGGAGGGCAATGGATTATGGCAGCACCAAAGGGTGGTAAGAAAGTTATTCGCCGTCGCCGTGAACGCAAAAATATTGAAAAAGGCGCAGCACATATTCAGTCAACTTTTAACAACACAATTGTTACTATTTCTGATACACAGGGCAACGCTGTATCTTGGGCAAGTGCCGGTGAACTCGGTTTCAGAGGCTCTAAGAAGTCTACTCCGTTTGCCGCACAGTCAGCAGCAGAAACAGCTGCAAAGGCTGCAATGGAACACGGTATGAAGTCCGTTGAAGTATATGTTAAAGGTCCGGGACAGGGCCGTGAAGCTGCAATCAGAGCTTTACAGTCAGCAGGTCTTGAAGTTACTATGATTAAGGATGTAACTCCAATTCCTCACAATGGATGCCGTCCTCCTAAGAGAAGACGTGTATAGTATTTAAAATATTCTATTGGAGTGAAAATAAAATGGCAGTAAACAGAGATCCTATCTTAAAAAGATGCAGATACCTGGGCATTAGCCCTACTGTTGTAGGCATAAACAAGGAATCTTTCAGAAAGCCAAATGCAAATGGTAGAAGGAAGGTTTCAGAATACGGCTTACAGCTTAAAGAGAAGCAGAAGTTAAAGTTTATCTACGGCGTTCTTGAGAAGCAGTTCTATCACTACTATGAAATTGCTACTAAGATGGAAGGTCAGGCAGGTACTAACCTCATCGTTTGTCTTGAAACAAGACTTGACAACATCATCTTTAGAATGGGTATGGCTCAGACAAGAAGAGATGCAAGACAGGTTGTTACTCACGGTCATTTCCTCGTAAATGGTCAGAGAGTTGATATCCCATCTTACAGAGTTAAGGTTGGCGATGTTATCACAATTAGAGACAAGAGCAAGAACAGCGTTAAGTTTAAAGAAATTCTTGATAAGACAAGCGGCAGACTCTCACCAAAGTGGCTTGAGGTAAATAAGGAAGAATACACAGCAAAGGTTGTTGCTTTGCCGGGTCTTGAGGATATCGACTACGAAGTAGCTCCTCACCTTATTGTTGAGTTGTACTCCAAGTAATCCCTTTTTTCACAGGCAGGTTACACACGCATTGGCTGCGTTATGCAGCCGCATAATGTTTAGGAGGATTCGCGAATGATCGAAATTGAAAAGCCGAGAATTGACACCGAGAAATTAACCGAGGATGGAAAGTACGGCAGATTTGTTGTTGAGCCACTCGAGCGTGGTTTTGGCAATACATTAGGCAACAGCTTACGCAGAGTATTGCTTTCTTCTCTTGAAGGCTGTGCTGTTACTTCTATCAAGATTGACGGAGTTCTTCACGAATTTTCAACTATTCCCGGCGTAAAGGAAGACGTTACGGAAATTGTTCTTAATATGAAAAGCGTTGTTGCAAAGCTTTACGAAACAAGCCCAAAGGTTGTTGAAATCTCAGCACAGGGTCCTTGCGTAGTAACTGCCGGAGATATTAAATGTGACAGCGAGGTTGAGATTCTCAATCCTGAGCAGCACATTGCAACTCTCGGTGAGGATGCAAAGCTCAATATGGAAATCACCATTGACAAGGGCAGGGGTTATATCCCTGCTGAACGCAACAAGCTTATTAGCGGCAATAATGTTATTGGCGTTTTACCTATTGATTCCATTTATACTCCCGTATTAAAGGTAAACTACACAGTTGACAACACTCGTGTAGGTCAGATCACCGACTATGACAAACTCACACTTGATGTTTGGACAAACGGTGTAATCAACGCACAGGAGGCTGTATCACTTGCAGCTAAGGTGCTTACTGAGCATTTAAACCTCTTTGTAAACCTTTCAGATAAGGCATCAAGCGCAGAGGTTATGGTTGAGAAAGACGATAAGGGCAAGGAGAAAATTCTTGAAATGACTATCGAAGACCTCGATTTGTCGGTTCGTTCATTCAACTGCTTAAAGCGTGCCGGTATTAATACGGTAGAAGATTTGATCAACAAGTCAGAAGAGGATATGATGAAGGTAAGAAACCTCGGCAGAAAATCTCTCGAGGAAGTAATCCAGAAACTCAATTCTCTCGGATTTAGTCTTCAGAAGGAAGACGAATAAACACTTTAAAAACCCAACGGTAAAGGAGTGAACACAATGCCAGGTACAAGAAAATTAGGAAGAACAACTGCTCAGAGAACAGCTATGCTCCGTGCAATGGTTACATTCCTTCTCGAAAACGGCAAAATCGAAACAACTCTTACTCGTGCCAAGGAAGTTCAGGCTATGGCAGAGAAGATGATTACAACAGCTAAAGAAGATAACCTTCACAATAGAAGACTCGTTTTAGGTTTCATTACTAAGGAAGAAGTTACAGTAAAGCTCTTTACTGAGATTGCTCCAAAGTATGTTGACAGAAACGGCGGTTACACAAGAGTAACAAAGATCGGTCCTCGTCGTGGTGACGGTGCTGAGATGGCTGTTATCGAGTTAATCTGATTTTTCGGTAATTAATATTTGCTGAATATATACGCTCTCAACTTTGGTTGAGAGCGTTTTTGTTTATTGCCTTTAGGCAGTTCTGCACGCAAGTGCAGAACAAACAACCACCCGCTATGCGGGTGCGCGTCGAATGTTATACAAAAAATTCTCCAATCTTGATACAATGAGGATGTTCAAGTCTTATTGTAGAAGAAAGGAGAATATTTATGGCAAATCAATATAATAGTTTATCACACACAAAGTGGTTATGCAAATATCACATAGTAATAGTACCAAAGTATAGAAGAAAAATAATATATAATCAGTACAGAAAAGACTTGCAAGAGATCATAAGAACATTGTGTAAATACAAAGGTGTAGAAATACTTGAAGGACATATGATCGACCATGTACATCTTCTTTTAAGTATACCACCAAGAGTCTGTGTGTCAAGTTTTATGGGGTACCTAAAGGGTAAAAGTGCACTTATGATGTTTGACAGACACGCAAATTTAAAATACAAGTTTGGCAATCGGCACTTTTGGGCAGAGGGTTATTATGTGTCGACAGTTGGGCTTAACGAATCAACAATAAGAAAATATATACAAGATCAAGAAAAAGCAGACATAGCCTTGGATAAATTAAGCGTAAAAGAATACGAAGATCCATTTGCTAAATAAACCCCTTAAGGGGTAGCCAAAGTGGCAAAAGCAATAAGGCTTGAACAAAGTGAAAGCCCGCGCCTTGAGACGCGAGCTGGTAACAGGGCTTATAGCCCCTGTGCAAACCACCCGTTTGACGTGTGGTTATGATTGTATTATTTTTGATTTTTTAATGGTGATGTAAATAATGGTTTAGCACACAAAGTTTAGTTTTATAAATTCAAAATTTAGGTCAACCCTTTTTAAAGGGTTGCGGGTTTGGGCAGAGCCCATAAAAAGTTTTTATTATTACTTACTTTCGGGCGCAAACAGCAAAGCTGTTTGCGTGTTAAAATTTGTTTGGAAAACAGGCGATAGCCTTAAAAAAGTAAAAAATGTGCCGTCATTGTGTAGCAATGACGGCATAAATTATAAAAATAATTTTTTCTTCTTGCTGTTGCAATTTACAGGCTCTCGCTGTTATGTTCAGTCGCCAAATGAGTCATTTGGCTATCAAAAAATTTGCGATAGCATAAAGCTTTGTGGGCATTGCCCACACCCACAACCTTTGAAAAGGTTGACCAAACTTTTTTGCTTCGGGACGGAAACTCTTGCCTTTTCATCACATTGTTGCCCGATTGAAAAAGCTAAACATAATCATTTACAAAGCATAAATAAAGTCCCTGTTAATTTATTTCGGTTCTATGGTAAATGTTGGGGTAATGATTATATCCTAAAAATTTCAACGAACTAAACAGGCTTCCCCTCAAGAGGAAGCCTTAATAACTATGTTCTTAACTCCAACTATTGACAAAGAACCAAATTTTATAAATTATTATTAAAATTATTTTCACATAAAGGCTCAGGACAGTGCTCATATGAACACTGCCCTTTGCAAACTATTATTTAGAGTTGATTATGAAACTTGTTGTCTGATTAATTATAAAAGAGTTTTAAGGTAATCGCTTATCTCTTTTTCTGTGGCCATTGCAAGTACCTTTTCAGCTACTTTGTCTGCCTCTGCCTTTGACCATGTAGAAATTGTTTTTCTTACCTTTAATACCGATGGTGCGGATACGCTGAATTCTGTAAGTCCGAATGACATTAATAGCGGCACCATCATTGGATTGGCTGCTGCCTCGCCGCACATACCTACAGAAATATTATTCTTGTTTGCGCAATCAATAATATACTTAATGCCCCTTAATACACTTGGCTGTAACGGAGAATACAGATATGCAACATCGTCATTTCCTCTGTCGCAAGCCATTGTATAACCCGTAAGATCATTTGTACCGATGCTGAAAAAGTCGGATTCTTTTGCAAGAATATCAGCAATCATAACTGCCGCCGAGGTTTCTGTCATAATGCCGACAGGGATATTTTCGTTAAATTCTACTCCCTGCTCTCTAAGCTCAGCCTTAACCTCTTCTACAAGCGCCTTGCCCTCTCTAAGCTCATCAACCGCTGTAATGAGTGGGAACATAATTCTTACATCACCAAATGCACTTGCTCTTACAATAGCTCTGAGCTGTATTTTAAATAAATCCCTGTGCTTTAGGCAATATCTTATTGCTCTGAAGCCCAAGAACGGATTTTCCTCTTTTTTAAGTCCGAGATAAGGAATTTCCTTGTCACCGCCGATGTCAAGAGTTCTGATAATAACAGGCTTTCCCTTTAATGTAAGCGCCGCTTTTTTGTAAGCGTCAAACTGCTCGTCCTCTGTAGGCAAAGCGGTTCTGTCCATAAATAAAAATTCAGTCCTGAACAAACCAACGCCCTCGCCGTCTGCCTCAACCGCCTTTATTGCGTCCTCTGGCTTGCCGATATTGCAGAAAAGCTCGTATTCCTCGCCGCTCAAAGCCTTTGTACCCTTACCCCTAAAGTTTTCAAGCTCCTTGCGCTCCTTGAGGAAATTAATTCTCTTTGTATTGTACTCCTGAATGGTAGCGTCATCAGGCTCGTTGATAACAACACCATCGCTGCCGTCAACTATTACATATTCGCCTGCCGACAGCTTTGACACTGCGCCGTTTACGCTGAGTACAGCCGGAATTTCAAGCGCTCTTGCAAGAATTGCTGAATGTGATGTCTTGCCGCCTGTTTCTGTAATAATGCCGACAATGTTTTCTTTGTTGATGCCTGCTGTCATTGACGGAGTAAGCTCTTTTGCAACAACTATTGTGCCCTTTGGCGCTGCCGAGAGTTTAACCTCTTTTACGCCGAGCAAAATGCTTAGCATACTTGTTTTTAAATCCTTAACATCAGCTGCCCTCTGCTGTGTCAGCTCGTCATCTGTGGCAGAAAACATCGTAATAAACATATCGCACATATACTCAAGTGCAGCCTCGGCACACTGACCGTTGTCAATGAGTTTTTCGATTTCACCGCACATATATGGGTCTTTCATCATCTGAATGTGACCCTCAAGAATTTCTGCCTCTTTTTCACCTGCCGACGCTTTCAGCGCATCTGCCTGTGCCGCAGTATTGTCGCAAAATATTTTAACCGCATTTCTGAAACGCTCAACCTCTGCCTCGGTATCCGTAACAGTTACATTATTATATTCAAGTTTTGTTTCTTCAATAATCATTACTCTTCCGAGTCCGATACCCTCGGAAGCGGGTGTTCCGTGTAACATAACCTCACCTGCTTTCAAATTTTAGTAAGAAAGCGTGCCGCAAGACACGCTCCCGTTTTTATTCACCGAGTCCGCTTTCAATAAGCTCTACTGCCTTTGCAAGAGCCTCTTCTTCGTCAGGACCGTTACATTCTACTACAAACTCGCTGCCGCACTTAATACAAGCTGCAATAATATTTAAAAGACTTTTTGCATTGATTTTGTTTGAGTTGAAATCAATTGTAACATCACTCTGGAACTTTGCCATTGCTGTTGCAAATACTGATGCGGGACGCATATGAAAACCTGATGCATTATTTAATGTAAGTTTTTTTGATACCATAATAGAAAACCCCTTTATAATAGTTTTGTGTTAGACAGGGAGGGCTACTCCCTGTCTGAATTAAGTTTATTTTATCATATTTTAAGAAAGAATGGAAGATTTTTTGTTGAAATTATTTAACCTTTTTAACCTCTTTGTTGAGTGGCTTTTTAAGTAAAGCAAGCATAAACATTGAAACTACTGCACCGATTGCAAGAGCAAGGAGGTAGAAATACCATGTACCCTGCATTGTTGCGAATACGAAGATACCGCCGTGAGGAGCCATAAGCTTACAGCCAAAGAGAGCTGAAAATGCGCCTGCTACTGCAGAACCAACGATACATGAAGGGATAACCTGAAGCGGATGACCTGCTGCGTAAGGAATTGCACCTTCTGTGATGAATGAAAGTCCCATTACATAGTTTACGGGAGCATTCTTTCTTTCTTCGTCTGTCCAACGATTCTTGAAGAATGTGTTTGAAAGAGCGATTGCGATTGGAGGAACCATACCGCCGATCATAACTGCTGCCATAATGATGTATGCCTGATCGTCTGCATTTGCAAGGTTAAGTGTTGCGAATGCATAAGCTGCCTTGTTGAAAGGACCACCCATGTCGATAGACATCATACCTGCGAGGAGCGCACAGAGCGGAACCATCATTGCAGGGTTAGAGGCAATAGCGTTAAGACCGTCTGACATACCTGAGTTAATCATACCCATGAACGGGTTGACTGCGCACATTACAACGAGAATACCGCCGAGTCCGAGAAGCGGATAGATGAGAACTGGCTTGATACCCTCAAGAGCCTTAGGCATCTTATCGCACATTTTTTCAATAGCAAGCATTAAGTAACCGCCTACGAAACCTGCAAGCAAGCCACCGAGGAAGCCTGACGGAACTGTGTTAACAGCACCCGGATCTGCAAAGGTTGCGCCTGATGTTGCAAGGAAACCGCCTACAAGACCAACGAGAAGGCCGGGACGGTCTGCAATTGACATTGCGATAAAGCCGGAAAGAATAGGAACCATAAGGTTAAATGCCACACCGCCGAGTGTCTTAAACCATGCGGCTGCAGGAGTTACCGTACCGAATGTACTGCCAACCTCCTGTGCGTTAACACCGCATGCAATATCAATAAGGAATGCAATTGCAATGAAGATACCGCCTGCTACAACGAACGGGAGCATATGTGATACACCGTTCATAAGGTGACCGTAAGCGCCGCCTCTCTTCTTTGGAGCATCTGCAGAACCGCCTTTGTGATGATATACGGGAACTTCTTTGTTTACAATCTTGTTGATAAGCTCTTCTGGCTTATGAATACCGTCTGAAACGGCACACTGTAAAACGGGCTTGCCGTCAAAACGGGCAAGATTTATTGTGATGTCAGCGGCAATGATGATACCGTCACAATTTGCAATTTCTTCTTCGGTAAGCACATTCTTTGCACCGCCCGAACCGTTTGTTTCAACCTTAATCGGAATGTTAAGGCTGTCGCCGGCTTTCTGGAGTGATTCAGCCGCCATATAAGTATGAGCAATACCTGTTGGACAAGCTGTGATAGCAAGAACTCTGTAACCCTTCTTTGCAGGAACTTCTGCCTTTGGTTCATCGGGGAACTTCTCTGTTTCTTTAGCGTCAATAATAGAGATAAATTCTTTCGGAGTTTTTGCGGCTTTAAGTTTCGCTGTAAAGTCCTCGTGCATTAAAAGCTGCATAAGTCTTGCGAGAACCTCAAGGTGAACATCGCCGTCTGTTGTAGCTGCTATCATAAATATAAGCTTGCAAGGCTGTCCGTCGGGAGCATCGTAATTAACGCCGTTTGGAACTGTAATTGCAGCAAGTGCAGGAGCTTTAACTGCCTTGCTCTTTGCGTGCGGAATGGCAACTTCCATACCGACTGCTGTTGTTCCCATTTCCTCTCTTGCGAGGATTCCTTTCTTATACTCGGCTGCATTTACAAGGTTTCCGCTCTTTTCGTGCAATGAAACGAGCTTGTCGATTGCTGCCTGTTTGTTTGCCACTGATACATTAAGCTCTATGGCACTTTGTTTTAATAAATCAGTAATACGCATAAATTCTTCTCCTTTTTTATTTATTTATTTCTACCCACTCAGAACTGAGCAAGCAATTCTTCGATTTTTTCTTTTGTGGCAAGTCCGTTTAAAAATGCTGTTGCATTTCCGCAGGCACTGCCGAGCTTTAACGCATATGAATAATCGTTTTTGTCTATGCAGCCTGCCACAAAACCTGCCACCATAGAATCGCCCGAACCTACTGTGTTGAGCACCTTGTAGCCTTTGATAACGCCCTCTTTGTGAACCTCACCAAATTCATCTACAAGCAATGCACCGTCACCGCCGAGTGATACGAGAACATTTTTAGCGCCCATTTTCTGTAATTCCTGAGCATATTTTACAACATCGCTTTCGGTTTTGACTGTGGTATCAAAAATTTCTGAAAGCTCTTGTCTGTTTGGTTTGATTAAAAACGGTTTGTATTTTAAAGAATTTACAAGCAGCTTTTTGGTTGCGTCAACAACAATTCTTACATCTTTGCCCTCAAGTCTTTCGAGGATTCTCTCGTAAACATCGTCAGGCAGGGTGTTCGGAATATTTCCTGCAACTATGAGTGTGTCGCCGCTTTGAATATTGTCGATTTTATCAAACAAATTCAAAAGTTCTTCTTCGTCAATATGCGGACCTTGACAGTTGATTTCTGTTTCCTCTCCTGCCTTTATCTTGATATTGATTCTTGAAATTCCGCTTTTAAGTGTGATAAAATCTGCTGTGATTTTAGGATTTTTCAGACCTTTTTCAATAGCCTCTCCTGTAAAGCCTGCAACAAAACCAAGTGCTGTGCTCTTTATACCGAGCTCCGAAAGCACACACGAAACATTTATGCCCTTGCCGCCGATATAATATTCTTCACTTGTAGTTCTGTTTGTAATTCCTGTCTTTAGCTCATCAAGACGAACGATGTAATCAATTGATGGGTTTAGTGTAACTGTGTAAATCACTTCATAACCTCCTTGATTATTGTTTTTTCCGAAAACTCCTTGTATGGAAGTTTGTCGGTTATAATACAGCAGTCTTTAATATCCGCAAAGGTAATAGGAAATACCTTTCTGAATTTGGTGTTGTCGGCAAGAACAAAAGACATATAGCTCCTTTTTATTACTTCCTCTTTGATCAAGCCCTCGTCCATATCAGGTGTGGTAAAGCCTGCATTAATTTCAATTCCGTTAGTACCCATAAAGGATTTTGTAAAATTATATGTTTTAAGCGACCTAAGTCCCTCTGTACCTACAATAGCCTCGGTAGCCGGCTTTATTCTGCCTGCGATTGTGTAGGTTGTTAAGCCTTTTCTTATCAGCTTTTTTGCGTGTGTAATGCCGTTTGTAACATAGGTTGCGTTTTTATTTGTAATGTAATCCGTGAGAAGATCTGTGGTTGTGCCTGCATCTATATACACAAAATCCGTATCATTAATAAGTTTGGCACAATAGATAGCGATTGCTTTCTTTTCCTCAAGCATTACGCTTTCTCTTGACTCCACATCAGGCTCATATACGCCCGACAGCTGATGAATTGAGGTTGCTCCTCCGAATACCTTATTCAGCTTGCCCATCTCGTCAAGTGTTGTGAGGTCACGCCTTATTGTTGACTCGGATGTATTTAACAGCTTTGTAAGCTCCTGAACCGTAACCGTATTTTTTTCGTTTAATATTTGAAGTATTGTTTGGTATCTTTCCTGAGTAAGCATTTCCCTCACCTCTTGAGTACATTATAACACCTGTTTCGCCAAAGTCAAGCAAATTATTTCAAAAAAATTCATTAAAATTGAAATTCAGTTAGTTTATATCAAAAATCGCATATAGTTTTATGTATTTTAACAAGTGATTTTCCTTTTACACTTTTAAATCGTTCAAATTCAGTCATAAATCAATCAAGATTACTCAAAAGTATTCTATCCCGATTAATGTCTTTTTATTCCCATATTTTATTCAAAGCAAAGCAAAAAGCCGCTCCGACATTTGCCGAAACAGCTTTTGCGCTATCAGTTTATGTAATTTTAATTATGCCGCCGATGCAATTATATTCTGAATTTGTGTTACATCTGCAACATCAATTTTTCCGTCACCGTTTGCGTCTGCCGCCTTTGTATTTTTAATTACATATGATGAATTGCCCGAAAGATACATCTGTAAGTATGTAACATCCGATACATCTATTTTGCCGTCATTATTTATATCACCTACAGGTACAGTTTCCTCCTGCAATGCTTTGAATGTAATTTTATTTTTGGTTGCGTATGTCTGCGCCTTTGTATTTTTATAGCCGTAAATTATAAATCCGTCAATAACTCTGCCATCACTATAGCCCACTGCGGTTGTACCAAAATATGTAACACTCTTTGGAATAGTAATAGATTTCATAGCTTGGCAATTTTTAAATGCAGATGTTTCGATTGATGTAAGAGTATTCGGCAAAGTTACCGATGATAATTTTGTACAGTCATAAAAGGACATTGAACCGATTTTCTTTACTGTATTCGGAATTGTTACTTTAGTTAAATTTTTAGCGTTACTGAAAAGATTGTCTGCTACTGCTGTTGCACCATTTTCTATAGTGGCTGTTTTAAGTGCCGAACCGTTAAATACATTATTACCGGCTGTTGTAACCGTTTTTGGAATTGTAATTGTTGTGAGCGCTGTTGTTCCGTTAAATGCGCTATAGCCGATTTCGGTAAGAGTATTTGGCAATGTTACCGACGAAAGTTTTTCACAATGATAAAATGACATTGAGCCTACTTTCTTTACTGTATTCGGAATTGTTACTTTAGTTAAATTTTTAGCGTTACTGAAAAGATTGTCTGCTACTGCTGTTGCACCATTTTCTATAGTGGCTGTTTTAAGTGCCGAACCGTTAAATACATTATTACCGGCTGTTGTAACCGTTTTTGGAATTGTAATTGTTGTGAGCGCTGTTGTTCCGTTAAATGCGCTATAGCCGATTTCGGTAAGAGTATTTGGCAATGTTACCGACGAAAGTTTTTCACAATGATAAAATGACATTGAGCCTACTTTCTTTACTGTATTCGGAATTGTTACTTTAGTTAAATTTTTAGCGTTACTGAAAAGATTGTCTGCTACTGCTGTTGCACCATTTTCTATAGTGGCTGTTTTAAGTGCCGAACCGTTAAATACATTATTACCGGCTGTTGTAACTGTTTTTGGAATTGTAATCGTTGTAAGTGCTGTTGTTCCTTCAAATGCATTATAGCCAATTTTCGTAAGATTGCTTGATAATGTAACTTTTGAAAGTTTTGTACAATTGTGAAATGCCATTGAACCGACAACTTTTATTGTATTTGGTATTTTAACAGAAGTTAATGTGCTATTGTTGTAAAAAGAATTAGCAGAAATTTTTACAACATTTTTATTTAAAATTTGTGACGGAATTGTAATATCGGTTGCTATACCCTTATATCCCGCAATATTTACGGTATCATCTGAATTTACAGTATATTCATAGTTGCCGCTTATAAAAATAGTTGCCGCATTTGCTGTAATTGAAATCACAGATAACCCGCTTACAGCTAAAACCACAGCAATAATTGATGCTAAAAATTTTTTCATTTATTTTCTCTCCTTGTCATTATGACAAAATATTTTATATACTTCTCAATATACAATAAAAATAATAGCAAATATGGAAGTTACTGTCAATACAAAATTGTGCAATTCAGTTACTTGCACAAGCACTTGAATTTTTAGTATTTTTATTTGGGAATTATTGCAGTATCTGATTTTATAATGCAAAAAGAGCGCCCATACCGAGCGCTCCTAAATTATGCTTTTGACTTTGAAATATTGGGTGTGAATGCGGATTTAATGGATTTCCACACCTTTTTCTGAATAACTCCGATAAGAACAGAAAAGAAAATTCCTACCGCAAGGTAGATTATAGCATAACTGTAAACTCCGTTTGGCATATAGAAATACCAGATAGTTTCTTTCATTGTCTGAATACTGAAATCAGAGAAAAGCGGAGTTATGCGGCTTATTAAATAGAACAGCCATTTTACCAACATAAAGCCTGTAAGGTGGTGAATCATAATGCTGTATGTATTGTCGGCTACAAGCAAAATCGGTTTCCAATGCTTGATAATCGGCGCAATGAGCTTTGACACTCTAAGCCAAAAGGCAATACCTGTAATTGCCGTAATGTACGGAATTATACAGCCGTTTTCAAACTGATTGCACTTTGACGGTGTGTACTCAAAATTCTTAAAGAATGTAAGCAAAAGGAGCTGAACCGCAAAGAGAATGCCAAAATACGCAAAGCTGTTGAGGTTATCGTGCTTTTCGAGCTTTGCCTTATAGAACTTGCCAAATTCAAAGCATGGCAAAAAGAACATAGTCCTGAACAGTAAGAGCATTGGTCCGTGAAAGCCGTTAGGTGTTTCTATTGAAGTCTGAACGGCAACCATACCCACCACCGAATATACAATAAGAATGATATACTCGTTATTGAGTTTTACAAGGCTCAACAGCTTTCTGAAAAGTATGTTGATAATATACACGCAGAACAGGGGATATACAAACCACGAACCGAGGTTGTATTGGAATGACTCGCCGTCTACAAACGGCATAATAAAGAGGTTATACGGGTTTACATCTGCACCCGAAACATATCCGCAGTTTTTCATAATAATTACAAATATACCGTATGCAATATTCCAAAGATATGCAGGGATAAGCAGTCTTTTTGCTCTGCCCCATATGTACTTTAATACATTATCCTCGTGCTTGTCCTTGTAGAAATAACCTGAAATGAACACAAACAAGGCAAGGTTAAAGGAATAAATCGGAAACCAATCATACGCAAGGGAAATTCCGCCCTTGTAGCAATGCCCCGAAACTATAATTATAATCCCTATTGCCGACAGCAGTTTAAAGCTGAGGTTTACTCCGCTGTCGGATTGAGCAACCGCATTTGTCAATCGTTTACTACCATTTTTACTCATAAATATTTACCCTTTCTCATTTTACTAAATAAACTCTGCCCAATAATACTGTGACATATATTCGTTCATATATGAATTTACAGCGCCTGCGTCAAGCTTTACCTCTCTGATAGAATCAACAAGCATTTCAAGTGCAAGCGCCTCGTCATCTGCTGCAAGTATTTTCATAATTAATCCTCCTTTGTGTCTTTAAAAATTTTAATTGTAGATACAGTTCCTTTGCCTGCCTCGCTTTCAATGGTAACATCGCCGTTGCACATTGTTGAAATTCTTTCTTTAATGTTTTCAATGCCGAGATGTGTGCGAGATGTGTCGGGGTTCGGTTTTTTGGATTGTCAATGATAAGCGGCATATAGTAATTGAGCGTATCAAAGAGAAAATAAAGACCGCCGAAGAAAGCTACCAGCGCAAAGCTGAAATTTTGCAGCTTTGATTTTCTCATAAGCACACCTGCAAGCGAGAATGTGAGTATGCTGAGGAATGACATAAGCATTGATTTTTCCTTTAAAAGTTATCGACTTATAATTATTATTTAAAAACGGGTGATCCCTGTCAAGTTTAAAGGTATCGCCTTTGTCGGTTGTGTATTCGCCCGTCAGAGTTACAGGCGTAACGGAATAGCCGCTGCTTGTAGCAAATGTTTTTGCGGTAATGCAAAATACTACCGGCAGCACTACAAACAATATGGCAAATACTACATTTAGGCTGATGCCCAGCCTACTCTTTTTCAAAATAACACCCCACAAATTATTTTCTACACTATTATACAACTAAACCGCAATATGCACAAGGAGAATATCCGCAACTATATTTGTGTATATTTTTATATTAAAGCAAAAATCCCACTCCAATATCGGAATGGGATTCTTGCAATATATAAAATCAAACTTCCATTTCCTTAACCAACAGAAAATGTTGTCCTAAACGACCTTTTTGTATGTTTGATAATTGATAGTTTTCTAAAATTACGCTCATATGCGTATCTCCTTAGAGGAATAAAGCTGCAATTACAATAAACACAACTGACATTACAACACCGAAGATTGGATTACCTGCAAAAACCAATACAAAACCTCTTGTTGCAGGAATAAGGAAAGCGATAAAGCCAAGAATTGAAATGCCGATTGTTGAAAGTAAAAGTGTAAGAGTAACAGATTTGAACTTGTCGGTAGCTCTGATTTTGCCTGAAGTTAAAGAGTAAAAGCATAGCGAATACAATTACAAGAGTAATAACTGCTGCCCATACAATTAAGTTTGAATAAGCGCCCTTATAGAAAACTGAAATTGCTGCAATAATAATGCCTTGGCTGAGTGTGTAAAGTGTACCGCTTACAGGTGCTGTACGCTGAGCAAATATAGCAACAAACGGTGCGATTATGCCTACGATAGCTGCAACACCTGTAACCATCAACTGCGGAAGGTAAAAATCAAAAATTCCGCTATGAATATGATGACCAAATGCAAGCATTGGAGAGATAAGCAAGAATAAAGCAAAGCCTGCAACGGTTGCAGCGAGAAAATAAAGTGTCTTTACCAATATGCCCTTGTATGTTGCGCAGCTTGAATCGGTTGCTCTTGCGCTTGATTTAGACATTCTTCTTAATACAGGGTTTGAGCTAAATAATGTTGATGATCTTTGTATTTGGTTTTGATTGAATTTGTAAGTTGTCATAATGATTTCTCCTTTAAGAAATGAAAGTTTGTCTGTTTGATTTTCTATGCCTTTATTATACAGACACAACTATGACAACATCGGGACAAATACGGACAAAATTTTTATTTTTTCTTTTGCAAACAATAAATATACAATTATATATCGTCAATATTTAAAAACATTATAAAAATAATTGACAATGCAAGCCTATGATTTTATAATATTTATATAAATACAAATACATAAGGGGTTGAAATTATGATAAAATTCAATAATGTTACAAAGGTGTTTAACAACACCCTTAAAGCGGTAGACGATTTGTCCTTTAATGTAAACAAGGGCGAAATTGTAGGCTTTATCGGGCCAAACGGCTCGGGAAAAACCACCACAATAAAAATGCTGACGGGTATTTTATCAAGCGACAGCGGAGAAATCAGCATTAACGGCTACGATATTAAAAAAAATCCGCTTGAGGCTAAAAAAAGCATCGGCTACATTGCCGACAGTCCCGATATGTTTTTAAGGCTTAAAGGAATTGAATTTCTCAATTTTATAGGCGACATATACAAAGTTCCCACCGATGTGCGCAAAAAGAGATTTACCGAGGTTTGCGACAGATTCGGTCTTACCGACAGTCTTAAAGCTCCTATGCTGAGCTATTCGCATGGTATGCGCCAAAAAATTATGGTTGCCGCCGCACTTGTTCACAATCCCGATGTATGGATTCTTGACGAGCCTTTAATCGGTCTTGACCCAAAAAGTGCCTTTGAACTAAAGTCTATGATGCGTGAACACGCCGACAAGGGCAACTGTGTATTTTTCTCTACTCACATACTTGAGGTAGCGGAAAAGCTCTGCGACAAGGTTATTATCATTAAAAAGGGCAGGTCGCTGTATGACGGCACTCTTGATAACCTTTGCAGTCAGAATACAGGCAAATCACTTGAACAAATCTTTTTGGAGCTGACTGAAAATGAGTAATTTCTTAACTTTATTAAAAACCTTTATAAAAACAACCGAGCTTACCTCGGCTGAAAAAAAGCGCTCAAAGCACTTTTATAAAATTATGGGCACTGCCGTTGTTCTGCTGATTATGATTCCCGCAGGACTGCTTGTCGGCATAATAACCTATGCGCTCACTCTCGGCGTAATGTCTTACGGTGGCACAACGCAGGGCGCAAATGTAATTTTACATATTATATCCATTTTGTCGGTAATCTTCGGCATTAATGTAATCATTAATATATTTTACTTTTCAAACGATATTGAAAATCTAATTCCTCTGCCGTTAAAGCCGAGGGAGATTGTAAGCGCTAAGTTTGCCTATTCTCTGCTTTCTGAGAACATTATGGAGTTTATCCTGATTCTCGGCGCTTGTGCAGGCTTTATGTGTGCGCATGGATTTTCGGCTACGGGTATAGTTGCCTCATTAATCGGCATTTTAACCGTTCCTATAATTCCTCTTGCCTACTGCGGAATTATTGCTGTTATATTTATGTATTTTACCCATTCGGTAAAAAATCGTGATTTTCTCAACAAAATCACAGGTATCGGCACTGCCGTACTTATAGTAGGCTCGTTGGTAGCCCTCGTGAGCGTGAGCGGATTTAATCCCGAGGCAATCGTCAGCTCACTTGCAAGTGCCGACAACGGATTTTTAAATGTAATGAACATTATTTTTCCGCACATTCCTCTTATGATGGATTCTATCGCCGGTGACGGAGCCTGTCTTTTGATTTTGTATCTGCTTGCTAATGTTGTAGTTGTGGCAATTTTCCTTTTTCTCGCCTCAAAAATGTATATCAAGGGCGTATCGGATATTAATACAACAAAAGCAAAGCGCAGTAAAAGCATTGCAGGACAGGCTATTGAAAATTCTGTTCAAAAGGACATTTTTGCAAGCTACCTTAAAAAGGAATTTTTGGTGCTTTTCAGAACACCGCCGTTCTTTATGGACTGCATTGCCATAAATCTTTTGTGGCCTGTATTTATGGCTGTTATTATGATTTTGCAGGGAAGTACAAACTTTTTGTCGGGTGTGCTGACTCCGTACCTTGCAGGCGACCGGAAAAGCATTACAATCATCACTGTATCCGCCGTTGTAATTTCGGCACTTGTTACGGCAATCAACAGTATTGCCTCGTCCTCAATATCAAGAGAGGGCAAGCATTTTCAGTTTATGCGCTACATTCCTGTTGGACTGAGAACGCAAATCAACGCAAAAGCTCTCGCAAGCATAATAATCAGCGGCTCGGTTATGGTGCTGTATGTAATAGCATTTAATGTGTACTGCGCAATACTCGCAACAACATTTAATCCGTTTGTTTTCATAGTAACTCCACTTATTCACATTGCCCTGAGCTTGATTTGCGTTGTGTTTGTTACCTACCTCGGAATATTTTTAGACACCATAAATCCTAAGCTTGTGTGGGACGATGAAATAAACGCACTGCGTGGCAACTACAATACAGTAATAAATGCGGCTATAATTATTGCAATTACCGCCGCTATCTGCACAATTTCTCTTGTATTACTATGGATTTTTAGCGTTGAACCTGCTATAATTAACCTTGGACTTGTTATAGTAATGTGTGTTCTTGCTGTTGCGGCACAAAAAGTTTGCCTTAAAAAGGGCGTAGCAAATCTTGAACAGATTGAAAGCTGATAAGTCCGAATAAATTGGAATTGAAATTTCAGGTGATTTATAATGACAGAAACTAACTATTCTATGCTCTGCGATTTTTATGAGCTTACAATGTCAAACGGCTATTTTAAAAACGGCTTTTACAAAAAGAATGTTTACTTTGATCTTTTCTTCAGAAAAGTGCCCGACAACGGAGGTTTTGCCATTGCCGCAGGTCTTGAGCAGGTAATTGACTATATCAAAAATCTTCACTTTTCTGAAAGCGATATTGAATATCTCAGAGAAAAAGGAATTTTTGACGAAGAATTTTTGAAATATCTTGCAAACTTTAAATTTACAGGCGATATTTACGCTATACCGGAGGGAACTCCTATCTTCCCTAACGAGCCGATTATCACTGTAAAAGCGCCTGCTATTGAGGCTCAGCTGATTGAAACCTATCTCCTGCTGACAATCAACCACCAAACGCTTATTGCAACAAAGGCAAACAGAATCGTTCGTGCGGCTCAGGGCAGAACAGTGCTTGAGTTTGGCTCACGCAGAGCGCAGGGCGCAACAGGTGCTGTTGACGGTGCAAGAGCGGCATATATAGGCGGTTGTGCAGGTACAGCCTGTACGCTTACAGACGCACTCTATGGTGTTCCTGCCGGCGGTACAATGGCTCATTCCTGGGTACAGATGTTTGACAACGAGTACACTGCTTTCCGCACCTACTGCGAGCTTTATCCCGAAAACCCTACATTGCTTGTTGATACCTACAACACACTTAAAAGCGGTGTTCCAAACGCAATAAAGGTGTTTAAAGAAGTGCTCGTTCCAAAGGGAATTAACGAGTTTGCAATCCGTCTTGATTCGGGCGATATCTCGTACCTCTCAAAAAAAGCAAGAAAAATGCTTGACGAGGCAGGGTTGCCGAACTGCAAAATTGTTGCGTCAAACTCTCTTGACGAGTATCTTATCCGTGACCTTATGATGCAGGGCGCTCGGGTTGATGTTTTCGGCGTTGGTGAAAGACTTATCACCTCATCAAGCTCGCCTGTATTTGGCGGCGTATATAAACTTGTAGCTGTTGAAGAGCCTACAAGCGGCGAGATTATCCCTAAAATCAAGGTCAGCGAAAATACAACAAAAATCACAAATCCGCACTTTAAAAAGCTCTACCGTTACTATGATAACGAAAGCGGCAAAGCGCTTGCCGATGAGCTTTGTGTGTATGACGAAGTTGTGGATTTCTCTAAGCCGCATACAATTTTTGACCAAAATGCTACTTGGAAAACAAAGACTTTGACTGACTTTACAGCGAAAGAACTTCTTGTGCCGATATTTAAAAACGGCGAGTGTGTGTATAACTCACCAAGCATTGAAGAAATTGCTAAATACTGTAAAGACCAGATCGGACTTCTTTGGGACGAGGTTAAGAGATTTGAAAATCCGCATAACTACTATGTTGACCTCTCCAAAAAGCTCTGGGATATTAAAAATATTCTCCTCAACATTTATCAAAGCTGACGAAAGGTGCAGATATGAAAAAATTAAAACAAATTATAGCCGTAATTCTCTCGGCTGCTGCGGTAATTTCAACTGCGATGGTGTCGGTATCGGCGCAAGACTTGCAAGGCTATGACTTAAACGGTGACGGAAAATTTGATGTGGTTGATGTTACATACTTGCAGATCAACATATCGGGCGACGGTCAATTAACCGATGAACAGAAAAAAATCGCCGACTACAACAATGACGGCAAAATTGATGTTCAAGATGTAACCACAGCACAAATGCTGATTTCGGGCGGAGATACTCCAACCGCTCCTACCACTCAGCCGACCACCGCTCAGCCAACAACACAACCGCAGCCAACAACAAAACCTGTTTCGCAGGCAAGCTACAACAGAGAATTTGCCGATAAGGTAATTGAGCTTATAAATGCCGAAAGAGCCAAAGAGGGTATTCCGGCACTGCAAAAGGATACCACAATCACTAATGCGGCAGATACAAGAGCAAAGGAAACAGTTACACTATTCTCTCATCAGCGCCCAAATGAAACAAGCTGGATAACAGCGCTGATAGAAAACAATGTTTTCTTTAGTGCGGCAGCCGAAAATATTGCTAAAGGACAGACTACACCTGCTCAGGTTGTAAAAGCATGGATGGAGTCACCGTCACATCGCCAAAACATTATGAACAGCAATTATAACAAAATCGGTGTGTCCTGCTATGGTGACAATAATGTTTATTATTGGGAACAGTTATTTGTAAAAGGCTAAATAGTTATTAAGGTCCGACTTTTAAAGGTCGGACCTTTTTTATTATGGTGGTTTAGCGAATCATCGGTCGGGTAACGAAGTAAAGCAAAAGCAAAACTTTTATATTCGGGACAAATCATAAGCTGTTTGCTAAATTTGCTGCCCGACCAATACCGTAATTAAAATTAAATACGGGAAATGAGCAAATTTACAAGTAAAAATCGTATTTTTAATTTTATTGACTAAATCGGGCAATATTGATATAATTTTGTTAAATAAGGCAGGCGGTGGAATTATGAAAAAAACTCGGCTTATAAAAATTGTGCTAAAACGAACAGGCGCATTAAAATTTTTGACTACATACATAATCATATTTGCTTGTGTGAGCGTGGGTGTATGGATAATAGAGCCAAATATAAAAAGCATTTTTGACAGTATATGGTATTGCTTTAGCGTGGCAACAACAATCGGTTTCGGAGATATAACAGCCGTTACAATTTTAGGCAGAGCCATGTCAATATTCCTTTCTATCTGCTCAATCCTCATAATCGCTGTTGTACCCGGAATAATAACGAGCTATTATATTGAAAGCACAAGGCTGAGAGAGAAAGAAAGCATCGCAAAATTTCTTGATGACCTCGAACATCTGCCGGAACTTTCAAAAGAAGAGTTGCAAAACCTCTCTGAAAAGGTTAAAAAGTTTAATAGGAAATAAATTAACAGGGACTTTATTTATGCTTTGTAAATGATTATGTTTAGCTTTTTCAATCGGGCAACAATGTGATGAAAAGGCAAGAGTTTCCGTCCCGAAACAAAAAAGTTTGGTCAACCAATAAATTAAAAGCGTTCACTAACTTAAAAAGTGGTGAACGCTTTTTTTCAACATCTCAAACACAAAATGTTAATTATTATTCATCGCCAAAGGCAATGCCCATTTTCCTTGCGGCGGCTACGATTTCGTGGTCGGCAGGAACGGCTTTAAGTTTACCTGCGATTTCTTCGAGCGGTACGGCAACAACCTTGTTGTTTACAAGCGCTACCATTTTGCCGTAGTCACCGTTTATGATAAGTTCGGCAGCCGCAATACCGAAACGGGTGGAGAGTACACGGTCATATGCGTCAGGACTTCCGCCTCTCTGGAAATGTCCGGGCACTGTAACTCTTGTTTCCTGTCCTGTTGCATCCTGAATTTCCTTTGCAATCTTATATGAGATTGACGGATAGGCAATTTCAGCTAAAGCAGCCTTTCTCTTTTTCTTAGGCATTGCGGCAAGCTCCTTTGAAATTGCGCCCTCGGCAACAGCAAGAATAGAGAATTTTTTGCCGTTTTCGGTTCTTTTCTTAATTGTATTAATTACGGAATTAATATCGTACGGAATTTCCGGAATTAAAATAACATCTGCACCGCCTGCAATACCTGCGTACAGTGTAAGCCAGCCAACCTTGTGTCCCATAACCTCAACTATAAAAACTCTGCCATGTGAGGTTGCGGTGGTGTGAATACAGTCGATAACATTTGTTGCAATGTCAACGGCACTCTGAAAACCAAAGGTCTTGTCTGTACCCCAAAGGTCGTTATCAATGGTCTTTGGCAGAGAAACTACATTAAGTCCCTCCTCACGCAAGAGGTTTGCGGTTTTTTGTGTGCCGTTGCCGCCAAGAACTACAAGACAGTCAAGTTCGAGCTTTTTGTAGTTCTTTTTCATTTCGGCAACCTTGTCAACGCTGTTTTCGTCAATAACTCTCATAAGTTTGAACGGCTGTCTTGATGTGCCGAGAATAGTACCGCCCCTTGTAAGAATACCCGAAAAATCATCAGGTTTCATCATCCTTGTTTCGTTGTAAATAAGTCCTCGGTAGCCGTCAATAATGCCGATAATCTGCACGCCGTCATTGCCGCAATTCTGATAAAGTGTTTTTGCGACTGCACGGATAGTAGAGTTAAGTCCCTGACAGTCACCGCCGCTTGTTAAAATACCGATTCTTTTCATTCTGCTTTTTCTCCTTCCTTTGCAGGTACTATAGGAGTGCCTACTGTTCTTACATATGTCTGTTTTTTAACGGCATTTTGTGCCTGTTGTGCAAGTTTTGAAAAATGTTTTTGGCTGTTAAGTCGTTTTTTGCCACGCTTATCTACAAGGTGATATGTGGTGTCGGGTAACTGCTTTCTTGCATTTACCGTGTCTTTGAGCGTAACTTTTAAAATCTGTTCAACCCTGTTTTTAATGTCTTCGTCCTCAACAGGGAACACAAGTTCAACTCGTCTGTCAAGGTTTCTCTGCATCCAGTCGGCACTGCCGAGGTAGTAGAGAGGATTGCCGTTGTTTTCAAATTTAAAAATTCGGCTGTGCTCAAGGAGCTGTCCTACAATGCTTATTACCTTTATGTTTTCGCTCCAGCCTTTTAATCCCGGAATAAGACAGCAAATTCCACGCACGATAAGTTCAATTTTTACGCCTGCCTGCGATGCCTCGTAAAGCAAGCTGATAATTGCAGGGTCTACAAGTGAATTTACCTTTGCAGTGATTGATGCGGGAAGTCCCTGCTTTGCATTTTCAATTTCCTTTCTTATCATTTCCTCAAAGAAAGGTCGCATACCTTGAGGAGCAACAATAAATTTATTGTATTCGGGCGGCAAAGAGTAGCCTGTAAGTGTGTTGAACAGAGATGATGCGTCAAGTCCGTATTCTTCACGGCAGGTAAACATACCGATATCTGTATAGAATCTCGCTGTGCTGTCGTTGTAGTTACCTGTACCCATATGCAGATAACGGCGGATTCCGTCTTTGTCTTTTCGTACAACAAGGCAGATTTTGCAGTGAGTTTTAAGACCTGTAAGTCCGTAAATTACATGACAGCCTGCTTTTTCAAGTTTGGTTGCCCACTGTATGTTGTTTTCCTCGTCAAAACGAGCCTTAAGCTCAACGAGTACGGTAACCTGCTTGCCGTTTTCAGCGGCTTTAATAAGTGCCGCAACGATAGGAGAGTTGCCGCTTACACGATACAATGTCTGCTTGATGGCGAGTACATCGGGGTCTTTTGCGGCTTTTTTAACAAAGTCAACCACTACATCAAAGCTCTCGTATGGGTGGTGCACAAGTCTGTCTTTTTCACGAATAGCCTCGAAAATATCGTCGCAATCATAAAATTCGGCAGGCGGATTAACAGGTGTAATCGGCTCAAAACAGAATTTTTCGCAGCCCTTTATTCTTGCAAATTTTGAGAGGAAAGTAAGGTCGAGCGGACCATGCTGAACATAAATTTCGTCCTCGGTTACATGCAATGCATCTACAAGGAATTGGCGGATTGACTTGTGGCATTTTTTAGAAAACTCAAGTCTTACAGGCACACCACGCTGACGCTTTTTAATAGATTTTTTAATTTCCTCCATAAGGTCTTCTGTGTCCTCGTCAATGTCGAGGTCAGAATCTCTTGTAATTCTGAAAGCTGAAGATTGCTTTATGTTGTAAAGCTCGAAAAGCTCGCCCAAATGAATGGTAATAATTCTTTCGAGAGTAATAAAGTCACGCTTGCCCCTTGCAGGGAGTTCCAAAAATCGTGGGAGAATTGACGGCACCTGCACAAGTGCGTAAAATTCTTCACCCTCGGCATTTGTCAGCAAAACCGCAATGTTAAGGCTTTTATTTGCAAGCAAAGGGAACGGACGGCTTGTGTCAACCGCCATCGGTGTGAGAACAGGGAATACCACTCTCTGAAAATAATCGTCTGCAAATGCTTTTTGCTCATCGGTCATTTCGTCAGCCTTAACAAAATTAATGCCGTTTGCTCTCAGTGACGGAATAATGGAACGATTGTAGCAGTTGTACTGCTTTTCGGCAAAGGCATGTACTTTTTCACTGATTTTTTTCATCTGCATTTTAGGTGTAAGTCCCGATGGGTCGGGTTTGTTTGTGCCACGATGAATATTATCAAGCACCCCTGCAACACGCACCATAAAGAACTCATCAAGGTTTGAGGCTGTAATTGAAAGGAAGTTACATCTTTCCATTATAGGATTTTCCTTTTCAAAAGCTTCTTCAAGTACACGGGCGTTAAAATCGAGCCAGCTTAGCTCTCTGTTATTGTAAGGCATTTCAAGCCATTTTTTTAATTCTTGTTTCTTTTTTACATCAATTGTTGAAGTCATTATATCACTCCTTGTTATTCTTATTATATTGTTAAATCTTAAATATTTCAAGTAAAATTTATGTAAAAGCTACAAAAAAATTTTGAAAAGTCATTTGTAATTATTCGTATTAAAAGTTTGAAAAAATAAATACCCATAAACAGCATTTTTATGATATAATAAAATTTAACACAAAAATAATAAGACTCACAAATCAAAAAAATTTAAAAAAATATTAAAAATTTTAAAAAAATTAAATGGAAGTTGATTTTCAATCGTCTATATTATGTACTGCTTTTTATACTGATTTAAAGGAGATATTTATGGAAGAAATAAGTAGTTTAGTAATTAAAGCCAAAAACGGTGATAATACGGCATTTGACAGGTTGTATTATCTTACACAGCAAGAGGTGTGGTTTACCTGCATAAGTTTGTTGAAAAACGGAACTCACGCAGAGGAAATTATGCAAAATACATATGTTACCGCATTTTTAAAGCTGAATACTCTTGAAGAAAATGCCAAATTCCCTGTATGGGTTAAGAAAATTGCGGTAAATAAATGTAAGGACTTTTTTAAAGCCAAACAGGAACTGCAGCTTGATGATGAAATTCTTGAGAATTATTCTGAAACTTCGGAAATAACAATTCCCGAGGAATATATAACCGATAATGAAAATCGCAGAATAATTTTAGAAATTATGCAGAATACTTTGTCGCAAGTACAATACAGAGCCGTTTTTATGTATTATTTTGATGAAATGTCAATAACAGAAATTGCAGAGGTTGAAGATTGCCCCGAGGGTACTGTAATGTCACGCCTTAATCTTGCCAGAGGAAAAATGAAAAAGGCGATTTTAAAGTATGAAGAGGAAAACAACGATAAATTGCACATTATTGTACCCGTTCCGTTTTTTACTTCTCTTTTCATTACAGAGGCAAAAAACTTAGTTGTTTCGAAGATAAGTATAACATCTCAAAATTTAGAACCGAAAAGCAGTACATTAAAAGCAGAAAAAAATATAGGCGCATTTGGAGGAAAATTAATGTCAAAATCAATTCTTTTAAAACTTTTTGCAATAGTTGCAGCTTTTGCCGTTGTTATTGGCGGAATTACGGCTGCGGTGGTAGTGAATAACAAAAATAAGGATAAAAACATCGATGATGTTGTTTCTCAAATAAACAGCAATATTTCCGATGAGAACAGCGGAGCTGACAACGGAGAAGACGGATTAACTCAAATTGATTACAGTCTTGATGAACAGGTGCTTTTTGATAATGACAAGTGTACTGTCACTGTCACGGGTTGTGAGATGTATAGTAACAGATTTGAGGTAAAAGCAGAACTCAAAAATAAAACAACAGATGAAGAAATAGAAGTTGATACAGATTTTAGCGATTACTTTTATGTAAACAGGTATTATTGCCATGATATTGGTAGGGTTGGCTATGGTTGCACAGATCCGGGCGAAACAGATTCATTCAGCATAAAATTTGATCTTGAACAAATTAAAAAATGCGGTATAAATTCTATTGATGAAGTGGCATTTAATTTACAGGTATATAATACTGAAAATCATTCTGACGAAGAAACATTTTATTGTAATCAAATATTTTATTTGTATCCAACAGGCAAAACAGCTGACGAAATCACTCCGCCGGCAAGAGAAAATACAAATACCGAACAGGTTGTTTTTGACAATGAATACGGTACTTTATTGTATTTAGATACAGACCACACCTCATCAGAAAAATATGATAGATTAAGATTATATGCACATAATAAAACAGATAAAACTGTAAAGTTTGAGATGCTCAGTGCAAAGATTAACGGAAACGATACTACAGCATATACAATACAGTACTGTGCCGCTGATATGAATTGCTATTATTATATTTTAGTAGATAAAGAGGATATTGAAAAGTACAAAAATGCATCGGGAAAAAATATTTTAGAATTCAGAATGATAGAAGAAGATTCTGAAACCCACGCATGGGCAAGCGGAGTTTCGGGAGATAGAGCTTTGTATGAGGATACATGTACAATTGAATTTTAAACCCAAAAAACGGTCATTCGCACATTTTGCGAATGACCGTAATTTTATTATGTAGTTTTAGAGTGCTTTTCGTTTTGAAATAATGCGCTGTAAAGCTGTTACATCGCCTACATCAATTTTACCGTCGCCGTCAAGATCGGCAAGCTTTAGCTGTGCGTCTGTAAGGTCGCCGTTTTTAGATACATACAACTGGAGAGCGGTGGTGTCGAGAACATTGATTTCACCGCTTAAGTCGATATCGCCAATCTTGTATACTATGTCATCACTTGTAGGCTTGTCCTGAATAAACTTACAGAAGTCAAGAGCCACCCAACCTTTTTTGCCTTTGTTGGTACCCTTGATTATTTCTGAATAACCCCATGTGTAGCCGCCGTTTGCTTTAATATCGGTAACATAAACCTGATCGTTGTTATAGAGCTGGGAAACTGTTTTTGAAGAAGTTGTTGCGGTTTCTCTCATATTGAGATAGTCGCTTACTTCAACCTCATAAACACCGTTTTTGTAGTCTGTAACAACATTATCGCTGTCACTGCCCTTGTTAAAGTCGCCAAGGTAAATAAATCCCTGGAATGTCCAGTCTGACTCACCCATTGTCGGGTCATTAACATCGGCATATGTAAGGTAGAAGTTTTTCCAACCCCAAGCTGAGTTTGAAAGTGTAACTGTACCGTTCTCTACCTTTTCTACAACGGCAACATGACCGCCTGTTTCGCCGTTTCTGTAATATTCCCAACAAGCAATAGCGCCAACCTTTGGAGTCTGACCTCTGCTGTAACCATCGTTGTAGTCATACCACTCGTAAGCGTCATAGTGGCAAAGTCCCGGATCTCTGCCAAGAATTTCGTATGCTCTGCCGTAAGCGTAAGCTGTGCAGTTTGGCATACCATAGCCGTATTGGTAATAGATATTTTTATTGCTGTAATAATAATCATTGCTGTATGACGGTGCATCAAGTCTTGAGGTGAAAGACGATGACGCATTAGCAATCATTGAATACGAAAATACTGTGGTAAAAAGTAATGCACAAACTAAGAACATTGCCGGAATTCTTTTGAGTTTTTTATAAAACATTTTAAATCTTCCTTTCTGTCAAATATGTTTACATTTCTGTTTATCAAAGCCTATTTTACCACATCTATGATAAAAAGGCAATAAATTTTTAATATTATTGTAATTATTTGTAATCTTTGTAAAAGCAGTTAAAGCAAACTCTTGATATTTTGGCAGTATTGATATATAATAAAAATCAATAATAGCATAAAACAAAATGCTGACAAGCGCTTTTTGCAAAATATTGTTTAAAAATGCCGAAAAGCGTCTGTTTTACTTGAGTTTTTAGCTTTTATATAATCGGAAGTGTTAGTATGAATGTTAATGTCGGTGACAGCGTAGAAATGAAAAAACCGCACCCTTGCGGTTGTAAAGAATTTGAAATATTAAGGATTGGAATGGATTTTAAAATCCGTTGCCTCGGTTGTGGCAGAGAGGTTATGGTGCCACGCAACAAGATTGAAAAAAATATTAAAAGAATTTTAACCGATAAGGAAAAATAATATGTTTGAAAGAATAGAAATTTTTGACAAAAGGTACTCCGAGCTTTCGCAAAGGCTTTATGAGCCGTCGGTTGCGGCAGATCCCGAGCAGTATCAAAAAATAATGAAAGAGCTTAAGTCGATTGAAGAAATTGTGCTTACATATCGTGATTACAAAAAGGCGTTAAAGGCGCAGGAAGAAAGTCTTGAAATTCTTGACGAAAGCAGTGACAACGACTTAAAGGAGCTTGCTCAGCTCGAACTTGACGAGGCTAAGCAAAATATTGAGGAGCTTTCGGAAAATCTGAAAATCTTACTTTTGCCAAAAGACCCGAATGATGAGCGAAATGTTATCGTGGAAATTCGTGGCGGCGCAGGCGGTGAGGAGTCGGCGCTTTTCAGTGCGGTGCTTTTCAGAATGTATAGTATGTATGCCGAGAAAAGGGGATACAAAATCGAAATAGTAAACGCAAACGAAACCGAGCTTGGCGGCTACAAGGAAATTTCTTTTATGATTGAGGGCGAGGGCGCATACTCTCGTTTTAAATATGAAAGCGGCGTGCATCGTGTTCAGCGTGTGCCCGAAACCGAAAGTCAGGGCAGAGTGCATACTTCAACCACAACGGTTGCCGTTTTGCCGGAGGCAGAAGATGTCGAGCTTGAAATTGACCCTAACGATTTGAAAATAGACACATTCCGCTCAAGCGGTGCAGGCGGTCAGCATATCAACAAAACCAGCTCCGCAATCAGAATTACCCACTTGCCCACAGGCACTGTTGTTGAGTGTCAGGACGAAAGAAGTCAGTACAAAAACAAGGATAAGGCGCTCAAGGTGCTTAAAAGCCGACTTTTAAAGGAAAAGCAGGACAAGCAGGCGAGTGAAATTGCCGCTAACCGTAAGTCACAGGTCGGCACAGGCGACAGAAGTGAAAGAATAAGAACCTACAATTATCCGCAGGGCAGACTTACCGACCACAGAATCGGACTTACGCTATACAAGCTTGAAGATATATTGAATGGCAATCTTGACGAGGTTATAGATGCTCTTGTTACAGCAGACAGAGCCGAAAAGCTCAAGGAAAGTATGGAAAATTCATAATCAAGGTGACAATATGCAAACATTATTGCTCGAAAGTACACAGGAAAACATAAACAAAGCAGGAGAAATCCTGAGAAACGGCGGACTTGTAGGTATGCCGACCGAAACCGTTTACGGACTTGCGGCAGACGCTCTCAACGGCAAGGCAGTCGCAAAAATTTTCAAGGCAAAGGGCAGACCGATGGATAATCCGCTTATTGTTCATGTGGCAGAGTTTGAGGATATAGAAAAATTCGGCTTAACCGCAGAAATTCCCGAAAAGGCAAAAATTCTTGCCGAAAAATTTATGCCGGGTCCTCTTACAATTATAATGAAAAAATCGGATATTATTCCCGATGAAGTGTCGGCAGGACTTGAAACCGTTGCAATCCGCTGTCCGTCACACCCTGTTGCAAGGGCGCTCATAAGAGCGGCTAAAACTCCGCTTGCCGCACCATCGGCAAATTTGTCGGGTTCGCCAAGCCCTACTACCGCAACTCATGTAATGAATGATATGAACGGCAAAATAGAGGCTGTTATTGACGGCGGCGCAAGCGAAGTTGGTGTGGAGAGTACGGTTATAACTCTTGCGGGCGAAGTTCCTTGCCTTTTAAGACCGGGCGGAATTACTCTTGAACAGCTCAGAGAAACCATTGGCGAGGTTGAGCTTAACAAGGCGGTGCTCGACAAGCTCGACCCTAACCAAAAGGCGGCAAGTCCGGGTATGAAGTACAAGCATTATTCGCCAAAAGCGAGGGTTATACTTCTTAAAGGCACAGATGAGGAATATATTAATTATGTAAACAGCAAGGCTGACGGCAAAACAGCCGCCTTGTGTTGTGACGAGGATATTTCACAGCTGAAAGTAAAAACATTTTCGCTTGGCAAAAGAAAAGACTATGCACAGCAGGCGCACAGACTTTTTGATATGCTCCGAGAGGTTGACGAGGTTGGCGGAATAGATACGGCGTATTCCCGACTTCCGTCCTGCGATGGCGTAGGTATGGCACTTTACAACAGACTTATAAGGGCCGCAGGCTATGAGGTGATAGACCTTGAAAAAATATAAAATATTGGGGCTTACAGGTCAGACGGGCGCAGGCAAAAGCACTGTATCAGAGGTTTTTGCCAAAAGCGGTGCGGCGGTAATCAATGCAGACCGTCTTGTGGCAGAGCTTTATGAACCAAACTCGGTGTGTCTTAAAATTCTTTCGGCGGAGTTTGGCAGTGACATAATATTGCCAAACAAAACTCTTGACCGCAAAAAACTTGCGCAAAGGGCATTTGCAACAAAGGAAAAAACAGAAATTTTAGGCGAGCTTATCCACCCGTTTGTGCTTTCGCTTTTTCTGAAAAAAGCCGAGGAGTGTATAAGTGCCGACAAAAAGCTGATTGTGTTTGATGCACCTCAGCTTTTTGAGAGCAGGGCAAATGTGATTTGCGATTTCATAATCAGCATTACCGCAGATGAAAATATAAGAAAACAGCGCATAATACAGAGAGATAATATTTCAGAAGAAATGGCGGACAGCCGTATAAACGCTCAGCTTACCGAAAGCTATTTCAAAGAAAATTCGGATTTTATTCTTGAAAATAACGGCACTCGGCAAGAACTTATCAGCAAAGCCGAGGGACTGCTCGGATACTTACGGCAGGTGATTTAATGGCGGCAAATCCACGATACAGGAAGAAACCACAAAAGAAGAAAAAAGGCTTTATAGTCGGCGGCTGTATTGTGCTTGCGGCAATTTTGCTTGCACTGTTTGTGTTTAATTGTTATGACAGCGCAAGGGAACAGCTGCTTGAGCTTAGCTATCCGAGAGATTACAGTAAATATGTGCAAAAAGCCGCAAAGGATTATGAGCTTGATGAGTCGCTTATTTATGCCGTTATCCGAACGGAAAGCGGATTTAATGCAGACGCTCAGTCGGACGCAGGCGCTTGCGGAATAATGCAGGTTATGCCGAGTTCGTTTGAATGGCTGCAGCAGGTGAGAGATTGCGAGGGCAAATATACGGAAGAAGATTTATATAACCCCGAAATCTGTATAGATTACGGCTCTTATCTTTTAAAATATTTTCTTGATTTTTACGGAACAGAAACATCGGCTATTGCAGCGTACAACGCAGGTTTTGTGGTGTCTGACTGGCTTGATAATCCTGATTACAGCACAGACGGCGTAACGCTTACAGATATACCGTATCCCGAAACAAAGGAATATGTGGAAAGGGTAACGGACGCAAAAGCAAAGTATATTGAGTTATATTATTCATAAAATAATATGGTACATCTAAATGAAAGGAAGATAATTATGGCAGACGAAAAAAGTAAGGCAACTCTTCTTAAAGAAGAAATTTTTATGAAAGGCAAAAAGGGCGTGGCTGCCCTCAGTGCCGAAGAAGTTGAAAAGGCAGACGATTTCTGCGTAGGCTATAAAGAATTTTTAGACCATTCTCCTGTTGAGCGTGAGGCTGTAAGCTACACTCTTGAGCTTGCAAAGAAAGCAGGCTTTACAGAGTATAACGAAAATGCGTCATATAATGCAGGTGACAAGGTTTATTATGTAAATCGTGACAAGGCGATTGCTCTTGCAGTTATCGGTAAAAACGGCGTAAAGAACGGCGCAAGACTTGCGATTGCTCACATTGATTCACCGAGAATTGATTTAAAGCCAAACCCACTTTACGAGGACACAAACCTTGCGCTTTTCAAAACTCACTACTACGGCGGTCTTAAAAAGTACCAGTGGACAGCACTTCCGCTTTCTCTCCATGGCACAGTCGTAAAGCTTGACGGCACAAAGGTAAACATCACTTGGGGCGATGACGAGGGCGAATCTTGTTTCTGCGTTACTGACTTGCTCCCACACCTTGCAAAGGATCAGGTTTCAAAGCCGCTTGCAAAGGTGTTTACAGGTGAAGACCTCAATGTTCTTGTCGGATCTCGTCCATATGCTGACGGCGAAGACGAAAAAGACCTTGTAAAGCTCAATGTAATGGCAATTCTTAATAAGAAATACGGTATTGTAGAGGGCGATTTTCTTTCTGCCGAGCTTTGTCTTATTCCGTCATTTAAGACAAGAGATATTGGATTTGACGCAAGTATGATCGGCGGCTACGGTCACGATGATAAGGTTTGTGCTTATCCTGCGGTTATGGCGGCTCTTGATGTAAAAACTCCTGAGCAGACCTGTATTACTTACCTTACCGATAAGGAAGAAACAGGCAGTGACGGCAATACAGGTATGCAGAGCGACTTTTTGCGTTACTTTGTGTATGACCTTGCAAAGCAGGACGGCATTGACGGATACAAGGCACTTTCAAAGAGCACTTGTCTTTCAGCAGATGTAAGCGCAGCATATGACCCAACCTATGCAGCGGCTTACGAGGCAAAGAATTCTTGCTATATTAACGAGGGTGTTGTTATTTCAAAATATACAGGTCATGGCGGAAAGTACGATACTTCGGACGCATCTGCCGAGTATATGGGCAAGGTAAGAGCTTTGCTTGAGAAAAACAATGTAATGTGGCAGGTAGGCGAGCTCGGCAAGGTTGATATGGGCGGTGGCGGAACAATCGCCAAGTATGTTGCCAATATGAATGTTGATGTAGTAGACCTCGGTGTGCCTGTACTTTGTATGCACGCACCTTTTGAAATCGTATCAAAGGTTGATGTTTATATGGCTTACAGAGCATTCTTTGCTTTCTTTGACGATAAAAATTAAAAAAATAAATAAAAATTCAAAAAACACTTGCTTTTTTTAAAAGAATATGGTAATATACTACTTGCGGTTAATAATTAACCGCATATGCGCTGGTAGCTCAGCTGGATAGAGTGTCTGACTACGAATCAGAAGGTCGGGAGTTCGAGTCTCTTCCAGCGCGCCAATAACACACCTTGATTTACAGGGTGTGTTATTTTTTTCGATTCTTTGTCAATAGTTGGGGCTAAGAACATAGTTATCAAGGCTTCCCATTGAGGTATTCCCTTGTAAAGGGAAATGTCGCATAGCGACAAAGGGTTAGCCGTTTTCGCAGAAAAAAGCTGTCACGCAAGTGACTGATGAGGTGTAGAACTCGTTAAGAGTTCTCTTATATAAAAGATTAGATTAAGAAAAACGCCGTAAACGGCGACACCTCATCCGTCATTTTTCCTAGAAAATGCCAACTTCCCCTCAAAGTGGAAGGCTTTTTAGCTTGTTGAAATTTTTAGGATAACATCATTACCCAAACATTTATCGCAGAACCAAAAAGAAATAATCAGCAGATAAGCCGTCATCGCTATGCGTTGACGGCTTTAATTTTAAGAATATCTTTCCTTTTTTTGCTATCGCAATTTAATGGCATTCGCCGTTATTTCAAACCGCCAAACGGCAGGCCGTTTGGCTATTAAAATTTGCGATAGCATAAAGCATATGTGGGCGTTGCCCACACCCACAACCTTTGAAAAGGTTGACCAAACTTTTAACTTTGGGACGGAGAGCTTTATTTTTGCTTTACTTTGTTGTCCGATAGAAAATCGGCTAAATCATTATTTACAGTGTTACCCCAACATTTAAAACAGAACCTGAAAAGATAACCACAATAAGTGAAACAGAGCAGCTCATTCTCCTCTCAAAAACGCAACTATTCTTTCAAACTGCATTGAATGTGAGGCTTTTACTAAAATTGTATCGCCCTTTTTAAGCAGATCTTTAATTTCGGGGAAGAGAGAGTCAATATCTGCATACCATTTTCCGCCACTGCCCTCGGCAAGTGATTTTGCGAGCGGCCCTACTGCAATTACAAGGTCAACGCCTTTTTCTTTTGCGTACTCTCCTGTTGTGCGGTGCATTTCAAGCTCGTTTGTGCCGAGTTCTTTCATATCGCCGAGAATCGCAACCGTTCTGCCCTTAAAGTTCACAAGTGTATCTATGCTTGCCATAACCGAGGTCGGGTTTGCGTTGTAGCAGTCATCTATGATTTTGTAATCTTTAGTATTAATAACATTTGCTCTGCTGCCTACTGTTTTGTAGGATTCCACACCCTTTATCAGCTCGTCATTGCTAAGTCCGCAAAGTTTGCCTACTGCAACGGCGGCAAGGGCATTTGATACCATATAACTGCCGATAGCAGGAATTTTTACAGAAAGCTTTGTGTTGCCAAAGCAAAGGTCGGCAAGCACACCGCCGTCTGCATTGTTTTGAATATTCTCGGCATAGTATTCGTTTTTGCTGTCAAGTCCAAAGAAAATCGGCTTTTTGCCGTTTACTTCTGTTACGGTTGAGAGCTTGTCATCGTCACCGTTGAGCACAAACTCCGCACCCTCGCTTGCAAATTTAAACATTTCTGTTTTTGCTTTTAATACACCGTTGCGGTCGCCAAGATTTTCAAGATGGCAACAGCCGATTATTGTAATCACGCAGATGGTTGGCTGAACCATTTGCGCAAGTCGGCTCATTTCGCCAAAATCTGAAATTCCCATTTCAATTACAGCCGCCTCGGTATCTTCCGGCATTGCAAGAAGTGTAAGAGGCACACCAAGCTCATTGTTTAGGTTGCCCTGCGTTTTGTGGGTTTTAAATTTCTGAGAAAGCACAGCATAAAGCATTTCCTTTGTAGAGGTTTTGCCCACGCTACCCGACACGCCGACTATCGGAATGTCAAACTTTTTGCGGTATGCCATACCTATTTTTTTAACCGCCTCAAGGGTAGAGTCAACGAGTATGTACGGCTTTGTAGGATTTTTCGGTGCGTTTTCGCAGATAGCGCATACAGCGCCGTCAGCATAGCATTTTTCAATAAAATCGTGTCCGTCTGCTCGCTCGCCTTTAATGGCAAGGAAAAGTGAATTTTCTTTAATGCATCTGCTGTCACGCTCAACTGATGAAATTGCGGTTTGCTTTAAATTTTCGTCACCCACATATTTACCGCCGCAGGCAGCAGCTATTTCCTCAAGAGTAAATTTTTTCATATTATCACGCCCTGTTAAATTTTTATTTATACTTTTATATACTCTAAATATACCAAAAATACTGTATTTTTGCAATAGCGGTAATATTTACGAAGTGCTGATTATTTTACATTATTATGCAGTTTTTGCATAACTGTTTGATTTATTAATAAAATAAGAATAATGCTATTTATTGACTAATCAGTCTATTTTTGATATTATTTTATCTGTAATAATTTTAGGTTTATTCTGAAAGGCGAGATAATATGCAGTTGTATAAGCAATTTTGCACCGAAGAATTTGACAACGATAATACATTAAAGAGCTTTAAGTTAAAATTTGAAGATAACTATAATTTCGGATACGATGTGCTCGACCAAATGGCAGAAAAAGCACCAAACGATATTGCTCTTGTGTGGACAAATCCCGAGGGTGAGGAAAGAATTTTTACATTTGCGGATTTAAGCAGACTAAGCAACAAGGCGGCAAATGTTTTCTTGAAATACGGCATAAAAAAAGGTGACAGAGTATTGCTTATGCTCAAGCGCAACTATGAGTATTGGTACATAGTTACAGCGCTCCATAAGCTGGGCGTGGTTGCGATTCCTGCCACAAATATGCTTACCGCCGAGGACATAAGTTACAGAGTAAATGTTGCAAATATTAAAATGGCGGTATGCACACCCGACAGCGACACCGTAGAGAATATTTTGCAGGCAAAGAATAAGGAAAATTCATTAAAAACAGTGTTTGTGGCAAGAAAAGATTTTGACGGCACTGTAAATATTACAAAAGAAATCGAAAGCGCAAGCGCCGAGCTTGAACGAGTAGAAACCAAGGCAACCGAGCCTATGCTCATTTACTTTACTTCGGGTACAACAGGCTATCCAAAGGCAGTGGTGCATAACCACATTTATTCCTTGTGCCATATAATTTCAGCAAAGTATTGGCAAAATGTTAAAGAGGGCGGACTTCATTTTTCAATCGCCGAAACAGGCTGGGCAAAGGCATCATACGGTAAAATTTACGGTCAGTGGCTTTGCGGTTGTGCGGTTATGGCTTTTGATTTTGAAAAGTTCTCACCGTCAAAAATCCTCAAGGTTATTGAAAAATTCAAGGTTACTTCATTCTGCGCACCGCCTACCGCATACAGATATTTTGTCAAAAAAGGTATGCAAATGTACGATTTAAGCTCGCTTGAATATCTCACAACAGCAGGCGAGGCACTCAACCCGATTGTGGCAGAGGCAGTGTATCAGCAGACAGGACTTCACCCAATGGAGGGTTACGGTCAGAGCGAAACTACATTGCTCATTGCAAATCTTAACGGCACTCATGGCAAAACGGGTTCAATCGGAAAGCCAAGCCCAATGTATGACATAAGACTTGTTGACTCAGACGGCAATGAGGTAAAGCAGGGCGAAACAGGCGAGATTGTAGTTATACCTCCAAAGGACAGAAAGCAGTACGGAATATTTACAAATTACATTGGTGACGAGCAAATGTATCAATATGCGTGGAGAAATGGAATGTACCACACAAACGATACCGCCTATATGGACGAGGACGGATATTATTGGTATGTAGGCAGAGCTGATGACCTTATAAAAACAAGGGGATACAGAGTTGGCCCTTTTGAAATTGAAAATGTGCTTATGAAACACCCTGCCGTACTTGAGTGCGCCGTAATCGGTGTGCCAGACGAAAGTCGTGGACAGGCAATCAAGGCAATTATAAAAACCGTTGATGGATGCGACGCCGACAAAAATCTTGTAAATGACATTAAAGCTTTTTCAAACAAGCGCCTTGCATCATACAAATGGATACAGTACATTGAATTTACCGATGAAATGCCAAAGACAATCAGCGGTAAAATAAAAAGAGTTGCGCTCAAAGCAAATGCGTAATAGTTTTGAAATTAATTTTAATATATACACTTTTGTGCAAAACAAAAAATCACCGTCAGGTTATACTTGGCGGTGATTTTTGTATGAATTAAATGTTTGATGAGTAAATACCTGTAAGGCTTTGTACCAAGAGAGATACGGCAGTAATGGAAATCCAGCAGCATAGGCCGAGTAAAATAGGCTTTCCGCCGTTTTTTATAAGGTCAACAATATTAGTGTTAAGCCCGATGCCTGCCATTGCCATAGCTATGAAAAATTTTGCAAGCCACTTTGTAACAGAAATAAAGTGGCTATAAAAAAGAGTAAATCCACTTTCTGAAATAAATCCTACTAGGGTTGTGATTATTGACGCACCGATAAAGAATAGGATGAACCAAGGGAAAATTCTTTTAAACGAAAACGAGCCTTCGCCTTTGTCTGACTGTTTTGCTTTTCTTGCTCTGTAAATAGCAAGACAAAGAGTAATCGGAATAATTGCAAGTGTGCGTGTCAATTTTACGGTTACAGCAGCAGAAAGAATACCTGTTGTATTGTAAATGCTTTCGGCGGTAGACGCAGCGGCTGTTACAGATGATGTATCATTAACGGCAGTGCCTGCAAATACAGCAAAACCCTCTGTGCCAAGCCCTATTGAATATCCGAAAACAGGAAATATAAGTGCGGCAAGAATATTGAAAAAGAAGATTACAGAAATTGACCTTGCCACATCTGAATCGTCTGCATCAATAACGGGTGCGGTTGCGGCAATGGCAGAGCCACCGCAAATTGATGAGCCAACACCGATAAGACAGGCGGTTTTTGAGTTGATTTTAAGAATTTTCATCATTAAAAAAGCAACGATCAGCGATGTTGAAACAGTGCAGATAATTACAGGCAAACTTTTTGCACCTACAACAGCAATGGTATTGAGGTCAAGCGAAAAACCGAGAATTATAACTGCCCATTGCAATATCTTTTTAGATGTAAATTTAATTCCGCCGGCAAATGTGGATTTTTTTGCAAGAGTAGGCGAGATTAGTGAAATAATCATACCTGTTATAATAGCAAATACCGGCACACCTATAAGTTCAAATGAAAATCCGCCAATGCCGAACATACACATAATTTCGGCAAAAGCCGCAATTATAGCGCAAAGCAATATTCCGCCGCAATTTTTCTTAATAAATGTCATAAATTTCCCTCCAAATTTATATTACCTATTGATTGTAACACAACTTAGTAATAAAATATAATTATGATTTAATATGAAATGATAAGTAAAATTTATGAGGCTATTATGATAGATTACAGAATAAAAACATTTCTTGTGCTTTGCGATACGATGAATTATCGAAAAACAGCAGAGCTTTTGAATATGACACAGCCTGCCGTTACTCAGCATATTCATTTTTTGGAGAACGAATATAAGTGTAAGCTTTTTATATATGACAGACATACGCTAAAAGTTACCGGTGACGGAGAGCTGCTTAAAAATTATGCTGAAAATGTGATTTTTCAGGAGCAAAAGCTGCTTGAAAAAATGCAGACAGAGCGAAAGCCTGTGCTAAGAATAGGTGCAACAAAAACAATCGGTGAATTTGTGATTGATGAAAAACTTGCAGATTATTTAGAAAATCCAAACAACAGCCTGCTGATTGATATAGACAACACCGTAAGGCTTTTGCAAAGACTCAAGAAAGGCGAGCTTGATTTGGCGCTGATTGAAGGCTTTTTCGACAGCAAGGAATTTGCAAGCAAAATTTATAAGGAGGAAGATTTTATCGGTGTGTGCAGTAAAAATCATCCGTTTGCAAACCAAGCAATTTCTCTTGAAAAAGCTTTCTCTCAAACACTGTTTATTCGTGAAAAGGGTTCGGGAACAAGGACAATCCTCGAACAGCTTTTGTCTGAGCATAATTACACCGTTGAGAATTTTAGGCGAAATGTGTGCGTAAGCAATTTTGGATTGATGTCAAAATTAATTGCAAAAAATATCGGAATAACTTTTGCGTATAAAGCATTTTTGAAAAGCAGTGACGCACTCGCTCCTTTTTATATTGACGGTTACAAGACCGTACGCAATTTTAGGTTTGTGTATCTTGATACTCCGGATTCTATGCAAATAGTTGAATATTTTGAAAAAATACTTGCTTAATCAATTTTATATGATATAATTGTGCTGTAAATATACCGAATAATATAAAAAGAAGTGATTGCATGCAAAACTCAATACCAACCGAACTTTCTGTAAACAGCAGAAATTTTAATATAATAAAACTGCTCGGCAGGGGAAAGGGTGGATATTCCTACCTTGCAACAGACGGCACAAGCAATTATGTGCTAAAGCAGATTCACCATGAGCCATGCAGTTATTATAAGTTTGGCAACAAAATTCAGTCCGAGCTAAACGATTATAACCGCCTTTTGAAAATCGGTATTACAATGCCTGAGATGCTCGACATAGATATAGAAAACGAGCGTATTTTAAAGGAATATATTGAGGGCGACACTGTTTTTGAAATGGTGAAAACGGACAGCGTGAAACCCGAGTATATAGAACAGGTAAAGAATATGTGCGCACTGTTGTATGCAAACAATACAAATATAGATTATTTCCCGACCAACTTCGTAGTTAGAAATGAAAAACTTTTTTACATTGATTACGAGTGTAACGACTATATGGAGGAGTGGAATTTTGAAAATTGGGGCATAAAATATTGGTCAAAAACGGCGGATTTTCTTGAATACTTAAATACACATTAATTTTAAATCGGTGCGTTTTCGTGCCGATTTTTTGTATGCAGAATTTATAAAAATTTGGCTATACTATTAATGTAAATCTTTTTAGAGGTGCTTTAATGGTAAGAATAATAACAGATTCCGCATCGGATTTTGAGGTTTCGGAGCTGAAAGAATTAATGGTTGACTGCGTGCCGCTTTCAGTAAATTTTGGTGATGATGAGCATAAGGATAACGGAGAACTCTCGAAAAATGACTTTTTTGAAAAGCTGAAAAATACAACAGAGCCCGTAAAAACCTCTCAGCCGTCACTTCACGATATAGTGCAGGAGCTTGAGATTGCCAACAGCGGCAAAGACGGCGGTGTGGCAATTTTTATGTCATCAAAAATCAGCGGAACGGCAAATACGGCAAGGATTGCCTGTGATATGACAGGCTGTAAAAATGTGTATATAGTAGATTCTTTAACCGCCTCAGCAGGACAAAAACTGCTTGTGGAATATGCTGTCAAACTGCGCGGACAGGGCAAAACCGCAAAAGAAATTTTTGACGGACTTGAGAGCGTAAAGTCGAAAATATCATTGCTTGCCTGCCTTGACACACTTGAGTATCTGCATCGAGGAGGCAGGGTAAATTATACCAAGGCAATGCTTTCGGCGGTCGCTCATATAAAACCAGTAATAAGGCTCAGTGGCGGCGAGGTGGAATTGCTTGCCAAGAGTTTTAGCATTAAAAGAGGACTAAAGAGTCTTGCTCAAAGGCTCGAAAGGGAAGAACTCAATCCGCATTTTCCATTGTATGTAATGTATTCTGACAACGAAAGTCTTGCAAAAGAGCTTGCGGCAGACATAAAAAAACACCTGCCAACGGCGGCAAGTGTTAAGATAATGCAAATAGGCGCAGTCATTGGCAGTCATATCGGCTCAAATGCCTGCGGTGTTGCATATGTAAAATTGTAATCAATTATCCGAATACCCGCAAAACACCTCTTGTTTAGGGGTGTTTTCTTTTGCGTGAAATAATTTGAAAATTTTTTCAAACTTATGAGCAAAGTCCTGATTATTGGACAGGTAATGTGCTATGATTATTTTATAAATAAAAAAATATATAAAATAAACATATATTAGGAATATTGACAAACAATTTTGTTTACTGATATAATGCAAATTGAATATAAAAGATAAAAAACGGAGGTTAAATATGAAAATCTTATTGCGATTTATTACAAAGCATAACAAGTTTCCGCTTGACTATCGGCGAGTATGTCTTTCTTATTTTAAGCGGTCACTGTCAGAGATTGCCGAGGGAAAGTATTTTGAAAAGTATTATTTTACACCCGAACGCAGAAATTTTACCTTTGCGGTAAATTTGCCAATGCCTAAATTTTCAAAAACGGAAATAGAGCTTGGCAAGAATGAAATCAGTATCACTTTTTCTACTGCAGACAGCACAACGGGATATATTTTTGCATCTGCTTTTATAAAGCAAAAGGGCAAGCATATTCCTGCACCGCTTGGCAATGAAATGATTCTTACAAGCGTTAGTCAGGTGCAGGAAAAGACGGTTAGTTCAAATTCCGCACTTGTAAAAATGCTCAGTCCGCTTTGCTTGAGAATACATAACGCAGAGAGTAATTCGGACAAGTATGTTTCTGTTGCAGATGAAAATTTCAACGAGCTTGCCGAGCAAATAATAAAAAGACAGCTTAACGAAAACGGTTTTGATGAAAAGATACTTTCAAAATTCGGCATAAAACCGTTAGATGCCAAAAAGACTGTTGTGTACCACTACAAAAATTATATAGAATGCAGTTTGGGCACTTTTATTATCAGCGGTGACAGGGCGGTAATAAATTACTTGCTCAAAAGCGGTATTGGCTCAAGAAAATCCGCAGGATTTGGTTTTGCCCAACTTATAGCCGAAGGAGATGAAACGAACTGATGAAAACAACTATTAACTACTATGGTTATGATACATTGCTGCAGCCTACCGATTGGAGGGCTGCGGCGGCAGTTGTAGGCTTGTGCAAGTATTTTGACCATTTTAGAATCGACTATAAAATTCTTTATAATGTTGACGAAAAGCCTGAAAATTATATTCATGGTTTTGACGGAATTATTTATAAAAGCGATAGTATTACCGAAGAAAAGTATCTCGATTTTGTTGAGAGTTATTTTGAAAAATATATGACGCATATAAAATTGCAAAATATTCTCAATAAAGACAAATTAATCGATGAAGATATAGTTAATTTTAAAAGGATTTGCACGGATTCATTTTATGAAAAATTTTTTGAAAACAAAAGATTTGATGGAAGTAATAAAGATTATTTTATTTCAGCCATATACGAAAAAAGATATGAAATGATTACACATTTATATAAATATAAATTGAATTTATATGGAAATTATTGTAACAAGAATAGATTGTATACTGATAAAAATAAAGTTTGCAGAATAAAAGGTTACGATGTTGATAATAGCAAAAAAACCAATATTCTCGGCTTTTGCTTTTCAAAAGAAAGTTTTGACGCTAACGATATTTTGGAATTTGACTTTATTCCGTTTGCTTTTTCAAATCCCGATATGCGAGAAACATATTTTGTAAATAATAATTTTTCGGTTGAAACTTTAGTAAATACTAATCGTGCTTTTTCAGAGCAGCTCAGCAATACAGAGGGCAAAGGCGACAAAAATAAACTTTTGCTTGTCTTGCAAAATTCAAAAGATTATATCAGCTATGATGTTGAAATAATATCAAAGTCACAAAGTAAAGATTATTATGAAACATTTTTTGTAAGACTGGTCAGACTAAAGCTGTTAAGGAATTTATCGGAGAAAATGTTGAATTATTATTATTCCACAAATAATTATACATTAACACTTCAAAGTGAGGTGTATTATCGTTGCCTTAATAATGTTTTGCTTGATGATGTTATTCTCAGAATGTTAAAGCTATATTTTATAGACACCAATAACAGAAGGAAAATAAGAGCAAATACAGATGTACTTATTCAAATAAATGTATCTTGGAAAGGAATTGTGAATATGGATAAATTGTACTCAGCCAAAAAATGTGGCAATAAAGTTTCACAAAAACTTATTAGCTTAAATAGTGAAAACACTATTATTTCGTATAGACATAAACTAACATCATCACTTTGCGTTCATGATTATGACAGAGTAAAAGATATACTTCTTAAATTATATGATTGTGTTGGAATAGATTTTCCTTTTATGTATGATTTTTTTGAAAATGCAGAAGAAAACAAGGATGTTGTTTATATGTTTGTATCAGGATTATATGTATCAAGCGAAAGAAATAACGAAAATAAAGACTAATATAAAGGAGATTTTATTATGAAAAACAAAGCTTTAACTCTTACAGTAATCGCAAATATGACAAGTAACTATGGCGAAAGCCTTGGCAATATTTCAAGTGTTCAAAAAGTGTTCAGAGGCGGCAAAGAATACGCAACAAGGAGCAGAGAAAGCCTGAAAAATGCCATCTGCGTTCAGTCTGGATTTTATGATGATTTACAAACTAAGGTGGATAAAGAAAAAGAAAAAACAGTAACGCAAAAGCTTGTAAATAAAGAAATAAATGCAGCAAACTGCCGATCTCTTGAGGGGGGATATATGTTTACAAAATCAAAAGATGTTACATATATTCGCAACAGTTCTTTCTATCTTACCGATGCGGTAGCAACAGAACCTTTTATTAATGACGCCCGTTTCCACAACAATCTTTATCTCGCAACAAATTATGCAAAGGCACATGGTTTGAATGTTCAGAATAACGCCAAGGATTGCGGACTTATGCCATATCAGTATGAATATGACAAGTCAACAAAGATTTACAGTCTTACCATTGACCTTGAAAAAATCGGCAAAGACGAAAACTTTGGCGCAGAGGCAGACAACAACGAAAAATGCGAGAGAGTTATTGCTATTATTGATGCAGTGGAAAATCTTTCGCTTGTTGTTAAGGGCAACCTCGACAACGCAGAGCCAATCTTTGTTGCAGGCGGACTTTCACCACGCAAAACCCACATCTTTGAAAATGCGGTTTCTGTTTCAGGCAAAAAGCTTATTATAGAGCCTGTCAAGGAAAAACTTGCTCAGGGTTACAGTTGTGCACTTATGCGTAACGGCGAGCTTTCAAACGAGGACGAAATTGTAAGAGAACTTAATCCTGTAAGTATGACAGAATTTTTTGAAAATCTCAGAGGTCAGGTAAAAGAGTATTTTTCAGAGTAAGGCGGAATTAATATGAAAGCAATTAGACTTCATATAAAACAAAACAGCGCAAATTATAAAAAAGAAGAAACGGTGCAGTGCCGTATGACATATCCTTTGCCGCCGTATTCTACTGTTATCGGAGCAATTCACAAGGCTTGCGGTTATACAACCTATCACTCTATGCAGATAAGCGTACAGGGAAAGTACGGCTCGTTAAAAACTAAAATGTATAAGGACGATTGTTTTCTTAACAGTCTTAAAGATGACCGTAATACCCTTGTAAAAATGAAAAATCCTGATATGCTTTCAAGTGCATATCAGGTGGTGGCAGTTGGAAATAAAAGTGAAGAATCCGGGAGTGCTAGCTTTAAAGATGGCGTCAAAATAAAAGTTGTTAATGAAAAATTGTTAAACGAATACCGTTCATTAATTCGTACTAATAAACGATTTGGTAAGCATAAAAATATAATTGATAAAAAGAAAGCCAAACTTAAAGAGATGAAAGCTGATGAAAATATTTCTCCAGAAGAGGTGAAATGTTATCGTAAGCGCATCAAATATATTGAATCCATTTTCAAGGAACTTAAAAGAGTAAAATATACCGTTCCGTTTTCGCATTTCAGAACCCTTGCAAAAGGCCCTAAGTATTATGAAATCCTTTGCGACATTGAACTTGTAATTCATATTGTGACTGATGACAATACTATGAATGATATTATGGAGAATATCGGAAACCTTACTGCAATCGGCAGAGGAGAGGACTTTGTAGAAGTGCTCGAGTGTGCTCAAACAGAGCTTACTGAGGTTGATGAAGATGTTGATTACGAAAAAGATGATTTCGATGTTTATATGCCTGTTGAGTATTATGAGGAAAATCAATCCGATATGGATATAATTTCAAAAACAGACGGTGGATACGCAGGAGGCACAAAATATTTTATGCCAAAGGATTATGTGGTTGAGCAAATAAAGGGCGGTATGAGAAAACGGGTGTTTAATCGTGTGCCTGTTATTTTCTGTCAGATTAATTACCTTGACAGCGGATGTAAAGGTATAATGCTGGATAAATCAGAGAACGGAATATATACAGTGCTTTTAGCTTGAGGTATTTATATGAATATAGAAGATAAACTTGCAAAACCCGACAAAACTATCGGACAACATTCAAATGAGCTTATAGAGCAGGCAAAACTGCTCTATAAGCTCGGCTATATAAAATCTGATGAGTTATATTCAGATTTACTTGTTGCGTGCAAAAAACACGATTACGGCAAGGCAAACTCTCAATTTCAAAAGCGAGTGCAAAGGGGCGGCAAATTTCAGCCGGAGCTTGAAATTCCGCACAATGTGCTTTCAATATTTTACATTGATAAATCCGAGTGCAATAAGCCTGATAGTGTATATTTTGCAGTGATGTATCATCACGATAATAAGGAATCTCCTATTACGGTTTTCGGTGAAAATAAAGAGCTTATCGAAACCTTTATTTCTGAACTTGGTTTGGAAACCGCTTCGTACAATAAGATGAAACGCAATGTTAAGAAAATTAAAGACCTGTTCGACAAAAAACTCAGCGAACCCGAAAAACAATACGCTGTTTTGTTAAAAGGCTTTTTGCACAAATGCGATTACAGTGCAAGCGCAGGCATTGAATGTGAAAAGGTCAATGATTTTCTTAATACTTCACTTAATGAATGGGAAACAGCTGAAAATGTCAGCTACAATGAATTGCAAGAATTTTGTATTAAAAATACGGACAGCAACTTAATTGTAACAGCACCGACAGGTATGGGCAAAACCGAGGCAGGCTTGCTTTGGTGTGGCGACAACAAATGCTTTTTTGTTTTGCCTTTAAAAACAGCTATCAATGCGATGTACGAAAGAATTAAAAAGCTTTGCGGAGATAATTCGCAAGAAGATTATAAGGAAAGAGTGGCACTTGTTCACTCCGATATGAAATCATATTATTTGGAAGATTCAATAATTAACGGAAAAAATTATGATTTTGTATATGCTCAGTACAGCAAACAACTTTCTTTGCCGATTACAGTATGCACTCCCGACCAAATATTTGACTTTGCCTTGAAGTATGCAGGTTATGAATATAAACTTGCGGTAGCATCATATTCAAAGTTTATTATTGATGAAATACAGATGTATTCACCTGATGTTTTGGCAGCTGTTATTTACGCAATTAAAATGATTCATACGCTTGGCGGCAAGGTGGCAGTGCTGACCGCTACATTACCGCCGTTTGTGAAAAATGAGCTTGAAAAAATCTTTGGAGAAGATGTAAAAACGGCTGATTTTTCGGACAAAGGAAAATTAAAGCACAATGTTAAGGTGCAAGAAAAAGCGTTGCAATCAGATGATATTATTAAAATTTTCAATGATACTAAGTGCGACAAAGTAAAAAAATATCTTGTTGTATGCAACTCGATAGATATTGCAAACAAAATGTATCTTGAATTGAAAAATTCAGAGATAAATGCAGATATAAATCTTTTTCACTCGAATTTTACTAAGAATGACAGAAAAGACAAGGAAAATGAAATTTTAAAAGCCTCTGAAAAACCTAACGAAAGTATGAATATTCCTGAAATATGGATTTCAACCTCTGTTGTAGAGGCAAGCCTTGATATTGATTTTGATATTCTTATAACAGAACTTTCGGATTTGTTTTCACTTTTCCAACGCTTTGGCAGAGTCAACCGAAGAGCTAAAAAAGATTTTTCAACATATAATTGCTTTGTGTTTACAGAAATACAGGGCAACGCTCATTACTTTGTTGATGATACCATCCATGCACTTTCAAAGCAAGCTGTACTGAATGTTGACGGTGTGATTTCTGAGGAGGAAAAGAAAAAACTGATTGACAATTACCTTTCAACCGAAAAAATAGTGCAGTCAAAATATTATGATGAGTATTGCAAAAATTTAAAAAGGTATGAAGATAATTTTGACTACTTGGAGTTGAAAAAAGACGGAATAAGAAGAATTGACAGAAGTGACGCAATTCCTGCTGAGGTGTTTGATCAAAACGAAAGCGTTATTAATGATGCTCTAAAAGTGCTCAATTCAGAATCAGTAAGCCCTGTTGAAAAACTAAAAGCAAGCGAAACAATACTCGGTTTCACTGTTTCTGTAAATCAGTTTAGAATTGACAATAACAATACAGGTAAGTTTATTGATATGAAGTACAACAAACTTCCGATTATTGATTGTATCTATGACTCCGAATGTGGCATTAGATTTGATAAGAAAAAGAAAACACCAAAGCAAGAAAAAGAAGAGTTAGGCGAAAAAGAAGAACCTGATAACTTTCTATGAGGTAACACTATGGACGAAAACAGAGTTACGGGTATGAATATATACTATTATTATGTTTGTAAAAGAAAGCTGTGGTATTTTTCAAACGGGTTGGCTATGGAGAGTGAAAACGAAAATGTAAAACTCGGCAAGCTGATTGACGAAACCACTTATAAGCAAAATAAAAAGCATATTATGATTGACAATACAATTAATATAGATTTCATATCTGAGCACAATCTTTTGCATGAAGTTAAGAAAAGCCGAAAAGTCGAAGAGGCAGGCATTGCTCAGTTAAAATACTATATTTATTATCTTAAAAAACGAGGGGTAGAGGGTATAAGAGGCAGGATTGATTATTCGTTGCTAAAGCAAAGTATTAATGTTGAGCTTAGCGAAGAAGACGAAAAAGAACTTGAAAGTGCGACAGCCGATATTATAAAAATCATATCGGCTGATTTGCCACCACAATATGAAAATAAAAAGATATGCAAATCATGTGCTTATTATGATTTGTGTTGTATTTGAGGTGATTAAATGCAGGAGAGCTATTACATATATTCAGCAGGCAACCTAACGCAAAAGGATAACACGCTCAGATTTACGACGGTTGACGGAAATGTAAAGGATTTGCCAATTGAAAATATAAAAGAAATTTATATTATGAATGAGATAACGGTTACCTCAAAACTTCTGAATTTATTTTCAAAATACGGTATACTTGTGCATTTCTTTAATTACTATCAGTTCTACATTGGCAGTTTTTGCCCTAAAGAAACCAAACTTGCAGGTCAGCTTTTGGTAAAGCAGGTGCTCGCTTACGGAGATTCTGTAAACAGACTTTCAATAGCACGAGAATTTATAGTCGCCGCATCATACAATATTTACAGAAATCTGAGATATTACAACGGCAGAGGCAAAGATGTGTCAGCATATATGAGTTCTATTGAAAATCTGAGAAAGAAACTTCCAAATGTGCAGAGCATAGAAGAGCTTATGGGAATTGAGGGCAATATCCGTCAAGAATACTACAAGGCATGGAACATCATAATTGACCAAGATATAGAATTTGACAAAAGAGTTTATCACCCTGCGGATAATATGATAAACAGTTTAATTTCTTATGTAAACTCACTTGTGTATACCAAAACTCTTGCCGAAATTTATAAAACCCAACTTAATCCTACAATCAGTTATCTGCATCAGCCCGGTACAAGGAGATATTCTCTTGCGCTCGATGTGTCTGAGATTTTTAAGCCGCTAATAGCCGACAGATTAATTTTCTCACTGCTCAACCGCAAGCAGATAACAGAGAACAGCTTTGTGCAGGGATTGAACGGTTTACAGTTAACAGAAAAAGCCTCAAAAATAATTACTTCTGAATTTGATGAGAAACTCAAAACAACTATTTTTCACAAAGAGCTTAATAAAAATGTTTCGTATCAGTTTTTAATACGGCTTGAGCTTTACAAACTGATTAAGCATATAATAGGCGAAAAAGAGTATAAAGGCTTTGAAATGTGGTGGTAAATATTGTATGTAATACTTGTGTATGATATAATATGCGATGAAAAAGGCAAAAAGATTTTGCCAAAGGTATTTAAGATTTGCAAAAAATACCTTGTGCATATTCAAAATTCCGTTTTTGAGGGCAATATCAGCAAAGTGAATGCCCTTGCATTAAAAAAGGAACTTGATGTTTATATCAGAAAGGATAAGGACTCCGTTATAATGTTTCACACTCGTGAAGAGCGATGGATGAGCAAAGATTTTCTCGGAATTGTTGATGATAAAACATCAAATTTTTTATAAGGCATTTTATTGTCGACCTCACATAGCTAAAAAATACTGGGAGGTTGACAGAGCTGTTTTATCAAGCAATCATCGGTGTTTTAGGCTTTTGTATGTGTTGATATAATAAATTCTTAAGTATATTTTAATATGTCGACAAAACAGACCACAATAACGCCGATGATTACTTAAGCTTTTGCCCCACGGCTATAAATCTATCCATACTGGATTTTAAAATCGGAAAAGCCCTTTGCCTTTACTATGGTTTCTACTATAAATCTATCCATACTGGATTTTAAAAAAGTATTTTTAACTGTACATATGCAAACAAAAGAGTCTATAAATCTATCCATACTGGATTTTAAAACTTGTCAAGGTAGAGGACGAAACCGTTACGATTTCACTATAAATCTATCCATACTGGATTTTAAAAAAATGCTGAATTATCTGTGCTTGCTTCATATTCTTTCTATAAATCTATCCATACTGGATTTTAAAAGAATTAATGCAGCTATTCCCTATCGGCTTTGGTGCTGCTATAAATCTATCCATACTGGATTTTAAAATTCACCGTCAGATGTGCGAGATAAGACTTTAACTGCTATAAATCTATCCATACTGGATTTTAAAAGTAAATGCTCGTAAGTTTTATAGAAATCGAAAAAATCTATAAATCTATCCATACTGGATTTTAAAAATTAAAATAAAAATTTAAAAATCAAGGAGGCAACACTATAAATCTATCCATACTGGATTTTAAAAATTGTTTTGTAGGTAAAATGTTTTAGCTTTTAGATTCTATAAATCTATCCATACTGGATTTTAAAACTTGACACAAACGAACAGATTTACATTGAATTTGGAACTATAAATCTATCCATACTGGATTTTAAAATTTTCTGACTCAACTACATAAACCAAATCAGTCTCCTATAAATCTATCCATACTGGATTTTAAAAAAGCAAGAACATACATCATATGCACCTTGCCAATTACTATAAATCTATCCATACTGGATTTTAAAATTTTTTATTGCAGAAAATAAAGATAAAGCAACTTCCTATAAATCTATCCATACTGGATTTTAAAATTTATCTTCGTTTCCGATTGTGTTATCCGAGAAAACTATAAATCTATCCATACTGGATTTTAAAAGTCCGATAATAGCATAAACTGTACCATTATCAAATTCTATAAATCTATCCATACTGGATTTTAAAAACAAAAGCACAAACAATAAAGATAATCATTGCAATAACTATAAATCTATCCATACTGGATTTTAAAACTCCGCCCTTGTCAATCAAGCTGTAAAATTCTTTTGCTATAAATCTATCCATACTGGATTTTAAAATTCTCTTATTTTTTTATGCCTTTTTGTCGGTAAGACTATAAATCTATCCATACTGGATTTTAAAATTGTACCCTTATTGGCATTATATCAAAAGTTCAAACTATAAATCTATCCATACTGGATTTTAAAAGTATATTTGACAACAAAAGACTTGCTGCGATGTTTCTATAAATCTATCCATACTGGATTTTAAAATCCGACACGCTTTATCCGAGTTCTGACCTGCACTGCGCTATAAATCTATCCATACTGGATTTTAAAACTATATATGTTCCGCATTTTTGAGGTTTTTGCACCCTATAAATCTATCCATACTGGATTTTAAAAAGACGAAGATATTGCAAATGTAAAATGTTCAAAAGACTATAAATCTATCCATACTGGATTTTAAAATGCTGAATATAATTTGCAAATGCCTTTCTGTATTCCTATAAATCTATCCATACTGGATTTTAAAATTATGAGGGATTGAAGAAAATGCTTGATAACTGGGACTATAAATCTATCCATACTGGATTTTAAAATCTATGCTCCGTTCCGTTCTCGTCAACATATCTTACTATAAATCTATCCATACTGGATTTTAAAATTATTTTTGTCCGAAACTCCTTTAATAAAGTTCTTGCTATAAATCTATCCATACTGGATTTTAAAAACTGCTATATAGTTTCCACAACCTCGCTGTCTGCGCTATAAATCTATCCATACTGGATTTTAAAATTTGAAGTGCGTTTGGTACATAGTCATTCGGACTAACTATAAATCTATCCATACTGGATTTTAAAAAATCATATTCTCTTGAATTTTTATCAACATTTAACGCTATAAATCTATCCATACTGGATTTTAAAAAACTATCACAATAGATTGAATTATGATTATAGTCTCTATAAATCTATCCATACTGGATTTTAAAAGCACACAAGGTACTTAACGAGTGGAGATTTTACAACTATAAATCTATCCATACTGGATTTTAAAACCGTAATCATTTTCGTGCGTGGATTGGTGAACGCCTATAAATCTATCCATACTGGATTTTAAAAAATATACTTACTGTTGACCGCTGCGTCAATATATCTCTATAAATCTATCCATACTGGATTTTAAAAGTTATTATTGCGTGCCTTACTGTTTTATTTTTCTCGGCTATAAATCTATCCATACTGGATTTTAAAAGCGTATGAGCAATGACAAGTACCGCAAGGCAATCTTCTATAAATCTATCCATACTGGATTTTAAATATGGTAAAGACCTCATTATCAGTTCTGCTTGTCTTGCTATAAATCTATCCATACTGGATTTTAAATCTGATTGCGGCAGTTACAACGATTTGCTTGTGTATCTATAAATCTATCCATACTGGATTTTAAATATGACTATTCTTAGGTGGCTTATATATAACAGTAGCCTATAAATCTATCCATACTGGATTTTAAATTATACATTATTCCGCCACTGCTCCAATGTTCAATTACTATAAATCTATCCATACTGGATTTTAAATGTAGTAAAATCGAATTGTGTTGACATTTCGGCCCACTATAAATCTATCCATACTGGATTTTAAATGAAAATCATCATAAGCAACATCCAAGCGAGTTACATCTATAAATCTATCCATACTGGATTTTAAATCTTATCTCTCTATTTTATATATTAATTGTTTTAGCGCCTATAAATCTATCCATACTGGATTTTAAATAAGGATTTAGCTTTTGGAAGTGGTAGTATGATTGAACTATAAATCTATCCATACTGGATTTTAAATCAAAGCGGGCAAGGCTTGATTTTTAGTTCGGACATCTATAAATCTATCCATACTGGATTTTAAAACAGCAGACAGCCAATCCAGGTGATGTTCTTGCAGTACTATAAATCTATCCATACTGGATTTTAAAAGCGGAAATATCAGACTCAATCTGAAACAAGTCCAAGCTATAAATCTATCCATACTGGATTTTAAAATTGCGTTTGACACAAAGATATTTGTCGTATTAATTACTATAAATCTATCCATACTGGATTTTAAAAATGACAAACATATCAACATACCTTTTGCCGTTTCGGGCTATAAATCTATCCATACTGGATTTTAAAAAAAGTTCGCATAAAGCGCAATAGCGAAAATTATTGCTATAAATCTATCCATACTGGATTTTAAAATTCTTTATGAGATTTGTATATATAATACAACTTTGACTATAAATCTATCCATACTGGATTTTAAAATTAAGTGTTAGTTAGTCAAGTAAGGGGTTGTCCCCAACTATAAATCTATCCATACTGGATTTTAAAACACAAAGGAATAAGACGGTAAACAAAAAGAACCACTCCTATAAATCTATCCATACTGGATTTTAAATTTTTTACTGACTATCAGTGAGTTTTCCGAGCGTTTGTCTATAAATCTATCCATACTGGATTTTAAATTTCAAAGATTTATATATTAAAGCAAAAGCGCTTTACTATAAATCTATCCATACTGGATTTTAAATAAGACGGTGCACCTGTTGTTGCTTTCCGCTGCGGAGCTATAAATCTATCCATACTGGATTTTAAATCTTTACAAGCTCACGGGTACGGGTGCGTCTGCAACGCTATAAATCTATCCATACTGGATTTTAAATGTAGTGCCGCTTGCGGCCAACAGGGACAGTAAAAAGCCTATAAATCTATCCATACTGGATTTTAAATTAGATTCCCTGCACTGTAACTTCGCCCGAATTTACTATAAATCTATCCATACTGGATTTTAAATACTCTGATGAAAAGCCTAAACAGCAAATAGATGTAGCTATAAATCTATCCATACTGGATTTTAAATAATGATACTAATTATCCATACTGTATTGAGGTTGATCTATAAATCTATCCATACTGGATTTTAAATCTCTTTGTTCTCAAGAACTGTATAATCGCCGATAAACTATAAATCTATCCATACTGGATTTTAAATACGAGAGTTGCAAAGAAAATTGGAGACACAGTCACCTATAAATCTATCCAAACCGGAGCATAAATCAGTTAATCATAACACATTAAACCCACACATCAGAAAAGCAAAATAAATAATCCCCAAAGAGCAGTATCAAATTTGACTTTAATATCAACTCTAAGGGGATTATTTAAAATTTAAAGAAAGATTTTTAATCGGAATGTTTAATTAGTCATCAAAGTTTGGCGTTTGGATTGCATCATAGCCAGTTTCGCCGGTGCGGATTTTTACTGCTTGCTTAAGGTAGTAGGTAAAGATTTTTCCGTCGCCGGGGTTGCCTGTGAAAGCGGTTTTCTTAATCGCCTCAATGGTTTTTGCCTCCCATTCCTCAGACGAAACCACGATTTCAAACTTGATTTTCGGGAGAACCTGCACATCAACTTTCTGACCTCTTACATATTCAGCCATACCTCGCTGAATACCGCAGCCAACAACCTGATAGGCAGTAATGCCGTTTACGCCAATGTCCATAAGGGCTTTTTTTACATCGAGGAACATTTCCTCTCTGACAACAGCCTCAATTTTTATAAGCTGAACTTCGTTATTGTTATACATATGTTTAATCCTCCGTTAGTTATCAAGACCGTTAAATGACGGATATGCTGATTCACCATGCTGAGTAATGTCAAGTCCAAGCATTTCGTCACGCTTGCTTACTCTGATTTTGCCTGTAAGAATTTTTGTTAAGCCATAGCAGATAAGTGTGCCGGCAACCGCAATTACAAGTGTTATGCCAATGCCGAGAGCCTGTGCACCAAACTGAGCAAACTCTCCGAATACAAGACCGTTGCCTGCGTCAGCGTTGATTGCTGTGCTTGAGAAAACACCTGTAAGAAGTCCGCCCCAGATACCGCCTGTACCGTGACAGCTGAATGCGTCGAGTGCGTCGTCAAAGCCGAATTTCTTTTTACCGAATGAAATCATAAGGTAGCAAACAGGGCTTGTTGTAAGACCGATTATTACTGCCGTCCAAATCGGTACATATCCTGCGCCCGGAGTAATACCTACAAGGCCGGCAATCATACCTGTGCTTGCGCCGATGAGCGTAGGCTTTTTGTTTTTGATTACATCGCAGAGCATCCAAGAAAGGATAGCGGCAGCGGCAGAAACGGCTGTTGTCATAAATGCGTGAGCCGAAAGACCGTTTGCCTCAAGCGCAGAGCCTGCGTTAAATCCGAACCAACCGAACATAAGCAGTGACGCACCGAGAACAACTGTCGGAATATTGTGGATTCTGTAAATTGCGTGTTCGTAATCGTTGCGCTTGCCGAGAATAATGCAAAGCACGAGAGCGGATACACCGGAGCTGATATGAACAACATCGCCGCCGGCAAAGTCGAGAGCGCCGATACCGTCAAGTCCGAGAAGTCCGCCGTCTGCCCATACCATGTGGGCGAGAGGATAATAAACGATTAATGACCATAAAATTATAAACACAAAAAGTGATTTGAACTTCATTCTGCCTGCAACAGCACCTGTAATGAGCGCCGGTGTAATGATTGCGAACATCATCTGAAATCCGCAGAAAACCATATTCGGAATTGCTGCGCCGTCTGTGTACCCCTCTGTGAGAGATACACCCTCAAGTCCTATCCAACTAAGGTCGCCGATAATTCCGTTTGAGCTTGGAGCAAATGAAAGTGAATAGCCGAAAAGCACCCACATTACAATGCCTGTTCCGATGATGAAAATTGAAGTCATCATTGTGTTTACTACATTCTTTTTGCGAACAAGTCCGCCGTAAAACATTGCAAGACCGGGTGTCATAAGGAACACCAAAGCCGAGCATATCAGCATAAAAGCTATGTTGCCTGCATCCATTTTTAAAACCTCCACATAAACCGAATGAATAAAAACAAGGCTCACCACGCCTTTGTAAATTGCAAGAAAATAAAAATAAATTGCAAATTTACCAAAAGCAGGGTGAACCTCTTTGTTCTGAAATATTCATTTTGAAAATAAGCGAAAATAAGAAGTTTTCCGGAAACTTTACTTTACAAGTTGAATTATAGCCTTGTTTTTGCCCTTTGTCAATAGATTTTTGCAAAAAAATCAGCTGAAATTCAAAATTTTCTTATCATAGCCAAATTCAAGCACAAAGTATACAGATTTTAAATTTTGCAAGAAATTTTATAAAACTTTCATAATGCCCATAAAAATTGGGATAACGCTTATACAGAAATCATTACACACCTTTGCGGCGGCAGGGCAATTTTCCTCAAGGCTTTCTAAACCATAATTTACCCCAATTTCCTATAAAGAACCTCTGAATATTGCCCAACACTAAGTAAATTCTTTTTTCATTATATCACAGTAAAAAGCATAAGAAAACCGCCCTGCAAAAATTGCATAGCGGTAAATTGTTATAACCGACAGTTAAATTCAGTCTTAATTATTGTTTTCTGCAAGGTAAATCTGATATGCTGTAATATCGTTTATATCTACCTTGCCGTCTTTGTTATAGTCAGCTCTTTCGTCAAAGTCAGACGGTTTTTCTTCTGTGCCTGCCACAACGCACTGAGCAAAGGTTACATCCTGAACATCAACTTTGCTGTCCTCATTGAGGTCATATTTATTATCCGATAATGTCCAGATCTGAGTGCCATAGAATGGGTTTGCTGTGCCTACAATGAGGTTATCATCAGTTACTGCAAATGTACGACAGCCATGGTTGTAAGGATCACCGAAACCGTTTGTTGTAACGGTCTTTACATTAAGACTGCTGTCAAGTGTGAAAATATCAAAGCCTCTTTCGGCTGTGCTCATATAAGCCGCACATTTTACAAATGAAGTCATTTTTGCAATGTTTTCTTCTGTAAATATTTTATCGATAATTTCACCTATTGAGATTGTCATATCCTTAGACGCTTTAGAAAGCTCTGTATATGTTGCAATAAATTCTTCGCTCGCTTTTTCGTCAGCTGTGTTTTCAATCTCCTGAGCAAGCTCAATTACATTTTCTGCATTTGCTGCTGTTGCTCGGCTGATTTTGCCTGCATTGTTTACGCTTTTAGCCATATTTCTTGCATCATCTCTTGATATAGAGAGTGTGGCAGGAGCGGCAACAGGCAGCTGTGGTGTTTTGTATTTGTTAAGAATAAGCTCGGCGAGCACCTTAATGTATTCAATTTGTGACTGCCATTCTTCGTCTGTCATTTTGAGAAGGTCACCGTTTGTAAGCTGTCCGATTGGTTCGAGAAGTGAACTTGTATCAAATGTACCTACATAGAGCTTGTTATTGTAAACCTGCATTCTCCAAATATACTGGTTTTCGTTGCGGTCAAAACCTGAGCCTAAACCTGTAAGACCGCCGTCGGGGAACATTTCATCTGCATCTCCCACAACAAGCTGAATTTCCTCGTTTTCGTCCATTCTGTAAAGATTTACGGATTGCTCAAGGTTAGAATTCATAAAACCGCAGCTTTGGTCAAACAAAACTCTTTCAAGTGCAATTTCCTCATCGTTGTACTCGCCAATGTAGAGGTAGCCGTCATAAACGCAGAGGTTAGCCGCACCGGATCTTGTCCTTTCGGGATCAATGCCGTAGGTGTACTTTGCATTATCCTTTTCTTTGTCACCGATAACCGAAGTCCACGTCCACTTGCCGTTGTCATCTCTGTCACCCTTGATAAGTGCAAAAGACTGCATTGTGTTATCGTCAGGCTTGTTTTCAGGAGTACCTGTGCAGATAGAAACATACAAAGAACCGTTATATGCAGCCATATCCCAAATTGAACCGCCGTAGATGCTATCCTGATAGCGGTAAGCAGGATAATTGAACATATCGCTCATTGTAGCAATTACCTTAAATGAATCGGGATCTTCGGGATTGTCACTTTCGCAGATATATGCGCCCTCAAGACCAACAAGGCTTATTATGAGCTTGTTTTCAAATGTGCTTATACCTCTGATACCAACGCTGATACCCATTTGATAAGCCTTGTAAAAATCTGCCTGATTTATACTCTGATAAACTTTTTTGTATTCGTCGGTTGCAGGGTCAACCTGATAAACCGTCGGTAAGCCGTTTACCGAGCCGCAGAAGTAAAATTTGCCGTTTAACTCAACAACATTTCTGAACTGAACATTTGTGTTTGTGGTAGCCTTTGACATAAGAAGTTTAACTTCGCCTGTCTTTGTATTTACTTTTACGAGAATACCCTTAGGATCTCCGCCGTCCTCTTCAGCTGTAAAGAAAGCGCCGTTGAACATAGCATTTAGGGTAGCTGTCATAATTTCTTTGTCAAATTTATTTCCAAGAACTGTACCCATAAAGTTAAGGGTTTGAGTCATGGCATTAGGGCAAGTGCCGATATACACCCAGTCGCCGTAGCCGATTGCAGACCACGCATAGTTTTGGGCACGATCGCCAACACCTGTTATCTCGTCTGTAACAGTGCTGTTGCCAATGTAGTCAACAATACCGTCAGGAGCTTTTAATCCGTTTTCGGGATGAGTGATTTTGTTAGCGGTAAATGATTTTGCTGATAGGTTGTACCGCTTGTTGTGTCGCTTGCTGCCATGGCAGTAATTGAAGAAAAGCTTGTCACAACCAATGCAGCGGAAAGCAACGCTGAAATAATTTTCTTTTTCATTGTCTATTCCCCTTTACTAAAAATGATATATAAAAATATCTTTTCAAAGTTGTACTATAAAAGGTGAATTTTGTCAATGAATATTTGCACTTAAATGTCAATCATTCTTTACAATAATGCACAATTTTATAACAATTAAACGGTATATAGATATTTTAATGCTTAATAATCATAAAATTAAAGTATGACTGTAAATATACATTTTACAGACTGTTTTATATTAAAATACCGTTACAATGGTCAATTTCGTGCTGAATTATCTGCGCTGTAAAATCAGTAAAAGTGCGTGTTGTGGTTTTGAATTTGTCTGTTGTATATTTAACCTTTATGGTTTTAAATCGCTTTGTTTTGCGTTCGCCGTCAAGCGAAAGGCAGCCTTCCTCGGTTTCGTATTCGCCGTATCCCTTGATGATTTCGGGATTGAACATAAGAATATACTTTCCGTTGTCGCTTACCGCAATAATTCTTTTAGATACGCCAATCATATTTGCCGCCATACCCACGCAGCCTTCAAAGTTAGCCTTTAAGGTGTCAAGCAAATCAATAGCAACGGGCATATCAGCCATACTTGCGTCAACCGACTTCCTCTGCAAAAACATAGGATCTCTTACAATTTCTCTTACCATATTTATCCCTCGCTTATTTTTTTCTGATTATAGCATATATCTGGGGATTTAACAATGATATTAAGAATATAAAGGGTGTATAATTCCTTTGTTTATTAATTCTTGTACTTTTTCAGAATGAATATTGTTTTTGCCTCTAACAAGGTCAAGAAAGACTAATAAGTACTGTAATTTTTCATCGCTGAATACAACCTTTAGCTGATGATTGCCATATAAGCCGTTAAGCACAAAGGTGAGATAAAGCTCCATACAGTTGTAACTATTCGTTTTAGCGTTTAGCATCATTAGTTCTTTGTTAATAATTCTTTCTCGCTTTGTCGGAATAAAGTCTTGTGGATAAAATACAAAGTATAAATCCGGTGATACACATTCATAGTATTCAATATCATCGTATTCTTTTTTTAAGTGTTTTGTAATCATATCAACAAGAATGTCAATTTCAAAGCAAAACAAGCAGTCAGAAAAAGGTGAAAAACGAATATGTGATTTTTCAAAATCGAAATACATTTCTGTATAACATAAATAATCGTAAATGCTATCATTTTTGTTTGCACAATTTACATAATCGTCTATTTTTAAAAATAATCTTATGCCATCTAAATCTAAATCCAAGTAAGCTTTTGATTTTTGCATAACTTCTCCTCAAACTTCCAAGCAATCTTCATTGCTGTTGATTACTTCGTCAGTTTTTTCTAAGTACTTATCCTTGATACCGTCTACAACCTTACAAATCACCTTTGTAGAGGTGATGAACATTACCTTTACCTTAAACTTTTTCTTAACATAACAGCCGATACCGCCTGCGCCGAGAGTTCCTGTTGCCTTTGTGTACGGTGAGTTTGCTATGTAGCCGATTGTACCGATGTTTTTCATCGTAACCTTAATAGCCTCGTTGTCATGCGGATTGGTGGGCTCTTTTTTACAGGTGAGCTTTTTGCCAATCTTAAAAGGCGTCATTCCATAGCAGTATTTTGTGCCTGTAATTGTAACATATAGATTTTTCATAATTTTTCCTCCTTATTATTTAAAAAATATGGTTTGCAACGGTGTACAAAGGGAACATAATAAAAAACTTAATAATGGACTGCCAAT
>OOAJ01000012.1_pt1 | contig 172067 bp, 179 predicted proteins | sample 1671241 | NCBI WGS metagenome assembly OOAJ01 (sample SAMN06348136, study PRJEB24527) | human gut metagenome | biome: human gut; feature: ankylosing spondylitis patient; material: feces | host: Homo sapiens | place: China | collected 2015-10
GATGCAACACCTTGGACTTTTGCATGGTTCTGTATCAGTAAATAGACAGTGGGGATATTGGCGAATAAATAATGGTGGAAGTTTTAATTATAATATAAGTTTTAATACCGCTTGCTATAACGTTAATATTTGGGAAGGTGGAGCTAAATCAAGCAAAGCAATGTCTTTTGCTGGTATAAGTATGGAACAAACAACAAAAACATCTGTAACAGCATATGTTGCAGATTTAGTAGGTTCATCTAATCCGCAAATTGGTAATGCTTTATGGCTGGCTATAGGTAAATAATCATTTACTTATAATACACCATTTAAAAGTAAACTTATCTCGTGTACTACTCAAACATCTAACAACAAAGGATACACTAGTTGTATTATATCCAGAACATTGTATATTAAAATCTTTAGTATTATTTGCCTTATTACACATAATACTAGGCATTATGAATAAATGTTCAGAATTAATACATGTTAAGGGTAATTTTATATTTGCATAAGTATAATCTTGAGTAACATCTATAATATTAGTTCCCCACTGTATAATTGCGTCCCCAAATAATTTACCGAGGCAAATATAACCATTTTGAGCTATATTATATCGAATACCTAATGTTTCTAGCCAACTATTAATCTGTTCTTGAGCATACTCTAATATTTTATTTTTTACATTTGTTTGTGTAGCACTAGCTATACCAAAAATACTAGCAATACTTTCCTTACACCATTCTTGTATACTATTTTTTACGCTGTCCATTGTAGCAGTAGCAGAGCCAAACAATCGTTTAATTAAATTAGTATGTGCATTTTCATCATTGTTATGCTCATCTAACATTTCAATGGTAACTGTATTCCCTACATCAACGATACCACTAGCATTATCAGTATCTCCAATACCAACATTAATAATTAATCTAGTATATGGCTGTATTCTTGTCTCATCATCTATATACCCTGCATAGTTTCCTGCATTTGTATATCCTACAAGTTTTTCTGTACCGCTATCTCCGTTTTTGGCAAAAAGACCAATTTCCCTATGGTAAAAACCTACTTTCACACCTTCATTATTATAAGTAAAAGTATATCGAAATGTACCATTTCCTTTATCTTCATAAGCTGCTAAAGTTACTTCTTTTTTAGGACTTATCACATCTGTGTAATCTCGAATATTACCTTCAGATACACCATCTCCAAGTTTTACTTTGGTTACTATAAATCTATCGGCTGTTTGACCACTAGCAGCTCTTGCTAACATTTCAAGCCCTGCACTCGTCATTGTTATATTTGGAAATTTAGCCATATTATCCCTCCTAAATATTAAATTTCTATTTGGTCCACAACATCAAATAATCCATAAATAACATTATCAGTATCAACATTTATATTAGTATCTTCAATAACATTATCAGCACCTATTTCTATTTGTTCAGCAATATTAGATATTCCATAAATAACAATAGGAGCAGTTATTGGGTCTATACTATAATCTTCTTCTACTCCTATTTCTATTTGTTCTATGTTGTTTACAGCACCACTTACATATATACTAGAGCTAACATTTTGCAAAGCAAAATATTTTACTCCTAGATGTGCTGGCTTATATATTTCTATAGCCTTTTGCAAACCAGCCCAATCAAAAAGGCTACCATTATTAAAGCAAACATCAAAGCAATAATCTTGTATATGTTCAATAATAGTAGCTGATTTATCATTTAGATATCGATTTGTTAATGTACATAAAAATTGAGGTGTAACGGATACTGGTTTTGCTAAATATAATTTTATACGATTTCTTCTTTCAGCATAATCACCGCTAGTATCTTGTATATTTAGCTCTTTTTCCCATAAATCTAAGCCCCATGTTGCCGTATCGACATAAAATTGATTTAAAATATCCTTTAATTTATCTCGTACAGCATCTATTTCAATACCTTGCGTATCTAAAATACTTTGCATTATTTTACTTTCTTGATAATACCAATCAGTAAAAGTAAGCATTTCTTTGCCTTTTTTACTTTTCACTTAGTTCCACCTCACCAATAACAGCAACTTGTTCAGTGGTAATGGGTATATTTATACTATCATCATTTACTTGCAAATCAGAATAATCTAATACACCATTTGTATTTATTAATATACCTCCAATCTTAGAAATATATATTGTATTAGAATTAAAAGCATTTTCTTTTATATATTCTTCCATATTGCTTTCAAATAATGTCTTAACTTTTTCTAATGTAGTTACTTCTTTATCAATAACTATATTAGCTTTTATATTTATAGTTACAGGTATAGCACTAACTATAGTAACAAGAGAACCAATCGGAGAACGTCTATAACCATTATTATCATATCCACTTATATATTCAGTAACAGTTTTTACAAGTTCTTCTGTAGCAGGCTTATTATCAGCTCCCAATATTACAACCTTTACTGTACCATTGCCATTCCATAAAGGAATAACATGTACAGCTACTACACCAGGTACAGATAACGCCCATTGTTTATAATTTTGTACATTTCCACTAGTACCTGGTGTTCGCACATAATCTAAAGTTCTGCTTCTTAAATTATCATCTAATTCAATATCTGTTCCACCTAGCGTTTGTTCTTCATTAGTTACAGATGTTATATTACTATTACTTTCCATAACAACAATAATCTTATTTGCTGTTACATTACCAATACTTCCAGCAGTCATAGCTTGTATAGATGCATACACATATCCTTCTTCGGAAATTACTACATCTTCAGTCGTAAGAAATTCTACAGATTGTATATCTAATACTGTATCAGCTTCTGTAGCAACTTTTAATCCTTTAGGTATCTTTGCACCTATATTACCAACTATTTTTATTTTTCCTGTTGCATATGTTGCTTCTTTTCTAAATAATCCATGTTCATCGCTTCTATAATCTAAAAAAATTCCTTCTGCCGTTTGAATAAAACCTTGTTTAAGAATTTTTTTTGCCATCATGGCTATAAATACCATTTCAATGGAAACTGGGGATATACTGTCATATATATAACTACCTTCTGTTTTATCCCATTCATTAGAAATACGAGAAAGCATACGATTACGTATAGCTTCCTCGGTTGTCATTTCTCCATTTAAATAATCAATATCACTTTCACTCACTGTCTCACCACCGTTCTTGATATAGTAATATTTTCACCGATAATATTTTTTACAGAACAAGAAAATATTATTCCGTCATCAATCCATGTAAAGTTAAAATCATCTACACTTGCGGTTCGTTTATCTGCGAGTAAACAATCTTTTACCATACGTTTTATTTCAGATTCAATTACTTTTTTAGGATAACTTTTACCTAATAAAGTATCTATTTCTTCTCCATAATTATCGCTATAAATAAGATATTTATAGCGTTCAGAAGATAAGGCTTTTACACACCATTCAGCCCAAGCTTGTGAACCAGTAACAGTTTTTTGCCTGCCAGTAGGACTTAATATAAATTCATGTTTTTCAAAATCAAATTGTACTGTTTTTCCATAATTAATTTTATCAGAAGCCATTTCATCAACGTATGTTGATGAAGTTACTCCAACAGTTGGAAATAAATCTGGCATAATTAAGCACCACCTGTAAACGGAACTATAACACAATCTATACACCAATATTGTCCACCATTAATAGGAGTTACTTTTACCCTATCTCCAATATGTAATGGCAATATGGGAGTAGGAGTTATAACTGGATGACTATGACTTTCATATTGTGCATCTCCACTACCACCACTTACTTTTTTTGTATCGGTCATATATGGTTCAGATAATGTACAAGCACGATTTACATATATATTAGTCAATTCAAAAGGAAATCCGTCTATAATTACACCTTTAGCCGTAACTGTGCCAATTTGTGATGTAATCCACTGCCCTGTAAATCCTTCATTAACTCTTTTTTGAGCTTGTTCATCAATAAGTGCAGCTAATTCTTTAAAAGGATTTTTCGCTTCGATAATATCTCCTCCTTATATACTCAAGTGAAGCAAGCTCCATTTGCATTGTTCCGGGACTGTTGCAATTATGTTTTACACTAATTACATATAATCCATCATCCCAACCTTGTACAATTACCTTATCTCCCTTGCGAATAGTATTTATATCTATTGCCTCAACTGTAACTGTTTCTTGAATACCAGTTAAAGTATTTGCAGCTTTTTGTTGTATAGCATTAGTATCCAATCCTTTTTTATACGGAATAACTTTTTGTATTGTCCCGTATTTATCAGTATCAGCATTTGTTTCAAACTCTATTGGGGCTGTAGAACCTTTTTCTTCTTTGCCTAATACTTTTACTTTAGTAACTGCACCATTAAGTGTTTGCTTTTGTCTAACACTTTGTAAATTAACAGCAAATTCAAAAACCCATGGGTCTGCATTAGAACCTATTTCAAATAATTCTAGCCCATCTGGTTGCATACGCACAGTAAACAGCTTACCAGATTTTTCAGCGGTTTCCTTTAGTTGGTCCTGAATAATATTCCATAAAGATTTAGCCCTTACAACATCTTGTGCAAGGGCTTGTTTTGTATCTGTAATATTTAATATTGGTATATTCCATTCACTACATATTTGTTTTATACGGTCGCTGGCTGTTGTTCCTTCTTTAAATAAAAATTGGTCCTCGGATTTAGATAAATATATCGTTCGGTCGTAAATTATTAAATTCCAATTTCTACGTGCATTATTATCAATTTCAACATCCCAAACTACACCTGGATGAAGTAAATAAGAATATTTATCTTCACCAAATTTTGTACCACTAACACGAATTTCCATTCCCGGAGTAATTATTGGAAGTCCTGTAAATTGGTCATCTGGAACAGCAAGTTTTACTTTTCCACAATAAGCAACTTCATCAAGTCTATCTTCTAAAGTTAGACTTTGTATACATTCTCTTAAAAAATATTTATTTTGTAATATTACATCATATCGGCATACACTAGGTTTTACAATCAAGGTAAAATCACCTGCTTTGCTATTTTACCAACATTTGCTTCTGCTATCTTACTCCAACTTTCACCATTTCCATAATGTTGTTTTGCTATTTTCCATAAACTTTCTTCTGTACCAAATAAATCATCATCTGTTTTTATTTTTACAAGTTTTGGACGTTCTTTTATAGAAACTCGCTTACTTTGTTGTTCTTCACTTTCTGTGCGAACAGCAATATTTTTCCATTCTCTAAAAGTAACATCAAAATAAATATCGCCCGGCTCTCCTCCACGTTCTTCAGAAGCATATCTAGTAAGTAATACATTCATATTTATATCTTGTGCTCCAGTTATTATTAAATGCAAAGGGTCAGCCAATCCTTTTACTGGGTCGCTAAAACGACTTTTCCAATTATTCATAACAGCATTAGCACTTTCTGGTGTAGGAAGGTCTGGATACATACAATAAGTAGGAACATATTCTTTTGGAAAAAAGGAAGCAAATGAGATTTCTTGCAGCTTATCTCCAGTTGTAAAATCAATTTCTCCTAAATTTAAAATATTAACAGTCTGTATTTTTCTTTGCCATTGCATTTTTATTTCTTGTGGATTAACGGGTAGTTGCAATATTGTACTTGTAACTTGGTCTATTATAAAAAAAGTTACAGGATTTATCCATGTTTCTGCACCTAACGCTTGATTCAATAGATTTCCTGCAACTTCTGCAAATTTACTACCTTTTTGTAATCCATCTAATATAGTAGTTGCTGTTGCTCCCTTATTTAAATAACCAAACATTACTTACCTCACCCCCTATTTTGATATGATTGTTTTATTGCATTTAATATTTTCCAGCCAATGGTAGTAGCCATTTCTTCATCAGATTTGTTATTTCCTATATTTATATTCATACCATTAAATGTATAAGAATTATCTGCACTACCATTTCCATTATAATTATTAGAATTAGTAGACATTGCATATGCTAACGCTGGCATATAACTATTATTAGTAATATTGGTAAATAAATTACTATTTATACCTAGTGCTTCACCAGCTTGTTTCCAAAGTGATAAACCACGTGAACGTTTAGATGAATGTAATGGAATTATTACTTCACTTCTATTCCCTTCACCTACTCTAATAAGCTGGTCTTTACTCAAAAAGCCACCATTAGCATATTCTCCGCCAAATGCTAGTTTATTAGTACCATAATTTATAATACTTTGTGTTGTATATACATTTTCATTAGAAAAATATTTATCTACTCCTAATATTTCGCCAGCTTGTTTCCAAAGTGATAAACCACGTGAACGTTTAGATGAATGCAATGGAATTATTACTTCTGAATTATTACCTTCTGCAACCCTAATAATTTGGTCTTTATCCAAAAAACCACCATTAGCAAAACCTGAAATACCAAGTTTTTTAGCACCCCAATCTATAGTATTTTGTAATGGAGTTGGTAACGCATTCCATGCCGAAGTTTTTAAATTAGATAATCCAGAATTTGCTCTTGCTACAGCCTCATCAATGGCTGTTCCAACTCTTACTGGAATTTGTGAAAACCAATTTGTAACATCAGTTACAATGCTACTACACCAATCAGAAACTGATGTTGCCATTTCTCCAAATCCATCACTTACAGCACTTGTTGTTTGTATAATAGATTCTTCCGCTTGCAATAATCCATATCTTATAAGTTCAAGGTTTGTAGATGCACTCTGACCTAAAGATGTCCAACCTTGTGAAGCATATTGAGAAAAGCTGTTTATTTGTTCACCAACAGAAACAGTAATATCTGTTATAGTGTTTTTTAAATTATTCCAAAGCTCAATATTAGTTTCTATTTGTAGTTGTGAAGTTTGCGTCTGCATTTGTCCCATTTGCTCAAAAGTATTATTAGTATTATCAACATCATTTGTGTTGCCAATTGCAGAAGTATTATCAATCGTAGAATTATATACATACGGATTATAAGTAGTTGTATTCATTCTATTTAATAAATTAGTTTTTTCTTCTACTGTTCCATTTCTTATAAAATCTACTACACCTGCACCAATATCAGAACCTAAAGCATATCCACCTATACTACCTATTAATCCACCTATCACTGTACCAACACCAGGAGCGATAACTGAACCTAACGCTGCACCAGCTTTACCACCAGCTATTGCTCCGCCCCAACCACTAGCAATTTCAGTACCTATTTTTAATTTATCATCACTGTTTACTAATCTATATCCATCAATAAATGCTCCTATTACAGGAAGTTTTTTTAATATTCCAGAACCTATTCCTTTACCTGTACCAGTATAAGCATCACCAAGAGAATAACTTCCTGTAGCATTTTTTCCCCAGTCTAGTGCATTGTTACCTACCTTGAATAGACCAGATAATAATTTGCCACCGCCCATAAAAGAAGCACCTAAGGCTAATGCTAATGCCCCACTAAAATTACCTTCAAAAATAGCAGTTAAAGAAGCTTTCATCATTCCTAGTAAAGCAGTTACAAAAGCTTTAATTCCAATTTCTGCAAGCTTAGTCATTACTTTTCCAAATTGTTCTCCTCCGGAACCACTTGCCCATTTATCTACGGCTTCCATAGCTTTATCAAGTATAAATACTATTTTATCGCCCCACTGCATTTGTTGAAATTGTTCATTTCCAGACAGTTCATCAATAAAACTAATAATACTATCAGATACATCTTTTACTCTACCTTTTACACTATCTAATACTTCAGTATCAGATAATAAATCTGTAAAAGCATTAGCAATTTTTGTTATTGCTGGTTCTAATGGAGCAAACACTTCTATTTGAAATGTTTCAAAAGCTCCTCTTAATTGTTCTATAGAACCTTTGGCATTATTTAATTTTTCCAATGCAACACTTGAAGCAGTAAATTTTGTCATTTCCTGCCTCATTTTTCTTATACCTTCTGCACCTTCTTTAATTAATACTAATCCACCACGAATAGCATCCGAACCAAACATATCATTTAGTAAAACTGATTGCTGTTCTTCTGTAAAATTTTTCATTGAGTTATGCAATAACTCTGCTATTTCTTCCATACTTTTAATCTTACCAGAAGCATCATAAAAAGCACTTCCTCCATCAGACTCTAATAATCCTACTTTTTCAAATGCTTCTATGGCAGGCTTAGTTGTTGGTATTAATCTTTGCAACATTGTTTTCATGGACGTGCCAGCATCCGACCCTTTTAATGCATTTTGTGCAAATACCGCAAGTCCTGTACTTACATCATCTAAAGTTAATCCCAAACCACCTGCTACATTAGAAACTTGCGATAAAGCATATTTCATTTCTCGCACATCAGTTGCAGAAGCGTTAGCTGCACCGGCTAATAAATTAGCTACTTTTGTTGAATCGTTCATCTTAAATGCATTCATTGATGTACTCATTATTTCCGCAGCTTCTGGTAAAGATAAATCACCAGCTGCTGCTAAATCTAAAGCAGATTGTGAAGCATCTCCTAATACATCTTTTACATTAATACCTGCTTTTAATAATTCGGTCATGCCTTGTGCTGCTTCTAATGCAGAAAATTTAGTACTTTTACCTAGTTCTAATGCTCGTTGTCGGATTAACTCTATATCTGCACCTTGCATTCCAGTAAGTGCTTTTATATTACTTATCTCTGCTGTAAAGTCCATAGATTTTTTGGCACTATTGGTAATTAAACCACTTATACCAACAGCACCAGCTCCAATTCCCAACATACCTAATGGTGTAGTAACGGTATTACTTACCTTATCAAATCCGGAAGAAACTTTATCTTTTAATTTTATAGTTATATCCCATGCTTTAGACGTAAGCTTTTTTAATCTACCTTCAACTTTTTTTACTGTTGGTTCTGTATCATCTTTAGGCTTTATTTTAGGCTCAACAGTTTTTTTAGCTATTTTTTCTAATATATCATTTGTTTTATTTAACTTATCTTCAATACCTTGTGTATCGAATTTAGGTTCAATTTTAGTATCAGAAAACTTTTTCATTACTGTTTCGGTTTTCTCTATACGTTCTTCAAACTTTTTAACATCTTCATCTATCTTTTTAAGTCTAGCTGTAAGCCTATCTTGCATGGATAAAACTAGTTTTAATCTATAAAACTCATCTGCCATTTTCATTCTCCATTTCTTTTATTTTTTCTTTTTCCACTTCTAACTCTACTTCGATAGATGCTATTAAAAATTTACGTTCCATAAATGACATATTAAAAAATTCTGATGGTCGAATATTTCTTCTAATACTCAATGCATGGACTACAGATAAAATATTATTTCCGGATTTTATAAGTTTTTTATATCATCAATACCAACGTTATATCCACTAATTTCTAAAACAACATCACCTAAAAGAGAGATTTCACCACCAAGCAAAATGCGTTTTAAAACTTCTTCACCACTAGAAGCACGGAATTTATTTAATAATTCTGGAGCACCCCAATTAGGCTTTACAGTAGATGCCATAATAAGCCCCATATTAAAACCTTCTGTATCTAAAACTTTTTCTATTTTATTTCTTCGTTCAACTGTACGTGTATTGCGTTCACGTACTCTAAAAACTTGTTTACCAGTTAAAGCTTTTAATGTAACTGGTATACCTAATCGTTTTAATGGAACAATCATTGTTGGTTTATCATCAGCATTACTATTAAGTAATGCTGCGATAATATCTTCTTCACTCATATCTTTATTTATTTTTTCTTTTACTTTTTCATCTACAACAACATTTTCATTTTCAAAATCTTCATTTCTAGTAAATTTATTATTCATTTTTTATTCTCCTTTTAATCTTCTAAAATAGGGTCAACTAACTCATAACCTTCAAAAGTAAATGGCCAACTTTCTTTAATTTCAGCTCCAGCCTCCCAGTTAGCTATATCAATACTATCAAACATGACATTTTTTAATCTAATACGTTCATATCCCCAAGCTTCTGGGTCCTTAAGTGCATAAAGTAATTCTGTTCTGTATGAAGGATTATCCGAATTTATAACTACTCCTACTTCTTGCATTAACTCATCTGTAACTTTATATCCTTCAATAGAACCAGACCCTTTTAATGTTAAAACTTTATGTCTAACCCAACGGTCTCCGCTTAATTTTAATTCTGCCTTATTTATATCAACTTTGGCTGTAGCCTTATTATATTGACTTAACCATTTGCCTTCGTGGTAAATGTATCCATACGTACCATTTACTACTCGCATTGAGTCTGTACTCATTAATTATCACTCCTTATTCACAAACAAAATCACTAAATATTTTTTCCATTACATCAGTGATATGTGCAGACCATCTTAAAAATACCTGGTCAGCTTCTGGCTTAATAGTTGCATTTGCACCGTGATATGTTGGATTTAATTCTACTGTCCAAGTACCTTGTTCAATAATGCCACCCTGAGCACATACTTCCATGTATTGACTACAAGCACCAATTAAAGCAAGTTGCCCTTCAGTTGTGTTATTTATTTTGCCAATATAATTATCTTCTGCTGTTTGTTGTAAGTCAGTATCAATGGCATCCATGGTTCTAATACTACGAATTTTTTTAAATGCATTATTTTGGTCTTGTCTTAAAGTAATTAAAGAATTAATACCTTGTAAAACTTTAACAATTCTACCATCGTTAATAAAAAGGAATACACCGTTTGTAACTGCTGTTTCTTGCTCAGTTCTTGTCCAACGTCTAGTAACATCATCAAATGGAGTAGCTGCATAAGTAGTACTCTCTGTCATATTTTGCCCTGCAATTAAACCAGCTACATAAGGTGCTAAATCGGCACTAGAATATTTCACATCATCAAGAATTACTCCAGTACCAATATTAATAACTCCCTCATGATTAAATCCAGCAGAACGCTGAACAGCTTTTTCTACTGCGTCATCAGCAACATCATCTTCGGAAGAACCACCCATAACACACATGATTTGTTTACCTTGTGTTCTCATACGCGTAACCCAAGACGCTATACTTGTTTGAATAGCTTCATCCGTAACGCCATCTAAAGAAAGAATATTAAATTCTTGTGTCTCTAATACATCAAGTAATTTAATATAATCTGTATTAGAGATTCCAGTAATACCACTATTCCCACCAGTTAATGCTTGAGAAGTAATATTTTTAATATCTTTACCACTAATGTCAGGGCTTCCTTCTGCTTTACTAGCCAAGATATAAACATTTGCCGTATTTACTGTATCAATCAATTCTGCCCATGTAGCAAAACTATATGTGTATAATAAAGCTGTATTTTCATATAATTTCATGTCAAATGTACCTTCATTAGCAAGTGAAGGGGCAATCGTTAATTTGAAATTATTTCCTCGTTCTCCTACATATTTTGCAGTTATTTTCACTACATCTGTATCTGTTTCATTTTGCAGGGTTAAACTTGCTTCTTTAGCGGTGCTATCCGCCAATCTATAAGCAAGTATTTTTTTTGCTCCTCCTAATGTACACATTTTAAGTGTTTTATAAAAAGTAGAGCCATTTGTATCTTCTAAAGATCCGAATTCATTTAAAATATCGCTTTCTGTAACGATAGTCGTAAAACTATTTGTTTTACCCCAATGTGCTTTAATTGGTAAAACAACCGTTCCTCTATCACCGGTCGTAACTGCCGCTAATGCTGCCGCTTTAAAGTTCATATAAAAACCTGGTAATTTAGGTAAATCGGTTATATTCCATTCTCCTCCAGCCATTCAATCCACCAACTTTCTTATTTTATAGGTTTATTTAAAAATGTATTTACCAATAACCGCATTTCATCAACTGTATACTGCTGTGTCGGTTTTCCGTAAACAGCACCGTCAATAACTTCCGGTCCGCAATTAAATAATTTACGGGAAGCCGCTTTTAAATCAGCCAAATCATATTTAATTGCAACCGCAACTTGTTCTTTTTCCTGTTCAGACATTTATTATTCCTCCTATTCTTCCTTTAAATGTTGCCTCTTGCATTAACGGCAGTTCATTTTGCGGGCGTTTCACTTTTCTTGATAACGTTATTTCAAGTTGCCCTTGTCTGGATGCGTCAGAATACGCTCTTACCTCCAATTCACGGACTAACATGTAGTAGCGTTTGCTTATATCCAGCGGTATTTTTATCGCCGTCTGGATTTCCTCTGCTAATTTAGCAGCTATATTGATTTCCTCCACAGCATTTCTACCGAAAATATGGCAAGTAATCTGCTTTATAACATCAAAACCCAGCATGCCGCATTCTTCCATACTTATATTGGATAATCTCCACAATACAGAAGGTCGTTTGTAGCCTGTTGGTAAAATGCCACCATAATATCCGTCGGCAATACCATTTAATATAGTTTTACTCCAATCAACTAACGCCGTTATCCACGGGTCGTTGGTAATCGGACCTTGAATAGTTGCCGGTTGCAATGCCAGTACATAGAAATTCACGCACCGTGTTAATGCGTCCCATTCCTCATCTACTGTATCAGTGCTCATACCGTCGGCAATACAGGTTATAGCGTCGCTGTCGTCAGAGCCTAATAACTGCTTATCCAAAACATTATTTATCTTCTTTGCGAGAGTATCAACATCTATATAGCTTGTACGCTCACAATATGGCCACACTTCAACACGGCACCTAAAACCTGCCCATTCTGTATTATCACTTTCGGATAATTCCCGAACTATAAGATAAGGCTTTTGCGTATCTGCGGAAGCTGTATGCGGTTCAAAGATACGTCCTTCTACTTCCGGCACTCCATTTATTAGTGCCTGTCTTATTGCTTCACGCATTTATTACCTCCATAGCCTATCTAAACTGTTTTTCAATCTTTCTTTACCTCGAATAGCAGCTAATTTTAAAGTATTATATGGTTTTGTCCCAGGGTGATGAATAGGATTTTTCTTTATTGGGTGAGATAATCCATTCCACATAAAAGCCTTTTTGTTTTTCAATCTAATCTCATGCGGCGGAGTACCTTCTTCCAAATATTTACCGTATTTAACGCCATGAGCTACAGTCATTGTTATGTCATCTCCCGCCATTTGAGTATCATGGTTAATACTTTGTCTGGCGTGCGCTGTTCTATCTGTCCACCTAGCTTGTCTCTTAGCCGTTTTTTCCACATACTCAGATATACTTTCACATAGCATATACGTAGCGGCTTTTCTGCGACGCATATAATCACGTACATTATCAGTAAACATTTAAGATATCACCTCTAAAGCACCGTCAATACTGGTCAATACGCCATTAAAATATCTGGGAATAACATCAATCACCCGATATCGTTGTCCATGTATCGTAAATTCATCAGTAATAGACGGACTGCATTTTATATCTGCCTCTGCGTCTGCCAAAAAAGCAAATGAACTGTCAGTCTGTCGAACTCCGGCAACAGTATTTGAAACATTTGCTGTCATGGATTTAGATTTCTGATTAAAAATGCGCACAATAAAAGGACCAAGCACAGATTTTTCTATGCTTCGTCCTCCGCCTTTAGGAAACCTCGTTGTTCTCTCAATCGTTATTTCAGTTGGATTTTCTGCAATCGTTTGAGCAACATCTTTTTTTCTCTGTTCAGCAAAATTCATAAAACTTTCGGCCTCCTAACATTCAAAAAGAGGCTTCCTGAACATTTATCAAGTTTTTCAGCCATTTCATCATACATCTTAGCCATTTGCATACAGTAGCTTAGATAATCACTAGCTGTTGACCGCTCATATGTTTCCTGACCGATACTGTATTTTGTTATCTGCCCCGGCTCCATTGATGATATTGTAGCTTTCAATCGCCAACCTTGTGCTGCAGCACTGTAAATATTATCGGCATCTGCAAGAAGCTCCTCAATATCTTCATCAGACAGATTAGTATCTGCCGCTGTTCCGTCCGGTGGAATAACTTCATGAAGATATTTACGTAATTTCTTTTTTAATTCGTCAGTGATTATCATGATATCACTCCTTTTTTACTAAGCGATTGTTAATTCCTGTACGTTTTCTTCCACTGCTGCGAACACACCACGATAAGCATAACCGACAATCTGTTCCTGGATTAAGCGTGTTAAATCGCCTGTGTTTGCTTCGATACGTAAATCCTGTTTCAATAATTCTTTAAAGCCACGTTTCGGACGGATTAAATAAATTTTATCTGCCGGGCAGCCTTTATATTCATAATTTTTCTTGCCGACGGTTTCTTCCCAGCCATCATAATAAATAATCGTATTAATGCCGTTGATTGCAGGATAATTTGTGCCATTAATCTGATATCCGCCACGTAAAGCCATTTCAATATCAATTTGATTTGCTTTGCTGGCAAGCATTACTGTCGGTGTACGTTTGGCAACGATAGCTGCTTTCATGCCGTTTTTAATAGTATTATATAAACGAACCCACGAAATATCCTCTGCTGTACCGGCATACGCTGTTTTATTAGCACTTTTATAACTAAAATTAATGAACGGGCTAAGATGAATATGATTTAACAAGGCATTATAAGATTGCCCCAAGGCTTTGTTTAACATTTCAACCTGAAAAGACTGGTTAAAATCTTTCATCTGCTTGGTGTATTCAAAACCTGCGGTGTAAGTTACAATACGTGCAGTCGGACCATATTCAGCCTGCATAGTACCAAATTTTACTTCGCCACCTTCTACAGTTTCCATAAATACGCATGCACCACGCAATGCCCATTTAGCGTCTAAAATCTCTGGTAAATTAGGGTCAGAAATTGTATCATAAATTGGATGATATAAAGTTTGTACTGTTTCTCTACCTAATTCTACATCAAGAACTACTTTTCTAAGTAATTCTTTAGAAACATTTGTTCCACCATAAGAAATCATTTCTCCTAATGGTTTGCTAAAACTTAATGTTTCCATTTCTCCATTAATAATTTTTTTATTTACATAATCTAATTTGCCATTAAATATAAATGGAATTTTACTTTCACCTGTATATTTTCTACGAGCTTCTAATAATGTATCCTGAGATACTACTTTTAACATCTATATTCCTCCTAAACTAAGCACCGGCAACTGGAATTACATTTTGCGGATAAAGAATAAATTGAATAATATTATTGCTGTCTTTAGCATAACTAACTCTACCAATAAAAAAAGCACCAGATACTTTATCATCATCAGTGAATTTTTTGGTCGCTGGGTCAAAATAAAGTTCGGAGCCTTTTTCAAATGTTTTGGATGTATCTATTTGTCCTGTAATATATTCTGCTTGTTCTATTTGTAAAGCAATTAATGTACCATTGGTATTACTATCTTTATCTACTGTTTGAAGTGCAACTCCAAAAAATCCATCAACTACACAAAATTCTCCAGCTTGAACTCCATTACTTGCCGGAACAGTAACGTCTACAGATTTACCATCACTTATTTTTATTTGTGTTATTGGTAATACTGTACTTGGTATAGGTTGTCCTTTATAAGCCATTATTTTAACCTCCTAAAATTAAATAGATACTTTTTTAGTAACAAAGAAAGAATTATTGCTATTGTCTCCATTAATTGGTGGTACAATATCAATTTTTGTATTAGCTAATAAAGCTTGTACAGATTTATCTGCTAAAATACTATCAATTTCGCCAGCAATTGTAGCTTCATCAGTACTATCTGTGTGAAGCATTTTTTTTACTACATTTTGAGCCATTTCTCCACTTACTTTTTCACTTATAACTTTATCAATAATTTTTTCTTTATTTTTATTATTAGATTGCTTTAATAATTCTGCTGCACTTTTAATATCATTTAACAGCTCATCTCCTGTTTTACCAAACATTTCACCGCAAGCTTGTTCAATTTTATTAGGTTCTTCATTGTTACTAATACCAATTTCACCACAAGCTTGTTTTAAATCATCTTTAGTAATTGTTCCAACATCAAGTAATGCTTTTAATTTATTATTCATATTTTTTATCTCCATTTCTCCCACAGGTTCCCATGTTTCTTTTCGCTTAACCTCTACAGGCTCACCTAAAATGATTGTATTATCTGGTCCTTTAGAATAACTTACTTTATAATATTTATCCTCATTTCCTTTATTGTTATAGTTATTGCAATAAATAATAAAATAATCATCATATACATTAACTATACTTATATAAATATCATCATTTGTATTAAATTTTTCATATGCAGCACTTCTCAAAACCTCTCTTAAAGCTTCATGAGAAGTATCTGCTGGTTGAGCTATAACGTCCATTTCTCCATTAATAGCTACAAGTGAAGTAGGCATTCCTGCACGATTTAAAGGCGTCCAGTCTATAGATAAACCTTTATAATCAGTAACATCTGTTTCACCGGTAATTGTATTTTGTTCTAATTGCGGATAACCAAAAATAGATACCTGATTTATTGCTTTTCCTCGTATCCATCGTTTTAAATCAGTTGCAGATTTATCAATAAGTCCTCTAAAATAAGCAACGTTATTTTCCATTTTTGCACCTATCCAATGAGTAACAGGTGTTGGAAACTCTGTTGCAACATTTTCAGCTTTTTGATGTCCTAAAAATCCAGGTAATCCTGTGCTGTTTACTTCCCCAACAATAGAATTTAGTGCATTACTTGTGTAATTCCACCCTCTTGTACTTTTACCAGCAGGAACAGACATGACAACCTCTAAGGGGTCAGTATCATCACCTTTTAATGCGTCAATATCTGCCCAATTTGCTATTGGAATATCTTCGACATTCATTTCACCAGTAATTTTTGCTGTTAACATAATACCGTTTCTTTTTATACTCATAGTTTCACCCCCTTTCATTATTCAAACATTTTATAATGCGTCTGATACCATTCTTCTATCTCTGGTTGTGATTGTGGATTTTTTAACCAAGCTTTTAATTTATCTACCACAACTGTTGTATTTTCTGGTGCTGGTTGCAACGTACATATACAATTTGGATGCGCAGGATATATTGGACAAGACATTGCCTCGTATATTCCATTTCCATTTGGTCCACCAGTAGCATTAGTGTCGCAAATATCTTTACGTGGATGACTAGAACTTATAACCCATTTTACATATTTAACTACAGGAGTAGCTTTTGCAGAAGCAATAACACCTTCACCATAAGCTGCTGTAAGTTCAGTTCGTGCAAGTCTCAACGCATTATAATCAAGATTTGTAGGAATACGACTCCCCATTCTTTTCATCATATTAGGATAGTTAGCTGATATACTTGTTTTGCCTTTTTTTACATAACTTTCTAGACTACGTGCTACAGTAACCACATCTTCACCAACTCCAGCACGAACAATATCTGACATTATTTTTTTATTATGTTGACCAACATTCCATATACGTTCAGATAATTTCAATCCGTCTTTATGTGAACGCGCAAAACTTATTTGTACAGCTCGCTTGCGATTAAATTCCATAGATTTTATAAATGGTACAATATCAACACCAGCTTTTTTTAATACATCTGTAGATACTTGCTTTGTAAAATACATTCCGTTTTCTGCGCCATCTTCCACTACAGATTTTATTACTTTTGCCAAATCCTCATTAAATTGGTCTATATCTTTTGCTATCGCTTCTAACAAATATTTAAGATTTTTATTTTTTCCTCGCTTAAATTCTTTAATAATCCTATTTATGGACGCTATATATAATTCAGCTATCGTTTCGTCAGTTTGTTGTAACATTAATAAATATTTTTTTCTAGCTTCTAATGCCCATTTATAATAATCACCACTCGCTGATTTAATCCCATCTAGCTCGCTCATACCTCATTGCCTCCGGTTAATATATTATCAATATTCTTTAATTGCTTATTTTGTTGATATGCTTCTTCTATCGGCTTGTTGAGCATTTTTGTATCTTCAATTCTAGACTGTTCTTGTTCCCATGTTTCCATAGTATCAATATATTTAGCTAGGTAATCTACAGCCGACTGAATACTAATAATATTACTATCTAAGGCATTACTTAATGCTTGTGTTATTACATATAAAGTTTGTGCGTCTGATTGTTCATCTTTATCCATTACTGCGTCCCATTCAATTTTTACATTGTAGGACTTATAATTTCTGCCAGATATAGAGCTAATCATGGACAAAGCCATTCTTGCAAACATTTTCCATGATGTTTCCACCTGTTCCCTTTTTCGCTCTATTCTGCGAGTAAGAATTGGACCTTGTTCTTTTGTGCTGGCTTGAGAACTAGAAATATGAACCCCAAAAGCAAATTCTGGTACTTCAGAAGTATCAATAATACAATAAAATAAAAATTGCAATAAAGTTGAAGTATCTCCAATCGCAGATGTACACTCTATAAAGCTTGCGTCATCTTCATCCTGCATTAGCAAGATTTGTTTTCCGCTTATATCTAATCTAATATCTTTCTGTTGTTTCATATCATTAAAAGCATTAGGAAAATTATCTCTTAAAAATTTTTCAACATCTTTTAATTTAAATTTAAGTTTAGGCGTTGAGTGCATTTTACTTCCGGTTATTGCGTGAATCATTACATCATGGTAAGCCTTTAAAAATGGTTCTATTGGTTCAAGTTCTGAATAACCGTGTAGTTCTGTTTCATCTGGCTCGTTCTTAAAATGAATAATAGGAATAAACCCCCAAGGATTTGATTCTGTTTTACTCTCAAGCCCTTTTGGTGCATTTCCTTCAATCATTGTAATAATTTTACTTGCTGTTAATTTTTGGCGAAAAATATATTCTTGTTTATTACCTTTTTCATCAATCCATTTATTTCTTGATAATAGAGTAATAGCAGAATATTCTCCTGTTATAGGGTCATATTCTATTCCACCTGTTGGAATTAATTCTGGCGGTATAAGAATATAATCTAGCATTGTACCTCTGCTATTTTCTGGATATAGTTTGGAATTAGATTTCTTATTTATTAATCGAATAAAAACTTCACCGTCAATCAAATTTTTCTGATGAGTACGTTGCATTTTACTTTGTAAGTTTTTTATAAATAAATCTAATTCCTCTTGTGCTGACTCATCTTCACATATAAAGTTTGGAGTTCCCATGAACCCAGCTAATGTATTTATAATTGGCTTAGCAAAACCAGCACCTAATTTATATCTCTCATCACGATTGTAATAAAGGTCTCTTGCTTTTTTATAATCAACGTGACCTTCTATCCCCAATGAATACGGGGCAGAATACATATTATTTACATTAAAAAACCAATTTCTAATACGTAACTTGCTTATTTCTCCAGTGGCTTTATTAAGCCATTTTCTAATTACCATATAATTTTGCCCCTCCTAAAAGTGCAGCAATATTTGGGTCAATATTATTTCTAACCTTAGCAAATGCAAGAATTAAAGCGTCTGCACGGTCTGGACTTCTACGAATACGTTTTTTATAAGTCTTTTTATCTTCTAAAATAATACGACCTCGTCTATCTATTGAATATTTACGAGTACTTAATTGTGCTGATAATTCATCATCATTTGGGATTTCAATATCACCATCTAGTAGTCGTTGCTTTAAATTACACCATTGTTCAGTAGCCCAATTTGCATAATGCTCTTTGTCTATTGGACTACCACCATTATGACAAGCTATTACATCTATGTTTAATCGTTGCTCTCTTATAGTTTCCCTAAGCATATCTGTAACACCACCGCCAACACCATCATCATCAATACGAATAGTCGCATATGGTTTGTTATAATCTCTCATTAAATTTTTAGTAATATTTAATAACTTACCTGCTGTTACTGTTGTATCTTGCTTTGTATAGTGAAACAATCCCAGTGTTTTTCCAGCAATTCTAGGTACAAATATCGTTTCATCATCACCAAAACGAGCAATATCTGCTCCAATATGAAGCATTGAATCGTAGTTTATATCTAAATCTCTCATCATTGCAGCCTCAACAATTTCTAATGGAATTAATCCATCTGGTTCTGATTTTGGAAATTCACCAAGTACACGAACTCTAACAACATCACTGTCCATACCATATTGACGAATAAGTCTTTGACAATAAGCGCTGGCTACACGGTCAGTATCCATACAATTAACTTTTATTGTGTAATATAAATCTCTATCCTCATGAAAAGCACGTTTGAATACTCCAATATTTTGAGTCGGATTGCCACATAAAAGTAATTTAGCGTCTTTTGTAGTCAATGCACCTTCAATCGTTTCATAAATCGGGTCCATTACACCACTTGCTTCATCAATAACAAAAAGCAGGTGTTCCTCATGGAACCCTGCCATATTTTCTGGCTTGCTGGCGGTTCTTGCTGTAGCAAACCATCTCTCCGGATATATTTTGTTTTGAACCTTTGTTTTTTGCCAATCAAAAAGTCCATCTAATAATTCAGAACGTTTTAGCCATTTACTAATCTCTGGCCAAAGAATATCTAATAATTGTTGTTGCGTTGGAGCTGTACATGGCACTTTAGGAAATGGTCGCGTAAACATAAACCATAAAATAGCCCAACTTTCTAATGCAGTTTTCCCTACACCATGACCAGAACGAACAGCCACACGAGGATGATTAGCTATTGCCCTTAGACATTCTATTTGCCATTTATCTGGCTGTGCTTTTAAAACATTTTGCACAAATGGTACAGGGTCATCAATATACTGACGCATGGATTTTGCCAATTCATCAATATTTTTATTGTGTTTTGTCATTTTTCCCCTCCCATACTTTTTCTAATACTTCTGTTAATAATTCTGCTGCATTTGATTGTTGTTCTGTTTCCTCTTTATCCGTATGAATAACTTTTTCAGCATATCCTCTGTTTTTCCCTAATGTTCTAAGGACAGATAACGACACTTTCCAATTTCCTTTTTTTATCTCTGAAAAAATAACACCTTCAGCCAAATCTAAAACTGTTTCTCTCGCTTCTTGCTGTGCCTGTTGTAATCTTTTAGACTTTTTAACTCTATAAGATAATGCTTGTCTTGTAATCTTAATGCCATACATTTGCTCTAAATAAGTAACTGCATGAGTTAATATCCCTGCACTTTTCTGCAAAGCTTTTTCAGCCTGTTCCGTTGTAACCTTCCTAACGCGTTCTATACGCGTTTTTTTATTTTCTATATTCATTTCATTATCCTATAGTAAAATTGTCAAATTACGTCAAAATAAGGCTAAATAAACATACTATCAGAAGTATGCTCCTTTGCCTTATCTAATAAGTAATTACAACCAGTTAATCTGCACGGAACATCACATTTACTCATATTTGTTTTATATTGTAATTTTTTCTTTAGAATATCTTTTTCTGTAATATGTCCAACAATTTCATATGGTTTATGGCAACAATACATTACATTGCCTTGTTCATCGAGTGCAATTTGAGCGAAATTGGATATACATTCTCTAGGAATATATCCAATTCTATTAAATTTATAATTTATAACTACACGCTTATCGCGACATTGTATTCGTTCTAATTTATCTAATATTGGAGCTACATTGTTTTTATTCTTATAATATTGAGCTTGCGTACTTTCTACAGGTCTAAATATGATGTAATCTACATCTAAATCTTTATGTGCATAATAAAAATCAAGGTCAGCATAATCTTTTACTACACATTGGATTTCTAATTTTGTAGGAATGTTATTTTCTTTTTGCCATACTCGATAGGCTTGTATATTTTTAATAACTTGTGTATATCTATCTACACCCCTAATAACTTTATACTGCTTAGGATTACTAGCGTCTAAAGATACTTTTAAATATTTAGGAGCAATCTTCTTCAAAATATTAAAATTCGTATTTACTCCATACGGTATATGGTTTTCTTCTAAATAAGTTGTTATTTTTTCAAAATCTGGATTCAGCGTTGGCTCACCACCACCTGTTAAAATAATACTTTTAACATTAAACTGTAATAATATTTGTACATACTCAATAAATTTATCATATGCCATATATCTAGGCTTACGACTTAATTTATCCCAACGTCCATATGTACAATAATTACAATTATTATTACAAAAATTAGTTAAAAATATATCTGCTGTAATAGGCAATTTGTAAAAAACATTCTTCATGTTGAAGATTAATTTATTATCATCAATCATTTTTTCACCTTCTTATATTTTTCATTTATTATTTTAGGAGTACATAAATTCCAATTAATTTTGTGATGTATTCTTTTATGACTGGTATTCATCATTGCCACCTTAACAGCTTGAGGACTAAAAATGACACTTGAAAACGGCTTGTTATATCCGCCCTTTTCCAGATACACCTCTGTCATACCTCCAGTAGTTTGCTGTGTAGCTGCTTGAATAATACATATTTTTGTATAAGTAAAGAATAATTTCCCTTTGTTTCCTAAATGTGTATATGTCGATACATCTTCGTTCTGCTTACCACTCCACCAAAAGCGATTATCAGTACGACAAAAGAAAGTATTCATACACTTTCTAGCAAGTCCTTTTTTATAAAATCTTCCGTCAATGCCTCCAATATAGTCACCAGCTTGAGCAATGGCAACTGATAATGCTCCTGAGGTATCTAGAAATTTAATTATTACCTCAAATACATTATCAAGATTTTTAATTTTACGGACCTTGAGTTTATCTTTTTTCCCTTTTGAAATATATCGAGCGTCAAAAGAAGTATAATCATCGTCAAGTTCTAAAAAATATGTTAGTCCTAATTTTTTTGCTATATCAAAACAAGCATTGCGGGCATAAACAATAGCTCGCATATCTTCATTATCGTTTATACCCGTGTCGATTTTAGCAGCTATAGCACGCTTATCGAATACGATAACTCTGTCTTTAAATTTCTTTTTATACTCCGGTAATGTAACATCTAAATCATCACATATGATATACCAATTACCTGTGTAATTGCCTTTCTTTAAAGCTCTAAGTGTTTTTATATTGTTAGGTCTGCCGTTAGATAAAATAAATACTGCAAAATCATCACGCATTTTCTTCCTCGCTCTCTACTAGGGATTTTAAATCCTCACTTAGCTGAACATAACCATTACGAATAGCGTTATTATAGTCAATAATAACAAGTGCAGATTCTTCCATAAGTTCTTGAATTTCGGCTGGTGCATGAGCATAATATTCAGCAATATTTTTATAATTAAAAGCATAATGGCGCGTAGCTGCTTTACGTAGAAAAGCTTTTATTTCTTCTGGAATATCTACTTGTTCTATTTTCTCTAGTAGGGAATTGGTTTTATCCTCATCAACTAAAGCTTCAAGTGCAGGACATTCACCTGTTATTTCATATTGTGGAATTTGGATATTTGTACTGTATTTATTATCATCTGCTAAATCTAAGTTAACATCTGGAATATTATCCATAAATCCAAATAAAGACATATCAAAGTCAAGTATATCTGCAAATTCTTGATTTAATAAATCCATATCCCAATCAGCTAATTCAGCAGTTTTATTATCTGCAAGACGAAAAGCTTTTATTTGCTCTGGTGTTAAATCTGAACAAATAATACATGGAACATTTTCCATTTCTAATTTTTTAGCTGCTTTATATCTAGTGTGTCCGCATACAATTACATTGTTATTATCCAGGATAATTGGATTTTTAAAACCAAATTCTTTAATGCTATTTGCTACATATTCAACAGCATCATCATTAAATCGTGGATTATTTTCATAAGGATTTAATTCAGATATATTCTTATAAACTATCTGTAATTCTTTCATTTTTTCTCCTCCAAAAGAAAAAGCACAAGCTATAATGCCTGTGCTTTATTATTGATTTAATCTCGTATGCAATTTTTGATGTTATTAGTATAACACGAAAAACATAAAAAAAGAGCAACAAAAAGGCGCCTATTTGAGTACAAAAACACGCACTAAAATGATAACTAAAAGTCTACAAAAAGTCTACTAAACGCGCACTAAAATAATCACTATTAAAATTATGTATTTATCCACAATTATTGTGGATAAGCTGATTTATATGAATAAATCTAACTGTTCATGTATAGCAGTTAGACCGAATAACATTCTTGATAATCTTCTAACAGCTTTATTTCTACATTTTTTAGCCCACTGTTCGGATATATAATTCCGTTGAGCTATCTCACGCCATGTTTTATTATCTAAATAAAATGATATAACAATTCTTTTTTCTTCATCTTCAAGACCTTCGATGGAGCGGTCTACTTTTTTTATTATTCTATTTATAATTTCTAAACGATTTTGTAATTCTACAATCTTAGCTTTATACTGTGCTTTTTTTGCTGTATATGCCTCAACCGTTGTTAATTCACTATTACCTCCAGCAGTAATATCATCACCGTATTTAGCTATAGGAGCGACCGCCTCTAATTGCATAGTCTGTTGTAATACTTCAATATCTTCGGTTAAATTTTTAACCGATATTTTGAATTGATTATAATTTTTTAAGTAATAAACTGTTTTCCCAATGTAATCAACGTTTTTATTCATAATTACCTCCATTGCAAATACGACAGCAAAAGGAGCGAATATATCGCCCCTTTAATTAATATTTTCATCCTGCTAATATAAGTGAAATTGCTACTATGATAAATATTATTATTGTTGTTCCAAAAACTTTACGACCTCGTTTTTCATCATTTTGTTTTATAATTTCATATTCAGTTGGTGGTCTTTTAAACATTTATATTCTCCTTAATCCCATAAAGATATATTATTTACTGACTGTAAATATCCAGCTTCAATTAGAATATCTTTTATACTTTTACCAAAACAATAATAAGAATGCTTATTAGCAATTTCTATAATTGCTGCTTGTCTTGCTTCTTCCGCAGTTAAATATTTTTTATCATCTTTACCAGGTGCATATCCAAAACCCAAGCCTGATGAAGAATTATGCATACAATCTATACCGTATCTATAAAATTTATCGTTTGGGTCGTATGCTATTTTTATTATTATTTCTAATTTATATTTTTTATCTATATTTAAAGTCTCTCTATTACAAAATTCATCTAGATATATACCACAATCATTAGTTGCCTTGATGTTATCCATTACAAAATCCCCCTTTATTTATAAGTTTTATTACTTTCTAAATCTTTAACCACTATACGCTCCATAACCTCAAAACCAAATTCTTTAAATATTGCTCTTGTGGCTTTTAAAGCCACTTTTAATCGTACTAATCTTTTTTGTTCGTTTTCTTTTTCAATTTTAGTTATAGCATTATATGGAACGGTGTCCATATAATGCTCATGATTGCGTTTTTCCATTGTTTCCTCCATTATTAACAAGTTTAACTTTTCGTTTATTCCAAACATTAAATACTTTAAATGGTATACCTGTAACTATTAGTAATATAAAAATCCCTAATACTACTAAAACTAAGCCTCCAATTAATCCAGATACCACAGCTACACAATATGCAAATAATTCAAATGGTGTCATTTTGTACTCTCCTTTAAATTTTTAATAACTTTATTTGAGAAATCTTTTATAAATCTATGCTTTAATGTGCAATTATCTTTATTGCATGGTTTCTTATTTATCCAACACATATACCCTGTATCGGCTTCATAATATCGTTTATCACATTGCATAGTCGTTCACACTCTCTGTATTTTTTAACGCTTATAAACTTTCTAAATCACCGTGTAATTCTTTCATTTCTTTATAATATTTAATTTTGTGCTGTTCATATATTTTTTCAAATAAATCTTTATTATCAAATACGTTGCCAATTATTTTTATTTCATTATAAAAAAATTCAACTGATAATATTGCTCCGGTATTATAACCAAATACAAATTGATTATCTTCAAAAACAGCAACAGCACGAGAAGGTTCGTCCCATTCTGGTTTAACTTCTTCCACAATATCTCCTTCAAAAACCTCATTTCCGTTTACATCTTTAAGCCATATTGCTTGCCCCACTGTTTCTGGATTAACTTCATGTGTTATTATTGCTCCAGGATTTTCTCCATCAAATATATAATGCCTTATTTTTTCATCTTTCGTATTTTTAAATAAGACTTTTCTGACATATCCACCATAACACCAATTATTTGTATTTATATCTTTACCTCTAAATAATATTTCCCTCATCTTAATCTCCTATTCTTCACCTGGTTGAAAATAACACCATTTCACAAAATCCCCTATTTCACATAAAGGGTCTTCACCCCTTTCGTGAAAATATGGATATAAACAATATCCATCTTCTGTAGCTATCATATTTCCTATATAAAATCCATGAGAATATGACTCTTTGCTTTCTACAATTACTATTCTATTAGGTAATGGTAACACTTCGTTAGCATCGTACCATTTACTTAGTTTTGCATTAACATAATTATCCATGATAAGACCTCATTTCTGTCCTTTATCTATTTTTATTTTCTTTTTCCAATTTCTCCGAAAGTCTTATTAAAAGTGCAGCAGCCTGATATATTTCAGCTTGGATATTTTCTTTACCACCTAATTTAGCTTTCGTTTTGTTAGGTAAATATGTTTCGTTTATGGCTTGGGCTATTTCTCCGACCTCTTCTTGAATAAGTCCTAACCACTGATGAGGTGTTAGCTCACTTTCATCGCCCCACTGTTTCTTCTGCTTTTTTACCTCACCCATAATCCTATTTTTTATTTCTGTTAATGTGTACATTGGTTGTGGTATAATCTCATAACCTTCACCAAACATAACAAGCATTAACCACATCACGCCTGCTACATTCCATTTTTCTTCTTTTTCAGAATAATATTCAGTTTCTGGTATTCCAATTTTTTTATCTTCTATTATTCTACATTTGACCATACCAATATCATTATAAGTTTTAACCCAAAATGGTTTATTAAACTCTATTCCGTTTTCTTCCATAAATTGTTGTATTATATGTTTATTTTTCATTCCTCAAAACCTCGTTCTTCTAGTTTTCTATTAAATTGTTTTCTGAATTCTAATACTACCCAGTCAAATTCAAGCATTTCTTCTTCAGCAAATCTTTCTAAATTTCTAAGTACATGACCAGCTTCTATACTTACCTTTTCTTCACATTCTTTTAAAAAATCGTTATCATTCATGACATATCACTCAAATAAATTATTTTTTTCCTGAAGTTGTTTTATTATATATGGGTCTGTTTCTGTATCAATAGTTGTACTAAGTGGTGTAATTATAACTATTACTCTAGGTTGTAAACTATTTACTTCTACAATCTTACTACCATCAAAATTTTTTATTATTCTATCGTCAGAAAGTACCCATTTTGTGTATAACGTTTTTTTATGGTTTATTGTTTTATATTCATCAGATATGATATCTGATGTTGATTGTAACAATCCTAATAAATCTGGATAATGAGCTTTACTTTCTAAGTAATATAGACAGCACATAGATACACCCATACTAAAATGTCTTAATTTTTCTTGTACTTTTAATACTTGTAACGCTTTTCTACAAGAACTTTCATACTTTCGATAAGCCTCACTTGGTAAAAGGACTGAACGTCCTTTTACCATAACTGGGCTATTCTTTTTTGTTACAGGATTTCCATATAAAACAAATGCAAAAGGTGTTTTATTCATTGGTATCTCCTATTAATTCTTTATAATCTCTACATTTACATAAAAATTTATTTTTATATTTATAATCTCTTGGTATAGGCAAATGATGTTGAATCCCTAAATTTTCTACTATTCCATTTGGAATATAACTATCTATAAAAAAACATCCATCATTACATGACCATGCAGGGCATTTAGTACATTCTGTTTCATTATTATTAAAGTCATCACATATTTTAGAAATACTAATATAGTAATTCATCATTGTTTCAAAATAATTTTTAGTAATAACATGAACATCATCATTAAATAGTATGTTTCCTATTTCTTCACAAGATATTTCTTCACCTGAATCATTAGTGAAATAAAGTTCTTCATCATCTTGTGAAATACTAAATTTTTTTAAATTATCTATATTAAATATTTCTTGTTTTTCTCCAAAATCAACATAAAATTCTTCTTCAAAATGAACTCCATTTTCTTGCATAAAAGTTTTAATTGCGTTTATATTTTTCATTTTGATACCCCTTATATAAATGTACATAATAATTTTTATACATAGCAGCTTGTACTTTACTTTTAAAGCAATTTCCTATCATCAAAACAGCATAATCAAATGTTGTTTCTTCCCATGTATCTTCAACGATATCTCCGTCTATGTCTATGCGATAATAAATATCATTTTGTACTGGTATCCAAGAGTTATATCGTCTTATATTCATTACTACATAATCAATAGGTATACCATCTGGAAAATCATCATGTGTTAATATATTATCTACTTTTACTTTAATTTGATTACCTGTATAAGTATTATCTCTATAATCAAATTCGGACAATACTAATATATCGCCAACTCTAAACATACGGTCATTTTTGCGAATTTCAAAATTTTTAATTCCGTTTATAATATCCTGGAAAAATTTTGGCTTTATTTTTAATTCATGTATCATTTTAAATGCTCCTAATTAAAGTCTAAATTTAATTGTTTAGCGTGATTCAACATAATTTCATCTACATTTGCTTTTTTAGCATTTCCTACTATTTGCTGATAATCTATAAAACTTTTAATTTTATTCAAATCTGGATAATACTGCATTAATTTTCCATAACTTAAAGTAGTTAGCTGGTTAAGTTCCATTATGAAATTAAATACAACTTTATTTGATTTCTTTGATTTTATAACATTATCTATACTATTACGTGGTTTTTTATATTTAGCTAAAATACTTGCCCTTGAACGTTCATAATTATACTTATATGCACAGTGTTCAGAACAATACTCTTTTTTTATATAATCAGTCCAAAACTCTCTATGACAATACTTACACTCTTTCCACATAATAAAACCAACCTTTCAAAAATTATTATTGATGTTATATTTATTTAATTATGTTTATAATAATCTTTTTTGAAGTTTATTCCTTTGTAAATTTTTAATATCTTAGCACTTCCAAAAAGAATATCTAGTACATTAAGTTTGCTCTCGTTTGTAGTAATCCAAACACCACCAACGAAACATTGTAATTCATAATATCCATCTATTCCTTTACATATTTTGCAAAATTCTGTTTTATCGTTATATTTAACTTTAAAAGCTCCATTATAAGGAAGTCCTATTCTATTCATACAAATCTGAATAGCTCTTTGTATTAAATCTTTATTACGCATTTTATCCTAAAACTCCACTCATAATTAAATCTGAAATATTTTCATCTTTAATTCTTTTATCTTTACAAGTAGCTATTAAAGCTTTTGCTTTTAAAAATATTTTAAGTTGTTCATCACGAAGAACAATTACAAATCTTTTTTTATTAGAATAACTTTCTATTTCACGTGATATATATTCTGATGATTTCTTTCCAAGAACTTTTTCAACTAGCGCATTAAAGTAAGGTTTTTCGTATGGCACAGAAGTTCCTTGCTGTAAATATCCAATACTACTATTTCTTTTTGTAGATACAAAAATTACTTCAGTCATTTTATTACTCCTTTAAGTCATTTATATTCATTACTTTTCTTTGGCTAGGTGAATTAAAAGCAATGTAATAATTTGTGGACTTTAAACGGTCAATCAGCCTACCAGAATAAGTATTTTCTAATTCTTGCTTATTAAAATTTGTTGTAATTATTATGGTTTTCTTACGATTATATCGTTCAGTTATTATGCTATGGACCTTTTGTAATACCCACGGAGCAGAAGTATCTTCTCCACCTAAATCATCTATTACTAACAAACTTGTATTTCTTAATCTGTTTTCAAATGTTGCCCATTCATCGACATTTTTAGCTTTCATTGAATATAGATTGTCCATTAATGAACTCATTGGGATAAATAAACCGTATCCACCACGATTTATATATTCTTTTAAAACACATACTGCTAACGTAGTTTTTAAAGTACCATAACAACCAGCTAATATAAGACCTACACCATTATTTACATACTCATCTATTTTTTTCGTATAGGTATAGATTAATTTTGCATTTTCTCTAATATCTCCATCTATTTTCAATGTATTAAAAGATACATCTGCATATCGTTCATGTATTCCTGCATTAATTAATTGCTTTTCATTAATCCCAACCACTTTTTTCGTTGGCGAATTTTCTTCTTGCCTCTTCGGTTGTTTCTGTTTTATTCGTTGAATATACTCTTTTACGTCCAACTGTTTTTCCTTGTCGAACCATTGTGGCTGCTTTTTTTTCGTTGCTAGTATCATTTTTAAAGCCTTCTTTCTCCCACCGCATTAATATTTTTCCAATATAATTAACTGACCGCCCATTACATAGTGCAGCTTCTTTTATTGCCTCAAGAACCCAGTTTTTACCATAACTGTCAAGATAATCAGCTAGTTTATTGCCTTCAACTTCACCGTTAATTGGATGAATATTGTTCGAGAATAAGTCAACTATCTCCTTAAAATCATCATCTAAAAATCTTTGAAGTTTTTCTTTAGCAGCAGCTATATTATTAGTAGTATTATATTTAGTATTATTAATAGTATTATTGGGTAAAGTTTCTTTACTAGGGTAGTCAAATTCTTTTACTACTGGTAGTAAAGTTTCTTTACTAGGTGTAATCAATTTTTTTATATATTTAATATTAGTAGTATATTTATTAGGTGTTGTAAAATTACCTTTCTTTTCCAGAATATAATTTTTCTTAACCAAGTCATTTAAAACTTTTATTGCTGTTGGTTTAGAAATTTTGAGGCATTCAACTAGATAACTATAACTACCAGTATATTTTTGTTTATTTGCTGTGAAATTGTGTATTATTGCGAATACTATTAATTCTAAGGGCTTTAAATCTAATCGTGTCATCATCCAGCCCTGTATTTGTATATAGCTATCATCGCTTACTCGCCCCATTTACTACACCTCACTTTTAATTAGGCAATGTTTCCGCTGTTAAACTACTTATATCTATAACTTCTGCCCTAACAGGAACAGTAGGTTTTTTATCTTTAGATTTTTGTTTTGCTGTTTCTTTAAGTTTAGGCTCTTCTTTTGTTTGTTCCACGACATTTCCTTCAGCATCAAACAATGCCACCTGCGCTCTTTTACCTTTCAAATAATCAAGCGTAGCATAAATTAAATCGTCTAATTTTTTACTGCCTTCTTCGCTAAGACATTTATCACCACTATATTCATCAGAAGGGTTCATTCTTTTTGGAGTGTTAATTATTATTGGATTATCATCTTCACCAGTATAGAATTTTAGATGTATGCTACAGCCAATAGTATCATCTTTGGCATGATAAATAGTAACACCATAACATTCAACTTTTTTAGAAATCTCTTTTTCCGTTTCAGGTGTTAAGCCCATCATAGCCAATGCCGTTTTTTTTAAACCTGTAATAGCTGTATAAAATTCTGGAGTTGCTTTTTGTTTAAAATCTCGTTTTACACTATCTCCATTGTCTGTAAAATCCATTCTTATTTTATCTTTAATAAGTTTTACACTATTAATACAATAACGTTCTTCTGTAGACATTATTTATACATCCTCTCTAAAAATCTTATAAAAAAAATTACTGCGAGTTGAAGGTTTAGGAACACATTCCCATGTGTTCGTTGGCATAATATAATTACCTGTTTTTATTACATTTTCATCTGCTATATATACAGGAATACCTGTAATAGCTTCTATTTCTTGTCTAAATTCGTCTGCGTCTGAATTTTGTTTAGATAAATGCAATAAATAGATTTCTTTTAAGCAAGTCAAATCATTTTTACTAAGCCATGTTTTTAAATTTTCCAAAGAAAAATGGCTTTTTACTAATCTGTTATACCTATTTTTATCTATCTGCCCATTTTTAAGCTTTTCGTCTAAGATTTTGTAGCTATGATTACATTCAATCATCAACTGTGAAATCTTATTTACACTGAACTCAATATTATAAGTATCAGTAGCAAACATTAAAATATCTTTATCATCTCTTAAAATAAATCCTACCGGCTCGCATGCGTCATGGTTAGTTTTAAATGGCATTATAGTTATATCACCAATAATAAATACCTTTTCGCTTTTAATAAAATGCACGTATGGGCTTTTATCCACTCCACATGAAATTGCTGTACCTTTGCTAGTATAAATATCGATACCCAACCTTAAAAACTCGCTTATTGACTTACTATGGTCTTTATGCTCATGCGTCAATAAAATAGCTTCTACGTTATAAATTGTAGTTCCTAAGCAATGTCTTATGTCTTTCATTGGTAGACCACACTCTATTAAAAGTGTGGTCTTATTACTTTCTATCTTGTATAGATTTCCAGCACTTCCACTGGCATAACAAGAAATAAACATTATACTTCACTCCTAAAAATTAGAATGGTGGTTGTTCGTCATCATCTTCTTGTTCATCAAAGGCAGGTTGTTCGATTTTAACTTTTTTAGGTTCTTCTTTTTTTACAGATTTAGTTTGTACTGTTTCTTTTGGCTTAGTTTCAGCTTTATTGATTTTTTCTAATACCGCTGATTTTGGTTCTTGTTTTGGCATTTCTAATGTCTTAGACGCCATTTTTTCTTTTATTTCCTGTACCGGTTTTGCTTCTTCTGTAATATCTTTTTCGTGTGTATCATAAATTTCTTCTTGTGTTTGTAATCCCATACTTAACTCTGGAGCAGTAGTACGAATAAGCCATGCAGCAGCTCTATATCTAAGCATTAAATCTGGTATTGTCTGCCATTTACTACCTTTTTTAGCAAACCAGCCTTCTGCTTTTGCTAAGCCAATAGTAACAAGTGGACCTTCAATTTTATCACCAGTTGCAATTTCGGTTGTATAAGCAATACAACCGTAGTCATCTGTGTTTTTATCTCCTACATATTTATATTTTATGCTTGTATATTTTCCACATTGATTGAATACAGAAATAAGAAATTTACTACTCCAAGATGGATTGCCATATACTACATATAAATTCTGCATTACCATAAGCGGGTCGGCGTTTAATCTTTGAGCCATGTTAATAGCTATAGCACAATTACCTACATTTTTTCTAAAACTTTCTGGAATTAATGTTGTTTCGGAAAACATTTTTGCCATATTCCAAAGAAGCTGGTAGCTATCCTTGGAAGTAAATCCAGGCATTGTATTTTGTTCTTTTAGCATTATTGTGTTTGTCATTTTGAATATCTCCTTTTAAAATCTTTTTAGTATTGGTTCTTTAATTCTCAAAAAATCATGATGAGCAACAATAAGATTAAACATTTGGCTATTATTAGTTTTTAATATCTCACTTACACACTCCGCATTATCTATCCACATTGGGACATCTAATTTATAATGCTGTGCTAAAGTATTACAAATATCTAAACCAATAATGATTTTTTCTCCATTTGACATACTCTTACCATATGTTGAACCTTGTTTAGTCATGGCTTCACAAGTATCGTCTATAAGACCGTTTACTTGTTGACTAAACAACTTAAATCTAGTTATTTTAAACTTGCTATTAATTTTATCTGTGAGCATATTTACTTTATTTTTAGTGAATATTTGGGCGAGGTTTAATTTAAATTCTAAATTATTAAATTCTTCACCTAATCGTTTTTGTTCTGCTTTTAAATCATCAATACGATTTTTAAACACAGATAATTGTTTTATTTTAGCTAATTTCTCTGCTCTTACATCAATATCTAAATCAAGCTGTTCAAGCTCCGATTGATATTGTTTTAAAGAATTAGCACAATTATCTTGAACCGAGATAAGTTCTTTCTTTAGATTTACTTTTTCTCGATATAGATTGCGATATTCCTCATCTTCGGAATAACCATATCCTGCCTCAGTAATATTCTTTTGTTTATCTATAATTTGTAAATCTAATTCCTGGATATTTTTATTTAGATTGTCGATATTTTCTCCTAGTGTGGCTATTGTATTTTCATTATCTTGTAATTTATGTTCTAATTCTTGTTTCTTATGAGCTAAATTTGTACCTGCTTCTGTACAAGCTTTTAAATTATCAGCTTTAGTTTTATTAAATTTTTCTATTGCTTCATTTATTTTCTCTTGCGGTAATTCTTGCCCACAAGTAGGACAAATATTATCACCACTAAAAATCTTCTTTTTTTCCACTTTCCAAGCGTTTCGACAATCCTCTATTTGTTGTGAAATACTTGCTATTTTATTATTAAGTATTTCACGCTCATTTTTTTCATTTTCTAGATTTTGTTTTTCCTTCTGTAGTTCTATTTCTTTAGCAGATTTTTGTTTTTGTAATTCTAATACATCAGCATTGTTAGTTGCGTCATATTGCTGTTTTATCTGCTCTATTTTTGTATCAATTTTAGCAATTTGTCTTTCAAGGTGAGCTACTGCGTACCCACCTTTGATTGTAGTTAATTTATTTTCAAGAGTATTTTTCTTTTTGCGGAAATCCTTCAATTCTATCTCAATAACTTCTTCGTTAATCTCTTCATTGGCGTCGTCCAGCATTTTTTGATTCTCGTCAATTCGTGTTGGAATTTTATTTAATTGGCTGTTTAATTTAGTTTTACGCTGGGTAATTAATGTTATAAAATCATTGACATTTTTACCTTCTAACATAGACGGTAAATCTTTTAATCGCTCATCTGAATTTATTACATCCATATCTGTAATATCGCCACAAACTTCAAGTAGCAATTCACGTTGCTTTTTCCATGGCATATTACAAAAATAAGTGGCACTAGATAACATTTTTAAAACTTCAATAGAGCCGATATGTTGCTCAATATAAGCGGTATAATCCTTTTGACTTCTTGCTACATCATCAATTAAATAAGTTGTGGTATGTCCATCAAATTCGGCTACAGGTTTACCATTATTTTTAGTCCACTTTTCTTGATATATTTTAGATAATGTTACCTGTATTCCATTATCTAGTTCTAAAGTAGCAGCTACTTTATGTTCTATACCATTATCTAATTGAGGATTGCCTGTATTATCTTTTAGTTTAATATCATCATCTATTTTTTTATCGGTACTAGACTTACCTACTAGCACCCAAAAATAAGCGTCTACCAATGTAGTTTTACCTACACCATTTTTACCAAAAATACTTTTATCTTCGCCGTTTGGTTCAAAGGTAAATTCTTTAATAGCTTTAAAATTATTTAACTCTAATTTTATTAACTTCATTAGTTATTATGCCTCCCGTTTTTAAAATATTATTTTGAAATTCCACTAATTCAGATAATCGAAATATTAATGACGTTGCTGGAAGTTTTATTTTTCCCTGTAACTGTCTATCCTGATTAAAAATTGATACTCTTACCATGTTAGTTCCTTCTTTCCAAACCAAATGTTAGGCTAGTTACTTGTATATATTTTTTGAATGGCTTTTTTAAGTTTTCCAATGGATATAAAAATACATCCATTTCAAAAACAAAATCTTTTATTTTAAATTTAAAATGTGTAGTACCTTCTTTTAATGGAAATATATTTTTACTTGTCAAAAATTGTTTTAACCCATATTCATAAACGATTTTTGACATAAATTTAATAGCGTGCATTTTTTTATTAACAAAATCTCTTGTTAATATGCGTACACATTTTTCAAGATTGTCCGTAAAATCTTTATAATTCATAATATTGTTTATCAATAAATTAAATTCATCGTTTTTAGCATAGTTATGATACAAAAAAATCATCCTTTCAAAAATTTTATTAATGTGGTATAATACACTTACTTTCAAAAATTTAAATTGATGTTATCAAAGAAATCCGTGCTGTTCCCGTCAGTGCGGATTTTTTTTATTGGGCTAAATAACCTAATGCCAACACAAGCACCTGATAATAACTGTATTTGTTTCATACAATCTAAAAAATCATTTACCTCTTTTTTGTCAATTACATCATCATAAGCAATTATGTCTAATTTATTTAAGATATCAATTACATTTTTTATACATACTCTCAATTGTAATGTTCGAGAAGAAATGCCTTTCATATTTATAGCAGGTAATGAAAGCTCTTTCCCTGTTTGAGTTTGTCTTAAATACTCATATCCTAATTCTGGATTTACATATACTTTAATCATTTTAGCTACAATATCATCAGGAATGTTTTTTTGACCTGCCTCATAATAATTTAATTGACGTTCACATATATTTAATAGATTTGAGGCATTTTTTACAGATAATCCTGCTTCTAGTCGTGCAAAATAACACATCTTTGCGAACTCTTTATTCATACTATTAGACCTCTATTTCATGAGATAATATATTTAGAAATATTTTTAATAGTTATTTTTCAATAATTCTTCTACTAAATCCCTTGAATGTTTTTTTACTAACCATCTTATAAACATAACTCTATTTATTTTATAATTATTATTTATCCGCATACACGGAAAATCACATAATCCCTTACGTGTAAGTAATATTAAATTTTCAAAAAGATTAGTAGGCAATCCAAAAAAATTTGACGCTTCTTCTACTGTTAAAAGCATTTTAGGTGTTGAAATTAACTTCATATATAAATCGTCCATAAAAATCATCTTCCTTTATCGTTCTTTTCTTTTACGTCCTCTACGGGGCGTATTTTCTTTTATCTTCTCTAGTAAATGTGATGTTTTAAAATCTGTTATACCATCTGACTTATCTTCTAACCACTTTTCTAATTTAGGTCTATTGATTTTTAAATGCGAACCTATCCAACAACAAGGTAAATCGTATTGACCTCTTTTTGTTAATGTTCCTGCTACTCTAAAAAATTGAGCAGGTAGCCCAAATAATTCATTCGCCTCATCTGGAGTTAAAAGAATTTTTCTCCAAATTGGTATATTTATTTCTAATTCCATCATTAACCCACGTCCTCATATTCTTTATAAAAACAAATTCCTTTATATACCCATACACCAACATCTTTAGCAAAAGTCATAAATGCTGGTTCATATTTTTGGGTTTTATAATTAAATTTATGTGTATATGCTTCACCACACTGTAAATACCTTCCGTTATAAGCTACTGGAGGAAGGCAATCCCGAAATTCTTCAACAATCTGTTCGTCCACCATATCGCCTACTCTAACTAATGAAGAAAAACTCTGGTAAGCGTCATCATATTCTTTTTTGCTTAAATATCTAGGTTTAAAATTTGTTGCAGTTCTAATACTATTTTTTACAGGTTCTTTCTTTTCTTCAAAAAATTCTTTTACTATATTTTTATCTTCGTCAATTATAACTATCTTATCGCCAGCATGTTCTTTTGCATAAGCTTGTCCTAACTCTAAAGCTGACTGAAGTCCAACTGTTTGAATGCCAAATGTTCTATCATCACCGAAATATATTTTATAGACTCTTTCTATATTTTCTATTGGCTGATAAGTCCATGTTAAATTATCAATTTCAACAATTCTAAATACTTGTTTTTCTTTTTTTAGATTATTCTTAAAGGCTTCATCAGCTGTTTTATATATCTTGCCACCCAATCCTACACGATAGCCGACAACTTTTTCTTTAGTTTCTACTATTTGTTTTTCTCTATCATTTACTTTTTTATTATTTAAGTAATAAATTGTTCCAGGTGTTTCATCATAATTTCCATCATAATCTTCACTATAAACTTCTTGATAAGAAACAACTTCATAATTATTTTTCTTATAATCTTCAGCCGAAATTACTCTATCTACTATAATTTCTTCAACAGTAGCTGAATAAAATTTTCTATTAAATCTATATTTTTCAATAAAAGCTTTTGCTTTTTCTAAAGAGTCCCATACTGTAGTATTTCCATCAATCTCATCATAATCATGACCATATTTAAAAAAACTTCTGTCTACTTTATAAAATTTATTGCTTTTAAATCTCTTAGTTAACATGTTTATTCTCCTTTTCTTTTTTCTATCGTTTCTATTTTCTTTACTGCTCCGTTAAAAACCTCAAAAATCTTAATAGCTTTTTTTCTTATTGTAGAAATTTTTTCAGCTATTTTTATAGCTTCTGTCCTTGACTCTACAGCAAATACATATTCTTCTATTTCATAATAAGTTTTCATATTTTTTATTTCCTTTCTTATATTTAAATGATGTATCTATTTTGGTTGCCACCCAATTTATCTTGGCTATAAATTACAATATTATTTCTGTTTTAGAAATTTTTTAGATAAAAAAATTTTCTATGTTACAGTTTAATATTTTTGCTAATAAAGGCAACATATCTGCTTTAAGTTTATAATAACCAATCTCATATTTATAATATTGAGAAGCGTTTGATAGCCCTAATGCTTTAGCCATATATTGCAATGAATAACCTTTTTCTTTTCTTTTTGTCTTTATAAATTTTAAATCTAAATTCATTTTATCACCACACTTTATTTCTATATCAGAAATCTCTTTACATGCTTATTATATATTTCTAAAATAGAAATGTCAATATTATTTACGAAAAAAATTTCATTTTTAGCAATTTTTTTATTTTCTATATTAGAAAAATGATATAATACTTATGCAATGAAAGAAAGTAGGGATATTATGAATAATATTGGAGAACGAATTATTTTATTACGTACCAATAAAGGTATAAACCAAGCTGAAATGGCTAAGAGTTTAAATATAAGCCCCAGTGTTATGAATAGAATTGAATTAGGCACACGTGCTATTAGAGACTATGAATTAATAGCTATTGCAAACTTTTTAAAAGTTTCCAGTGATTATATTTTAGGTATTGATATTAAAGATACTAATATTAACCCATCATCTAATATTTTTATGGTAAATAAACAAGAACAAGATTTAATAAAAAAATATAGAAAATTATCTAATAAAGTAAAAGATAAAATTGAAGCACGTATTGAAGCTGAATATGATATTGTTATGGAAAATGAACAAGAATCAAGACAAAACGCATAGCTAATATGCTTGAAAGAAATTTCAAGTTATTATGTAAAAAAATAAAATTTAAAAGAAGGTAATAATATATGGAAAAAATTGTAGGTATAATATGTTTTATATTTTTTGGTTTGGGTTTTATTGTCGCATTGATAAAATTTATTTTTAAAAAGCAAAGAGATAAACAAACTATTAAGGCTTTAATTGGTGGCATAATTATGTTAGCTATGAGTATATATTTAATAAACATAGATGATACAAAATCTAGCCCAGAGGTTTCTAACTCATCCACTATACAAAATGAAAAACAAGAAATTAATATTAATGCTCCAATACCTGAACAAATTGATGAACATATAAAAAAAGTAGTTGATAAAAACGACTATATAAATGTTGAAGTCAATGAACATATGGGTAGGAATGATGGTACTAAAATGGTATTAGTATATGTAAAAGCTCATGGATATAAAACATATAAATCTGCATTGATAAATGCAACTAAAGTTTTTAAAGAATTATATACGTCTCAATTACCTATTGGCGAAGTTTGTATTTTCTTTAAAGGTGATTTTACTGATAAATATGGAAATCAGTCTGAACAAACAGCCATAAAAATAATTATGGACCTTAATACAGCACAAAATATTAATTGGCAAAATTTCGACTGGAGAAACTTACCATCTATAACTAATAGTATATATGTGCATCCTGGTATTGATAAAAACGAATAACAAAAATAAAAAAGCCACCATGATTTAAAATCACAGTGGCTTTAATCTTATTTAGTATTCTCTATTGATTCTAATGGAACAATAACCAGTTTTTTACCTAATGGTGTAAGTAATTTTACGAGTGTATCTGTATTAGGACTGGATTTACCTTTTTCAATACGAGCAATAACAGGCTGTTTTACTCCGCTAAGCTCTTCCAGCTTTTTTTGACTTATTCCTTGTTCCTCTCTAGCTCTTATTAATTCATTAATTATTGCTATACGTAAATTATTTATTTTAATATCATTCATGCTATTAACCTTCTATTGGAATACTATCAACATAACTACTATCTGGACATAAATCTATTTTATTACTCCATACTTTTTCACTATCTATATTAGGGTCTTTATCCCATGAAATAGAATGTGTACTATCTACATATACACGCTTAAATACGTTGTAATCTTTCAATATTGCAAATACAGTATTGTCTTTTATAAATGTCTTACAATCCATCAAACGCTTTTCCCCGTTATTAAAAGTAATTACAAGTGTATAATTTTCATTAGCTTTAACATCTATGATTTTTTTTCTTCCAGAAGCATAGTATTTAGCCATTGCTTCATCGAGTCCTAAGGATAAATAATAATTTACATCTTTTTTCATATTAAATCACCTCATGATTTAAAGAATAGAGCCATTATTTTAATGGCTCTATTGAAAACAACTCTTGATTTTTTTCAGCTAGTTCCCAGTTTTCTTTTAACTCTTCCTGATGAAAAGCTGCCCAACCTAAAAGCATTTTTAATTGTTTACTAGGAATAGAACCTTCTAAAACTTCTAATTCATTAATTAAAATGATAACCTCATCTCCACCATATGTAGCGTGAAAATGTGGTGGTCTGTGTTCTCTCCAATTAATAAAAATTTTAATACCTCTAAACATACATATTGTAGGCATTTCCTCATCTCCTTTACACATTCATTATAACTAAAAAGTTATTAATAGTCAATAACTTTTTAGTTATAATTTAATAAATATAATTATTGAAAGGTCATGATATTTATGAAAAAACGAAAAGATGGACGATATCAATCTTCCGTTATGCTTACGGACCCATTGACGAATGAAAAACGCCGTGTATATGTATATGGTTATACAGAAGAAGAAGTACAACGAGAATTAAATCGTGTTAAATTAGATAATGGCAAAGAAATATTAATGCCTACATTCAAAGAATGGGCTGATGAATGGTTAAAAATAAAATCTGATGATGTATCTCCAACAACTATAAACAGCTACAAAGATAGTCTTAGATTGCATATATCCCCTACATTAGATAAATATAAACTAAAAGATATCACTCCGTCATTAGTACGTACCGTATTAAGAAATATTCCAACACAACGAACAAAAGAATACTGCTATATCATCATTAATGCAATTTTACAGCAAGCATTACGAGAGGATTTAATAAATAAAAATCCTTGCATAAATGTAAAAAAGCCTAAAGCAAAAGCAAGGGAAGCTACTATCATATCTGAAGATGAATTTAAACAACTTATAAATGCTACCTCTAACTTGCAACTAAAAGCTATACTTTGGATTGCCTATGATACAGGTATGCGACGTTCTGAAATAGCAGCTCTTCGCTGGCAGGATATAGATTTTAAAACCAATACAATGCACATACATCATGCGATTAAAACAGATAGACATGCCCCACTATCATCTCGATTCTCATTGGGTGAACCTAAAACAGATTATGGTATACGAGATATCCCATTAACTAATATCGTTAAATCTGTTTTAAATAAACATAGAGAACAACAAAAAGAACTATTTAAAAATAACAGTCGAATTTTAACCAATAAAGATTTTGTTTTTACTTCAAATTTCCGAGGACGTTTTGGCGATTTTATTCAACCAGATAACATAACGCATGAGTTCGTGAAATTAAAACGAAAAGCTGGCATAAAATCGGATATAACCTTTAAATCATTTCGTCATACTTGCCTGACTTCTTTAGCGGAAGCCAATATCCCGGCTAAAGCAATTCAGGCACAAGCTGGTCATGCAAATGCTTCTTTTACACTTAATAGATATGTACACAAAACTGAACAAATGAAACAGACTGTAGCTGATTTTCTTAATAATCGTGTTCAAAAATGACATCATATTTGACATCATGTTGACATCATGTTGTTAAATATATAGCTAAATATAATACCTTATATAACATTGTTTTCTCCTAAAAAAACACATTTTAATAATATTATGATGTCAAAAGCTTTATTTTATGTATAAAATTGTTATGCTTTAACTCTTAATCAGCAGGTTCCGGGTTCGAGTCCCGGGTGGGTCACCATATGTAAATTAGCGTCGTAATCAAAGTTACGGCGTTTTTTGTTTATTATTATTTTTTAAATCAGACGATTTATGACATCATATTTTGACATCTTTATAATTAAAAAAATAAAAGTCATTGCTTTAGACAAATGTTTTATAGCAATGACTTTTTAACAATTATAAATCATTAAAAATTATTATTTATTATTAGCAGTAAAATCTTTATAAAAATTATAAGCTTTTTTCTTTCTTATCTTATTCATTAAGTAATTGATTTATAGATAAAGTTTTATACTTTTCTAGTTCCTTTAATACAGATTTTTTCTTACTCAATTTTCTTTTCAATATGGATATTCTTCTAATACTGAAAAAACTATCTTATTATTTTCTATTCATCATCAAATACAACTATAGACCTAATTTTCTCTTTATAACTTTTAATTCCAATTAATTTACTGCTTCCTTCTCTTCTAGCTTTCCAAATTGTTTTTTCAATCATTTAATCACATCTTTACTTATATTATATCTCTGATAATTATTAAATAAAACTATTCAAGATGTTAATATTATAAAAATATTTGTTATTACAAACTCAAGTGATATAATAATTATTATATCTTATATAAGGAGACTTTCATTATGAAAAAAATAATGTTTGATTCAAATATATTTAATAAATTACCTCGTTTTATAAAAAAAATCAAAGAGTCTAAAAAAGAATACAGTTACTATATATCTACTATACAAATTCAAGAATTAGCTAAAATAAAAGATAATAAAGAAGAACAACGTATATCAAATATCATAATGTTAGCTGATTTACGAGCTCATTTAGTTCCCACATCTGTAAGTGTTTTAGGAGAAGCTCGTTTAGGTTATACAAGATTAGGAGATGGCTCTGTATATCATAAAATATTAAATGATAGCAAAAATAATATATCAGATGCTATTATAACTGATACAGCTGTAAAAGAAGGTTGTATTTTAATAACTGAAGATATAAAATTTCAAAAAAAAATGAAACGACATCAATATGATGTAATGTCATTTGATGAATTTATTAGCTCATTAGAAAAATAAAATATTAAATATATTTAATTTATATAGTTTTAACAAGTGTTGTATTTGAATTTTATTATTAAAAAATTATAAAAGGCTTTTAATAGATTTTGTCTTCTATTAAAAGCCTTTTTTTATTTAGAATTATTTTTCAATTCCTCTAAAAATTTCTTATCATCTTTGCTTAATTCTACTTTTTCAAGTAAGTCTGGTCTATTTGTATACGTAACACGCAAAGATTCTTGTCGACGCCATTTTGCTATTTTAGCGTGGTCTCCTGAAAGTAATACGTCAGGTACATTAAGACCTCTATACTCACGTGGTTTTGTATATTGTGGATATTCTAGAAGCCCATTATAAAAAGAATCTGTTGGCGCAGACTCTCCAGAACCTAATACGCCTGGAAGCATTCTTGATACGGCATCAATTACCACCATAGCAGGAAGTTCTCCACCTGTTAACACATAATCGCCAATAGAAATTACTTCATCAGCTAAATTTTGTACCACACGATTATCAAAGCCTTCATAATGACCACAGATAAATATTAACTGATCAAAATTAGCAAGTTCTTTCGCTTTTTCTTGAGTGAATACTTTTCCAGTAGGGCACATCAATATAACCTTGCTATTTTCAATTTGCGTTTTAGCTTTAACGTCTTCTACAGCTCTAAATAATGGCTCTGGTTTCATCACCATGCCAGCACCACCACCATAAGCTGTATCATCAACTTGATTATGCTTATTAAAAGCAAAATCACGAGGATTTGTTATTTGTATATCTAAAATATTTTTTTCAATCGCTCTTTTAGTAATACTGCAACCAAAAACTCCGCCAAACATCTCAGGAAATAAGGATAATATATCTATTCTCATAATTACACTTCCTGATTTTCATCCCAAATTACTTTCATAAATCCATCTTCAACATTTATTTCAGTAACTACTTTCTTTAATGCTGGAATTAAAATTTGTCTGCCATCTTTAGCTTTAGTAATATATACATCATTGCTACCAGTTTTCAAAATTTCTGTTATTTCACCTAAAACAACATCATCTTGATTGATTACTTGAAGTCCGATTATATCAAAAGCATAATATTCTCCATCTTCAAGTGGTGGTACATCACTGCGATTTATTTTCAATAATTTATTTGTAAAACGTGCTACTTCTTCACGAGAATTAACACCTTCTACTTTCATAACTACAAAATTCCCCTGATAGCGAGTAGAAATAATATTTATTTCCTTGTCATCTACATATGCTTTTTTTATAGTGTTAAATCTATCAGGAAAATCTGTTAAAGGATATACTTTCATATCTCCTCTAACACCATGAGCTGCACCGATTTTACCAATAATAATCTTTTTATTAGTTGCGGATTTCAATGATTTTTTCATCCTCTACGATAATTTCAGTATTCATAACAGCTGGCATTTTATCGCCAACTTTTACATTAAATACATGTTGCATAGTACCTTGAATAATTTCAGCACCTAAACCTAAATGTTTCATATCAGCAATATCTTGTTCAATTTTAGCTTTTAATTTTAAACCTTTAGCTTTGTCTACTTCCATTTTTTGAACAATTGCTCCGACTTGTTGAATATTATCTTCAGCATGTTCTTCTAAAAATTTTTTCTTTTGAATGTCGATTTTAGATAATTTTAAATCTACTTCTGCTAATTGTTTTTCCATTTTATCTAACATTTTAGCTCTAAATTTTTCAGTAACTTTTACTTTAATTGTTACTGGACATTGTAAAGAAATACTTTCCATAATTATAACCTCACTTTAATTATTTCATTAATCTCATGATATATACTATCATATATATATTATAATGAAAAGATTTTGGATAAAGAGAAAGCCGAAAGTCATAATCGACCTTCGGCTATTTTTATTGCAATTATTCGATGATATCAACTGTAACTTTTTTATTTTCACAGGAAGCTGCAGCTTTCACTACAGTTCTCATGGCTTTGGCTATACGGCCTTGTTTACCAATGACTTTTCCCATGTCAGCTGAAGCTACACGCAATTTTAACAAAACATGATTACCATCAACGATTTCATCAACAGTAACTTGTTCTGGATAATCAACGAGTGATTTTGCTATTACTTCAACAAGTTCCTTCATCTATTTGCCTCTTTCTTATTTCTTAGCATGTTTAGCTGCATCAAATTTAGTCATGATACCTTTTTTGCTAAGTAAAGATTTAACTGTATCTGTAGGCTGAGCACCTTTGAGCATCCAGTCTAAAGTTTTTTCTTCATCAATATTGATAATAGCAGGTTCTTTTGTGGAATCATAGTTACCTAAGATTTCGATGAAACGACCATCACGTGGAGCACGAGAATCTGCTACAACGATACGATAGAATGGACGTTTTTTAGCACCCATACGATTTAAACGAATTTTAACTGCCAATGTTTTCACCTCCTTAAAGTGATTAAGTTATATTATAGAAGGTTTATCTAAAGAAAGGAAGTTTAAAACCGCCTTTTCCTTTTTTACCTTTCTTATTTAACTGTTTCATATTAGACATTTTCTTCATCATTTTTTTCATTTCATCAAATTGCTTTAAGAGCTTATTGACTTCCTGAACTTTTGTTCCACTACCCATAGCGATACGCTTACGGCGAGAACCATTGATGATTTTTGTATTTCTTTTTTCTTCTGGTGTCATGGCTCTAATAATAGCTTCGATATGTTTGATTTCTTTACCATTCATATCGATATCCACATCACCGAGTTTTTTCTTAAGTCCACCCATACCAGGTATCATACCTAAGATATTTTCAAAAGAGCCAAGCTTTCTCACTTGATTTAATTGAGATAAGAAATCATCTAAAGTAAATTCATTTTTGCGGAAAGCTTTTTCCATTTTTTTTGCTTCTTCTGCATCAAAAGCAGTCTGTGCTTTTTCAATTAAAGTAAGCACATCACCCATACCTAAGATACGAGAAGCCATTCTATCTGGATAAAATGGTTCTAAGGCTTCTAATTTTTCACCAGCACCCACAAATTTAATAGGGCAACCTGTAACAGCCTTAACAGAAAGTGCCGCACCACCGCGAGCATCTCCGTCCATTTTAGTTAAGATAACACCATCTAAGCCTAAATCATTATTGAAACTTTCTGCTACATTAACTGCATCTTGACCAGTCATAGCATCAACTACTAATAAGATTTCATGCGGTTTTACATCTTCTTTTATAGATTTCAACTCTTGCATGAGGTTTTCATCTATATGAAGTCGTCCTGCTGTATCGATGATTACAATATCATTAGCATGAGATTTTGCATAATCTATTGCTTCATTAGCGATACGCACAGCATCTTTACAATCTTCTTTAGCAAATACTGGAATATCAATTTGATTACCGAGTACTTGTAACTGCTTAATAGCTGCTGGACGATAGATATCTGCTGCAACCATCAATGGGTGTTTGCCTTGCTTTTTAAACATCAAACCAAGTTTACCAGCAGATGTTGTTTTACCTGCCCCTTGAAGACCTACCATCATGATAATTGTAGGAGCTTTTGGTGAAATGTTTATATGACTTTGAGTCTGCCCCATCAATGCTGTTAACTCTTCGTTAACAATTTTAATAACAGCTTGTGCAGGTGTCAAGGACTCTAAAACTTCTTGTCCTACTGCACGTTCTTTTATTTTTTTAATAAAATCTTTAACTACTTTAAAGTTTACATCGGCTTCTAATAAAGCTATGCGAATTTCTCGCATGGTAGCATTAACATCATCAGCTGTTAATTTACCATGACCACGCAATTTTTTAAAAGTCTCTTGCAAACGATCAGCTAAATTTTCAAAAATCAAATTTATGCCTCCTTGCTATCATTTGTTAACACAGAAATACGTCTTATTATATTATTAAGCCTGTTATCTTCTGATTCCTGCTTTAATGCTAATAAATCAGATAAAATTGACAAAAGCTCTGTTTTTTCTTTTGTCGAACGGGCTGCCAAACCTAATTTATCTTCATATTGCTGCATGATTTGCTCACTGCGACGCAACATGTCATAAACAGCTTGACGTGAAATTCCTAACTCTGTACTTATCTCTGATAGTGAAAAATCTTCAAATAAGTGCATTTGTAGACAACGTTTCTGTTTGTCAGTTAGCAAAGCCCCATAAATATCAAATAAAGCGCTCATGTGCAAAAACTTTTCTAACATTTAAACCACCTGAGCTTTCATTATTCATCAAAACTAATTATGTCCTACGACTTTGACTATTATATATGACAAAAAATAACCTGTCAAGTATTTTTACTTGTCAGGTTATAAATTTTATTATTTATTTTTATCTGCTCAAAACTTCTTGATTTACCATTACTTTTGCTGATGTAGTTTCTTTCTCAACTATTTTAATTGGCTGTTTATCCACAACACTGATAATCAAAAAGCTGATTATACAAATAATCCATTCAAAATAAATTACATGTGGCAATACATGTATCTGAGGTACAAATTGCCATAAAACCAATCCTATTAAACCTACAACAGTAGTGTAAAATGCTGAATTTTTACGACAAAGACTAGGCACAAACACAGTAAATAAAAATACTACAGTAAAGGCAGTAGTCAAACTTAAACCAATCATCATAGTTTTTAAAATTCCCACTGCATTAAATGCTAACCATAAAGTAGCAAGACCTACTAATAATATAACTAAACGATTTACTTGCAAAAATTTTACAGTTGTTACTTGTGGATTGATAAAACGTTTATAAATATCTTGAGAAATAAGTGTGCCTGCACCTAATAATATTGTACAAGCAGTGGAAACATCTGCTGCCCATAATGCTGCAAGTGTTATCCCTGAAACTACAGGATCTAAGCTCATGATAATTTGAGGAAGTGCCATAGTTGGATTAATATCTGGATATTGAACTTTAGCTGCTAAACCTAAAATAGCTGATAAAAAGCCAATTGGGAAAATCAATGCTCCACCTAAAATAAAACCTTTTTTTGCTGTTTTAGCATCTTTTGCACCGCAGGCAATCTGTACAGTTCCTTGCAAAGTGAGTGCTTGAGATATCATAATTAAAATCCAACCCAACACTACGGCTAAACCTAAGCCACCAATAGGACTAAACCAAGAAAAATCAACTACAGGTAAATTATTATTGATATTTACAAGTCCACCGTTATTATCTACGACAGAAATAGTTGAATATAAAATTCCTAAATAAATTAAACTAACACTTATCATATTGGACATACCAGAAGACCACAATCCGCCCACAACAGTGATACCGATGAAAACTATAGCACTCATTATCATGCCTGTTTTCATAGAAAATATATCTGGCATAAGTGTTGATAAAATTGCCCCACCTGCTACATATTGAAGTGAAGTAATACAAATAAGAATGATTGCTAAACCAATTGCACTTATAAGACGACCTTTTTTATCATAATAACGTTCAAATAATTCTGGTATCGTAGAACAACCCATTTGTCTATATTTCCCTGCGGCTAAAACTCCCATGACTACAGCACCGATTGCCCATGCTCCATTATACCAACCAGCTGCAATTCCTACCTGTGTTGCATTTTCTGCCACACCAACAGTAGAAGCAGCACCTACAGCAAGACCTGTTACATTAAAAGCAATAAGTGATGTAGACAATTTTCTTCCTGCAAATAAATACTCCATAGGATTTTTATTAGCGCGATTTTTTACATAAAAAGATATTGCAAATAATAATACTACATATAGACAGACTATCATTAATTGAATAGACATAGTTTTCATCCTTTCTTATGATGTTAAACAAAATTTTTACTTTCACATCAATCTTTAAATTACTGCAGATTAAATTTTAATTTGTCAAAAACTTAAGTATTATTATCAGCTGATATAAGTTTAAAATAAATTCATCTAACTAAAAAAGCATACAAAAAAGCTCGTCCCTATATAGGGACGAGCTGTTATAACCCGTGGTACCACCCAATTTGCTTTTTTAGCCACTCATTTGGATACTAACATATCCTAGCCCATGATAACGGAGGCACTCCGACAAAACTTACTTAATTAATCCCAATCAATTATCATAATTGTTCAGCCTTGCAACTCTAAGGTGTATTTCAATTTAATTCACTACTATGTCCCACCAAACCATAGCTCTCTGCAAGCTTCATAAATTTACTTTTCCTCTTCACTGTTTTTATCTGTCTATTACTATAACAATAAAATTCATATTTGTCAATGATTATTTATTGTAAACTTGTAAATTAGATGTATAGTTGTAAATTTATTTTAATTTACTGCTCACTAACTCATGTGTGCGGAAAAAATTATATATAGATTTTGCTATTTGCTCGCTAATTCCTGGTACCGCCATCAATTCATCAACTGAAGCATTTTTTATATTTTGTATCGTTTCAAAATGGTCAAATAAACTTTTCCTTCGCTTAGCACCAATTCCAGAGATATTATCTAATATAGATATTTTATTGCGTTTTGTTCTAAGTTTACGATGATAAGTAATCGCAAAGCGATGAGCTTCATCTCTTATACTTTGCACTAAATATAAAGCATCTGATTGTCGTGGCAAAATAATAGGCTCTGATGATTGTTCTGTAAAAATATATTCAAATTGCTTAGCAAGCCCCACTACAGGGACGCTATAATGACCTGCTCCACGAATAATTTCCAAAGCTGAACTCAATTGACCTTTACCACCATCAATGATTATTAAGTCTGGTAAATCATTTTTACTAATGCCTACATATCTGCGAGTAGTTACTTCCCTCATCGACATAAAATCATCTGGCTTTCCTTCAGTAGAATTTATCTTAAATCTGCGATAAGAATTTTTATCTGGCTTGCCATCCTGAAATACCACCATAGAGGCTACTGTTTCTGAACCTTGAATATGCGATATATCAAAACATTCCATACGCATTGGTGGCTTAGGTAAATTTAAATATTTTTGTAAATCATAGACAGCACCTAAACTACGAGCCTTCATATCTTTTAATTTTTGCTCTTGCTCTAATAAATATTTTTCTGCATTTTCTTTTGCCATCATCAAAATATCTTTTTTTACACCACGTTTAGGCAATAAAATTTTTGTCTTTTTCTTCTTTTCTGCCCAAAGCCATTCTTGCAATAATTCTATTTCTGCTATCTCTTCTGGTATTAATATTTCTTTAGGAATATCCACTGCATCATTATAATATTGTTTCAAAAAGGCTGTTATCAGATTTTTTTCATCATCATCTTCATCATTTAATAAAAATTGATTGCGACCTAACATTTTACCATTGCGAATAAAAAATATCTCTATACAAATTCCATAATTAGCTCTAGCGATACCGATAGCATCTATATCACCATCATCTAATAATATCTTTTGTTTTTCCATTATCTTGCGCACAGCTAATAATTGGTCTCTCAATCTAGCAGCTTTCTCAAAATCTAAATTCTGTGCTGCCATCTGCATTTTTTTCGCTAAATTCTGCTCTACAACTTCACTTTTACCTTCTAAAAATAAACATACACCATCTACCATATCTTTATAACTATCTTCATCAATATAATTAGCACAAGGAGCTAAACATCTTTTTATATGATATTCTAAACAAGGTCTATCTGCTAAATGCTTGCAAGTTCGCAAAGGGAATAATTTACGCAATAAATTTAAAGTTTCCTTCATTGCTGTAGAACTTGTATATGGACCAAAATATCTTGAGCCATCTTTGATAAGGCGACGAGTAGTTACTATTCTTGGATATTTTTCATTTAAAGTAATCTTTAAATAGGGATAAGTCTTATCATCACGAAGCATAATATTATATTTAGGATGATGTTTTTTTATCAAATTACATTCTAAAATCAATGCTTCTAATTCGTTATCCGTAACTATTGTTTCAAAATCTTCTATATGCGACACCATAGCAATTGTTTTTGCTGAATGATTTCTACTCGATTGAAAATATTGTCGCACACGATTTTTTAAATTAATCGCTTTACCTACATATATAATCTGTTTTTGCTTATTTTTCATCAAATAAACGCCTGATTTTGTAGGCAATAATTTTAATTTTTCTTGTAATATTTCATTAATCATCATTTTATATTCTCTTTAATCTAATTATATTTATATTAAAACTCATTGCATTTTTAATTTTAAAGCCAAAATACCTAGATATTCACGAATAGCCATACAAGATGTATTTAAACTACCATTATTAGGTAAGAAATTAAAAATACTAAAGACTAACTCATCACTCATTTGATAATCTGCTACATATGGCGTAGCTTCAATTCCTTCACGTGCAAATATTTCCATTGCTCTTGGCAAATGAAAACCTGATGTGATAACTAATGGCTTAGTAAAATTATATTCTTCCATTATAACCTTGCTATTTTGCACATTTTCCACTGTATTTCTACTCTGATTTTCTAATATCAAAGCTTGCGAATTTACGCCCATACCTTCAAATATACGTTTTTCAATATCAGCTTCTCGTCCTGTATCTTCAAACACCTTTCCACCAGATAAAATAATAGGAATATCCAATTCTTTTTGCAATCTCATAACTGTAATCATGCGATTAGCTACATATCCTGAAACTTGCCCTTCGCCATCAATATCTGCTACATTTATCGCACCACCACCTAACATAATTATCACATCATTTTTATCTTGTTTTAACTGTTCAATACTTTTATTTTGATAAAAATTCTCCAATGGCTTAACTAAATGATAAGCTATAAAATTTGTAGATAACAAATAAAACAATAAAGTAATCACGCTTAAAATATATTTACCTTTAATCTTTTTCCAATATAAATAAATATTAAATAAAATCAGAAGTGATATAATTCCTCCCGGTGGAATTATAAAAGCATAAAAAATCTTGACTAAATAAAGCATAAATATACCTCCTATAACGTACTTTTTCCCCTAAAAATTATAAATATAACAAAATTATCGTTAATTTCTTCATTAATTCTCATTGTAAAAATATCTATTATTTGTTATAACAGTATATAAGGAGGGGATTATCATCGAAATTTCTCTAGAAACAATTCAACAGACAGACGAATTGGTTCATCAACTATATCAAACAACACGTGCTATGTCAAAAAGTGTAAACCGTGCATTATACAGTACAAATATCTATGGTTCTGAATGGACTATTTTAAAAACAATTCACGATCAAGGCACTATGACACAGACAGCACTTGCTAACTATTTAAATATTGAACCTGCTGCAATCTCTAAAACAATTCGTCAGCTGATGAAAAAAAATCTTATCATGCGTCAAAGTGGTGAAGATAAACGCGAAAAATATATTTATCTCACACCATTGGCGATTGAACAATATAATGAATGGTTTGAAGTTATCGCTCAAAATTGTCGCCGAGTATTAGAAGCTGTCAATGTAGAAGAACAAAAAATACTAATGGATTTATTGAGCAAAATAAAAAATAAAGTCAATGATGACATTTAACTTTTAAAACATAATTATCATAAATAGTATAAATAATAAAGAAGGGCATTATCTTATAAAAGTTAATGCCCTTTTTATTTATCATTTTGTAGCTGCGCGAATAATTGATTGTGCAACTTCTTTTATTGTTTTTCGTTTTGCCATACTATATTTTTGTATTCTACGATAAGCTTCACTTTCAGATAAATTATAAGCATCCATCAAAATACCTTTTGCTCTATCTAATAATTTTCTCATTTCTAGTGAATTTTTTATATCATCTAATTCACTTTCTAATTGTTTAATTTCATTAAATCTAGATAGTGCAATTTCTATTGCTGGAAACAAATTACTTGGCTTTATTGGTTTTACCAAATAAGCTAAAACACCTGAATTCTTAGCTTTTTCTACAATGTCTTTTTGGCTAAAAGCTGTAAGCAAAATAACAGGAGCTAATTTTTGGTCAGAAATTCTCTTTGCAGCTGTAATCCCATCCATTTCTGGCATTTTTATATCCATAATCACTAAATCAGGCTTTAATCGCTGCGTTAATTCTATAGCTTTTAATCCATTAAAACATTCTCCAACGACTTCATGCCCAGCTTCTTCTAACATTTCTTTCAAATCCATACGAATGATTGATTCATTATCAGCAATCACAATTTTTAACTTAGACATCAACTTCACTCTCCATTAAAAATTTATAGGGAATAGCTATCTTGGCATGAACCCCATTATCATTATATAAGTCAAAAGAACCATTCATATCTCCTTCAATTAAGGTTCTCACAATTTGAAGTCCTAAAGATTTTGTTGGTAAATCAGAAAAATTCTCTGGTAAACCATTACCATTGTCATACAATTCTATTATATAGGCTTCATCACTTTGACTTATTTTAAGACCAATTTTACCATAATTTCTGCCTAAAAATCCATGCTCAATTGAATTTAAAATCAATTCATTTATGATCAAAGCTAAATTACTAGCTTGTTTTGATGGTAAAATTATTGTCTCTCCAATGAATTCTGTCTCCAATTTAAAATGACTATCTAACATATTTTGCTGGATTAATTGCAAAATATTTTTTGTTACTTCCATTACGTCTATATTTTCATCACCTTGTTGTGATAAAAATTCATGCACAACTGATATACTTAAAATACGATTTACACTTTCCTTTAAAGCCTCTTTTACTTCCATTGAATTTGAGCGTCTAGCTTGTAATCTAAGTAAACTAGCAATAGTTTGCAAATTATTTTTTACGCGATGATGAATTTCTTGTATCACTGCTGATTTTATTTTTAATTCTTTATCCTTTTTTCTAATTTCAGTAACATCAGATAAAATCACTATACGTGTCAATAAATTACCTGCTTCATTGATTGGAATGTCTCTTCTAATCAATACTAAATTGCCCACTTCAATTTCTTTTTCATAAGGACATCTAGGCAAAATAGTTTCCTTTCTAATATGCAAAGTCAACTGTCTATCAAAAAGATGACAACCCAACAAATTACTAACACCTAAAACGTGATATATTCTTGACGCTACCATATTAGCAAAAATAATGCGTTCATTTTTATCTGTAATGATAATCCCATCACGAGAAGAAATTGCTCTATACATTTTATTATCTGCTTTTTTAGGCGCATTTTCCAAAATAATAAAGGCAGTTTTCAAAAGACGAGTAAAACCTCTTGTTTGTGTATCTTCATAATTTATCTCAAAACAAATAACAGCTATTACTTCATAATCAACGACAATCGGTATAGTATACATTTGATAAAATTTACCAAAATCCAATTCTCTTTGACCTTCATATTTTGATTTAAATTTAATAGTTTTATCAATTAAAGGTTCTTGTACTTTAGGAATTTCCTTTCCTATCAATGATTGTTTTATAGGATTATACGTAGTATGTGGTTCAAATTCAGAAACAACAGTGAAATAATTTTCTTTTTTGGAAAATGTATACATAGCTACATGCGCATGCACCAAATCAGAAACTAAAGGTAATACTGTATTAATTCTTTGTAAAAAATTAGCTTTCATAGCGGATAAATTAGTAAATTGTCTACAATTATTCAAAAAAGACATTATTTTTCACTTCACTTTCTTTAATTTATGCTTTTATTTATTTTTATAAAGAAAAAAGGAGACCTATCGTCTCCTTTGTATTAAATTAAATTATGTTTAATTTAATTTATGTAATTATAAAACTCTACGTGCTCCAATATAGCAAGATGCCCAATAAGAACTACTTAAAGAATCGACAACTACTCCACGGCTAGAGGAAGCATTAATAAAATTACCATCACCCATATAGATACCTACATGAGATGCTCCATAAGTATAAGTAGAGAAAAATACTAAATCACCAGGCATAAGGTTATCATAAGATACTGGTGTACCTATTTCAAATTGTACATCTGCTGTACGTGGAAGAGAAATACCAGCTGTAGCAAAAACATAACGCGTAAAACCAGAACAATCAAAACCGCTTGGAGTTGTACCACCAAATACATATGGCACGCCAATATAATTCAAAGATGAATTAATGATACGTTTTGCAATGTAATTAGAACTACGGCTTACTACAGGCATGTTACGTCCCATCAATGCTTGATATGTCATAGCGCCAACTAAACCATCATTATCCAAACCATTAGCTGATTGGAATGCTGCCACTGCAGCTTGTGTAGCTGGACCGAAATCTCCATCTGCTGTTACATCATAACCCTGACTTGCCAATGCTGCTTGAATTTCAGCGATTTCTGCACCTTGGTCTCCTAAACGGAAAGAAGATGCGCTAGCAATAGCACTCATACAGATCAAACACAAAGATAAAACTAAAACACGGACAACTTTACTCAAAAAAAAGACTCCTCTCAAAATCGCCTACGAGGTTAGCTGACGGGTTAGGACAGAGAAGGAAAGACTATCCATCTAAAATTTCAGTAAATTCTACCAAAATAAATTAGATTCACCCCAAAAAATTGGTTCTCCCGCTCCTGAGCTGGATTCGGCTTTCTATTTTTATTTTTTTATTACGCTCATAATCTATATTTTACACTATTTTATTAAAAACCTCAACCTATAATCAATAATTTTTATCATTTAGTTTAGTTTCTATATAATAACTAAACTAATTTCAACTGTTTTTATTATACTTAAGAAATTTTTTATTTAATTAAACAAAAGACATTGACATTTTGTCTAAATAGTGATACATTCTTAATTAGAAGTTAGCACTCACTATTATAGAGTGCTAACAATAGGGGTGAAAGAAATGCTAGATGAAAGAAAGCAACGCATTCTCCGAGCCATTGTAGATGACTATATATCTACTGCAGAGCCAATAGGCTCCCGAACAATTGCTAAGAAATATAGTTTGGGAATTAGCCCTGCGACAATTCGTAATGAAATGGCAGATTTAGAGACACTTGGTTATATCAAGCATCTCCATACCTCATCTGGGCGTATCCCCTCATCAAAAGGTTATCGTTTTTATGTTGATGACTTATTAACATTAGAACAAATGTCGGAGAATGAGATATCTCTTATCAATAATTGGTATGCTACTAAAGTACGTTCTGTTGAAGAAATTTTCCGTGAAACTTCACGTATAATCTCTCAACTGACAAAAAATGTATCTTTAGTTTTAGCTCCACAATTAACGCAAACAGCTTTTCAGTATTTGCGATTTTTACCACTTAATGAACATCAAGTAATAGCTGTCATCATGACAGATGCTGGTTTTATTGATAACAAAATTATCGATATTCCAAGTGGTGTTTCTTTTGAGGATTTTGATAATATCGCTAGTATCTTTAATCATTATCTCAAAGGTAAGCGTCTATCAGATATTAGTATGGCATCAATTCGTAAAATTCGTGGTGAAACTGTTAATTCCACAGTTTTCAATGCTATCATTAATATTATAGATGAAGCATTAGCCAAAGATAAGCAAGAACGACTTTATCTAGGTGGTGCAAGAGAATTAATGGAACAGCCTGAATTTCATAATATAGATAAAGTAAAAAAATTATTATCTATGTTTGAAGAAAAACAACTTTTATATGATATTTTGCATGCACAAAAAGATGAAAGTTTAGCTGTTACCATTGGTCAAGAAAACAAATATAATGATATTAAAGACTGTAGTATTATCAGTGCCACATATCATTTAGATGGTAAACCAATTGCCACATTAGCTGTTTTAGGTCCAACACGTATGGATTATGGCAAAATAATTTCTTTATTAAAATTTATGAATGCTAATCTTGCTGATATTTTCCATAGATTTCATTTGTAATCTATAAAGATTAAACTATTTATTATTAACTAAGAAGGTGGTTGATTCATGGCTACTCCAGAAGAAACTAAAGAAACTATGCAGACTGAAACTACTTCTGATAACGAAGTTAAAGAAACAGTAGAAGAAACTACTAATGAGACTGCTGTAGAAAATGATGAAGCAACTTTTGATACAATAAAAAAAGAACTTGAAGCTCAAAAAGAATTATTACAGCAAAGCGAAGACCACTATAAAAGATTGCAAGCTGATTTTGCAAACTTCCGTCGTCGCAATGAAAAAGAACGTGAAGAATTATCTAGTGTAGTCCTTCAAGGATTAATTAAAGATTTATTACCTATCATTGATAATTTTGAACGTGCTTTAGCTGTTGAAGGAGCTGCTGGGACTCCTCTTCATGATGGAATTTCCATGGTTTACAACCAATTAATGGAATCTTTGAAGAAAAATGGTCTTGAAGTTATTAAAGCTGCTGGTGAAAAATTTGATCCTAATTTCCATCAAGCTGTAATGCGCGTTCAAGACCCTGAAAAAGAAGATGATACCATCGAAGAAGAATTCCAAAAAGGTTATATGGTACAAGGTCGAGTAATTCGCCCAAGTATGGTAAAAGTTGTAGCTAATTAATCATTTAATTAACTATAATTAATATAAAATATTTTATTAAATTGCATAACACTTATATTTATATATAGATGTTTTTAGGAGGAATTTATAATGTCCAAAGTAATTGGTATTGACTTAGGTACTACTAACTCTGTAGTCGCTGTTATGGAAGGTGGCGAACCTACAGTTATTACAAACCCAGAAGGTAGCAGACTTACTCCTTCAGTTGTAGGTTTCACAAAAGATGGTGAACGTCTTGTAGGTCAACTTGCAAAACGTCAAGCCGTTTCCAATCCAGATAGAACAATCGCTTCAATCAAACGTCATATGGGCGAAGTTAATTATAAAGTAAATATTGATGGTAAATCTTATACTCCACCAGAAATTTCTGCTATGGTTCTTCAAAAATTAAAAGCTGATGCAGAAAAATATCTTGGCGAAAAAGTAACTCAAGCAGTTATCACTGTTCCTGCTTACTTCAACGATAGCCAACGTCAAGCAACTAAAGATGCTGGTAAAATCGCAGGTCTTGATGTTCTTCGTATCGTAAACGAACCAACTGCTGCTGCTCTTGCTTATGGTCTTGATAAAGGCGAAGATGGTACAATCTTAGTATTCGACTTAGGTGGCGGTACATTCGATGTATCTATCCTCGAACTTGGTGATGGCGTATTTGAAGTAAAATCCACTAATGGTAATACTCATTTAGGTGGCGATGACTTTGACCATGCAGTAATGAATTGGATGGTAGAAGAATTCAAAAAATCCAACGGCATTGACTTATCTCAAGATAAAATGAGTGCTCAACGTCTTATCGAAGCTGCTGAAAAAGCAAAAATCGAACTTTCCAGCATGACTTCTACAAATATCAACTTACCATTCATTACTGCTGATGCAACAGGTCCAAAACACTTAGATTTAACTCTTACTCGTGCAAAATTTGATGAATTAACAGCAGATCTTGTTGAAGCTACAATCGAACCAACTCGTAAAGCTATGGCTGATGCTGGTTTATCCGTTTCTGAAATCGATAAAATCATCTTAGTTGGTGGTTCTAGCCGTATCCCTGCTGTTCAAGAAGCTATTAGAAAATATCTTGGTAAAGAACCAAATCATGGTGTAAACCCTGATGAATGCGTTGCAGTAGGTGCAGCTATTCAAGCTGGTATCTTAGCTGGTGAAGTTAAAGACGTATTACTTCTTGATGTAACTCCACTTTCCTTAGGTATTGAAACATTAGGTGGTATTTGCACAAAAATCATTGAAAGAAATACTACTATTCCTACTTCTAAGAGCCAAGTATTCTCTACAGCTGCTGATAATCAGCCTGCAGTTAGCATTCATGTTCTTCAAGGTGAACGTGAAATGGCAGCAGATAACAAAACTCTCGGTCGTTTCGATTTAACAGACATTCCACCAGCTCCAAGAGGAGTTCCTCAGATCGAAGTTAAATTCGATATTGATGCTAACGGTATCGTTCATGTATCTGCAAAAGACCTCGGTACTGGTAAAGAACAAAATATCACTATTCAATCTGATAGCGGTATGAGCAAAGAAGATATCGACCGCATGGTTAAAGAAGCTCAAGCTCATGAAGCTGAAGATAAAAAACGTAAAGAAGAAGTAGAAACTAGAAATAATGCTGATTCTTTAGTATTCCAAGCTGAAAAAGTAATCAAAGATTTAGGCGATAAAGCTGATGCTAATACTGTAGCTAAAGTAAAAGATGGCATTGAAGGCATTAAAAATGCTCTCAAAGGTACAGATATCGAAGCAATCAAAAAAGCTATGGAAGAATTACAAAAACCTCTTTATGAATTAAGCGCAGCTGCATATCAGCAGGCTCAGCAAGCTCAACAACAAGCTGGCGGAGCAGGTGCTAATGCACAGCAACAGACTCAGACAAAAGATGATGACAATGTTGTTGACGCTGATTTTAAAGATGTAACTGATAAATAATTTAAGTTTAATTAATATAAGAAATTCGATGCACATAACTCCAGTTAATCCTTAGCTGGAGTTATGTCAATTAAGCATAAAATCTTTATTTAGGTTTAGGTGGTGCAAAGTGAGTACAAAACGCGATTATTATGAAGTCTTAGGCGTAAGTAAAAATGCTACAGAAGCAGAAATTAAAAAAGCCTACAAAAAAATGGCTCGAAAATATCACCCTGACCTCAATCGTGATAATCCTAAAGAAGCCGAAGAAAAATTCAAAGAAGTAAATGAAGCTTATGAAGTTTTATCCAATCCACAGAAAAAAGCTCAATATGACCAATTTGGTCACGCAGCTTTTGATGGTACTGGTGGAGCTGGCGGTGGCTTTGGCGGTTTCGGCGGTTTTGGTCAAGGTGGCTTTGGTGGAGAAGGTTTTGGCGATATCTTTGACATGTTCTTTGGTGGCGGTGGTGCTGGCGGTTCTGCTCGCCGTCGTGGCCCAGAACGTGGTTCTGATTTACGCTATAATTTATCTATTTCCTTTGAAGAAGCTGCATTTGGTAAAACAGTAGAACTCAATATTCCTCGTACAGAAAAATGTTCTAGTTGTAATGGTACAGGTGCTGCTGCTGGTACCCATCCTGAAACTTGCCCTGATTGCCATGGTACAGGTCAAGTACAATTCACTCAAAATACACCATTTGGTCGCATGGTAAATCAGCGTACTTGTTCCCGTTGCAGTGGTACAGGTGAAATCGTTAAAACACCATGTAAAGATTGTAATGGTAAAGGTGTTAAATCTGTTCGCTCTAAAGTTGAAGTTAAAATCCCTGCTGGCGTAGATACAGGAAACCGTATCCGCGTAGCTGGCGAAGGTGAAGCAGGTGTTCGTGGCGGATCTACTGGTGATTTATATGTATATATCACAGTAAAAGACCATAAATTCTTCAAACGTGAAGGCACTGAAATCATCTGCGAAGTTCCTATCACTTTTGTACAAGCTTCCTTAGGCGATACTATAGAAGTACCAACTCTTGATGGTAAAGTAGAAATGAAAATTCCAGCTGGTATTCAGTCTGGTACAATAATGCGCTTAAAAGGAAAAGGTATCCCATTCCTTCGCGGTGCTGGTCGTGGCGATCAACATGTTCGCATTAAAGTTTTAACTCCACAAAAACTTACTGACAGACAAAAAGAACTTCTTCGTGAATTTGCTGGTATTAAAAATGATAAAGCAAATCCAGAACAAGAAAGCTTCTTTAAGACTTTAAAAAATCTCTTTAAATAAAAAAATGACTCCTAGTAATTATAACTAGGAGTCATTTTTTATTATTTATTTTTATCTATAAATTCTAAAGCCATTTCCGCATTTGACCTTGCTAAACTACGCAATTTAGCCATTCGCTTCAAATTCTGATTGCGATATATTTCTTTATTATTCCATTTAGCATTAATTTCTTGCATCAAAGCTTCCACTGTTACATTTTCTAAATCGCCTACAACATCTTCATCAATGGATTTTAAAAATCTATCAATTTTAGGATCATATGATATACCTATCATTGGCGTGCCCATCACACCTGCGAAAATCAATGCATGAAGGCGAATGCCAATCATTAAATCCATATTTCCTACTAATGACATTAATTCCCTTGTTGTAAAATCTTCTTTCAAGATACATGCCGGCTGTTTCATTTTAGCTACAATTTTTTTAGCAGCCTTTACATCTTCTGGATATTGCATTGGCATAAAAACAATCTGAGCATTTAATTTCGTTACTGCTTCATCAGCCACTTCTGCTAAGACGTCTTTATAATGTTGCCATTCACGCCATTCACGCACAGATATACCAATTATCGGCTTAGTGAGTGAAATATGTGATTTCTTAAAAATCTCTCGCCCACTTTTTTTATCTACTGCGTTTATTGCTAACACTGGGTCTGCTGTAGCTTTTATCGGTGGTTTTACAATCTTAAGCATATCTAGTTCTTTTAATGAATCTTTATCGCGAACTGTAATCAAAGCACTATGATTGCCAAACCATCTCATCAAGCGTCTTGCGAATTTACCATAAATAGGGCCAATACCTTGAGCATATAACATTATTGGTGTATGAACTAATTTAGCTAAAAATAATACACCCATATAATAATATAAGCTTCGACCGCTAGTTACATTTTGCAATAAGCTACCGCCACCACTTATAAGTAAATCCGCCTTTTTCAACACTTTCAAAATATCTACTACATTTAACCAATTAATTGCATCAACACTATGGCGTTTTCTTGTATATTCTGGGTCTGATGAAATAACTGTAATATGAAGTTTTGGATTAAGCTCTGAGAATACTTCTAACATTGCAGATAGCATAGCTTCATCGCCTGCATTTTTAGAACCATAATACCCAGAAATTACAATATTATTCATTCAAAGACTTACTCCTATCTGTTGAAGATGCAATATATTGCCATAAATACAATGCACCCATGACAACACAGCCTATGACAGCACCCCATAAAGCACCATCAAAACCTCTCATTAATGACATAAATACCGGCGTACGCATATGTGCAAAAGTTTCTACCATAGAACCTTGTCCAATAGTCGCTACTATAGATAAAATAAAGAAGATAGCTGCTGGCCACTTACGATACCATGCCATGATCATTATTATAAACGCTGGATGACCAATAAAAATTTCTTTTGAACGAGGTCTTGCATAAAACGCTTGTTCTAAGAAAGCTCTTATTTTCAATTCTATGCCAGGAACAGGAACGCCAGCTGTATGACCGGAACGACCGATAAAGATAACAGCTACAATCATAGCTATCAAAAATCCTACTAAAGCTTTTACAGATACAGTCATATTCAATATACGTTTAGCCTGTTCTTTAAAAGCTGGTGGTGTTAATAAATTATCACCGAATATATCAAAACGTTGCATAAAGGCTATAGCCACTAAAATAATTGGCAATACAAATGTTAACTTGATACCACGGAAGATACTCATTTCCAAGAAGAATTCTACATCAGATAAAATACCTGATAAGAACATTGCCCCCATCATAGAAACAACACTTGCACAAACAATAGCCTTCACTGCTTTTAATAATAATGGACCAAATTTTAATTTACCAATTAGACGATTTCTACGAATTACATCTAATTGACTTATCATACCAATAGCAGGAAAAACATTTGCCGCAGCTAAAGCAGCCATTATACGAATTGTAGAGCCTTTTCCTATCAATACTGGAACAGCTGTTATTACAAAGCAAATTGCTAATAAAATATACTGTTTTTTATTTGATAAGCTTGGATAAACCAAAGAAATATACAATACACAAGCACTACAAATACCTAAAAGCATTATAACTTGCAAAATTGTATTGCCAAAAAATGGCTCAAAATGACTAGCAGGTCCAATAGTGAAACCTTTAGATTCAAGTTTTGCTTTTGTATCTGAAATATATTTCATATTTGTAGCTAATAAGGACATATCACCTTCAGGTTTTTCATAAATACGCATTAAATCTATACGTATATTGCGTTCTTCATCAGTGTTTGCCCAACGTTCAACAGCTACATCCATTTTCAATTTTGGCTGTTCATCTTTTGGTATAGTATATAATCTAGCGACTTTATAATCTAAACCTCTAGCAATATCATATAAACCATCTTGTGGATAAAATTGCAATTGTGTAACATGTTCAATCATACCAAGAGTGATATCTCTTTCTTTCATCAACTCAATAGTACGTTCAGTATTATGCAAACCACCCAATGTTTCAGAACCAGAAAATACTATTTCTGATATTTTGAAATCCTTTAAACGGTCAAAAACTGCATTGATATCATCATCTGTTACATTCTTATAGTTACTAGGTCTAGCCAACACATAAAAACCTGCATCATTAACAGCCTTCATTTCATCAGTTGGCATACCTAAATTCATTTTTAATAACTCTGTATAATTAGCTTTTACTGCTAATATTTCTTGATTTCCTAAATCTAGAACATTTACTCTCTCTTTGCCTAAGCGTCTAAATAAATCTTCTTTTACTTCTGTATATGTTTGCTTATCATGTCCTACAACATATACTTCGTCAGCTTTTATAATACCTTGCTGAACTAAAGTACGCCATGCAGGATCACTTAAAGTTCCACTATAATAATTTTCTAGTACAGAACTACCTGCAATAGCCATAGCTTTGCCATTTTTATTCAATTTTTCAAATGTAGTTTCATATACAGCAAGTGAAGAAATGCCTGCCTGTTTTGCTTGAGATAATACTTCCTCTACTGGTATTCCTTCTAATTGAGCCAATTTAACCATATCTTCATAATCAATGGCTAAATCCACTGTCATATTTGCTTTTTCTACACTATTACGTTGAATATTTACACCAATAGCAGCTATTAGGCCAATTATTATACAAACAATCAACAAACGATTATATTTAAACTTTGTCAATCTCTATTCCACCTTACTTATTACTTATTGATACCTGCCTCAATAAGTACTTGACCATTTTGCTGTTCTACTCTAGTAAATTTTGCACCTTCTAATGGTAATTTATCTGTTGAAACTAAGAATATATCTTTGGTGAAACTTATACCAATTTTACCAAACAATCTGTTTTCTGTATTAGCATCTGTAATGCGGAAAAGTAAATTTTTCCCTTCCACTACAATAATACCTTTTACATTGATAGTTGCTTCTTGCCCTAAGAAAGAAATTTTTCCTGTAGCTTCAACATTATCAGGTGTAATTTTTACTGCTATATCAGAAATTTTATCTACTTCTTTTGCTAATAATTGGGCTAAATTATTTTCATCGATTAGACCTGTTATTGTTAAATTATCAGCTGAGTTTATCACCAATCTACGAGCTAATAATAAATCTTGTACGCTAATCTCTATATTTTTGCCCTTTAAAGATAACTCATTTAAATTTACCTTATCTAATTTTATATTTGTAGCTTCAATATCTATATTATCTACTTGACCAAATAACATCATAAAGCTAGGTGATGTTTCTATATTGGCACTAACAGAATCAGTTTGCAAACTTCTTTCTATACGTCCAGATATTTGATTACTTATATATGTTGGTAATATATAAGTTGCACCTGCCAATGCTATTACAACTACAAGGATTAAACCAATTAATAATTTTCGCAAATTCAAGATACCTCGTATTTTAAATTATATGATTAGCTTTTGCATGTAGATAAGATTCAATAAATTTATTGATATCTCCGTCCATTACGCCTTGTGTATCACTTGTTTCTGTATTTGTTCTATGGTCTTTTACTAAGTTATATGGGTGGAATACATAAGAGCGAATCTGGCTACCCCATTCAATTTTTTGCTGGTCACCTTCAAGTGCTGCAAGTTCTTTTTCTTTCTTTTCCATTTCAAGTTCAAAGAGTCTAGCACGAAGTAAACGCAAACATTGTTCACGGTTTTGTAACTGAGAACGTTCACTTTGACATTGTGCTACAACACCTGTTGGAATATGTGTCATACGCACAGCAGAGTCAGTTTTATTGATATGCTGTCCACCTGCACCACTTGCACGATAAGTATCTACACGTACATCAGCCATATTGATATCCACTTCTACATCATCATCAATTTCTGGCATAACATCACAAGCAGAGAAAGATGTATGTCTACGAGAGTTAGCATCAAATGGAGAAATTCTAACTAAACGATGAACACCTTTTTCTGATTTTAAATAGCCATAAGCATTATGACCTTTAATCAATAAAGTAACAGATTTTACCCCAGCTTCATCACCTGGCAATAAATCTGCTGTTTCTACGCTAAAGCCATTGCGTTCTGCCCAACGTCCATACATGCGTAATAACATCTGTGTCCAGTCTTGCGCTTCTGTTCCGCCAGCACCTGCATGTAGAGTCAAAATAGCATTATTAGCATCATATTTTCCTGATAATAATAATTCTAATTCTAACTGTTCTATAGCCTCATTGATTTCTTTAATCTCTGCTTCTACATCATCGCAAACAGTTTCATCTTTATCTTCCATGCCCATTTCCCATAAAATCTGCATTTCTTCAAATTTATGGATAATGTTTTTGTATTTGTCTACACCAGCTTTGACACCATTTAATTCTTGAGTGATTTTTTGGGCTTGGTCTGGATCGTCCCAAAAAGTAGGTTCACCCATTTTATATTCTAGCTCAGCAATTTTTTCTTCTTTGCGAGCGATGTCAAAGTGAATCCCCCATTTCAGTGAGCTTTTTTTCTATCGCTACAATCGTAGTGTGTAAATCTTCTAGCATCATTTCACTTCCTTTTTTATTTTTAACTAAAATAAATAAAATTATTTATAGGCAAAAGCTCTATTAAATTGAATAAAAATAGAGCTTTTCCTTATCATTATATATTAATTATTTATTTTTGCCACAACAGTTTTTATATTTTTTACCGCTACCACAAGGACAAAGGTCATTTCTACCTATATTATTGCTTTTTGCCTGTGGGGATTTAGAAATACTTTCACCATGATTTACAGTTGCATTTTTCAAACGGTCTTCTGGCTGTGGTTGTTCACGAACAACATTTACACGATACATCAATTTTGCAATATCTTCTTGAATATTATCGATCATTGCTTGGAACATATCATGACCTTCAATTTTATATTCAACTAATGGATTTCTTTGGCCATACGCACGCAAGCTAATACCTTCACGAAGCATATCCATATGATCTAAATGTTCCATCCATTTATTATCTACAACTTTAAGCATAATGATGCGTTCTAAATCACGCATTACTTCACTGCCGAATAATTTTTCACGATTATCATAATTATCTTTAGCTACTTTATATAAAGTTTCTTTTAATTCATCACGACTCATCGCTTCTAATTGTTCTTTTACTAGAGTTCCTTTTGGTGCATAAATATCTTCTGCTTCTTGGATTAAACCATCTAATGTCCATTCTTCTGGATAAAGTTTTTCATTAGCATATCTATCCATCTGACTGTCAATTATACGTTTAACCATTTCAATGATATTTTCATAGAGATTTTCACCAAGTAAAATCTTACGACGTTGGTCATAAATAACTTCACGCTGTTGATTCATGACATCATCATATTCAATGACATGTTTACGAATATCGAAGTTACGTGCTTCAACTTTTTTCTGTGCCTGTTCAATGGAACGAGTAACTAATTTATGTTCAATTGGATCATCTTCACCCATACCAAGTTTTTCCATGATATTAGCAATATTGTCAGAACCGAATAGACGCATTAAATCATCTTCTAAGGATAAGAAGAAACGTGATGCACCTGGGTCACCTTGACGACCAGCACGACCACGTAACTGATTATCAATACGACGAGATTCATGACGTTCTGTACCAATTACATAAAGACCGCCAACTTCTGCTACGCCTTCACCTAAGCTGATATCTGTACCACGACCAGCCATATTAGTGGCAATAGTTACAGCACCTTTTTGACCTGCGTCTTTAATGATTTCAGCTTCCATTTCATGATATTTAGCATTTAATACTTTATGGTCGATACCTTGTCTTTTCAATTGTGCACTTACTTCTTCAGATTGAACAATAGAAGTTGTACCTACTAAGACTGGCTGACCTTTAGCATGACATTCTTTTATTGTATTGATTACTGCTTTCATTTTAGCTTTTTTAGTTTTATAAATAACATCAGGATAATCAATACGTTTAATAGGTTTATTTGTAGGTACTACAATTACTGGTAATTTATAAATCTTTAAGAATTCATTTTCCTCTGTTTTTGCTGTACCTGTCATACCAGCTAATTTTTCATACATACGGAAATAATTCTGGAAAGTGATTGTTGCTAAAGTTTGAGATTCACGCTGAATTTTTACACCTTCTTTAGCTTCAATAGCTTGATGTAAACCTTCAGAATAACGTCTACCAAACATCAAACGACCTGTAAATTCATCGACAATGACAATTTCACCATCACGAACAACATAATCGCGGTCGCGTTTCATCATTGCTTTGGCACGAAGTGCTTGTGTAAAGCAATGAGACATTTCTATATTAGCACTATCATATAAGTTTTTAATATTTAATGCTTTTTCTACTTTTGCTACAGCGGAATCATTAGGAGAAACTGTCTTTTCTTTTTCATTTAAAACATAATCTTCTCCTTCTTTTAAATTTGCTACAGCTTTTGCCATGATAGCATACATATCAGTAGATTTTGCACCAGGACCAGAAATAATAAGTGGTGTTCTAGCTTCATCAATTAAAATACTATCTACTTCATCGATGATAGCATAATTTAATTCACGTTGTACCATCTGTTCTTTAGATACAACCATATTATCTCTTAAATAGTCAAAACCAAATTCATTATTTGTACCGAAAGTAATATCGCAATTATAAGCAAATTTACGAGAAGGGAAATCCATATCATGAGTGATTAAACCAACTGTTAATCCTAAAGAACGATATAACCTACCCATCCATTCGCTATCACGTTTTGCCAAATAATCATTAACTGTAATCATATGCACGCCTTTACCAGTTAATGCATTTAAATATACAGCTAATGTAGCTACTAATGTTTTACCTTCACCTGTACGCATTTCAGCGATTTTACCTTCATGTAGGCAAATACCACCAATCATCTGTACATCAAAATGACGCATACCAAGCACACGTCTAGAAGCTTCACGAACAGTTGCGAAAGCTTCTGGCAAAATACTATCTAAAGATTCACCATTTGCTATACGGTCTTTAAAATCACTTGTTTTTCCATATAATGAGCCATCGCTCAGCTGTTTCATTTGCGGTTCTAAAGCGTTTATTTTTTCTACAATACCGCGCATACGGCGAATTTCACTTTCATTATTATCGCCTAAAAATCTTTTAATAAAGCCGAACAAAAATCTCAACCCCTAACAAAATCATATTTTAATGTAGTATAACTAAAACATCTAAATCTATTTATCCTAAAAAATCTAAGATAATTTACTATCTACAAACTAAAATATTATAGATGTAAAAATTATATACAAATAAAACTACATCAAATTTTATCAAACAATGCTTAATAAGTCAAAGATAGTCATTATTTTATTTACTTATTTATAAAAAAAAATCGAGCTAATTAACTTAGCCCGATTTTATCTCAATGTATTATTGTCTACCTAAAATATATTATACACCAGACTCAATTAAACCATATTTACCATCTTTACGTTTGTAAACAACGTTAACATCTTCAGTTTTATCATCACGATATACGAAGAAATCATGGTTTAATAAATTCATCTGCATAATAGCTTCTTGAACATCCATAGGTTTTACTACAAAACGTTTTGTTTTAATAACAACTGCTTCATCTTCTTCAACAGGTTTTGCAGGTGGAGTCATCATTTCAGTTCTGATACTACCTTCACGGAAACGTTTTTCCAATTTAGTTTTATATTTACGAATCTGACGTTCAATTTTTTCGATAACTAAATCAATAGATGTATACATATCCATTGTTGCTTCCTGTCCGCGTAATAAAATTCCCTGAACAGGTACAGTAACTTCTACAATATGACGGTCTTTTGATACTGTAAGAAGGACGGTAATTTCTCCAACATTATCGAAGTATTTTGTTACTTTTCCTACTTTCTTTTCTACATAATCGCGAAGTGCTGGAGTGACTTCAATGTTTTTGCCTCTAATAGTGAATGTTGCCATATGCATTCATCCCCTTTTCTGTATCTTTGATTATATATATTCTACAACTACTATTTCTATTCCTTCTATTTTTTATAAAAATTTTAAAAAATTTTTACAAATTTTATGCATTATTGATTTATACTAATTAATTATCTATATATCTCAATATTTTCGCCTAATAATTTAATAATCTTCCATTATCATTCCAATCTCCATACATAATGCCTTTCTTTGTATTTTCAATTAATTTTTCTAATCTTTTTTGAAATAATTGAGGATTTTTCTTTTTTATTTGAATAGTATCTATGCGTACACGTTGATATAATGATGGAAACTTATGGAAATTTTCCCAAACTATCTCATTTTTTTTCAATGCTTCTAATATATCTATATCTATATTAAATCCCTTTTCCGACATATCTGGTAATACTTTTTTACCTGCTTGTGTCATTTTTCCTAACTTTTCCATTCTTCGACAACGTTCTTTATTCAATTCCGACCAGATAGAGCCTTTTTTTCGTGGAGATAATCTTTGTATTGTTATGCCATTATCAAGTTTTTTTACCGTACTATCTATCCAACCAAAGCACAAAGCTTCCTCCACAGCATCTATATACTAAAATGTATCATCATTTTGTGGCTTACCTCGTTTTACTATCACCCAACATTCTTTTTGTGTTTCATAATTATTTTCTAGCCATAGTCTTAATTCTTCTCTATTTTTAGCCTTTAATATATTTATAGGTTTTACTTCTTTCATCTTATAAATACTCCATTTTGATTATTTTCGATAAATTTTATTATACATCACAAGATAATAATTTATACCTAATTTTATTCTGTTCAAATTAACTAAAAAGCTTTATAATATGCTATAGAATAGGAGAGATAAAAATATGTTAGATACTGATTTATGTTGGTGTGGCAGTAATAAAGCATATAAAGACTGCCATAAACAATTTGACGAACACTTAAATTCCATTAAATTAAAGGCATTCAAAGGTCAAAAAAGACCACCTCGCAATATTATAAAAAATGAAAAAGATATTGAAGGTATTCGCAAAAGTGGCATTATAAATAATGGTGCTCTTGATTTAATAGCTTCTAAAATTTGTGCTGGTATGGATACAGAAACTATCAATTTATTAGCACATAATTATATCGTTGAACATGGCGGTATTCCTGCTTGCTTAAATTATGAAGGCTATCCAAAAAGTATCTGCGTATCTATTAATAATGTAGTTTGTCATGGTATTCCTAGTCGCGATATTGTTTTAAAAGATGGCGATATTGTAAATGTAGATGTAACTACTATTCTTGATGGATATTATGCTGATGCTTCTCGTATGTTTATGATAGGTAATGTTTCTGATAAAGCAAGAAAGTTAGTAGAAGTTACTAAAGAATGTATGGAAATCGGTATTAAAGCTATTAAACCATGGGGCTTTGTTGGTGATATCGGAGCTGTTGTTGAACATCATGCACATAAACACGGTTATTCTGTAGTTGAAGATTTAGGTGGTCATGGTGTTGGTAAAAAGTTCCATGAAGAACCATTCGTAGCTCATTTTGGTAAAAAAAATACAGGTATGCTTCTCGTTCCTGGTATGGTTTTAACTGTTGAACCAATGATTAATATGGGTGCTCGTCATGTAGTCTTAGACCCAGTAGATGAATGGACAATCTATACAAAAGATGGCTCTTTATCTGCACAATGGGAAAAAACTGTATTAATCACTGAAACTGGTACAGAAATACTTGCTGATTAATACTCAAATTATTAAACTAAAAATGCTTCCTGCTACAAATACAGGAAGCATTTTGTAATATTGCTTAAATTTTATTAAAGGGGTTTTGTAATGACTAATAAACCAATTATTAGTATGGAAAAAGTATTTAAAAAATATGAAAATAATGCTCTAGCTCTAAATGATATAAATGTAGAAATTCATAAAGGGGAATTTGTTTTTATCGTAGGTCCAAGTGGAGCTGGTAAATCCACCTTTATGCGCATGCTTTTACATGAAACCTTGCCTACATCTGGAACAGTTATCATCAATGGATATAATATCACTAAAATGAAACGACAAGATATTCCTTATTTACGTCGTAGTCTAGGTATTGTTTTCCAGGATTATCGCCTTTTACCAGATAAAACGGTTTATGAAAATATTGCCTTTGCTATGCGAGTTATCGAAGCACCTCGCCGTCTAATACAACATAGCGTAAATAGTGTTTTAGATGTCGTAGGTTTGAAAGATAAATATAATTGTTTTCCTCATCAATTATCCGGTGGTGAACAGCAACGTGTAGCTATAGCTAGAGCTATCGTTAATCAACCGGCTATCGTCATTGCTGACGAACCAACAGGAAATCTTGATCCAGAAACCACATGGGGTATCATGGAAATATTTTATCGCATTAATAAAGCTGGTACTACAATCGTCATGGCTACTCATAATAAAGAAATTGTAGATACTATGCAACGACGTGTATTAACTATTGAAAACGGTCAAATTATTCGCGATGTTGCTCAAGGAGGTTATAGTGATGAAGCTTAGTACAAGTGAATATTTTATCAAAGAAGTCTATACCTCTTTTAAACGCAACATTTGGATGACTTTAGCTTCCATTTTTACTGTGGTTCTTTCTTTATTTATCTTAGGTTTTTTCTCTATTGTCATTTTAAATTTAAATAAAATGGCAGACACATTAGAATCACAAGTACAAATAAGCGTATATTTGAAAGATGATTTATCTCAAGAAGAAATTGATGAAACTAAAGAAACTTTGAGTAAAATAGAAGGATTACAAGATATTAAATTCATTACTCGTGAAGAAGCTATGGAAAATTTCAAAGAACGTCTAGGCGACCAACAATTTTTATTAGATGCTTTAGATGATACGAATCCTCTACCTGATTCTTTTTCTTTGACCGTTACTTCTCCTCAGCAAGTAAAAACTATAGCTGATACTGCTGCTGCTCTCGATAGCGTAGAATCTGCTTCCTATAGTCAGGATGTCATCAATCATTTATTCAATCTGACTCACTTAATTCGCTTAATTGGTGTAGCTTTAATAATCCTATTGACTGGTGCTGCTATTTTTATCATTTCAAATACAATACGCCTCACTGTATTTGCTCGTAGAAAAGAAATAGCCATCATGAAATATGTTGGTGCAACTGACTGGTTTATTCGCTGGCCTTTCCTTCTTGAAGGCATTTGTCTTGGCTTTATCGGTGGGGGTTTAGCTACTATATTTCTTTATATAGTCTACAATCAAGTTACTCAAGAAATCTATGAAGCTATGGCATTTTTCCCACTTATTCCGCAACACCCATTCATTGATTATATCAGCCTTGCTATCTTAGTTGCAGGAATTATCATTGGTGCTTTGGGCAGTACCATTTCTTTAAAGAGATTTCTAAAAGTTTAAGGAGCATATTTTAATGAAAAAATTTCTTATTTTATCTTTATTATTATGCTTTTTTATGACAAATACACCGCTTGTTTTTGCCGAAAGCCTTTCTGAAAAACAAGAACGCATTGAACAACAAGCCCAAGAAGAAAAAAATAAAATACAAGAAGCCACTGATAAATTAAACGAGGTTTCTGAAAAAATGCGTATCTTGCAAGCAGAATTAGATGAAGCAAATACAGCTTATAATGAAATAAAAGCCAAATTAGACAATGCTAATGAACAGATTGCCCAAAAGGAAAAACAATTAGCAGATACTGAACAATCATTGAAAAAGAACCAGAAATATTTACAAAAACGTGTACGTGATATCTATATACATGGACAAATTTCTTATCTAGATATTTTATTTGGTGCAAAGGATTTTTCAGATTTTTTGACTAGAATGGATTTAATCAAAAGAATTTTGCGCTATGACTATGATTTAATCACTAAAATTCATCAAGAACGCAATAGCATTATACAAACTAAAGCAGAATTAGAAAAAGAAAAAACTGCTACAGAAAAATTATATGATGAAGCTAAAACTAAAAAATTTGCTCTTGATGATAAAAAATCCGCTCTTGATAAAATGATAGATAGAATAAAATATGACAAAGAAACATCAGAAAAAGCATATAAAGAACTCATGAATGCATCTGAACAAATTGCTTTAATGATACAAAGACGAGGCTCTTCGGCATATGTCGGCACAGGGCAAATGATTTGGCCTTTAGGTGGCCCTATCACTTCTGAATATGGCTGGCGAACTCACCCTATTTATGGCAATGCTCGCTATCATAGCGGTATTGATATCGGTGGTGATTATGGCATGAATATCTACGCTGCTGACTCTGGTACTGTAACATATTCAGGCTGGATTAGCGGTTATGGAAATACTGTCATTATCGACCATGGAAATGGCGTTTCTACACTTTATGGTCATAATCAATCACTCACTGTAAGTGTCGGTCAAAATATCTCTCAAGGCGATGTCATAGCTCATTGTGGCTCTACAGGAAATTCCACAGGCCCTCATTGTCATTTTGAAGTTCGTGTCAATGGTGAACCTACTAACCCATATGACTATTTATAAATACTAAGTGGTGATATTTTATGAATAAAATTTTAAAAACTATAATTGCAGTATTACTCATAGCAATTATCTCCTCAATTTCTACCTTAGGTTTAATTTATTATGCTCTCGGTTTTAATGAGCAAGGATTTAGCAATCTAATGCGTTTTATTACAGCTTATCGCTTCATTGAAACAAAATATGTCAATGATACTGATGATGTAAAACTAATTGATGGTGCAATTGATGGTATGGTAAAATCCTTAAATGATCCTCATTCCAATTACCTATCACCTAAAATGTATAAAACCTTAATGGAACAAACAGAAGGCTCTTTTGCTGGTATCGGTGTTGTCATGGGTATGGATAATGAACAAAAAATTCATATAGTCGGCATCATGGAAAATTCTCCAGGGCAAAAAGCAGGTCTTCAAGAAGGTGATGAAATTTTAGCCGTTGATGGGGTACCAGTAACTCAAATGGCATTTGATGAAGTAGCTGCTCATGTTCGTGGACAAGCTGGTACCGATGTAGTTTTAACAATTATGCGCGATAATGCAAATCAAGATATAACAATTACACGCGACAATATAAAATTAAAAACTGTCGGTCATAAAATGTTAGATAACAATATCGGCTATATTCAAATAGTATCTTTCTCTGAAGACACTGCCAATGAATTTAACGAAGCTTACAATGATTTAAAAAATCAAGGTATGATGGCACTTGTATTAGATTTGCGCAACAATCCTGGCGGACTTTTGACAACTTGTGTTGAAATTGCTAAAAAGCTTGTACCTAAAGGAGAAATTGTTTCTATCGTTGATAAACAAGGAAATAAAGAAACATATTCTTCATCTTTAGAAGCTCCTGAATATCCCCTTGCTGTCTTAATCAATAAAAATAGTGCTAGTGCATCTGAAATACTCTCTGGCGCTATTCAAGATACAAAAGCAGGTACAATAATCGGTAATACTTCTTATGGTAAAGGCTCTGTGCAAACAATCTTACCTATGTTTGAAGATGATGCTGTAAAATTAACTATTGCTAAGTACTATACACCAAGTGGACGTTCTATAGATGGCACAGGTATCACACCTGATATTGAAATAAATTTAGATGAAAATGCTACTTCAGATACACAATTAGATAAAGCATTGGAAATTTTAAAAGCTCAATTAAATAATAATTAAATATTTTATTTAGGCTATCACTAAAAAATAAATAATATTAGTGATAGTCTTTTATTTTTTTCTAAAATTATAAAAGGATTTTAAAAATTTTCAGAGAATATATTAAATATAGATTTTTAAGATTTTACACCCAGGAGGGATTTTAATATGACAGAATTTAATAGTACACAATTAAGAAACTTAGCATTAGTAGGACATGGCAAATCTGGTAAAACATCAATAGCAGAAAACTGCCTTTTCAAATGTGGTGCTACTAATCGTGTAGGCAAAACAGATGATGGCACTTCCATACTTGATTATGAACCAGAAGAAGTAAAACGCAAAATGACTATTGATTCTAGTCTAGCTTCTTGTGAATGGCAAGGTTACAAAATTAATTTCATAGATACTCCAGGGTATCCTGATTTTACAGGAGAAGTAAAATCTGCTCTTACTGCTTGTGAATCAGCAATCGTAGTAGTTTCTGCTACATCTGGTATCGAAGTTGAAACAGATAGAGCATGGAAATATGCTGAAGAATTATCTCTACCACGTGCTATTTTCATCAATAAAATGGACCGTGAACATGCTGATTTTTATAAAGTAGTAGAAGAATTACGTGCTCATTTTGGTAAAGGAATTGTTCCTATTCAAATTCCTATTGGTAGCGAAGCTAGTTTCCAAGGCGTAGCTGACCTTATCACTATGAATACAAAAGTCTTAATCAAAAATAAAGATTTGATTTATGAAATTCCTGAATATATGAAAGATGAAGTAGATACTGCTCGTCATATGCTCATGGAAACTTGCGCTGAATTCAATGATGAATTATTAGAAAAATATCTTGAAGGCGAAGAAATCACTGAAACAGAAGTAGCAGCTGCTCTCATTGAAGGTATCGTAAACGCTAAAATTTTCCCTGTACTTTGCGGTAGTGCTACTAAAGGTATTGGCTTTAGACAATTAATGAACAGTATCATTGAATATATGCCAACACCTTATTTCCGTGCTTCTATGGGTATTAATCCAAAAAACAATGAACTCATTGAACGCCGTACAGAAGATGCTTTCTCCGGATATGTATTTAAAACAGTTGTTGACCAATTCATCGGTAGAGTTAGTTACTTAAAAATCTTATCTGGCACTTTAATTGAAAACAGTTCTGTATATAATAGCGTTAGCGAAAAAACTGAACGTATTAGCAGTCTTTATAGTGCTTGTGGTAAAAATCAACAAGCTCAAAAAATTGCTCATGCTGGTGATATCGTAATCATCACCAAACTTCAAGCAACAAAAACAGGTGATACTTTATGTAATGAAGAAGAACCTATCAAATATGAACCTGTTACTCATCCAGCTTCTATGTTTACTATGGCAATCAAAGCAGATAAAAAAGCTGACGAAGATAAAATCGGCAATGCATTAACTCGTCTAGTAGATGAAGACCCTACTTTAACAATCTATAAAAATACAGAAACTGGCGATTTAACTATCAGTGGTGTAGGTGAATTACATCTTGATGTAGCTATTGAAAAACTCTTAAATAAATTTGGCGTTACAGCTAAACTTTATCAGCCTGCTATCGCTTATCATGAAACTATCCGTGGCACTAGCAAAGTTGAAGGAAAACATAAAAAACAAAGTGGTGGACATGGTCAATATGGCGATGTTTGGTTAGAATTTAGCCCTGGTGAATTAGGCAGTGGCGTTACTTTCACTGAAACTATCGTAGGTGGTGCTGTTCCTCGTCAATATATTCCTGCTGTAGAAAAAGGTGTTCGTGAAACACTTCAAACAGGTATTTTAGCTGGTTATCCAATGGTTGATATCAAAGTTAATCTCTTTGATGGTTCTTACCATACTGTTGACTCTTCAGAAATGGCTTTCAAAACAGCAGCAGCTCTTGCTATAAAAAAAGGTATTCCTGAAGCAAAACCTGTACTTTTAGAACCATATTATACTCTAAAAATCACAATTCCAGAATATTATATGGGTGATGTAATCAGTGGTATCAATACAAAACGTGGTCGCATCATCAATACTGAAAGCCCATCTCACGATGTCAGCATCATTGAAGCTCAAGTTCCTTTAGCTGAATTATATAAATATGCTACTGATTTACGTTCAGCAACTCAAGGTCGTGGCAGTTATACTATGGAATTTTCACATTATGAAGAAGTTCCTGCTAAAATCAGTGAACAAATAATTGCTGAAAATAATAAATAAAATCTCAAAATAATAAATGAAATGTGAGATAGCCTACATTTTTTGTAGGTCTATCTTGCATTTTTCAGAAAATATATAAAAAAATTAAATTTAAAAATTATACTTGACAATCAACCACAAAAGCTGCATAATATATTACATAAGATATAACTGTGGTATAGGGATTAGGCTTTTTCCCTTTTTTATTTTGCTATTTAAAGAAAACGTTTACCAAAATGGAGGTATAAAAATGTCTAATATTATCGAATTCTTAAAATCTCAAGAAGCTAAAGAAAAACTTATGAGCCTTTACAATCTTGATGAACAAGCTGTAGATACTCAAGTTAAACGTTATCAAAAATTAGCTGATGCTTTTGCTGAAGTTTATCCTGTTGATAATGCATCTTTCTTCAGTTCTTCTGGTCGTATTGAAATCATTGGTAACCATACAGACCATCAACTTGGTCGTATCGTAGCTGCAAGTATCGACATGGATACAATCGCAATTGTTACTCCTAATGCTGACGGCAAAATTCATGTAAAAAGCTTAGAATATGATGAATTCACTATTGATGTTAACGATTTAGCTGTTAAAGAAGATGACTCTCGTACTGTTAAATTAATCAAAGGTATTCTCGAACGTTTCGTTCAAAATGGCAGAAAAATTGGTGGCTTCACTACATTCATGACAACTACAGTATTAAGTGCTGCTGGTGTTAGCTCCTCTGCTTCTTTTGAAATGCTTATCTGCGCAATTTTAAATGACCTCTACAACAATAACGAAATCTCTACTTTAGAATGTGCTAAAGCTGGTCAATGGGCTGAAAATAATAAATGGGATAAAAAATCCGGACTTTTAGACCAATTAGCATGTGCTACTGGTGGTATGATTACTATTGACTTTGCTAACTATGAAAACCCTGAAGTTGTAAAATTAGATAGTAAAGTTATTCAAGATAAATATGACTTTTTCATCACTCCTACAGGCGAAGATCACTCCGCTCTTGATGGCGAATACACTGCTATCACTGTAGAAATGAAAGCTATCTCCCAATTCTTTGGTAAAGAATACTTAAAAGATGTTAGCATGGACGATATCATGGCAAATCTTCCAGCTCTTCGTGAAAAAGCTGGCGACCGTGCAGTTCTTCGTGCTATCCACTTCATTACAGAAACAGAACGTGTTCGCAAATTAGCTGCAGAAGTTAAAGAACATGATTACACTAACTTTGAAAAAGCTGTTACTGATTCTGGTCTTTCTTCTTGGAGATTTTTACAGAACTGTGCAACACCAGACCCTAAACATCAAGGTATTGCACTCTTCCTCGCTATGAATGAAATCTACTTCCAGAATCATAAAGGTGTATGCCGTGTTCATGGTGGCGGTTTTGCTGGTTCTATCCTTTCTGTTATTCCAAAAGAAGAATCTCCTGCATTTAGAGCATTCCTCAAAGATGTTCTTAAAAATGAATATTATGAAATTCATATGCGTGATGCAGGTAGCGTTAAAGTTTTCTAATTTAGCTCTCTCTAATTCTCTTAATATACAATCTCCAAATAGCAGGCAACATATTTTTGTGTTGCCTGCTATTTATTTTATGATTATATTGATATTTAATAGGCAAATCACAGCTTTTTTGATAAAATAAAATACAACTATTTCCTCAAATATATTTCTTATATTTAATAACTAAAAAAGGAGGGATAATTTATGCAAACAGAAAAAACTCCTATAAATTCCAAAGATAAAGATGAGTTAAAAGCTGCACTAGAAGCAATTTTATTTATATCGGGTGAAGCAGTATCTCATTTTCGCTTAGCAAATACTTTAAATATTACAAGCGACGAATTAGATGAACTCATCATGTCCTTACAAGAAGATTTACAAGCTAAACATCGTGGATTAGCATTAGTCAAAATTGCTGGTGGCTATCGATTATGTACAAAAATAAAAATAGCTCCTTACCTTGAAAAATTCACTCAAGTCGTTGATAAAAAGCTCTCTCAACCTATAATGGAAACACTATCTATCATTGCTTTTAAACAACCTGTTACTAAACAAGAAATTGAAGAAATTCGCGGTGTAAATACAGATAAAATCTTACGTCGTTTACTTGAAAGAGATTTAATTCAAGAAGTTGGCCGTAAAAAGGTCATCGGCAGACCTATATTATATGGTACTACTTCTACATTTTTACAATGTTTCGGTTTAAATGATATAAAAGATTTGCCAGAATTGCCAAATATGAGTTATGAAGAACGAGAAAAACTCTATCAAGAAGCAAATTTATTTTCTAATGAAGATTTAAAAACTGATTAAAACAATTAAGGTATTTTATCATGGGACAAAAATTATTCACCAGTGGCGAATTTGCTAAATTTTGCAATACAACAAAAGATACATTATTTCACTATGATGATATTAATTTATTAAAACCTGCCAAAATAGCCCCTAATGGCTATAGATATTATTCAGCTAATCAAGCATTTTTATTTGATATGATTTCCTTATTAAAAGAAGTAGGTCTTAGCTTAGAAGAAATCAAAATATATATGGATAATCGCGATGCTAAAACTTTTTTATCCATGTTAAAAGAAAAAGATAAAAAAATCCATCAAGAAATAGAACGGTTAAAAAGATTGCGTAGTTTATTAAAAAATACAATGAATATCACACTTGATTCTTTCAATGTAGAAATTGATAAAATTACATTCACTCATAAAGAAGAAGAATATTTTATTGTAACTGAAGGGCCTAAAACCCCTGATGATAAAGCTGTTTTTTCAGCTATTTCTCAACATGTAAATTATTGTAATAAGCATAATTTTTACTATACTTTTTCCTTAGGTGAAATCATTTCTGCTGAACATATTCAAGACAAAACTTTCCAAACTACGTATTTTTGCACGAAAATAAATCGCAAAGTAAACAATAAACAATTATTGATAAAACCTGCTGGATTATATGCCATAAAATATATTCGTGGTTCTTATGATGATTTAATCAAAGCTTATGCTCAATTCGTAGAAGAACTACATAATATGAATTACAAAGTCATAGGTGCTTTATATGAAGAAGATATGCTCAATTATCTTTCTGAAACGGATTTCAACTATTATTTAATGAGAATAGAAGCTCGTATCCTTTAACAAAAAAGCTATTAATAGATATTACTATTAATAGCTTTTACTTTCTTTTAACTATTTTCTGCCTTGTAGATAAGATGATACTTATTTTCTTTAAGCTCTACAATTTGTTCGACTTCATCTTGATGAATTTTCTGTTCAGCAATCAATTTACCTTCACATAAGACACAAGTCCCACAACTACTGCTCAAATCTCGTGGTACAGGCATAATTTTAGCTTTTATATTCATTTGTTCGCATAATTTTTTAAAGCGAATAGCACCAAAATGTGCATAAAAAGTTACTATATATTTCATTGTATTTTATATTTAGCTTTTACTTTGTAAAAGTCAAAGTATATTCTCCATTTTGTTCAGTAATATTGACATTATATCCTTGCTTTTTACCATAATTGCTCACGTTTTCTTTAGCTGTAGGGCTATCTACTATCATTTGATATTTATTTTCTTTGCTCATCATTGCTTTGCTAAGCATAATCACAGGTTCTGGACAAGAAAGTCCTCTTGCATCTAAAATTTCCATAAATCTAAAACTCCCTCATTATTTTGATTTAATACTAAATGTGTTAAAATATGCTATGAATATCGTTACAACTAGACCGATAACTACTGTAATTTGACCATTTACTGTTGGACCATTGCCACTAGAAGCCAAACCAAAATTATGGGCAAAAGCAGCTCCGATAATTAACCCTAGAACAGTGATAGCACTATCAGAATTACCTTCACCTGCTAAGACTAATTGACGCAATGGACAACCGCCAAGTAATACACAGCCAAAACCAGCTAATAACATACCTAAGAAATTCCAAATTCCATCTGTATGAGCTATTGGTTGTTTATCAAAACCTAAATTAAAATATGATACATCTGTGATATTTGTAAGTATTAAATTGCAAATAAACGCACTCACTAAAATAGCAATAAAACCTAATAATAATCTTGATTGATCAAATAAAATTATATCTCTTATGCCACCAACCATACATAAACGCGTACGTTGAGCCAACATACCTACAACAATACCTGCAACTAAACTAATAGCTAAAGCTGCATGTTTGCCACCTGGAGCAGAAGCACTTTCCGTAAAATGAATAAATACTGGTGCTGTAAGTAAAAATACTAATAAAACTACAGCGATAATTGGTAAAATACTACCTTCTAATTTAGGCAATTTATATGTTCTTTTTAAACTATATCCTTTATTTAAGAAAAATACTCCTGCCATAATGCCAGCGATAAACCCTACTAAGCCAAAAATAGCATTTAAATCTCCACCTGCTAAACGCAATATCATTCTAAAAGGACAACCTAAGAACATCAAACAGCCAATCATCACGAAAAATGCCAATATAAAACGTGTTAATGGAGAACTGCCACCTTTAGCATTAAATTCATTTTTAGCCACAGCAATTATAAAACTACCTAAAATCAAACCGATAATTTCTGGTCGAATATATTGAACTGTTGCTGTGGAATGTAAACCTAAACCGCCTGCTGTATCACGTAAAAAACAAGCAATACAAAAGCCCATATTCATAGGATTACCAAAATAAACTAAACAAGATGCTATTATACCTATAATTCCCCCTGAAAGTATAATCATCATACTTTCATTCTTTTGCATAATATATGCCTCCCTTTCTATGTATATGCACAATGCGTTTATCATAGCATCTAAACTTAAGCTATGTCTAATTTAATTTATTAATATTTTTCATCTATTTATCAAAAATCATAATAAATGAGGTTTTTATCATGCACAAAATTTATCTAGATAATGCTAGTACATCATTTCCCAAACCACCTTCAGTAGCTAAAGAAGTCTATAATTTTCTTGCTCATAATGCAGTAAATATCAATAGAGGTTCTTATAATAATGCTTATTCTGTTGAAGAAATAGTTTTTGAAACAAGAGAATTATTAAAAGATTTATTTCATGCTACAGATAGTAAAAATGTAGTCTTCACCAAAAATATAACAGAAAGTTTAAATATATTATTAAAAGGCTTTTTAAAACCAAATGATCATGTAATAATTTCTTCTATGGAACATAATGCTATTATGCGACCTTTGACTCAATTAACTAAACAAAATATCAGTTATACTCAAGTCCCTTGCCATATAGATGGAACATTTCCTTTAGCAAAATTATCTGATTGTCTACAAGAAAACACTAAGCTCATCATTGTAACTCATGCTAGTAATGTATGTGGAACAATCTTACCTATTGAACAAATTGGTAAATTTTGTGTCAAACATAATTTAAAATTCATGGTAGATTGCGCTCAAACTGCTGGTATTTTGCCCATTGATATGCAAAAAATGCATATTGATGCTCTAGCTTTCACAGGTCATAAAGGTTTATTAGGTCCACAAGGAATAGGTGGCTTTATTCTATCCGAAGATATGATTAAACAAATTGAACCTTTAATTAGTGGTGGCACAGGTAGTATCAGCCATACAGAAGAAATACCTCTATTTATGCCCGATAGATTTGAAGCTGGTACTTTAAATCTTCCTGGTATTATTGGACTACATGCGAGCTTACAATGGTTAAAAAAAATTACTATCGCCAAAATCCATGAACATGAAAATATGTTGACAAACTATTTTTTGCAACAGATACAACAATTAGACCCTGATGAAAAATATATTCGCCTTATTGGCAAAAAAGATATTCTTATGCGTACAGGCGTAGTTTCTATCCAAGTCTTAAATCATGAATTATCACAAATTGCCTATGATTTAGATGATAAATTTCAAATTATGACTAGAGTCGGTCTTCACTGCGCCCCACAGGCACATAAAACTTTAGGTACTTTTCCTACAGGCACAATCCGTTTCTCCTTTGGTTATTTCAATACATTAAAAGAGATAGATTTAACTATAGAAGCCTTAATTAAACTCATTTTAAATAAAGATATACAAAATATATAGGATATTAATTATGGAATTTAGACAATTAGAATCTTTCTGTGCTGTTGTTCGTTATCAAAGTTTTACTAAAGCTGCGGAAAAATTATATATTTCTCAACCTACAATCAGCACTCATATTCGTATGCTTGAACAAGAATTTAATTCACGTTTAATCATTCGCACTACTAAAAATATTGAAATCACACCACATGGGAAAGAATTATTTGCATGTGCTCAAAAAATCTTCACATTAAAAAATGATTTAATTCAAAAATGGTCTGAAGAAAATAAAAAAATCATTCGTATCGGCGCTTCTACCATTCCTGCTGATTATATATTACCTGAAGTGTTACCATTATTTTGTCAAAAATATCCCGATATCCAATTGCATATTCATCAAAATGACAGTGGTAATATCTTACAATCTATTTTAAATGGCAAATTCACCATTGGCATGGTAGGCATGAAATCCTTTGAAAAAGAGCTTGATTTTGTTCCTTTTTTTCATGATGAAATCGTGATGATTACTCCTAAACAAGAAAAATTTTTACATTTTTCCCAAAAAGCATTTAATCAAGATGATTTAATCTCTTTATTAAAAAAAGAAACTATTATTTTACGTGAACAAGGTAGTGGCAGTAAAAAACGTTTAGAAAGTTACTTTGAGCAAATCAATCTATCCGAAAAATCCTTAAATATCATAGCTAGATTAAATGACCAAGAGTCCATCAAAAAATTAGTAGCTAGTGGACTTGGCATCTCGTTTATTTCTGCTAAAGCGATCACTGATGCAAATAATTTGCTCACTATAAAATTACCTGAAAATAGCTTAACTCGCAGTTTATATTTTGCTTATCATAAAGACTATATCTTAAAAGAACATATCTTATCTTTTATAAAATTTGTACAAAATTTCTATGCAAAAAAATAAAATAAACGATATAATACTATACAAGATTAAATATAGAGAGGGTTAGTATATTGAAAATAAAAATATTGACAAATATGGCAATGCTTGTAGCTTTGTCTTTGATTTTAGTAATGTTGATTAATTTCCCGATTTTGCCTGCCGTTCCATTTATGAAATATGACCCTGCTGATATTCCTATTCTCATTGGCAGTTTTCTCTTTGGCCCTATGGGTGGTGTAATCCTGACAGCAATTGTTTCTATTTTACAAGGTCTATTCATCAGTGGTGATGGTGGTCCAATCGGTATCGTCATGCATTTTTTAGCTACAGGTACTTTTGCTTTTATTGCCGGATTTATTTATCAACGTACAAAAACAAAACGTTCTGCTGTTGTCGGTTTAATCTGCGGAGCTTTAAGTATGACTTGTGTTATGGTCATCTGTAATTTATTATTAACACCTATTTTCTTAGGCGCACCTATGGAAAAAGTTATTGAACTACTTTTACCTGCCATCATACCTTTTAATTTGATTAAAGCAAGTATAAATGCTTTAATAACTTATTTCATTTATAAACCTATATCAAATTTTGTACATCGCAATATTTAAAAGGAGCTTTAAATTTGACTGTAATTACTACTATTCGCAAAGTAACAATTGATTTAGAAAATAAAGCTAAACAAATTGCTAAAGATTTATCCATTCCCTATGTTACAAGAAATAATCTTGGCATTGATAAAATAAAACAACTAGAAAATGCAGATACTGTAATCGTTGTAAAAAAAGATAAATTAGTCTTAGATTTACCTACAGGCGAGATGTTCTTTCACCCTAATATGGCTCAAGTTCGCATGAAACGTTTACGCTGTGGTGATATTGATAATATGCTTGAAGCTATGGGAGGACGAGAATTTTTACAAAATAAAACTGTTTTAGATTGCACTTTAGGTTTTGCCTCTGATGCAATTATCAGCTCATATGGTGTAGGCCCTAAAGGTAAAGTCATCGGTCTTGAAGTCAATCCTTTAATCGCTCTAATCGTCAAAGATGGACTAAAGACTTATCTACCTACTAACTATGATTTAAAATCTGCTATGGATAATATCACTGTTATCAATCAAGATTATTTAAGTTTTCTTAAAGAACAAGAAGATAATAGTTTTGATATCATCTATTTTGACCCTATGTTTCGCCATGCACTCACAGACAGTAAAAGTCTAAATCCACTTCGCCAATTAGCGGATATGAGAGCTGTTAGCCACGAAGCATTAAATGAAGCCAAACGCGTTGCTAAATATCGCATAGTCTTCAAAGAAAATAGTCGCAGTCTTGAATTTTCTCGCCTTGGTTTTACTAAAATCTGTGGTGGTAAATACGCTCCTATTCACTATGGAGTTATTGATTTAAACTAAAAATATAAAAGACCTAAGCTTATATGGATTTTCCCATATAAGCTTAGGTCTTTTTTCTATTCTTTAAACAGTTCTAATTGTTTTATCTCTTTAAAATGATATTGACGATATTTTCGTTCGGATAAAGCCCTGCTCAATCTTTTACTATCATAAATTCTAATATACTTCTGAGCAAAAATATTTGGCAATGCCACACCTACAGCTATTGCTAAAATTATCAAAGTAGCATTTACACCACTTTGAAACGCTTGTAAAAAATTGCTTACATCTAAAGTATCAATATCAATTATATTAAATAACAAACGATACATCAAAATACCCGGCATCAACGGAATAACTGATGGTATCGTAAGCACATGGCTAGGCACATGAAACCAATGCACAGCCCTCAAAGCAATAATACTTACTACCATTGCTCCTAGCAATGTTCCAATCGGCAAACCAACACCTAAAAAATCCATAGATAATGTACGTACACAGACAGAAATCACTCCACCTAAACCGACTACCCATAATAAACGTGGCGGAACATTAAACATTGTAGAAAAACCAGCAGCTGCTATAAAAGCTGATATTACATAAACAATATATGCTTGATGATTTACTGTCGATAAATGCGTAAAATCTTCTACACTGAATAATTTTATGGCAAAAATTATACCAAAAGTCATACTACCGACCATCAGCAGAGTATTCATAGCCCTTGTTATGCCAGCTGTAATATAACAATCGAGCATATCTTCTAAAGCATTGACCATAGGCACACCTGGAACGATAAAAATAGCACATGCCAACATAGTGTACCATGAAGTATCTGTAAACGGCAAAAAATGCGTAAAATATGCTATTACTGTAGCTGTAAATGAAGATAATACAATTGCCATATAAGGATTTATACCAATTTTTAAACATTGACTGCGCACAAAAAAGCCAATAAATGCTGCTAGTGCAGTATATAATGATGCCATGATATCACAGCCAAACATTTTACCTACACCGCCACAAGCCAGCGCTGCTCCAAGATTAATAATAAAAGTAGCATATTTGCTTTTCTTACTTTCTACTTTCTTCAATTCAGCTTCAAATTGCTCAATAGTATAATCTCTTTCGATTGCCTCCCATGTCATTTTACTAACTTCTAAAATCACATTCATATCAACATTATGCTGATAACATTTTTGCAATTTCGTCATATGATAATTGCCAACGCTCACACTGACCATCAAAGTAGTATAGGTAACATGAATATGCAATTGGTCGCCAAAAATTCCCGCATAAGCGGCTGTTCGTTGCATAGTTCGCACAATCCTGCTCGTATCTGCTGAATTTTCCATCATCAAACGACCTACATGCAAAATCAAATGAACTTTTCTTGTCAGTTCTAAATAATTTTCATCTATATTATATGGTATGCTTTTAGAAATTGGTACGTTCTTCATCAGTATAAATGCCCTTCTTAATCATAAAATAAATATCCTATTCTATTATAATATCAATCTAAGATAATAGTACATACAAAATTATATTTATTTCAAATATCACTCAAATCAACATAAGACCTCAAGAAATTGCAAGGATTTTATTTAAATTCAGCGAATTATATACTAAACGATATTATTTATTTTAAATTTAGAAAAGAGGGATTATATGCAAATCTACATTCAAGTAAAACAACTCGGCAAACGCAAAGCTAGTATTGAAGCACAAAAATTTATAATTGAAGACTCCCTTTTTACTGTACATGATTTACTTTATGACATTGTAACTAAACAAGTAGACAAATTCAATCATCGTGCTATTGGCAATATAGATGGTGAACCTACCTTATTAAATTATTTATCGTTAACTCAAATAGAAAATCAATCGCCTTCTGGAAAAATATCCTTTAATCTAGATTACCGCCAACAAAAACAAGACATTCAATCGGCTTTTGATAATGTTATTATGGCTTTTAATGATGGATTATTTCGTATATTTTTAAACGATAACGAACTATCTTCCCTAGAAGAAAAAATCAATTTACAAGAAAATGACAAATTAACTTTTATCCGCTTAACCATGTTATCAGGAAGAATTTGGTAAGTTTTTCCATAAAATCAGAAAGGATTTTTATTATGTGTTTAGATAGATGGTTCAATAATAATAAAGAATTTAAAAATAAAATAATAGCTGAACTTGCAAAGTTAAAAAATAAACTTTCTACAACGCAACAAAATATTTATGATATTTATTTAACTGAATTACAAGTAAAAACTAGATATAATTATTATTACGCTTCTTTTTCCTTAGAAGAAAGGCTCTCTAATCACCCTTTATATCTACATTGGCAAAAAATTTTGCCTGAAGTATTAACAAAGCCTATATCTTCTTATTTTTCTGATGATGAAAAAATTGTATTGCAGACCATCTTAGGCAAAGACAAAGCAGATTTATTTTTCTTAGCCCTAGATAATTTAATGGATTACCCTTATCAAACTAACTGGTATAGGCGTACACTACGTTCTCACCAATCACATCTATATTTAAGTCGCATGTTCGATGTATTAAATGAATTTTTAATCTATCGCAATACTCAATTAACGCCTCTAGAAAAATTAAAACTATCTCGTAAACCTATCGATGAAAATAATTTACCACTACAAGATTATATTTATTTACAAAGTTTTGGTATTTATGTTCTAGCCGCTGAAATTGACAACAACAATACACAAACAATTAAATTAATTGAAGATATCATCTTAGGTGATAATCAAGTTGCTTTTCTTTCTTATGGTTTAATCAATTCCATAGTAAAAAGTCACAATCAACATCTGCATAAATTATTAGGTGATTTACTCTTAGCTGGACGATTGCAAGAAGGATTGCGCCAATCCATCACTGAAAATATGGATAATGGCACAGTAGAAGCTTTTTTAACCCTATTAAAAGTAATCGAAGAAAATAATTTAATTCGCTATGCATCTGTAAAAAGAGCTATAGCCACATGGACAAGTCTAATTGATATTAATAATGCTGATAAAATCACTAAAAAAGAAATATCTTCTTTCTCTAAATTTCTAACAAATGAACAGCTCCGCCATCAATCACTCAATAGCCAAAATCCAGTGGAAATCTATTTAGCTCTATGGTCATATGCTTTTTATAACGTAGAAGCAACTATACCATTTATCCTTGATTTATTTAAAAATGGTCAAAAACATCAAAAACTAGTCGCTAGTTATTTCTTAAATGTAATCAATGATAATCAAATAATTTTTAAATTACGTTATGAATTAGTTACTCAATACAATTTAACAGAAGATAATCTCTCCTTAATAGCTATATTATTCCGTTTAAAATTAAAAGATACAGCTTATAAAAATTTCCTTAATCATAATTTCAGCTCCACACAGCTAACAGATTATTATTATAAATTAAAAGCTTTATCGCAAAATTTACCTAAAGAAAAAATTTTCTCGCCTTGCGTTTTTCCATGGCATACTGAAATTCTAAACTTAAGTGATGTTTTGATTGAAATGGCAGATATTAGTTACTATCTAGCTGCTGATGAATTATTAGATGATTTTTGCAGTGAAATTTCTCGACTTGATACTTTTTGGCGCGATAATTATTTGAAAAAATTATATACTACTCCTAAAACTCTAACTCAACGCCAATTAGTATTTTGCCTATTAGCTGATAGAAGTGAAGCCACACGCAAAGAAAGCTATAACATCATCAATAAACTCGCCATTTCTAAAGATGAATATGACCTTCTCATATCCATGCTCAAATATAAATACAGTGATTTACGTCAAAATATCATTCGACTCTTATTAAAACAGCCTGAAAAACAATTACTTGATACCTTAAAAATTTTATTGAGCGATAAAAAAGGCTCTATCCGCCTTGCTGGTTTAGATATATTATTGCAATTGCAAAAAAATCCTCATAATCAAACCCTATTTAATACTGCAAAAACATATCTTTGTACACTTACTAACCCTACAACTAATGAACAAATCTTAATTTCACAAATAAATGATAGCTATGATAATGACCCTACTATTAAAGAATTATCTTACGATACTACATTAAAAACTCAACTTGCACTATCTGAAGTAAACAATTCTTTAAAAATAACAGATATTTATCCGCTTTCACTTCAAGAATTATTTCAAATAGTAGATGATTTATCTAATTTTTACGAAAAACATAAAATGCTTTCGTATAATCCTTTGTATGGCAGTGAAATCCTTTTAGATAATGATTTTAGACGCATTTCTTGGGAAGAAAAATTTAATTTATATAAATATCCTTATCCTAATCTTTGGCAGGATTTTTATGCTCAATATATCAAAACACCTGCTAAACTTTATCAATTATATCTATTTATATCATTGAATTATTTCGATATAAATTCACCATTTAAAGATGTAATATCTAATACATTCAATGACAATTCAATTTGTCTAAAATCCAAATATATACAAACTAAATTAAATAATTATTCCCGTATAGAAAGTTTAGCCACTATCATTGAAAATCTCTATGAATATTATGTTCCTCAAAAATATTGTTTTGAAGTTGCTAAATTCTGGGCTTTACGTCATTTAGAAAAATTCGATTTTAATAAAGTCATAGCAAAACAAAATAAAATGACTATTTCTTTCTTAACGCAATATCATTATGGTAGTAAATCTGTTGGTTGTACTTTCATTCTTATGCCACTTTTAAATAATTATAATGATGATATTAGCTTTAAAGAAAGCTTCATTTTACTGTATAATCTCTACACTAAATACAAATATGAAATTTATTTGCCTATATATAATTTCCTTCGTGCTAAGCAAATGAATTTAATCGCTGAAGATGAACTTTATATCGATATTTTCCAACGTTCATCAGAACAATTATCTTCAAAACTCAATCAATTATCTTCTTTATTTGAAGACAATTTTTCGACTTTAGCTTTTAGTGATTTCTCTGCTGAAAAACCAACAATAAAACAAGATTTACTACTTTATAGCCAAAATTTTGCCGATATCATCATATCTCAAATTTTGTCCATTGAATTAAAACGCGGTGATTTGCCTACTAAATACACTAAATTAATAAATAATATCAAACAAATAAAAGGCATTCATTATTTTGTTGATATTTTAACAGCATTAAGCAAAAGTAAATTAAAAAATATCTCTTATCTTTGGTCTGAAGTAACTAATAAAGATAGCATCTTTTCTTATCTATTAAGTATTTGTAAACCTAAAAAAGATGAAACAGCTAAAGATTTAAAGGCGTATCTAAAAGATAAATCTATCTCTAATATTCGTTTAATCGAAGCTTGTATGTTCTCACCTTCATGGATACCATTAGTGGATAAAATTTTGAAATGGAAAGGATTTGTCAGCGGTTGCTATTATTTCTTAGCACATATGCGTTATGCTGATAAAAAATTAGCTGTTACCTTTGCTAAATACACGCCTATTTCTATTGAAGATTTACGTGATGGAGCTTTCGATTTGGATTGGTTTAAATCATGCTATAAACAATTAGGTAAAGAACGTTTTGCCATTTTATATGATGCTGCTAAATATATCTCCGAAGGTAATGCTCATACACGTGCTAGAAAATACGCTGACGCTACTAATGGTTTATTCTCTGCTGATGAAGTCAAAGCACAAATAATTGAAAAACGCAATAAAGATTTATTGATGGCTTACGGATTAATCCCACTTTCTAAGAGCGGTAAAGTCACTAAGACTGCACAAAAAGAAATGCTCAAACGTTATATATTCATTCAGCAATTCCACAAAGAAAGTAAAAAATTTGGCTCACAAAGACAATCTAGTGAAAACTTAGCTTGTAAAATTGCCCTAAATAATTTAGCAAGAAATGCTCATTTTTCTGATACTTTCCGCTTTATCTTAAATATGGAAACACAATTAATCAAAAATCAGCAACAATATTTTGAGCCTAAAGAGCTAGAAAATATTTCTATTTATTTACAAGTAGATGAATATGGTAAAACTTCTATTATTTGTCAAAAACAAAATAAACAATTAAAATCTGTACCTAGTAAAATCAAAAAAGAACCATATTATCTTGCCTTAAAACAAGCCAAAAATGAATTTATTGACCAATATCGCCGTTCAAAAATTATGTTTGAACAAGCTATGGAAAACTCCACTTTATTTTTGGCAGATGAAATCACTTTGCTCAATCAAAATCCTATATTAAAACCATTGCTTCAAAATCTAGTATTTATTCATGATAATGATATAGGCTATTTCCACGATAATAGCTTAATCTCACCTACAAAAGATATCATCAAATTAAATGCTGATGATAAAATTCGTATCGCTCACCCTATAGATTTATATAAAAACAATCTATGGCATATATATCAGCAAGATTTATTTACACGTCAAATCAAACAGCCATTCAAACAAATTTTCCGTGAATTATATTTAAAAATAGATGATGAGTTAAATTCTGCTCAATCTCATCGTTATGATGGTTATCAAATCCAACCACAAAAAACGCAAGCTGTTTTAAAAACTCGTAATTGGATTGCTAGCTATTATGAAGGTCTACAAAAAGTATATTATCAAGAAAATATCATTGCTACTATTTACGCTGCTGTTGATTGGTTTACTCCTGCCGATATTGAAGCTCCTATACTTGAATATGTATCATTTTATGATCGCAAAACTTTCAAAGATATTTTAATTAAAGATATTCCTGATATTATTTTCTCTGAAGTTATGCGTGATGTAGATTTAGCTATCAGCATTGCTCATGTAGGTGGCGTAGACCCTGAAACAAGCCATTCTACAATACAGATGCGCAAAGCTATCTTAGAATTTACGTTACCACTCTTTAAATTAAATAATGTTTCCTTAAATGATAATTTTGCTATCATCAAAGGAAATTTAGCAGATTATTCCATTCATTTAGGTAGCGGTATTGTTCATCAAATGGCAGGAGCTGAAATCGCTATTTCTGTTGTTCCTTCCCAACATCGTGGTCGCCTATTTTTACCTTTTGTTGATGAGGACCCTAAAACGGCCGAAATCATCACCAAAGTATTGCTCTTTGCCAAAGACAATGACATCAAAGACCCATTTATTTTAAATCAAATAAAAGTAGTTAAATAAAACGAAAAAACTGTACTAAACAATTTATGATTTTAGTACAGTTTTTTCTATTTTATCTATGCTCTTTTTGATTTAGTTCTTACCAAAAACATCAATTTATCTTCTTTTAACTTATTAATATAATTGCGGAAAAAGATATTAGGAATTGCCACACCAACAGCTATTGCTAATAATATTAAAGTTGTATTAACACCATTATTTAAAACATGATGATAATTCATATTATCCACATTTTCTAAATTAATAATACTAAATAATAAGCGATACATAAAAACACCTGGAATTAAAGGGATTACAGACGGAATAGTCAATACATGACTAGGTGCATGTACTATATGTACAGCTTTTAACGATAATAAACTGACTATAACAGCACCTACAAGCGAAGCCGTTGCTTGTGAACAATTATATTCTATCATCAAAAAATTGCGTATTCCTACCGAAATTATCGCTCCACATGCTACTACTATTAATAATCTCGGTGGCATATTAAAAATAGTTGCAAAACCTATTGCAGCTACTGCTGAAGCTATAGCACATATTAAATAAGAATTTGAAGAAATAATACTCAGATTTGTAAAATCTTGAACTTGACATAATTTTATAGCAAAAGCTATGCCAAAAGTCATACTTCCTATCATCAATAGAGTATTTATCGCTCTTGTCATTCCTGCTGTAATATAATTATCTACCAAATCATCTATTGCATTAATCAAAGGAATTCCTGGCACGATAAATAAACTACAAGCAATGAGCGGATGCCAAGGCGTATTAGTTGGCATAAAATGTATAAAGTATGCACAAATAGTGGCTATAAAAGCAGAAATAGCTATTGAAGCATATGGATTGAACTTTAATAAATTGCATTTCATTCTCGTCCAATAACCTATCATCGCACAAATAGAAGTGTAGATAAATGCCCAAAAATCACCACCAAATAATAAACTAAAACCACCACAAGCCAGTCCTGCACTAATCATTACTAAAGGCTTTTTATAATATCTTTTACGCAAACAAATAAATCTCAGTTCTTTTTCAAATTCATATAAAGAATAATCTTGCTCAATAGCTCGCCAGGATAATTTACTAATTCCAGAAATTGCTGTCATATCTACTCCATGTCTATAACATTTTTGGAAATTAGTAATAGATTTGTCCCCTGTATTGATATTTACCATTATTGTCGTAAAAGTAATATGAATTTGTAATCTTCGCTCTGGTATTTTCATAAATACGCCCACGCGTTTCATATTGCGTACAATACGATTTGTATCAGCTCCACTTTCCATTAAAACTTTGCCCACACGCAAAATCAATTGTATTTTTCGTTCAATCTCCTTATCTTCTTTCAAATTTTTTAAATTATTATGTTCTAAATAATCATTCATCTTCCCTAACCTCTATAACTCTATTATTTAATTTTCTATTACCAAATAGCATAAATATGATGATTTTATAATTATATCTCCTTCATCATCTGCTATATTTATATTATTATGCAAAGTAATATTAAATTCAAATACAGCTTTGTTATTCAATCTATAACTAAAATACATTAATAAAATTGAACAAAGAGCTATTGACTATGGTGTTATACCATAGTTTATACTTGAAATAAGAAGTAATATATTTCTATTTTAAGAAAGGATTTGTTATTATGGTTACGAAAAAATATTGCTGGTTAATGTTATTGCTAGCAATTATTTTGGAAATAACAGGTACAGCTTTAATGAAATTTTTTGCCATAAAAGGTGGTATGGAAGGTTATATCTTAATGCTTTTATTTATATTTTGTTCCTATTTTGCATTAAGTAAAGCCATTGTAAAAATTCCCATCAGTACTGCTTATGCTATTTGGGAAGGTATAGGCTTAATCGGCACAGCCACTGTGGCTTATTTTATTTTTAATGAAGACTTATCTTTATTAAAAGTTTTAGCTTTTATGGTAATCTTAAGTGGTTTAATCATGATAAAAAAAGGAACTTATACTGTTTCAAATAAATAATGGAGTTGAATATTATGTCAGACGGTACGATTGGTACTTTATTGATTATTGGTTCTGTATTTTTTGATGTACTAGCAAATATTTGTCTAAAAAAATCTCAAGGATTTAAATATAAATTATATGGATTTTTGGCAATCAGTTTAGTTGGATTTGCCTTTTTATGTTTAGCTTACGCTATCAGCATCATGGATTTAAGCATTGCTTATGCCTTATTTGGTGCTTGTGGTTTACTTTTAACTACAATTATTGATAAATTATTTTTCGGTCTACGCATCAAGCCTTTGGGCATTATTGGCTTAATGACGATGATTACTGGTATTGTTTTAATAAAAATGATTTAAATAAATAAAACCACTATTTAGTATGAAATTATATCTTTAAAATTATACTATAATAGTGGTTATATTTATTCACGCCATTGAACAATTTTATCAAAATCTTTTCGTGGTCTAACTACAGGTTTTTCATCAACATAACCCAATAGTGCAATATAAACTATTATTTCACCCTTTTTATTTAACCAATGTTTTAATTCTGGATATACAAAGAAAATATCTCCTATCCATAAACTTCCTAATCCTAAATTGTTAGCAGTTAATAACATATTTTTAATACTTGCACATATTGCTTGAATATCACAAATTTCAGCAATATGTTCCTCAAAACTCAAGAATTTTCTATATTCTTTAGATAATGTATTTATTACAAAAATAAGTACTGTAGCTTCTTGCATAATTTTAAAACTATTTTGAGCACTATTGATATAGTTAACATAATTAGGTAATAATGATTGCATTAATTCCCTAATTATTCCTTAATTTAAAATCTGCATACATTCTTGTTTTGATTTATCCATAACCACTATAAAATACCATGGTTGTCTATTCTTAGCAGAAGAAGCTTATCGTCCAGCTTCTAAAATTTTTTAATTAAATCTTTTGTTACTTATTCTGCTTAAACTTATGTATACTTCTCCTATTTTCAATATCAATTATCATAGATATTCACCTTCTTATTATATAAAAATAACCACTATCTAATAAAAAAATTGGGCTAGATAGTGGTTATTTTTATTTTTCTTGTAAAGAATCCCATAATAATAAAATATTATTACCTACTTCTGCATAAAAACGAATACTTTTTGTTTGTTTTCTTTCTTCCCAAGCTACATGGTTTTTTGATTTTTCCTGTGCATATTTTTCTTTAAAAACTTTTAACATTTTATCATTAAACTGTACATCAATCATCATATTATATCTTTGAAAATTTTTGTCTACTAAAATATAATGATTATCTAATACTTTTAAATTATATTTTTTCTCAATTAAATCAACGTAACCTTTTGGTAATTTATAATCCATATCTTAAAAATCCTTTCTTCATTTATAAATAAAGGCGTAATCCCTAAGGATACGCCTTTATTATTCATTTTAAATCAAATGGAGATAAGTTTCTTAAACTGTTTTCATTAATATCAGCATTAGCAAATTTATCTATCAACTGTTGCACTGCTAGTGTTGCAGATAATTTTCCATTAATTACATCTTCTTCAATTTCTCCTTTACTTTTTATAATCTCTGGACAACGATAAAATAAATTATGCAAATGTTCTTCTATCATAGTATACACCCAAGAAATCGTTTGTTGTTTTCGACGTTCCTTCAAAACACCATTAGCAAAACCTTGTTTCATAAAAACTTTCACAACATTTTGCCAAAAATCCATAATTCCTTCACCTGTATATGCTGAACAAGTATAAGCATGTGTAGTCCAGTGCTCTGTTGCTTGTCGCAAAAATTGCAAAATACGTTCATATTCTGCACGAGTCACCAATGCTCTTTGCTTATTATCTCCATCAGCTTTATTTACTAAAATAGCGTCAGCTAATTCCATAACACCTTTTTTCATGCCCTGTAATTCATCACCAGCACCTGTTAATACAACTAAAAGGAAAAAATCTACCATAGAACGTACTGTCGTTTCACTTTGTCCTACGCCTACCGTTTCCACTAAGATTGTATCATAACCAGCAGCTTCACATAAAAGTAATGTTTCTCTACTTTTACGTGTTAATCCTCCCAAAGTACCTCCAGATGGTGATGGTCGAATAAAAGCATTTGGCTCTCTTGATAACTGCTCCATTCTAGTTTTATCCCCTAAGATACTACCACGTGTAACTGTACTAGATGGGTCTACTGCCAATACTGCTACTTTATGCCCTTGTTGACATAATTTAGTTCCTAAAGCTTCAATTAAAGTAGATTTACCTGCACCTGGTACACCTGTAATTCCAATTCGCATAGATTTTCCAGTATATGGTAAAATTTTTTGAATTACTTCTTGTGCCATAGCAAAATGTACACTTGCATTACTTTCAATTAAAGTAATAGCTCTTGATAAAATCATACGATTTCCAGCTAAAATACCTTTAACATAATCATCTACTGTTAATTTTACTCGTTTAACTATTTTGGGTTTATTTACATGATGTTCAGTTTTATTTTGCTCACTCATACCATCATGTCCACCTTCTACACCTCGCATAACTCTACAGGCAAATTTATCATCATTATTATCAGGTCTCCATGAAGGCTTATACGTATCAGTCATAACATCAGTCCTCCAGACGTTTGTTAAGAAGCTCCAATACTTTTTTTGCACAAACAGGAATTATCGTACCTGGTCCAAAAATGGCAGCAGCACCATGTTCATATAAGAAATCATAATCTTGAGCAGGTATTACCCCACCAATTACTACCATAATATCTTCACGACCACGTTTTTTCAATTCTTCAATGAGTTGTGGCATTAAAGTTTTATGACCAGCTGCCAAGGAACTCATACCTACAATATGCACATCATTATCAACAGCATCTTGAGCAGCTTCTTCTGGTGTTTGGAATAATGGTCCAATATCAACATCATAACCCATATCAGCAAAAGCAGTAGCAATTACTTTTGCTCCACGATCATGACCATCTTGTCCCATTTTAGCAATATAGATACGAGGACGACGACCATATTCCACTTCAAACTTATCTGTCATATCACGAACTTCTTTAATAACATCATCATCACTAAATTCACTACTATATACACCAGATATAGAACGAATAATTGCTTTATGTCTACCACAAACTTTTTCTACTGCATCAGAAATTTCACCTTTAGATGCACGTGCTCTTGCTGCTTCTACAGCTAATTCTAATAAATTACCTTCACCTGTTTCCATAGAACGAGTGATAGCTTCAAGACAAGAACGAACTTTGTCATTATCACGATTTGCACGTAATTTTTTAAGTCTCTCAATCTGAGCTAAACGAACTGCTGTATTATCAACTTCTAAAATATCAAGTGGATCTTCTTTATCTAAGCGAAGATAATTTACGCCAACAATTTTTTCACTACCAGAATCAATATGAGCTTGACGACGTGCTGCTGCTTCTTCTATACGCATTTTAGGCAGACCTGTATCAATTGCTTTAGACATACCACCGAGAGCTTCAATTTCTTGAATATGTGCCCAAGCTTTTTTTATGAGTTGATTTGTTAAAAATTCTACATAATACGAACCACCCCATGGGTCAATTACCTTACATACTTTAGTTTCATCTTGAATATATAATTGCGTATTACGAGCAATACGAGCTGAAAAGTCTGTAGGAAGAGCTATAGCTTCATCTAGTGCATTTGTGTGTAAAGATTGTGTATGACCAAGAGCTGCTGCCATAGCTTCAATACAAGTTCGAGTAATATTATTAAATGGATCTTGTTCTGTAAGACTCCAACCAGAAGTCTGAGAATGTGTACGTAAAGCCATAGATTTTGTCTTTTTAGGATGAAAAGAATTGACAATTTTAGCCCAAAGCATACGACCAGCACGCATTTTAGCAATTTCCATGAAATAATTTTTCCCCATAGCCCAAAAGAAAGATAATCGTGGTGCAAATTGGTCAATGGTTAATCCATGTTCTGTACCTGTACGCAAATATTCAAGACCATCAGCTAATGTATAACCTAATTCAATATCTGCTGTTGCACCTGCTTCTTGCATATGATAACCAGAAATAGATATACTATTAAATTTAGGCATATATTTAGAAGTATACTCAAAAATATCACCAATAATTCTCATTGAAGCTGCTGGTGGATAAATATAAGTATTACGTACCATGAACTCTTTTAAAATATCATTTTGAATAGTACCTGCCATAACAGCTTTATCTACACCTTGTTCTTCACCAGCCAAAATATAAAAAGCCATGATAGGAAGTACTGCACCATTCATAGTCATGGATACTGACATCTGATCAAGTGGAATGCCTTTAAATAATATTTCCATATCTAAAATAGAGTCAACTGCTACTCCTGCTTTACCAACATCTCCTACTACACGAGGATGGTCTGAATCATAGCCTCTATGTGTTGCTAAGTCAAAAGCAATAGATAAACCTTTTTGCCCAGCTGCAAGATTTCTACGATAAAAAGCATTTGATTCTTCTGCTGTAGAAAAACCTGCATATTGTCGTACTGTCCATGGTCTTGTTACATACATAGTTGCATATGGACCACGCAAAAATGGTGGAATACCTGCTACAAAATCTAAATGATTACAATCTTTATAAACATTTTCATCATAAAGTGGTGCTACATCTATTTGCTCCATAGTGCGATAAAAATTTTCCTCAAAAGATTTTCCAGTTTCCGCTTTTAAACTTTCTTTCCATTTAGCAAAAGCGACCTCACTCTGTATTGCTTGCTGAAAAGGAATTTGTGTAAAATCTGGTATTTTAGACATTATTCAATCATCCCCTTTTCTTTTTGCATACGAAGTAAAGTTTCATAGCAATTAGAACGAACACTTATATAATCGTCCATACCCGCTTCATCGCATGCTTTTTTTAATTCTGGTGTTGGTGCACCTGCTAAAAAAACTTTCATACTAGGTTTTACAGCCTTAATACCAGAAGTAACAGCTGGCGCGAGTTCTGGATAAGTTGAATCTGTAGAACAAACAATAGCTACATCAGCATTTGAATCAATAGCTGCTTGTACAGCTTCATCTACTGTTGGAAAACCATTATTAGTAAGTACATTAAATGCTGCTACTTGCATAAATGAAGTAACAAAATCTGCACGTGCTTTATGCTGTGGAATAGGTCCCATATTAGCAAGGAAAATATTTACATTTTCCCCTGTTTTTTCTAGATACTTTTCTGTGCGATGACGAAGTTGTTCATATCTTTCAGTCCAGCGATGTGGCAAAATAGCTTCTATAACTTCACCTGTCGCCTCTCCTGTAAGTGCTGTAGATATTTCACCTAAAGTGGCACCCGCTTTAATAGTCTGTTTAACTGTATTTATTAATGAACCATGTTCACTAAAATCACGTTTACCAATTTCCGATAATAATAATTTAACATAATCATTATCACGTACTTTTACATTAACTTTAAGTGCCATTTTTCTATCTGCTATAATTTTATCAAAATCAATTTCTGGTACTTCCAATAATTTTTCAGTCATATTTGGATACATATTATTACCAACAGCACGATCTTTTCTTGTTGCTAAATTTTTAAAACGAGCTTGTAATACTTCATTAATAGCTATCTGCACAGTATTATTTTCTAAAGCTTTTATTAAACCACCATGAGCTTCAATTTCTTGAAATTTTGCCCAAGCCTTTTGAGTAAACTCTTCTGTCAATGGTTCAAGATACCAACTACCACCAGCAGGGTCTATTGGTTGAATAAAATTAAATTCATGTTGCTCCATAATTTGAATATTTCGTGCAATACGACGAGAAAATTCATCACTAGGACGTATACAATGGTCAAATGGTTTTACAAACATACCATCCATACCACCAACAACAGCAGAAAATGATTGTGTAGCTGCACGAAGTAAATTTACATAAGGATCATATACTGTTTGACAAAAAGACGATGTACTTACATATATATTAATTTTTTGAGCTATATCATCTCCACCACAATTTTTAACAATTTGAGCCCAAATCATTTTCACACTGCGTAATTTAGCAATTTCCATAAAAAAATTTGCACCTATACTAAAATGAAAACGTAAATGACGACAAAAAGTATTCACATCAATGCCACGTCGTTCCATAGATTTCATATATGTTACAGCTTCATTCATGGCATATGCTACTTCTTGGATATCATTTGCACCACCATTGTGATAAACATCTGTATTTACTACTACAGTCTTTAATTCTGGTGCAAATTTTTCTGCCCAACAAATACTATGAGCCATTTCATCATAATATTCATCAAGAGGTCGTGTAAGCTTTCCATCTAAAGCTAATTCTCCAATAGGATCTGCTGTAATAGCACCATGAAGTTTTTTTAGTGATAATTTTTTCTGTTCACACACCACTGCAACAGCAGAAAGTAATGCTATATTAGAAGCACCTGCATAAATATCAATTTCAAATTTTTCTAAATCAACATCATCTAATAATTTATTTACATCTGATAAAGTCGATAAAGAAACACCAATATCTGCGATTTCTTCTTTATTAGCTGTATCTACATCATAACCTTTACGTGTTGCTGTATCCAAAACTACACTTGCAGCTGTTGAACCTTTTAATAATTCATATTTTACCATTTCATTGGCTTCACTAGGAGTTTTAGCATCACACTCTTGAGCTATTGTCCATGGTTTATGTATATAACCACTAGCATTAGCTCCACGTAAATTACTTTCCATTCCTGGATAAGTCTTATTATGAGTTAACCCTTCTAAATCTTCCATACGATAAATAGGGTTTAATGTAATACCTTCATAAGTTTTAGTAAACATACTTTTTTCAAAAGGTTTTCCCTTTAATAATGCCACTACAGCTTCTTTCCATTCTTCATATGAAGGAATTTCAAACTCATCAAAAGTAACAGCAGGAATATCTTGTTCTTGTTGTTCTTCTTGTCGAATTTCTTCGCCAAGTGTTTTATCTTGTTCCATATATAATAATTTCCCTTCTCTACTTCTGCATTTTCATTTAAGGGGATAATTTAATACTATTATTGAATAGTTAATAAATACTCTTATATATCTAATAAATGGTTCGAGTTCCTCCTACCTAGATATTAAATATAAAATTTATAAAAAAGCCATCACTAAATTTAGTGATGGCTGAATTGGTAATATATATTCCCCTAATATTATTTACCATTTTTATTAAATTATTCAAGCATTTATGCTAATCATAATAATGATTAAATTTTTCAGTAAATTAAACATAATTTACAACAAATTAATATGATACATCGATGGCACTTGCTTAAGATAATCATGAGCCATCTTCATGGATTATCTCTATAAACAGAAAAACCGCTTTTCATAAACAATATATGAAAAACGGTAGAAAATTATAATTAGAATTTACATGTATAAAAAACATATACATTCTACTACATCTCTCCCCGTCTCTCGCAGGTCAAACGACGATGCTTCTTATAGGCAGTTCTTCTGACTCAGTATCATTGCTCACTTCGCCTTCCCAGTTTCCCAGTGACATTCATGAAGTTTGCTCCTCTTTACAGCGGCGGGACCGTGCCGGATTTTAACCGTCTTCCCTATTAAGCATAAATATGCACCTATAAGGTTTCATTATCAATTTGTCGACTTTATTATACTTTTTATTTTATATATTTGTCAACGATAAATTAAAATAATTTTAAGATAATTATTTTATATAGAGTATTGACACAAATTCTATATAGTGATATTCTAAAAAAGAACTGAATATAGTTCAATGAATCAGGTGTCCATTTGGACTTAATAGGGAATTCAGTACGTAATTTATTATTAAGCTGAAACGGTCCCGCCACTGTATGAGGGAACTTATCCAAATTTATGTCACTGGGAAACTGGGAAGGCTTGGATATAGTAATGAACTCGAGTCAGGAGAACTGCCTGATTAACAATCACCGTGTGCAATTAATTTATTTTAATTGCCATACCTGCGAGCGATGGGGAGGAGATTAGACAGTAAATTTTAGAATTTACTCAATGTGTCTATTCACCTCTTTTCAAAGCGAAAAGGGGTTTTTTATTTATCGGTTTTACTTTATGTCTTCAGCAAACATAAAGTAATCATTGCTCAAAATTCCAAACTAATCATTATATTGTTGTATTATTATGCTTATAGCATGCTTAAGTATTATCCTAAGCATGCTATTTTTTTCTTATAATTTAATTTTAAAGATAGCTTTTTTTATAGTTTGACTTTGTTGACAGATAATAGCAGTACGATGAGCATCTTCTGGATAACAAATTAGAAAATCACCTTTGTTAATTAAGTTAACAGTAGCTTTTTCTTCACCTGTTAATTCTACAAAATCGCGATTTTCGTCAAATGATTTTATTTGCATATCATCGCAAAAGCTCACATCAATACTTTCTTTGCCTTCAATAATCATATGCACATCAATATATTTTTTATGTGCTTCCCAAAAGCGCTGTTCACGTTTTACTGTAGCATAGTTTTCGATATTAACAAAAAACTCATCGCCATTTATTTTATAACTACCTTTTTCATATGTAGTTAAATCATGCTCTTTTGCATAAGTAAAACAAGCTTTAATTTTTTCTGTCAAAAAATCATACTTATCTGCGTATTTAAGATTGCCAAAAATCATGTTTATAACCTCTTTTCTTAGTTTATTAAAATAATTATATCATGATATTGAAAAAATATTCTTCTCCATTTATCATTAAATCTAAATATTAATATTATAAGTGAGATGATTTTATGGTACACATACCAAAATTAAATACATTACAAACTGAAAATAAAATTCCCTTTAAAGTAGAAGCACCTTTTAAACCTACAGGCGACCAACCTCAAGCGATTGAAGCTTTAGCTCAAGGCATTCAAAATGGTCAAACATCGCAAGTTTTATTAGGTGCTACAGGTACAGGAAAGACTTTTACTATCGCTAAATTAATTGAAAAAGTCCAAAAACCTACACTCGTTATCGCTCATAATAAAACGCTAGCTGCACAATTAGCTAGTGAATTTAAAGAATTTTTTCCTCATAACGCTGTAGAATATTTTGTCAGTTACTATGATTATTACCAACCAGAAGCTTATATTGCCCAAACAGATACTTATATCGAAAAAGATTCTTCCATTAATGATGAAATTGATAAGCTTCGCCATTCTGCAACTTGTTCTTTATTTGAACGTCGTGATGTCATCATTGTTGCTAGTGTATCTTGTATCTACGGCTTAGGTTCACCAGAAGATTATTATGATTTAGTCTTATCTGTGCGCGAAGGTCAAGAATATCCTCGTGATGATATTTTGCGAAAATTAGTTTCTATCCAATATGAACGCAATGATATAAATTTTGACCGTGGTAAATTTCGCGTTCGTGGCGATGTCATTGAAATTTTTCCTGCTGGCTATAGTGATAGAGCTATCCGCATTGAACTTTTTGGTGATGAGGTTGACCGTATTTTAGAAGTAGATACTCTAACTGGCGAAGTTTATGGTCAACGCAAACACATTTTAATTTATCCTGCTTCTCACTATGTAACTTCTAAAGAACATATGAAAGAAGCTATCGACTCCATACAAGAAGAGCTTCAACAGCAATTAAAAATCCTTGAAGATGATAATAAACTCTTAGAAGCTCAACGTTTGAAACAACGCACAAATTATGATTTAGAAACTATGGAAGAGATGGGATATTGCTCTGGCATCGAAAATTATTCACGCCATTTAACAGGCAGAAAAGCTGGCGAAGCTCCGTATACACTTCTTGATTATTTCCCTGATGATTTTTTAATCGTCATTGATGAATCTCATGTTACTATACCACAGATAAAAGCCATGTATGCAGGCGACCGTTCACGCAAAGAATCACTTGTGGACAACGGTTTTCGTCTACCTTCTGCCTTTGATAATCGTCCTTTGCGCTTTGAAGAATTTCTCAATCATATCAATCAAATAATCTATGTTTCTGCTACACCAGCACCATTTGAATTAGCACAAGCAAATCAAGTAGTAGAACAGATAATCCGTCCAACTGGTCTATTAGACCCCGAAATAGAAATTCGCCCACTTGAAGGGCAAATGGACGATTTACTTGGAGAAATCAAAATCCGCACCAAGAAAAATGAACGCGTGCTCATCACTACTTTAACTAAAAAAATGGCTGAAAATCTCACCGATTATTTAAAAGAAATGGGCATCAAAGTCCGTTATCTTCATTCTGATATTGCCACTATTGAAAGAGCAGAAATCATTCGCGATTTGCGTTTAGGAAAATTTGATGTACTCGTAGGGATTAACTTATTACGTGAAGGCTTAGATATGCCTGAAGTTTCTTTAGTAGCTATTTTAGATGCTGATAAAGAAGGCTTCTTGCGTTCAGAGACATCTCTCATTCAAACAATCGGTCGTGCTGCTAGAAATGCTCATGGTAAAGTAATCATGTACGCCGACCGCATCACCGATTCTATGCAAAAAGCCATTGATGAAACTATGCGTCGTCGAGAAGTCCAAGATAAATATAATCAAGAACATCATATAACACCAAAGACAATTCAAAAGAAAATAAAAAATCTCATTGAGACTACTATGGTCGCAGAAGAAAAAGCTAGTTATGATGCTGAAAAACCAAAGAAAAAATTGAAAATGACTGCCAAAGAAAAGAAAAAATTAATTCTTTCTTTAACTAAAGAAATGCAAGAAGCTTCTCGCAACTTAGAATTTGAACGAGCTGCTCAAATTCGCGATATCATCTTTGAATTAAACGAAAAAAAATAATTTATTTTATCTATCTATACTACAAAAAAGCACTATAGCATGAAAACTATAGTGCTTTTTACTTATTCATCATAAAGATGACAGCGTACATATCTGTTATTTATCATTTTCATTTCAGGTAATTTCTGTTTACAAATTTCTTTAGCTCTTGAGCAACGTGTATTGAATGGACAACCATTTGGCGGATTTAATGGACTTGGCAATTCACCTTGTAAGATAATTCGCTGTTTATTTTTTTCTTTTTGTGGGTCTGGCAATGGAATTGAAGATAACAATGCTTTCGTATATGGGTGTAGAGGATTTGTATATAAATCTTCTGTATCGGCAAGTTCTACAATTTGCCCTAGATACATAACTGCTACTTTTTGGCTGATATAACGCACCATAGCTAAATCATGAGCGATAAATAAATATGTCAGACCTAATTCATGTTGTAATTTTTCTAGTAAGTTCACGACTTGTGCTTGAATAGATACATCAAGTGCTGAAATCGGTTCATCGCAGATAATCAGTTTAGGCTCACAAGCAAGTGCTCTAGCTATACCGATACGCTGTCTTTGTCCGCCACTGAATTCATGAGGAAAACGGTTTGCCTGTTCTTTACTCAATCCCACCAATTCCAATAATTCATAGATACGCTCTTGTCTTTGTTTTCTATCTGTATATAAATTATGCACAAGCAAAGGATCTTCAATGATATCTGCCACTGTCATTCTTGGATTTAATGAAGCATATGGATCTTGAAATATCATTTGAATATCTTTTATCATCTCTTTATTTTGTGAAATATCTTTGCCTACAAATATGATTTTGCCTTTTGTCGGTTTATATAATCCGATAATAGTTCTGCCTGTAGTTGATTTTCCACAGCCTGACTCACCTACAAGACCTAATGTTTTTCCCTCTTCTATAGAAAAACTGACATCATTTACTGCTTTTAAAATTTGTTTTGGTCTTCCCCAAAAAGAACGCTTCACAACAAAATCTTTATGTAGATTTTTGACTTCTAATAAATTCATCAAAATTCCTCCCTATTCTCTTTGGGTGCAAATTCATGCTCCAACCAACATTTTACATAATGATCTTTATTTAATTGTGTCTTTTCTGGCATCAACTGCATACATATTTTCATTGCTTTTGTACAACGTTTGACAAATGGACAATAATCAATACTTTCTTTTAAATCTGGTGGCTGACCATCAATCACATATAATTTATCTTCTTTATTTAAATTTAAATGAGGCAAAGATTTTAATAAACCTCTTGTATATGGGTGATGTGCATGATAAAACAGATCATCAACATTTGCTTTTTCTACGATTTGACCTGCATACATAACTGCTACTTCATCGCAAATATTGGCAATAACCCCTAAATCATGCGATATCATAATGATGGACATATTCAATTTTTCTTGTAAGGATTTCAATAAATCTAAAATTTGTGCCTGTACAGTTACATCAAGAGCTGTTGTCGGCTCATCTGCTATCAATAATTCTGGTTCACAGGCAAGTGCCATTGCAATCATAACGCGTTGACGCATACCGCCACTGAATTGATGGGGATAATCTTTCAATCTTTTTTGGGCAAATGGTATCCCTACTAAATTTAATAATTCTACAGCTTTTTCTGTCGCTTCTTTATCCGATAATTGTTTATGCAAAAATAAAACTTCTTTTATCTGCGTACCAATCGTAAGTACAGGATTTAAAGATGTCATTGGGTCTTGGAATATCATCGCAATTTTATTGCCACGAATTTTGGCTAAATCTTCATCTTGAAAATTAACTAAATCCTGACCTTGCCATAAAATCTGACCATTTTCAATTATGCTATTTTCTTTAGGCAATAAACCCATGATAGCATGAGCTGTCACTGATTTTCCACAGCCTGACTCGCCCACTATTCCTAGAGCTTGACCTCTTTTTAAATCAAAACTGACATTGCGTACTGCCTTTACTTTTCCTCGATAAGTCTGAAAAGCAACTGCTAAATCTTTTACTTGTAAAATTTCTTTATTTTCTTCCATGGTAAACACTCATTTCTTCACTATTTTAACGACGCATCTTAGGGTCTAAAACATCTCGCAGACCATCACCTAAAAAGTTAAAAGCCAACATAGTGACACTGATAGCTACTGCTGGAAAAAATAATTGAAAAGGATATGCACGCAAATTATTTACGCCCTCTGACGCTAAAACGCCCCAACTAGCCATTGGTGCAGAAACACCAAGTCCGATAAAACTCAAAAAAGCTTCTGTAAATATTGCATCAGGAATAGCCAATGTCATTGTTACAATAATTGCCCCCATGGCATTTGGCAATAAATGTCTAAATAAAATTCTTTTTTTCGATACACCTATCGTTCTAGCTGCCAAAATAAATTCTTGTTCCTTCATTGATAAAATCTGACCACGCACAATTCTTGCCATCTGTAGCCAATAACCAATACCTAAAGCAATAAAAATATTGATAAGCCCTGGCTTTAAAATTACCATCAATAAAATCACATATAATAAAGTCGGTACGCTATATAAGATATCCACAATATTCATCATTATGCGGTCAATCTTACCACCGCAAAAACCTGCTATTCCGCCATAGATTACACCAATAAAAAGATTTAATAAACTCGCCACTATACCAATAGCTAAAGAAATTCTCGCACCATATAAAACGCGAATAAAAATATCTCTACCTAAATTATCTGTACCAAACCAATGCTCCCAACTAGGAGAACTATTTGTCATCATCAAATTTTGTTCATCATAAGTATGGCTAGAAAAAATAGGACCAAAAATAGCTACAACTATTAAGCATACGATAATAATTAATCCCAGCAAAGCCATTTTATTTTTCTTTAATCTAATCCACGCATCTTGCCAATATCCTAAAGTTTCTTCTTTTTTTTGCACCTGCAAAATTTCTCGCTCTAAAGGCACAAATAAATCTTTATTTATCATCTTCATTCACCTTTTTCTTCACCGATTTTAATGCGTGGGTCTAATAATGGATAAAGTAAATCCACTACCATATTTAAAACAATTACAATCACACTATAAAAAATTGTTACACCTAAAATTACAGTATAATCTCGATTATAAATACTAGTTACAAAATATTGCCCCAAGCCTGGTATCGCAAAAATAGTTTCAATGACAAAACTACCTGTCAAAATACTAGCTGTCATTGGTCCTAAATAAGTTACTACAGGAATTAATGAATTCGGCAAAGCGTGTTTTATCAAAACTTTGCTCCATGATAAACCTTTGGCCCTCGCTGTTTTTATATAATCTTGTGATAAAATATCCAGCATACTAGAACGTGTCAATCTAGCGATAAATGACATTGGCATTCCTGATAAAGCCACAGCTGGCATGATTTCATATCGCCAACCATTCCACATAGCAGCCGGCAATAAATGCAATTTTGTCGATAATACATATATAAGTAATGCCGCCACAACAAAACTAGGCACAGCAACTCCTAAAGTCGTAAAAAAATTAACTGCCCTATCTTGCCATTTATCTTTTTTCACACCTGCTAATATTCCCGCTGGTATGCCGATGATAATTGCTATTAAAATTGCTTCTATACCCAATTTAAAAGATACTGGAAAACCATCTTTAATAATATCATTTACACTACGACCTGGATATTTAAATGATGGTCCTAAATCACCTTGTACTAAATTGCATAAATAATCACCATACTGTTTATATAAAGGGTCATTTAATTTATATCTTTCTTCTATGCTATGTAATACATATGGAGGCAAAGATTTTTCTGCCGTAAAAGGTCCTCCTGGTATAGCATGCATTAGAAAAAAAGTTATAGTTATAACTATCCATAAAACAATAAATGCGTTAAAAATTCGCTTGATTATATATCCCATATCTCATCTAACCTCCAATATAGATTAAACTATATTATAAAATTTAATCATCTAAACTGCAAATTTATTATATCATCAAAATTCTATATCTATAAATTTATAAACAAAAAGACTCAAATCAGCATTTACACTAATTTGAGTCTTTTATATATTTCAATAAAAATTTAATTTAAAATTATAAACATTGTTCAGTTCTGCCGATGATATCATCTTGAGTTTTCTTAGATAAAACATTGAAAAAGGCACTATAACCTGCTACGCGTACGATTAAATCTTTATGTTTTTCTGGATGTTTTTGTGCATCAATCAAAGTTTCTCTCGATACGATATTATATTGAACATGATATCCATGCAGTCTATTGAAGAAAGCACGAATTAACATTTCTAATTTTTGTTTATTTTCTTCTGTAGAAAGCATTTGCGGTGTCATTTTTTGATTTAATAACACTCCACCAGTTATTTTTTCTGTAGGCAATTTAGCAACAGATTTAAACACAGCTGTTGGGCCATTTTTATCTGCATTATGTGCAGGACTACAACCTTCTGCAAGTGGTTCATAAGCATTTCTTCCATCAGGTGTCGCCATTGTTCCCATACCTTGACCTACATTGGCACTGATTGAAGATGTACCACCATAGCGAATACCACCGATTGGACCTCTATGATAACGAGTATTTGGATATTTTTTGATTTCATCTAAATAAGAATCATAAGCTTCGACTACTAGATTATCTACATAATCAATATCATTACCATATTTTGGCACTTCATCAATCAACATTGCCTGAATTTTTTTATTTTCATCAGATTGGAAATCATCTAAAATAGCATTCCAAAGTTGAATTGGTGTGATTTTCTTTTCTTCAAAAACTAATTTTTTAATTGCAGCTAAAGAGTCTGCCATATTGGCAATACCAACTTGAAGTCCAGATATGAAATCATATACTGCACCGCCTTCTTTGATAGTTTTTCCTCTACCAATACAATCATCAGTAAGTGCAGAACATAAAATATCTGGCACATCACGCTCAGAAGCTTTATCAATAGCATTTTCGACAATAACACTATAACGAGTCATTTCGCGTACAGTTTTATCCCATGCAGATAATAATTCTTCATAGCTCTTCATATCTTTGAAATAGCCATAGCCTTTAGTGAAGCGTTTTCCTGTAGTTAAATCCACACCATCATTCATAGCACAAAGAAGCACTCTTGGGAAATTTATATACGACATACCAGTACAACGATAGCCCCATTTTCCTGGAACAGCAGTTTCTACACAACCAATAGCACTATAATTATAAGCGTCTTCTTCTTTTACACCCCAATTGATAAAAGATGGAATGATGATTTCATCATTATTTAAAGCAGGCATACCAAAACCTAATTTCATAACTTCAATACAATCATCAAAGAATGCTTTATTGATATTTTTATGATAACGAACGGTTAAATTAGGCTGTGTAAGTCTAGTCTGCGCTATAGATTGCAATACTACAAAACTCAATTCATTGACAGCATCTTTTTTGTCTGGAGTTTGCCCACCGATAGTAACATTTTGATACATTGGCGAACCTGCTGAACTTAAAGTATGAGCTTGAGAACGCACTTTATTAATAGTTAAAGTTTTTATCCACAAACAAGTCAAAAGTTCTAAAGCTTCATCTTTGGTGATGACTTTTTCTTGAATATCTTTTATATAGTAAGGATACATATATTGGTCAAATCTACCATAGCTCAAAGAATGACCATTGGATTCAATCTGTAAAATCAATTGAATAAACCATACAGATTGCACTGCTTCATAAAAAGAAGTTGCTGGTTCATAAGGAACTTTAGCACAAATTCTACTTATCTCTAATAATTCAGCTTTTCGTTTACTATCTTTTTCCCTATCGGCTAATTCTTGAGATAATTTACTATAACGTTGTGCAAATTGATGAACAGCTTCAATGACGATTAACACAGCCTTATAAAATATATTTTTATCAATGCTATCTGGATCAGTAAGGTCAAGCTTTGCTTTTAAATCTTTTACTCTTTCTTCATAGCCTTTTAAACCAAAAGCTAAGATTTTTTCATAATTGACAGCTAAATGAGCATCTCCTGCATTTAATTTTCCTTCCATGCCAAAGACGCCAGTTTCCATAAATACACTGACTTCTTCTGGTAAAAGAGCTTCTCCTCTAGCACGAAGATTATTATTTTCCCAAAATGGAGCTATATCTCTCAATTGCTGTTTTGTTTCTTCTGTGATATAAAAAACATCACCATCTCTTTTTTCAAAAAGGTCTAATTCATTTAATACAAACTCCATAGTATATTCTGGGAAAATTGGGGCATTTTTATTTTTCGTAGCCTGATTACCTACAATCAAAGTTTTATCTTCAATATAAATACTCATGTTTTCTAAAATTTTTTGTAGCATGAGTGCTCTTACCATTACACGTGGCTGATTTTGATTTTCTCTATATACTTGTGTAGCTAATACAGCTCTTTGAGCATCAATATATGGCTTTTCATCTAAAACTTCCTCACGAAAAGCTTTCATTCTATCAGTTAATGAGCCAAAATATGCTTTATTTTCCATAATCAATACCTCCAACAAGTATAAAAATTTATTTTAATTCGTAAATATTTTCAATTTCATCTATAATTAAAATAACTTATTTAAACTTATATGTCAATATTTTTTATCTTAATAAATAAATTTACTTTCAAATGAAAGTTTTGTAATTTATTTTTATTAGCGAAAATGATATAATTTATATAAAGTAAAATTAAGCGAGGAAATTATCATGCGTAAAGCTAATTATATGCAAACAGGTGTAATTTTTAATATTCAAAAATTCAGTATAAATGATGGCCCTGGTATCCGCACTGTAGTTTTTTTCAAAGGTTGTCCTTTGCATTGTAAATGGTGTGCTAATCCCGAAAGTCAATTAGCTAAAATCCAAATTCTCTGGGATAAGAAAAAATGTCTTCATTGCCATCATTGTTTAGAAATTTGTCTCTCAAAAGCTATTTCTTTAAAAGACGATAATATTTTTATTGATACTAATAAATGCACTCTATGCAAACAATGTATAAATACATGTCCGCAAAAAGCATTAACAAGTGAAGGAGAAATTAAAACTGTACAGCAAGTTTTAGATATAGTACTTCAAGATGAAGTCTTTTATGAAGAAAGTGATGGCGGTATCACTCTATCTGGCGGAGAATTTCTCATGCAAACTCAATTTGCCGAAGAACTACTAATCGCAGCTAAAGAAAAAAATCTACATACATGCTGTGAAACGACTGGCTTTTGCACTCCCGAAAAATTTCAGCACATCATACAATATATAGATTATATTTTATTTGATTTAAAACACTGGGATAGCCAAAAACATCTCGAAGGTACTGGCGTAGATAATAAATTGATTTTAACTAATATGAAATATGCCATCTCCACTGGCAAGAAAGTTCTTCCTAGAATTCCTGTAATACCAAAATTCAACGACTCTTTAGAAGACGCTAAAAGATTTTGTGAAGTTTTACATGATGTAGGTAGTAATCAATGTCAATTATTGCCATTTCATCAATTCGGCGAAAATAAATATCATCTTTTAAATAAAAAGTACGCTTATGAAAATCAACCTGCACTTCACCGTGAAGACTTACAAGATTATTTGCAAATATTTTTAGATAATGATATCCATGCCTTTTTCTAATTTTTATAATCGTTTAAGCTTGTGTTATACTAATAGATAATATTTCTATTAAAGATTGGAGTCTATAATGAAAAATAGAGCAAATAAAATCTTAGAATTGCTTACACTCTCACCTGAAAATAAAATGGAAGTAACTGTGCTTGCAGAAAAATTACAAGTCTCTCAAGTAACTATCCGCAAAGATTTAGATGCTTTAGAAAATAAAGGTATTATCAAACGAGAACACGGTATTGCTCTTTTATGTAGCACTGATGACATCAATGGCAGAATAGCTTATCATTATGAAGAAAAACGCAAAATCGCTCAAAAAGCTACCGAACTCATAAAAGATGGCGATACTATCATGATTGAAAATGGCAGTTGTTGTGCTCTTTTAGCTGAAAACTTAACCTTATCTAAAAAAGATTTAACCATCATCACCAATAGTGCATTTATTGCTGACTATATTCGCGGTAAAGCTAATTTTCAAATCATTCTCCTCGGTGGAATTTATCAGCCTGATTCCCAAGTCATGGTAGGCCCTATGGTTCGCCAAGGTGCAGAGAATTTTTTTGTAAATTTCTTTTTCATTGGCACTGATGGCTATTCTTCAAAGATAGGTTTTACCAATAAAGACCAAATGAGAGCTCAAGCTGTGCGTGATATGGCTCTTCAGGCAGAACAAGTAATCGTTTTGACTGAAAGTGAAAAATTTTCTAAGCATAGCGTTGTTCCTTTAAATTTAAAAGATAGTGTAAAAATGGTAATAACAGATAATCATATTACAGATATCATCAAAGCTGAGCTAGAAAGTAAACATATTCAAGTTATAATTTCTTAAAATCTCTACTAAATTTAACAAAGACCAACCACCTTCAGATTATATGATATAATTAATTTATTATGATTATGAAGGTGGTTATTTTATATGGGACAAATTTCTATTAATTTAACTGATAATGATAAATTAGTTCTAAAAAAAGAAGCTAAAAAACAAAAGAAATCCCTATCTGAATTTTGTCGTGAACGCATTTTAAATCCTCATAAACAGATACCTTCTGAAAAATCTACTGAATTTATCCACAGTACAGATATAGATAAGAAATTAACAACATTAAATAAAAATCTTATAGTTTTATTCAATGAAATAAAAGCACTTCAACAAAATCAATTAGAAATGCGCAAACAAATTTATTATAATTCCTCTTATCTTTATTTCCTAACTCATGAATTATTTGCAGATAATCCAGAAATCGCTCATAAAATTGATGAAAAAATAAAAAACTTAAATTTCAATTATGATAATTCTTCAACAGACAAAAATATAAAATAAAACAAAAATAGCATTATCCCTAAAGATAATGCTATTTTTATTATAAATGCTCTATTTATTTTTATTTGCCTTTTGCAGGTTCGATATTTAATTTATAGCCTTTAATAGTATTTCTGTGCATTACAGATATTACTTTTTCAGCTATATCTTTTGGCACTTCCACAAAAGTAAATTTATCATAAATATTGATTACACCAATTATGCTACCTGGAATATCAACTTCTGAAGCAAATGTGCGCACGATATCTTGTGGACGAATACCTTGTTTACGACCAATATTTAAGAATAAACGTACCATACCAGGTGCTCCACCTGTATTTTCAAAACGTTCATCTAAAACTTTATCGTCTTTTTCTTTTACACCTTCAATAGAAAGTTGTAACGCTGCTGCTGCGATATCTACATAATCAAAACCTTCATTAGCGATATCAGAAATAATTAAATGATAATCTGCATACGTATTATTATTTAATGTTTTTAACAAACGTTCTTTAATTGCTTCTCTTTGACGTTCAATAACATCGGCAGGTGTTGGAAGCTCTCCTCGTATCATGCGAGATTTTGTCATGCGTTCAATTAATTTTAATTGACGATATTCTTTTGGTTCAATGAATGTAACAGCGATACCTGTACGACCAGCACGACCAGTACGACCGATACGATGTACATAAGATTCATGGTCTTGTGGAATATCAAAATTGATTACATGGCTGATATCATCTATATCAATACCACGAGCAGCCACATCTGTTGCAATTAGAATTTCAAGTTTTCCTTCACGGAAACGACGCATAACACGGTCGCGCTGTGCTTGGCTCATATCACCATGTAAGCTACCAGCCATATAACCGCGAACTTGTAGTGAAGCTTGAAGGTCATCAACATTTTTCTTTGTACGGCAGAAAATAATATATTTACCGCTATCTTCTATATCAAGTACACGACAAAGACCTTCGAATTTATCACGAGTTTCAAAATATAATTGGTCAACTGATGGCACTGTAAGTTGTTCACGACTAATCATTACTTTTTGCGGATTATGCATATAGCTACGTGCTAATTTTTCAATTGGTGCTGGCATTGTAGCAGAGAATAATAAAGTCTGACGATTTTCACCTTGTGCCACATTTGACATAATTTCTTCAATATCTTCAATAAAGCCCATATCGAGCATTTCATCAGCTTCATCTAAAATGAGCATTTTTACATGGTCAAGTTTTATAGTATTGCGACGAATATGGTCGATGAGTCTACCTGGAGTACCTACTACTACTTTAACCCCAAAGCGAAGAGCTCTAATTTGACGATCTATCATTTGACCGCCATATACAGGTAAAGTTTTTACGCGTTTGTATTTACCAATTTTATTAAATTCTTCTGCAATCTGAATAGCAAGCTCACGTGTTGGAGTCAATACTAAAGCTTGAATGTATTTATTTTTTTCATCAATTTGTTCAATAGTTGGAATACCAAACGCTGCTGTTTTGCCTGTACCAGTTTGGGCTTGTCCTATAACATCATGACCTTCTAACGCTAAAGGTATAGTCTGTGCTTGAATTGGAGATGGTTCTTCAAATCCCATATCACGAACAGCATTTAATACCTTTTTACTTAATTGCATATCTTCAAATTTAATAATTTTTTCTTCCAAAAAATAGTCCTCCTATTTACTTTATTTCTTCATATCAAAGAAATATAATCCATTATTTATTCTTAATATATTGTCTTATCATTTCTAATGCTTGCTGAGTAGAGCGATATCTTACACGTGCTCTATCACCAGAAAAAACATTTTCTTTTACTACTGTATTATCTTTACCAGCTACAGCAATATAAACTAAACCTACAGGCTTTTTATCTGTTCCTCCAGTAGGGCCTGCTATACCAGTTATACCTACACCAATATCAGAACCTACTGCTTTTCTTACACCTTCGGCCATTTGTTTAGCTACTTCTGGTGATACTGCACCCTTTGTATCTAAAATTTCTTTATCTACATCAAGGAATTTCATCTTAGCCTCATTGCTATAAGTTACAATACTGCCTTTAATATACATAGAACTTCCTGAAATAGATGTCAATCTACTAGCTAGCATTCCACCAGTACAGGATTCAGCACAAGCTACAGTCAAGCAATTATCTTTCAATAATTTAGCTACAACTTCTTCCATATTCTCATCATCAACAGCATAAATATATTCACCAACGCGAGCTTTTACTTGAGCTTCTACTATTTCAATCATTTTTTCTGCTTCAATATGAGTTGATGCTTTAGCTGTAATGCGAATAATTACGCCTTCTGGTCGAATGAGTAATGCTAAAGTTGGATTAGATTGTGCTAAAATCAAATCTTTTATCTTTGTTTCTAATAAAGACTCACCTATACCACAAGTGTTTAATACTTTAGATACAATCACATGTTTAAAGCCAAATTTTCTTTGTAAAAATGGTTTTAAACTACGTTCAAACATATCTTTCATTTCACTTGGTGGGCCTGGTAAATTAATTAAATATTTACCATTATTTTCTAAGACAACACCAGAAGCTATGCCATTATAATTTAAAAATACTTCAGCACCTTCTGGAAGTGTTACTTGACGCAAATTATTTTCAGTCCAGACAACATGTCTTTGAGCAAAATGTTCATCCATGCGTCGTTTACTTTCAGCATGGATTTTTAATTTACGTCCAAAAATTTCTGCTGACACTTCTTTTGTTATATCGCCTTGTGTTGGCCCTAAACCACCAGAAGTTATGACGATATCTGCTCTAGATAATGCATGCTCTAACACTGCTTTCATGCGATCATGATTATCACCAACAGTTGTTTGATATACTACATCAAAACCTAATTCATTAAGACGAGCTGACATATAAGCTACATTTGTATTGATTACTTGACCTAATAACAATTCACTACCTGTAGTTACGATTTCTACTATCATCTAAAACTCATCTCCAATTAAATTATTTACGCGTCTACGCGTTCACCCACTACATCATAATCAAAACCTTGTAAAATTCTAACTTTAACAATATCGCCTGGCTGACTGATATCATCACCTTCGATAAATACTTGACCATCTACATCTGGAGCTTCACGATAAGAACGACCATATGCCATATGTTGTTCATCATCGCGACCTTCAATCAATACATCAAGAACTTTACCTTCCATCTCAATATTGATAGTTTCAGAAATTTTACTTTGAAGACTCATTAAATCATGATAACGTTCCTGCATGATATTTTCATCAACTTGATTTGGCATATTATAAGCAGGTGTTCCTTCTTCACGAGAATAAGAGAAAATACCTACTTTATCAAAACGCTGTTTTTCTACAAAATTGCGAAGTGTAGTATATTGAGAATCTGTTTCTCCAGGGAAACCAACAATAAAGCTAGAACGAATTACAACACCTGGAATACGTTCACGCAATTTAGCTAATAATGCTTCTACACTTTCTTTTGTATCACTGCGACGCATACGTTTTAATACATCATTATGAGCATGTTGTAATGGTAAATCTACATAATTACAGATTTTATCTTCACTAGCAATCAAATCTATTAATTCATCTGTAAATGTATGTGGATAAGCGTATTGTATACGCAACCATTTTACTTTCTCAATTTTAACTAATTCTTTTAATAATTCCACTAAAGATGGTTTTCCATAGATATCTCTACCATAATAAGTTGTATCTTGCGCAATAATATTAAATTCTTTTACACCTTTTTCAGCTAAAGCTTCAACTTCTTGCTTGATATCCTCAATAGTACGGCTGCGATAATTACCACGTACATATGGAATAGCACAATATGCACAACGATGATTACAGCCCTCGGCAATTTTAATATATGCACTATAAAATGGAGTAGTAAAAATACGTGGTGTTGAAGCAGTGTAAATTTCTTTAGATTCACCTGTAATCAATACACGTTTTCTTTCTTGAATAGTAGCTTCAACAGCTTCCATAATACGGCTCCATGCACCAGTGCCAACGATAGCATCTACTTCTGGAAATTCTTCTAATAATTCTTGACCATAACGCTGACCCATACAACCGGCAATAATCAAAGAACGACATTTTCCTTTGCCTTCTTGTTTATATTCTGCCATATTTAAAATAGTTGTGATAGATTCTTCTTTAGCAGATTGAATAAAAGTACATGTATTTACAATTAAAATATCTGCCTTTGCTGGTTCAGCTGTAATCTCAATATTATTTTTGGCTAAAATACCTAGCATAACTTCTGTATCTACTAGGTTTTTAGAACAACCTAAACTTATAAAACCGGCTTTTAACATAATTTCTCCTCCTGAGTTTAAACTCCAATTACTTTAATTTTTTAAACGCACATTTGTTACCCATTCATCTAAAATAGCTTTTTTGGCATTTTCATCAAAAATAGTATTCTTTTCTAAAAATCTTATATTCTTCCCTGCAAATTCTTTATAAGTCAAAGATGTGTAATTTGTTGGTACATAATAATAACGATTTTTTTGTAAGCTGATTTGAATATCATCACCTAATAACCATTTGATAAAATTATTTGCTTCTACTTGTTGATTACTATCTTTAACAATGCCTACAGCTGTCAATTGGTATGCAGTTCCGTCTTTTGGATAAATGATGCTTATAGGATAATTATCATTTATATATCGCAACGTTTCACTTTGTACTGCTATAGCAACATCAGCCTCTCCCATACCAACCATACGCACTGGAGTGGATAAATATTTAGCATAACGCACTACTTTAGCATGAATTTGTTGCATCAACAACATAGTATTATCTATATTTTTATCTTGACTTAACGAATACAATACATTTGCAGCAGCTGAAGCCACCATAAAATCTGTCATAGCTATTTTTATATTATTATTCTGTGCTAAATCATTCCAAGTCAAAGGAATTTGCCAATTATTTTTCACATAATCTAAATTATAACAAAAAACAATAGGGTCATACCATACACCAATCCAAGAATTATTATTATCTTTAAATCGCTCTTTTACAATATCTTCTTCTTCAGATATATTGCTTGTTAATGCATTTAAACTTTTTAATTCTTCTAAAACTGTTGAATCTGCTAAGACCATATCAACATCTTTTATATTATTATGTTGAAAATTATTTATTAAATCCTCTTTTGCTATAGGAATAAAATTAACTTGAATATTAGCATCTTTTTGATATTCACTAGCAATAATCGAAGCCATCTCTACAGGAATTGTAGTATATACTGTTAAAGTTTTAGTTACAGGTATAAATTTATTGGCTTGTTCTTTTTTGCCAACACTTTGTGTTGTATAAAGTAAAGTCGCTAATACCATAAATACAATACATAACCCAATTATCAATAAAGGTATATATCGTCGCATACTTTCACTTCCTGTTGAAATTATTTCTTTGTTGAGCAAAAAACAGGCAATCAATGTCATGATTGCCTGTTAATAACCTTATTTACTACTATGTCTCATCCATGGTGGAAGATCTGGGAAGCCCATTCCCACTTCTTCTACTGCTGGCTGTTTTGGTACTGAAGGAAATTCAGGTACACCTTCATCAGCATTTTCGTCAAATCCTGTAGCTATAACAGTTATTCTTACAGTATCATCAAGAGTTTCATCTATTGCTGTACCAAAAATAATATTTGCATCTTCATGAGCAGCTTCAGAAATAATTCTCGAAGCTTCATTTACTTGTGCTAAGCCTAAATTTGGACCACCAGTAATATTATATAACACACCTTTTGCGCCCTGAATGGAAGTTTCTAACAATGGGCTATTTACTGCAATTTTAGCTGCATCAATAGCTGCATTATCACCTTGACCCTCACCTATACCCATGAGTGCAGAGCCTGCATTACTCATAATTGTTTTTACATCGGCAAAATCAAGATTGATAAGACCTGGAACAGCAATCAAGTCGGAAATACCTTGTACACCTTGACGAAGAACATCGTCTGCTATGCGGAAAGCGTCTACCATTGAAGTTTTCTTATCAATAATATCCAACAATCTATCATTTGGAATTGTAATCAAAGTATCTACATTTGCTTTTAAATTTGCAATACCAGCTTCTGCTTGTTTCAAACGTTTTTTACCTTCAAAAGTAAATGGTCTAGTAACTACACCTACAGTAAGAGCGCCAACTTCTCTAGCACATTCAGCTACAATTGGAGCACCACCTGTACCTGTACCACCGCCCATACCAGCAGTTACGAAAATCATATCTGCACCTTGTAATGCTTTTATGATATCATCGCGATTTTCTTGAGCAGCTTTTTCACCAATCTCTGGTCTAGCACCTGCACCTAAACCACGAGTTAACTTTTCACCAATCTGCATGCGATTTTGTGCCATAGCATGTACTAATGCTTGTGCATCCGTATTTATCGCAATAAATTCTACTCCCTTTAAACCAGAAGCAATCATTCTATTTACGGCATTATTACCGCCACCACCAACACCAACTACTTTTATTTTCGCAATCGGCTCCATTTCTTGTTCCTGATCAAACTCAAACACCACTGTAACCCCCAGTTCTCTATTCTCATAAGCTTTTTTTAATTTTAAATTAGTTCTACTAAAATTTTATATTTACAATCCTGTAACTTTATGTGTTAATTATTCTTTCAATTACTTATAAAATTAAAAAATATTACACTTAATAACTAATTATATAACAAAAAACATGTTTAGCCAATATCTTATTTGTTATTTTGTCAATAATTGCTTTATTAAAACCCTACCAATATATTCTAATATATAATAAAAAAGCTCTCAATACAACAGTTTAATAGCTTAAATATTTTATTTAACTATTATCTTGTATCAAGAGACTTATTTCATTTAGTAAATATATATGTTTTAACTACATCTAAATCCTGTAATAATTTAAAACCTAATGCTAATAAAATTACATAATATAAATCTAATCCTAAACTATCTCCAATAAACACAAATAATACAGCAATAATTACATTTGCAAAAAAAGTTATAATAAAAATATTGCCTTTAAATTTATCTCTCATTATTAATTTAATAGCACTACAAACAGATTCTATCCCAGCTAATATAGCCACTGAAAATAATTTATTATATTCTGTAGGAATAACAACTGGCACTATGTATCCTATACTGCCACCTAATAAACCTGCTATCACACATAAAATAACTACATTTTTCATAAAAATCCCCTACATAAAACTCATTGAGATATAGCTGTTACATATTTAAATTCTGTCGCACCCTTATATGCAGGAATAACTATATTATTATCCTTTTTTATATCCACTTGTATTCCCCATACACTCAAAGTTTCAGCTACTCCACCACGCATTTTTATAGCATCTTCCATACTTTTGGCATTACCTATAGCCTTTATTACAAATGGAGCTGCTACTCTTGTGTTATTTACTGAAATAGTAGGACCTGCACAGCGAATTTCTGAAGTTGATATCAGTCTTTGATCATTCAATGAGATTGCTTCTGCACCAGCAGCTCTTAATTCATTAATTACTTTTAAGATATCTTCGTCATGAATTATATATAAATTCGTATTATCTGAATTTGATATGATTTTTTTGCTATCTTCAATAGATACTACTACCCCTGGTCCTTTGACTGCTGTTGTTCCTGCTAAAAAATTTATCCTTTCAGGAAATTCTTTTCGCAAATTTCCATCTTCTTTCAATCTAACAATTTCTGCTTTTAACTCATCACGTTCTTGTTCCGTACGCAATAACATATCAGATAATTTTTCTATTCGTTGATATTGAGTAGATGTCTTCACATTTTCTTGAGCCGTCCTTACTTGAACAGATATCATAAATCCCAATAAAAAGCATATAAAAATTATCGAATAAAATTTTTTATCTCTAATCATTATTTAGCCTCATTGCTTTATTTTTAATACTGGTCGAGCATAACTAAAATCAATGTATTCAACTGGTATAGTTGTTGTCTTTACATCATAAAAAAATTCATTTGTTTTATTTGCTAAATCCTCTGGATCTTCTATATTACCTAAAATAATTTTTGTTCCTTTTAGGGTATAAGCTTCAATAGTATTTGCATCAGCAATATTTATTTGTATAATCTGTTGTAATACTTCTGGTTTTAAATAACCTAAATAACTTAAAACCTTATTTACTACTTCATTTTCAACTTTATCACCAGTATATACCTCATCTAAAGAAATACCTACTATCACTGGCTTTTGTATCTTTTTAGGATCTTTATATGTGTCAATTATCACACTATTTTTATCTAAATCAACATAACCATAACTGCAATTCATAACTGCAAGTGGTAATCTTTCTACAATTTCTATATTTAAACAGTTCGGAAAATCTCGCCAAACTTTAGCTGTATCTATGCGTAAATCGTTTTGTAAATAATTTTGAATAACATCTGTTTGTACAGAAAAAATATTTATAGGTTCTGTTATTCGTGCAATCTGCAAAACATCTTCTCTAGGTAAATAAGAATTACCTGTAACTTTTACATAACCTATTTTTAATATAGGCGAGTTAATTATAAATATAATTGCTAGTATAGCAAAGAGGCCTATTAGGCCTCTTTTTAAATTTTTAGCTGCAATTAATCTTTTTGATTTAACTTGCTTTTTTGTCATAAATTATTCCTTATTTTTCTTCTATAGCCATCTGCAAAATCATTTCACATAATTCACCAAAAGAGATACCTACATGATTTGCTGCATCTGGAACTAAAGATGTCTGTGTCATACCTGGAACTGAATTTATTTCCAATACATATGGAATATTTTCTTCACTAAGCATAACATCTACACGTACAACACCACGACAATCAGCTACTGTACATGCATCAATACATAATTTTTGAATTTTAGCTGTTAATTCTTCGCTAAGTGGTGCTGGAATAATGTGGAAAGATTCACCTTTTGTATATTTGCTCTTATAATCATATCTACCAGAATTAGTAGTTATTTCGATAATTGGTAAAGCTTTCTTTTCTTTATTTCCATAAACAGGAATAGATAATTCTCTACCTTTGATGAATTCTTCAACTAGAATAGCATCATCATATTCAAAACATGCATCAATTGCTTTTTGTAAATCTTCTTTTTTCTCTACAATCTCTACACCAATACTAGAACCTTGTGAAGCTGCTTTTACAACTACTGGCATAGAGAATTTACCAGCAATTTCTTCTACTAAATTTCTATCAGTATCTGTTTTACGATAAATAAGGCAATTTGGTGTAGAAATTCCTGTAGAACGGAAAAGATGTTTACTTGCTACTTTATCCATTGTTATCGCACTGGATAAAACGCTACAACTTGTATATGGCATATCAATCATTTCAAGTACTGCTGCAATTCTACCATCTTCACCATATTTACCATGAACAGCATTAAATACAATATCACAGCCACTTTCTTTGATATCTTCCACTAATGTTTTTGGCACAAATTCCATGCCTACTGCATTATAACCTTTTTCTTGTAAAGCATTTAAAATAGCTGTACCAGTTAATCTAGAAATTTCTGCTTCACTAGATGGGCCACCCATCAAGACAACAATCTTTTTAAAATTCATTTTCTATTCCTCACAATTATAAACTTTGAGCTAAATTTTCACCAACAGTATAGATATTACCTGCACCCATAGTAATGATTAAATCTCCAGCTTGAATATTTTCTTTAAGCCATGGTGCAATATCTTCTAATTTTTCAATGTAAACAGCATCTACACCTGTTTGTTTTTTTACTTCATCTACAATAGTTTTACCTGAAATTCCTTCGATAGGGTCTTCACTTGCTGCATAAATATCAGTTAATACCAATACATCTGCACCTACAAAACAAGAACCGAATTCTTTTTGTAATAATTGTGTTCTGCTATAACGATGTGGCTGGAAAGCTACTATTAAACGTTTTGGATTTGTCTGTTTAGCAGCTTTTATAGTTGTTTGAATTTCAGTTGGATGATGTGCATAATCATCTACAATCCAAACATTTTCATTTCTAAATTTTGTTTGGAAACGACGTTTTGTACCAGAAAAAACTTTAAATCCTTCTGCTATTTCTTCTATGCTCAATCCCATATGATGACATACAGCAATTGTAGCTAATGCATTTAATACATTATGTTTGCCTGGAATATTAAGAGCTACATCTCCTAAAACTTCACCTTTATAAATAACAGTAAAGCTTGTATGTGGTCCATCTATCTTAATATCTTTTGCCATATAATCAGCATCATGATCTAAAGCATAAGAAATATATTTTCTATCCACTTTATCTGCTATATTTCTAATATTTTCATTATCAAAGCATAATACAGCAAGACCTGTTTCTTTATCTAAATTCTGTACAAATTGGATAAATGCTTTGATGATATTTTCCATAGAACCATAATGATCCATATGGTCATCTTCAATATTAGTAACAACTGCAATTTTAGGATAGAATTTCAAGAAAGAGCCATCACTTTCATCAGCTTCAGCTACTAAATAATCGGATTTACCAAGTTTTGCATTGCCTTTTAAATAATCTACAAAACCGCCAATTAAAATTGTAGGGTCAACTTTTGCATGTTCTAAAACTACACTGATCATAGAAGATGTAGTTGTTTTTCCATGAGCACCTGCTACTGCTATACCTTTAGCATCATTTAATAGATAAGCTAAAATATCAGAACGATGAAATAATTTTAAACCTTTAGCTTTAGCAGCTACAAGTTCAGGATTATCTTGATGTATAGCAGAAGATAAAACTAATGCTTCTTTACCTTCTACATTCAAAGCATCATGACCTTTATAAATTGTAGCACCTTTTGCTTTTAAATGTTTTACTACTGCTGATTCACTTAAATCAGAACCAGATATTTCATATCCTTTATCTAACATTACTTCAGCAATGGCACTCATACCTACGCCACCAATGCCAACAAAATGTAATTTTTTTATACCTTCAAGCACTTTTCAAGTACACCTCTCACAATCAATAATTTGTTTTTTTAGCCAAATCCACTACCATTTCAGCAATAGCTAAAGCAGCACTAGGTTTTCCCATATTACGGCTAGCTTCTACCATTTCTTGTAGACGATTTTCACTAGCAAGCATTTCTTCTAATACATTTATCAATTTTTCGCCTGTAAGTTCACGATTTAAGATAACTTTAGCTGCTCCATTTTTTTCTAATTCGCGAGCATTAAATTCTTGATGATTTTCTGCTGCAAATGGATATGGTATTAATACCGCTGGTACACCTCTTGCTGTAAGCTCTGCTAAACTTGTAGCTCCAGCTCTAAAAACAGCTATGTCTGTAGCTGCTAATGCTTTTGGCATATCATACAAATATGGATAAACAGCTAAATTATCTACTTTATCTAAATTAACACCTAAATCAGCTAAGCCATTTTTTACAAAATCATATTCATTTTTACCTGTAACATGCATAATCTGCACACGATAATTATTGGCAAAATGTTTATGAACTTCAAGCATAGCTTTATTAATGCTATGAGCACCACGACTTCCACCAGATACTAAAATAGTTTTTTTCGTAGTATCTAATGAAAATTCCATTAAACCTTCATTTCTTGTACTCAACAAAATGTCATCACGAATAGGATTGCCTGTGAATACTACTTTATTTTCAGGGAAATAACTTAAAGCTCGTTTATATCCTACTGCTATTTTATCTACAAATCTTGCTAAAATTTTATTAGTAACACCTGGAATAGCATTTTGCTCTTGTATCAAAGCTGGTATTCCCATTAAACTTGCAGCCATCAAAATAGGTCCACATACATATCCACCTGTTCCAATAGCCACATCTGGTTTAAAATTTTTGACAATACTTCTAGCCTTCATTACGGCTTTTAACGCCTTACCTGCTACTACAAAATTTTTCATAGTCAAATGACGTTCAAAACCACTTATATCTAAAGTAACAAAAGGAATTTGTTCACGTGAAATAATATCAGCTTCCAAACCCTTTTTAGTACCTACATAGAGAAATTCTGCATTTGGCACTAATTTTTTTATATTATTTATCAATGTAATTGCTGGATAAATATGTCCTCCTGTGCCACCGCCAGATACAATTATCCTCATACTATTTTCTCACTTTCTCTATTTAAACTTATTTCAATTCATTAACTAAACGTTTAAAATCACGACCACGAGCTTCATAACCTTCATACATATCAAAACTTGCACATGCTGGTGATAATAATACTACTTGTGGAACTTTGGCTATTTTATGAGCATAATTTACTGCTTCTTGCATAGAATATCCTGCTTCATAAATCTTATCTTCTGGATAATTATGTTTTAAAGCTTCTTCTTTAAAACGTTTTGTAGCATCGCCAACTAAAATTAAATTATCCACACGTTCATTTACTAAAGCATAAAATTCATCAAGTGGAGTATTTTTATCATCGCCACCTGCTATCAAAATTATATGTGGGAATGTTGCAATTGCTTTATTAGCAGCTTCTGGATTTGTTGCTTTAGAGTCATTATAATAAGTTACCCCATCAATAGTTTTAACAGGTTCAATGCGATGTTCTACTGGAGCAAAAGCTTTCAAAGCTTCTGCCATTTTTATAGTATCGCCACCTGCCAAAAAGGCTAAACTTAAAGCAGCTAAAGCATTTTCTATATTATGGCTACCTTTGATTTGCATATCATCTACATTACAAATAACATGCATTAAACCTTTCCAACGAATAACAAGTTGATTATCTTTTACAAAAGCCCCTTCTTCTAATTCTTGGGAACTACTGAAAAAGCAGATTGTACTTTTTGCTCTATTTGCCATATCACGAGTATGTACATCATCATAATTTAAAACTAAGAAATTTTCTTCTGTATGATGAGCAAATACTTTTTCTTTTTCAGCTTGATAAACTTCCATAGTTTTATGACGAGCCAAATGGTCAGGAGTTACATTTAATATAGCTGCACCTTTTGTTGCAAAATCACTAGAAGCTTCCATCTGATAACTGGATATTTCTGCTACAATACAACCATTTTCACCAATACGATAACATTCTTCACAAAGTGGTGTACCAATATTACCACCTACACCAACATTATCTTCACCATAAATAGTCTTCATCAATTCGCCTAAAAGCATAGTTGTTGTAGTCTTACCATTTGTACCTGTAACAGCAAAAATAGGAGCTTTAGCTAATTTATAAGCAAACTCTACCTCACTAATAATTTTTACTTTTTCAGCTACTTTTTCAAAAAGTGGTAAATGTCTTGGTACAGCTGGAGAAATAATCACTAAATCTGCGCCTTCAAATAAAGCTTCTGTTTGTTTTCCTAAAACTACTTTTATATCTAAAGCAGTAAGCTCAGTTAAATCGTGCTTTTCACCTAGTTTTTCATTCGCATCACTTAAAATAACATCTGCTCCTAGTTTTTTAGCAAGTTTAGCTGCTGCAAAACCGCTAATGCCTGCACCGATTACAATAACCTTCTTATTGCTCAAATCCATTAAAAAAACCTCCTAAAATCTTTAAATTTATTTCTTTTATATGTAAGAAATAAATGAAAGAAACCTAGCTCTATCTAAATATTAATCAGTATTAACTATAATGTAAAGTCAATAAAGCTAAAATACAAAAAACAAATTCAGCAAACCAAAAAGTCATAACTACACGAGTTTCTGACCAACCTTTTAATTCAAAATGATGGTGAATTGGACTCATTAAAAATACGCGTTTACCTGTAGTTTTAAAAGATGTTACCTGAATGATTACAGATAAAGTTTCGATTACAAATAATCCACCTAAGATAATCAATAATAATTCTGTCTTTGTCAAAATTCCAAGACCAGCTAAAACACCACCTAGAGCAAGAGAACCAGTATCACCCATAAATACTTTTGCTGGATGGTAATTGAATTTCAAGAAGGCTACACATGCACCGAAACAAGCAAAACTATAAATCGCTAAATTTGCTTTATTGAAATATAAACAAACAGCAGCAAAACCTAATGAAGCTACAGCCATAGCACCAGATGCTAAGCCATCTAAACCATCAGTTAAATTTACAGCATTTGTAGTACCAATAAGCACACCAATTACTAAAACATAATAAAACCAACCAATATCATAAGTTTGTCCAATAAATGGTATCCAAACATCTTGAGTAAGTCCTGTATAATTTATACCAATATAAGTTACAATAATTGCAATAATAAATTGTCCTAGTAATTTTTGTTTAGCTTTTAAACCTAAATTACGTTTTAAAACAACTTTTATATAATCATCTAAAAATCCTAAAACAAAATGACCTAACATTACAAATAAAGCTAAAGCCACTTCTATAGTAAAATCTGCAAAAATTAAAGTTGCAATAGTAATACCACCAACAATCATAATGCCGCCCATAGTTGGTGTTCCTGATTTTGCTTGATGACTTTTTGGCCCTTCTTCACGAATGCTTTGACCAAATTTTAATTTATGTAGTTCTGGAATTAAAAATGGTCCTACTGCCAAAACTACAAGGGCAGCAGCTACTGCTGCCCATATCATATTTAAATTAAATGCTTCTATCATTTATATTCTTTCTCCAATAACTCAATTATTTTTTCCATATGCATACCATGAGAGCCTTTAAATAAAACAGTATCTTCTTTTTGTAATTCTTTTTTCAATACATCTACTGCTTCTTCATGACTTGCACATTCAAAAACTTTTGCTACCCCTGCTTTTTTGGCAGCTTCAGCTGTGAATTTTGTCAATGTGCCTCTAGTGATTACAATATCCACACCTAATTTACCAGCTAATAAACCAATATCTTCATGAGCTTTTTGTTCTACACTACCTAATTCAAACATATCACCCATTACTAAAATTTTACGTTTCTTAGCTACTTTAGTTAAATTTTCTAAAGCTGCTTTTGTAGACATTGGACTTGCATTATATGCATCATTTATTAAATTAAAATCAGCTAATCTTTTATATTCAAAACGCATAGCAGTTGGTTTAAATGTAGCTAATCCTTTTTTCATTTCCTCAACAGTAAGTCCACAAGCATAACCTACAGCTAAAGCAGCTAAACAATTATAAACATTGTGTATGCCTATCATATTCAATGTGAAATGAGCTACTTTATCGCCAACAATTGCATCAAATTCTGTTTTGCCATCATTTACAGTTTTGATATCAAAAGCCTTGATATCGCCTGCATGATTGATACCAAAATAAATTGCATGAGCTTTTGTCAATCTATTCATTTTAGAAACAAATTCATCATCAGCATTTAAAATGACATTTCCATTGATTTCAATAGCCTGTGCCATTTCTCCTTTAGCCTTAGCTATATTTTCCATAGAGCCTAAAAGTTCCATATGAGTTTCGCCTACATTAGTGATTACACCCATTGTAGGTTTAGCGATATCAGTCAATTCTTTAATTTGACCTAATCCTCGCATACCCATTTCCACAACAGCTACATCATAACTTCCATCTAATTGCAATAAAGTCATAGGAAGTCCAATTTCATTATTAAAATTAGCTTGTGTTTTCAATACATTATATTTTCCTGATAATACAGCAGCTGTTAAATCTTTTGTAGTAGTTTTACCATTAGAACCAGTTATTGCTATTACAGGAATATTGAATTTCTTGCGCCAAAAATGAGCTAAATCTTGATATGCTTTTAATGTATCATCTACAGCTAAAATATCTATATCAATATCTTCAATTAAGGAAATATCATAATCTTTATTTACAATAGCCCCAATTGCTCCTTTTTTAGCCGCATCAGCAATAAAATCATGCCCATCAAAATTTTCACCTTTTAAGGCAATAAATAACATTCCTTCTTCAATTTTTCTAGTATCAGTTGTTACACCGCCAAAAACTGAAGCTGAAGTCAATTTTTTTAAGATAGCATTTGTAGCTTGCATTACTTGTGTTAATGAAAATTGATAATTAGCCATTAATCTTCCCCCTAATTGCTTCAATAGCTACTTCTTTATCATCAAAATGAATAGTTCCTGTTTTCAAAATCTGATAATTTTCATGACCTTTACCCGCAATAAGTACGATATCATCTTTTTGCGCAAGTTCAATAGCTCTGAAAATAGCTGTTCTTCTATCTGTGATTTTTTCATGGAAATTGCCATGAAGCGCAGGAATTACACCAGCTTCTACTTCAGATAAAATAAATTCTGGATCTTCTGTTCTTGGATTATCAGAAGTTGCAATTACCACATCAGCAAGCTGTGCTGCAATACGACCCATAATAGGACGTTTTGTTCTATCGCGGTCACCGCCACAGCCAAATACTACAATCAAACGTTTTTTAGCGATTTCACGTGCTGTTTTTAAAACGTTTTCTAATCCATCTGGAGTATGTGCATAATCGACAATTACACTGAAATCTTGACCTTGACGTACAAGTTCAAAGCGTCCTGCTACAGCTTCAAATGCTTCAAGAGTTTCTTTGATTATATCAAAAGAAATTTTTTCAGCTAAAGCTACGCCAATTACACCTAAAATATTATAAACATTGAACATACCTGTAACTTTTAAATCAAAATGAACGCAATCATCTTTGTATTTTACATCAAAAGAAGCACCTGATGCTTTTATTTCTACATTTTCAGCTTTTAATACAGCATCATTTTTAATACCATAAGTTATTAAATTGCATTTTGTATGCTCAATCATTGTTTTACTGCCAAGTTCATCATCTAAATTAATTACAGCATTTTTATCAGACTTCACTAAATTTGGTGCAGATAAACTATCAAATAATTTTGCCTTAGCTAGAGCATAATTTTCCATAGTTTTATGATAATCTAAATGATCTTGAGTAAGATTTGTAAACATTGCAGTATCATATTCACAACCTGCAATACGATTCATATCTAAAGCATGTGAAGATACTTCCATAACTACATAATCGATATTTTGCTTATACATCTTATCTAAGATTTCTTGAAGATCAATCACATCTGGTGTTGTATTGTGAATTGGCATTTCTTCATCTTCAATCATGATTTTAATTGTGCCAATAACACCAACTTTGTAACCAGCTTTACGCAAAATATCACGAAGCATATATGTGCTACTTGTTTTACCGTTTGTTCCTGTAACACCAATCATACGCATTTTTTTACCTGGATAATCATAAAAATATGGTACAGCAAGTTCCATTGCTTCACGCATATTTGGCACTTTTATAACTGTAATATCTGCAGGAACTTCTACATCTTTTTCAGTCATAATCGCACAAGCTCCAGCTTCTATAGCTTGAGGAATAAATTTATTACCATCTACCCTAGTACCACAGATACATACGAATAAAGTGTTTTTTCTCACACGACGTGAATCATGAGTTATAAACTCAATTTCTTTATTCACATCTCCTTTTACTTCTACATTATTTAATACTGACACTAGTTGTTCAATGGTCATTGGAAACCCTCCTGAATTTGCTTTTTATATCTTTTAGCAATCTAAAATCAAACTATATTATAGCTCACTTATTTATATATGTATACTACAAAAAATTAAGCCATAAAATCTTAAAATAAAAATTTGTTTAAGAAATTTATGGCTTAATTGATAATCAATTTTTAGTTGAAAAGAAAAACTTATCCGGTACTATCATTCCTAATTCTTGTGTAGCAATAGATTGTATTCTTTCTGGTGATTTTAAATGTGCTATTTCTAAATGAAGACGAGAATTTTCTGCTTCTAATACTGTAGATTGATTTTTTAATTGATTTAAATAATAAGCATTGCTAGCAGCTGCACCACTACGCAATATAAAAAATCCTGCTAAAGCTACAACAATCACAAATAAAATAATACATCTTGAACGCAACGCATTATTTACATTTACATTTTTTGCCTGTTCTACTTTTACTAATTTTTTAGTTTTCATCTGTTTATAATTTTTTTGACTTTCGTCATAAGCAATTTTGCGTTGCGCTAACATAATAAAATCCTCCTAAGATTATAACTTCTCTGCTACTCTTAATTTTGCACTTTTAGAACGTGAATTATCGTCCATCTCATATTTTGATGGCTTTATAGCTTTACTGCAAAGCTTTATCTCAGGCTTATGATTACATACACAAATTGGTAAATGCGGTGGACAAATGCACCCACGAGATAACTCTTTAAAAACATTCTTTGTTATGCGATCTTCTAAAGAGTGAAAAGTTATTACTGCTATTTTCCCACCTTTATTTAAATGTTTTACTGCTGTTTTAAAAGTATTTTCTAAAATTCCTAATTCATTATTTACTTCTATACGAATAGCCTGAAAAATGCGTTTTGCTGGATGACCCGTTGCTTTTTTTCGCACAGCGGCTGGTATAGCACGGCGAATAATATCCACTAATTCGCCTGTAGTTTCTATTTTCTTTTCTTGACGATATTTTACAATAAACTCAGCTATACGTTTGCTCCAACGTTCTTCACCATATGTTTTAAAAATATGATTTAATTGTTCCTCATCATACTCATTAACCACATTATATGCAGAAAAATCTTGTGTTTTATCCATGCGCATATCAAGTGGTGCATCTTGCATATAAGAAAAACCTCTATCTGCTTCATCTAATTGATATGAGGAAACACCTAAATCAAATAAAATTCCATCAATATATTCTATATTTAAATCATTTAATATGGCTTCTAAATTTTTAAAATTACTATGCACAATATCTATTTTACATTGATATTGTTTTAATCTCTCAGTTGCAACTTTTATAGCATCTTCATCTTGGTCAATACCAATTAAATGACCATTTTCATTTAATTGACTTGCAATTCTTGATGAATGACCTGCTCCACCTAAAGTACAATCCACATATATACCATCAGGTTTAATAGCAAGCCCTGCTATTACTTCTTCTGGTAGAACACTAATATGTTCAAATTCCACCAATGAAACCCCTCTCATTTTATAAAATAATCATATTTATACAAGTATAATTGTAACAGCCATCAAAATTTATTTCAATAGCAAATTCGATTAACTCTTATACCAACCCAATCGTTCAAATACTGGTACATAATGCATGCGTTCATAAAAAGATAAAAATGTATTTTCTGTATGGAAAATAGGTACTCTTTCTAAAGCATAAATATTACTTGCTCTATCCACATTACCATATTTTATCGTAAATGCGCCACGATAACCTGCGTCATTAACTAATTTGGCAATATATAAATTATATGTGCCTGTAGGATAAGCCATAAATTTTGTATCTTGATTTAATTGCGTATCTAATGTTTGTTTAGATTTTGTAAGTTCATCTTTTAGCTGCGCTTCTGTAAGCTCTGTCATAGATTTATGACTAGCTGTATGGGATTGAAAATCCATGCCATTTGCTTTCATTTCTTTTATTTGCTCCCAAGTTAAATAATTAGGTTGATTGCTAACAAAATCTGTAATTACAAAAATAGTACCTGTAAAACCATATTTTTTCAAAATTGGATACGCATTTTGATAATTATCTTCATAACCATCATCAAAAGTAATCATGATAGGATTTTCTGGAAGCTCTGCTCCATTTACCATATAATCGTATAATTGGTCAGTATTTATGGTATTATAACCATTTTCTTTTAAATAAGCCATTTGTCGGTCAAAATCTTCCGGTAATACTGATAAAGCTATATTCATATTATCAACCTTATGATAATTTAATATAGTAATTGGAATATCTTCTTCATTTTCTGCTGCTGATACAGGCATTACTTTAGGACTTGATAAAACTAAAGGCAAACAAACTAACATAATAAATAATATTATTTTTGTATATATTTTTTGTTTAAACACACCTATCTTCTCTCTTTCATCTTAAAATAAACACTCAATTATGTTGAAAACGTTTTACTACATATATAAATACAGTCGCTATCATTACAGTCAATGCTATCCACTGCATTGGATATAATAACATATCTTTATTAACACTAAAATACATAAAGCCAATACCAAATCTAATAATAGCCATCAAAATAACACTAAATAAAAAAACTGTGCCTTCAGCTAAAAATTTATATTTTCTATTTATAAGTAAACACAAGATAGAAATTATAAATACTATACTATAAGCAAAAGCCTGATATAAAGCTACTGGCTGAAAATATTGATATGCTTCAAAACCTGTTGGACGATACCTATATTCTACATATTCAGCTAAACTATGGTCATTAGGAATATCTAGACCTAGCGGTGTTCCCAATGAAAATTGCATCATAAAGTTTGCCAATTGCAAAATAATCAAACCAAATAAAATTGAAGGCATCATCAAATCAAACCACAACCATAAATTATAACCATATTTGCGCAAAAAAACTATACTTGTTGCTAGAAAACCCAATAATGCTCCATAAATAGATAGACCACCTTGCCAAATACAAAAAATTTGACTTATATTTGACATATATGCATCTAAATGTATAATTACATAAAAAATTCTAGCACATATCAAACTCACAGGAATTATAAAAATCAATAAATCCCACATGGGACTGAATTTTTCACCATATAATTTAAACATTATTTTACTTATACCTAAGCCTATTAATAATGCAACGACAATTATTAAGCCATACCAATAAATATTGATATCACCTAAATAAAAAGCTACAAATTCCATAAAATCTCCCTCTTTATCCCCATAACACATTTTTTATTTTTTATAATGTCTTATTGTACTGCTATCTAAAAAATTTATCAATTATCTATCTTTATTATTCTTCATTAAAAATAATATTTATAAAATATACTTATAGTATTTTTTTATATTCAGAGCAAAATCTTTATTAAAAATAATTTAAAATAAATTCATATCATTTTTCTATGATTATTTACAAAAATATTATTTACTTATACCAAAACTAAAAAAAATATGATATAATTCCCATGTGAATAAAATTAATTATCAAATTTCACTATAAATCATAAATAAAGGAGATATTTTTCATGACTATAACTAAAGAAATGGGTATTATGGAAGTTGTTAGCCAATATCCTGAAACTGTAGAAGTATTTGTAAACGCTGGTATGGGTTGCCTCGGTTGTGCTGCTGCTCACTTTGAAAACATCGAACAAGGTGCAGGCGCTCATGGCATCGATATCGATAAACTCATCGAAGATTTAAATGCTGCTATCGAAGCAAAATAATATATTATAAAATAAAGCCACTGACTTTTGTTAGTGGCTTTTATTTTTAAAAGGAGCTGTCTTTATGTCCATAGAAAAAGTAAAATCATATTTCAAACAATTTAATATGGAAGATAAAATTATGGAATTTCCTGTTTCTAGTGCTACAGTAACTGAAGCTGCTAAAGCTTTAAATTGCCAAGAAGCTCATATTGCCAAAACTATGTCTTTTAAATTAAATGAAGATGCTATTCTTGTAGTTATGGCTGGTGATATGCGAATTGATAACCATAAATTCAAAGAAAAATTTCACAAAAAAGCTACTATGCTCAAAGCTGATGAAGTTGAACCTATGACAGGCTTTCCTATCGGTGGAGTTTGTCCATTCGCTCCTAAAGATGGCGTAAAAGTATATCTTGATGAATCTTTAAAACGCTTTGATAAAGTCTATCCTGCTTGTGGTAGCAGAAATAGTGCTATTGAACTTAGTATTCCTGAACTTGAAAAATATTCTAAAGCTGTTGAATGGGTAAATATTGGTAAAAACTAAACAATATGTAAATACAAAGGAGAAATAAAATGATACCAGCAGGTATAATCCATCAAAAAAATAATTTCTATACAGCTAGAATTGTAGGTAATTGTGGCGAATTTTCAGCTCAAGAATTAATAGCTATCGCTCAAATTGCTTCAACATATGGCAATGGTAAAATTACTGCCACATCTAGAGGTACTATAGAAATTGAACAAATTTCCCCAGATAATATTGAGAACATGTTAGCTGAAATAAAAGCACACAATTTGCGCTTAGGTGGTACAGGGACTACAGTTAGAGCTATCGTCAGCTGTAAAGGTACTACTTGCACTAAGGGTTTATATGATGTACATGCTTTAGCAAGAGAATTAGATGATTTATTTTATGGTCAAATCGTACCTAAAAAATTAAAAATAGGTGTATTTGGCTGTATCAATAGCTTAGGCAAAGCAAAATCTCAAGATATTGGTATAATGCCATCATTTAAAAATCCACATAAATTTGAAATATATATCGGTGGATTGTTAGGAAATAGCCCTGTATATGGTCAACATATTGATATTGCTTTAAATAAAGAACAATTAATTTGTGCTATAAAATTTATCATTGAAATTTATCAAAAAAATGGCAAATATCCTCAACGATTACGTAAAGTCCTAGATACAAATCCTAATCTTTGGCAAGAAATAACTGATTATTTAACAAAATTAATTCAAAAATAATAAAATAGCAAAAGCACCTTAAAAGTCAAAAACAATCTAACTTTTAAGGTGCTTTTTTATATAAAAAGTGTCAAAAAGTGTCAAAAATAAAAATATATTTTAACTTTATTAGGAAAAATTTTTCTAAAAATTCTCAAATTATTGTTTAATAAAACAACTTAAAATATAATATGTTCAAGATTTCAATATTTTAGGAGGAAAATCATGAATAATCAATTAAAAATCGTTACAATCGGTGGAGGTAGTAGTTATACTCCTGAATTAATGGAAGGTTTTATCAAAAGATATAATGAACTTCCTATAAAAGAAATATGGCTTGTTGATATTGAAGCCGGAAAAGAAAAACTAGATATAGTAGCTAATTTATCTCAACGCATGTGGAACACTGCTGGATATCCTGTAAAAATTTATACAACATTAGACAGAAGAAAAGCTTTAAAAAATGCAGATTTTGTGACTACCCAATTTCGTGTAGGTTTATTAGATGCTCGTATAAAAGACGAAAGAATTCCTGCTTTGCATGGTATGTTAGGTCAAGAAACTAATGGTGCTGGTGGTATTTTTAAAGCCTTTAGAACTATTCCTGTAATAAAATCTATTATAGATGACATGAGAGAATTTTGCCCTAATGCATGGCTTATTAATTTTACTAATCCTAGTGGTATGATTACTGAGGCTGTAATTAAACATTTTAACTGGAAAAAATGTATTGGTTTATGTAATGTGCCTACCATTTCAATGATTGCAGAACCTAAAATAATCAATAAGTCTATTAATGATTTAAATTATAGATTTGCAGGTCTAAATCATTTTCATTGGCATAAGGTGTTTGATAAAAATGGTAAGGATTTAACACCAGAGCTCATAGAACATATCAATGAAAAAAATGGGGGGACACCTGTTAATATTTATCCTGCCAAATTTCCATTAGGTTTATTACATTCTATGAATCTATTACCATGTGGATACCATAGATATTATTATATGCAAAAAGAAATGCTTCAACATAGTTTAGAAGAATTTAAATTAGCTGGTGGTACTCGTGCAGAACAAGTAAAACAAACCGAACATGAATTATTTGATATATATAAAAATCCTAAATTAGACCACAAACCAGAACAATTATCTAAACGTGGTGGTGCATATTATAGTGATGCTGCTTGCGAATGTATCAATGCTATCTATAATAACAAAAAAATTCACATGGTAGTTAGCACTCAAAATAATGGTGCTATTTCTTGTTTAGATGATAGTTCTATTGTCGAAGTTTCTTCTATAATCTCTGCAACCGGAGCTCAACCTTTAGCTTGGGGAAAAATGTCACCATCTCAAAAAGGATGGTTACAATTAATGAAAGCTATGGAAGAATGCGTTATTCAAGCTGCTATAACAGGTGATTATGGAACTGCTTTAGAAGCATTTAATATTAATCCTTTAATCGAAAATAGTGATGAAGGTATTGCTGTTTTAAATGAATTACTCTTAGCCCATGAAAAATATTTACCTCAATTTAAAGAAATTATATGCAAATTAAAAGAACAAGGAATAAAATTAACTGACCCTATAGTTGTTGATTTAATGGAAAATGGTTATTGAGGTGAAATTTAATGTCTATACAAACTGAATTATTTGGTAAGTTGCCTCATAATAAATCAGCCTATTTATATACCATAAAAAATATCAATGGAATGTTTATTAAAGTTTCTAATTATGGTGCTTTATTAACTTCATTAGTTGTAAAAAATTTCCAAGGACAATATAAAGATATTGTCCTTGGTTATGATAACTTAGAGGATTATTTTGATAATTCACCATTATTCGGAGCAATTGTAGGAAGAAATATAAATAGGATATCTAATGCCCAATTTGAAATTGATGGTCATATTTATAATCTAATAAAAAATAGAGGTATCCATAATATACACAGTGATAAAGAACATGGTTTTCATAAAGTTTTGTGGAAAACTACCTTTTTAGATGAAAATAGTATATCATTTTCTTATTTCAGTCCTGACCAAGAACAAAATTTCCCGGGAAATTTATCTGTTAATGTTACTTATACTTTAACAAATAGCAATGCTTTGATTATTTCCATTAGAGCTATTAGTGATAAAACAACTTTAATTAATATTTCTAATCACAATTACTTTAATCTTTCTGGTCATGATTCAGGCGACATATTAAATACAGAATTATTAATAAATTCCAATTTTTTCACCCCTGTAGATGAATATACGATACCTACTGGAGAAATTCGTTCTGTTTTAAAAACACCATTTGATTTTACTTATTCTCATAAAATAAAGAATGATATATTTAAAAATTATAGTCAATTAAAAATAGCAAATGGTTTTGATCACAATTTTGTATTAAATAATCCTCATATCGGTCTTAGAAAAATAGCTCAAGCAAAAAATTCTAATGAAGGTATCAGTATGGACGTTTACTCTGATTCTATTGGATTACAATTTTATACGGGTAACAATTTATCTAAAATAAAAGGAAAAAATAATGTTATTTACGATAAATACAGCGGCTTTTGTCTTGAACCACAATATTTTCCTAATAGTATTAACACAGATAACTTTGAAAAACCTATTTTTAATCCAAATGAAGAATTTAAAACTACTGTAATTTATCAATTTACTTAACTTATTGGAGGTTATTTATTTATGAATAGTAATATATTTTCTGTAGTGCAAAAGATAGGAAGATCTTTTTTCTTACCAATGTCCGTCCTACCAGTTGCTGGTATATTATTGGGGATAGGTGCTTCATTCACTAATCCTAATACTATAAAAACTTTTAACCTAGAAAATATTTTAGGCGATGGCACATTCCTTCATGGTGTATTAGTTATTATGTCTTCAGTTGGCAGTATTATATTTTCTAATTTACCTATAATATTTGCATTAGCAGTAGCATTAGGCATGGCTAGAAATGAAAAAGCTGTTGCTGTATTGGCATCTGCATTATCATTTCTAGCTATGAATACTACTGTAAATGCTCTTTTAAAACTCTCAGGACAAATTTTACCTGATGGAAGCTATTCCTCAAATACATTACAAGGTGCAATTACTACTATGTGTGGTATAGAAACACTACAAATGGGTGTATTTGGTGGTATTGTGGTTGGCCTTGTAACAGCATTTTTACACAATAAATTTTATAAACAACAACTTCCTATGGTTCTATCTTATTTTGCTGGTATTCGTTTTGTTCCAATTATTTGTGTTATTGCTCATATTTTTGTAGGTGCTATCCTTTTTTTCATTTGGCCAACTATTCAACAAGGAATATTTGCCATAAGTAATCTCATTATGGCTAGTGGATATATTGGTACTTTTATTTTCGGCTTTATGGAAAGAATTTTAATACCTTATGGATTACATCATGTATTCTATATACCATTTTGGCAAACAGGTTTAGGTGGAACAGCTATAGTCGATGGTGTTACTATAGCTGGTGCCCAAAATATATTCTTTGCTCAACTTGCTTCTCCAAATGTTACACAATTTAGTGTAGAAGCTTGTCGTTTCATGACTGGAAAATATAGTTTTATGATGGCAGGTCTACCTGCAGCTGCATTAGCAATGTATCATTGTGCGAAGCCTGAAAATAAAAAAATTGTTGGTGGCTTATTAGTATCCGCAGCTTTAACATCTTTTGTTACTGGTATTACCGAACCTATTGAATTTACATTTCTTTTCATTGCCCCTGCTCTTTTTGTTCTTCACTGTGTATTAGCTGGCTTCTCTTTTGTATTAATGCATATGCTTAATATTTGTATTGGCACAACTTTTTCCTGTGGTTTAATTGACTTTATTTTATATGGCGTTTTACAAGGACAAGCTAAAACTAATTGGTTAATGATTTTACCTGTTTTTGTTGGTTATTTTGTTCTCTATTATTTTATATTTAAATTTGTTATTTTAAAATTTAATTTGCCTACACCTGGTAGAGGTGATTCTACTGAAAACAAACTATATACAAAAGAAGACTACTTAAATAAAAAGAAATCTTCCAATATAAAAACAGATGCTACTAATAATGATACTTTATCTCCTATAATCATTGATGGTCTTGGTGGAACAGATAATATTTTAGATATTAACAGCTGTGCTACTCGTTTGAGAATAACTATTAAAGATAATACAAAAATAAACGAAACTATTTTAAAACAAACAGGTTCTGCAGGAATTATACAAAAAGGTAATGGTATTCAGATAATTTATGGACCTCAAGTCTCTATTATTCACAGTAATTTAGAAGAATATATTGCTTATATGAATAAACCTATTGATAAAAGTACTCATGATTCATCTACTATAAAAGGTGAATTAAAAGCTGTCTCAGATGGTAAAGTCATTTCGCTTTCTAATGTTCCTGATGAAACATTTTCTTCAAAAGCTCTTGGTGATGGATATGCTATACAACCATCAAAAGGAGAAGTGGTAGCTCCTATATCAGGAACTATAACCATGCTTATGGAAAAAACAAATCATGCAATAGGCATAAAAACAGATGATGATATCGATATTCTAATTCATATAGGTATTGATACTGTAACTTTAAATGGTGTAGGCTTTACCCCACTTGTAAAAATAGGTCAAAAAGTAAATATAGGTGATAAACTTGTTAATTTTGATAAAAATTATATAGAAAAAAATCATTTGTGTTCTGATATTATTGTTATTATATTAAATAATAATAATACCCCTAAAATAAAATATACTACAGATATCATTGCTAAAGCTGGTAAAACAACTATAGGTATATGGTAAATAAAAATAGAGTAGGGCTTCTTTTCCCTACTCTATTTCTCTATCATCCATAAAATTAATAAATTCATGAATATATTCTATGTTTTTTTCTCTATTTAAATTATAAATACATGAAAATAAAACATCTAAAATATATTGTAATGCTATATGTGAAGAAAATTGTGATATCCTATCACGTAAATTCTCTTTGTCACTAATTGATAATTGATACTTTATATAATTAGTATACATATTACCATTGGCTTTACTAATAAAAATAATAGGTATTTGATTTAAATATAATTTCTTTATAATACTAGGAATAAATGTTGCTTTACCTGAATAAGATATAATAATTGCTACATGTTTTTTGTCAGCTGCTAAAACTCTCATTCTTTGTTCATATAAAGATTTTGGACAATTAACAATTCGTCCAATAGTTAACATCTTATCTTGAAAATTTTCTGCTGCATTTAAATTATGTGCATGTGTATATATATCAATAACTTTAGCATTAAATAATAAATGTGTAACTTTTGTTAAAATTACATGATCAATATAATTAAAAGTATCTTTTATTGTTGTTTCATATAAATTCATTAATTTATATGCAATATTTTTTTGACTATCATTATATTTAAATGGATAATTTACATCTACAACTTTACTATTTTCTTGTTTAATCATAAGATCTTGTACTAATTGTATTTTCAATTTATTAAACCCATCTATACCTATTTTTTTACATAATCTATGTATAGTTGATTTAGATACAAAAACAGTATCTGCTAATTCTTGAATAGTTTGTTCTTTTACAATTTCTTTATTATTTAAGATATAATTTATTACTTTCATTTCTATAGGTGTTAAATCATCACAAAATTTAATCATATTTTCTAAAAGCATTTTCTATTCCTTTCAAATATAACAATTTTATATCTTAACTATTCATCAAATAAATTAATTAATATTAGTCTAATAATAAAATAGTGATTATATAAAAATAATATAATCACTTCTATATAATCACTATTAAAATTTATTATAAATTTTTAAGCATATCTTTTACTGTTTGTGCACAATCATCAACTTTTACATTAGAAGTAGCACCATCACGGCGAACTTTAATTTCTACTTCATTAGCATCTAAAAGTTTAGGGCTTACAGTAATACGTACTGGATAGCCAATTAAATCAGCATCTTTGAATTTTACGCCAGCTCTGTCTTTTCTATCATCTAAAAGTACATCTATACCAGCATTTTTCATATCAGCATAAAGTTTTTCTGCAATCTGCATTTGAGCTTCATCTTTAGCATTGATAGGTACAATAACCACTTCAAATGGTGCAATAGATGCAGGCCAAATAATACCATTATCATCATGGAATTGTTCAATAGCAGCTGCCATTGTACGGCTAACACCGATACCATAGCAACCCATGATCAATGGTTTTTCTTTACCATTTTCATCAAGGAAAGTAGCACCAAGTGCTTTACTGTATTTTATACCAAGTTTAAATACTTGTCCTACTTCAATACCATGAGTCATTTTTACTGGAGCGCCACAATGAGGACATGGGTCTCCTTCTGCAATAAGGCGAATATCAGCTACGATTACATCACCGAAATCGCGTTTTGGATTAGCATTTTTGTAATGACAATCTTCTTCATTTGCACCGCAAACAGCATTATGCATTTCCATTACTGTAGCATCAACAACCACGATTGCATCTTTGCTAAGACCGATTGGACTCATGAAACCAGGCACACCACCAATAGCGCGAATAGCCGACTCTTCTGCCATTTTTAATGTGATTGCTCCTGTAATATTTTGTAATTTTACATCATTTACTTCATGGTCGCCACGAACAAATGCACAGATTACTTGGTCTTTTTCATTTTGGAAAATAACAGCTTTGATATTTTTTTCAATTGGAGTATTTAAAAATTCAGCTACAGCTTCAATAGTTTTTGTACCAGGAGTATTTACTTTTTCAAGTGGTAATTCATCTTCAGCTGGTGCAACAATTGGTTTTAATTCGGATTTTTCAGCGTTTGCTGCATAATCGCATTTTTCACAGTAAACGATATCAGATTCACCTGTTTCAGCCAATACAGTGAATTCATGTGTTGTAGCATTACCAATAGCACCGCCATCAGCTTCTACAGGGCGGAATGTAAGACCACAACGATTGAAGATATTTGTATATGCATCATACATATCTTTATAAGATTTATCAAGACCTGCTTCATCTTTATCAAAAGAATAAGCATCTTTCATGATAAATTCACGACCACGCATAAGACCAAAACGAGGACGAATTTCATCACGATATTTATTTTGAATTTGATATAACAATAATGGTAATTGTTTATAAGAACGTACTTCATTACGTACTAAATCTGTAATAATTTCTTCATGTGTTGGTCCAAGGCAGAATTCACGATTATGTCTGTCCACTAAACGGAACATTTCTTCGCCAAAAACTTCCCAACGACCAGTTTCTTTCCAAAGTTCAGCAGGTTGTACAATTGGAAGAGCTAATTCTTGACCGTCTTTAGCTTCCATTTCTTCACGAATAATTTGTTCTATTTTGCGTAAAGTACGCCAAGCAAGAGGCAAATATGTATAAACCCCACCTGCTACTTTACGAATAAAACCAGCTCTAAGCATTAGCTGATGACTAGGTACTTCAGCTTCTGCTGGAGTCTGACGCAATGTAGGCGCATAAAGTTTAGATGTACGCACTATAAATTCCTCCTAAAATATATGGGAAAAACCCTTTTCAATATTAATTAACTTATATATTCTATCATACTTTAGCTAAAATAAAAATGTTCATTATCTTCTTTGCCACTAAAAAAGCTGTAATAAAATTAAAAACTAAAATTTTATTACAGCTTCTTTTTTATTTTATAAGTTTATCTAATTCTTCAAATAAAGCATCTACTAATTTATCTTCAGGTACTTTATTTATAACTTCGCCTTTGCGAAAAACTAATCCTTCACCTTTACCACCAGCAATACCAATATCAGCATCACGAGCTTCACCTGGGCCATTTACAACACAACCCATAACAGCAACTTTGATAGGTTTTGTTATGCCTGACAATCTTTGTTCTACTTTTTCAGCAATACTTGGTAAATCAATATTACAACGACCACAAGTAGGACACGAAATAAGTGTAGGTCCATATTCTTTAAGACCTAATGCTTTTAAAATTTCATTTGCTACTTTTACTTCATTTACAGGATCACCAGTCAAAGAAATGCGGAATGTATCGCCTATGCCTTCAGCAAGTAAAGCACCTATACCTACAGCGGATTTAATAATTCCTGTATTTACCGTGCCTGCTTCTGTTATGCCTAAATGAAGTGGATAATCCACTGTTTCACTCATCAATCGATAAGCATTTAGCGTCAATGGTACATCATGTGCTTTTAGTGAAATTTTAATATCATAGAAATTTAATTTTTCTAGAATTCTTATATGCTCTAAAGCACTTTCAACTAACGCTTCTGCTGTTACTTTACCATATTTTGCCAACAATTTTTTATCAAGTGAACCTGCATTAACACCTATGCGTATAGGAATATTTCTTGTTTTTGCAGCTTCAACTACTGCTTTTACACGTTCTTCATCGCCGATATTACCAGGATTAATACGAAGTGCATCTATACCTTGTTCTATAGCTTTTAAAGCTAGACGATAATCAAAATGAATATCTGCAACTAAAGGTACATCGACTTGACTTTTAATATTGTAAATATTTTCAGCTGCTGACATATCAGGTACAGCTACACGAACAATATCACAACCAGCATCTACTAATGCTTTAATCTGTGCTACTGTAGCATTTGTATCTGTTGTTTTAGTATTAGTCATAGATTGCACAGAAATCGGTGCACCGCCACCAATTTTCACATCACCAATACTGATTTGTCGTGTCATTTTTCTTTTTATCATTATATCCAACACCTTTTTATGTCGTATTTATTAACTCTTAGCCAAATAAACGACCAACATCTTGAGCTGTAGCGAAGAACATCAAGGATAATAATAAAATTATACCTGCCATTTGCACTACTCTTACATATTTAGCTTCAATAGCTTTACCACGAATTGCTTCTACTAATAAAACTACAAAATGTCCGCCATCTAAAGCAGGAATTGGCAATAAATTTATTACTCCTAAGTTCAAGCTCAATAATGCAGCAAATTGTAATAATGGAACTAAACCTAAATGTGCAGCTTGACTAGTCATTTGAGCTACGCCCACTGGGCCAGATAATTCTGCACTAACACTACCTGTTATCATGCCAATAAGACCACTATACATTTGGTAAATAATATTTACTACTGTAGCAAATGCTAAAGCAATTGATTCACCAAAGCCTACACTTTTTACATCAACTGGCGCAGTTACACCAATCAAAGCACGCTTAGCTTGTTCATCATATTTTGGCACAACAGAAGTAGCCATCTGTTCATTATCACGGATAAATTCTATTTTTAAAATTTTTCCATCAGCATTTTGCACTTTCTGTACAAAATTTGTCCATGAAGTAATTTGTTCTCCATTTACACTTAAAATTTTATCTCCGTCTTTTAAACCAGCTTGACTTGCTGCTTCTCCAGAAATAACTTGCCCTAAAACTGGAGCATTTGATGGAGTTTGTATACCATTAAAGAAAAAAACTCCTGCAAAAATCAAAAAAGGTAAAATAAAGTTCATTATCGAACCAGCTAAAATTACAATCATTCTAGCCCATACGGGACGAGCCCAATACGCTCTATCGCCTGCATCTTCATCCATGCCTTTTTCCATTCCTGCAATTTTATTAAAACCACCAAGAGGAATAGCTCTTATAGAATATACTGTTTCCCCTCTTTTTGTACTTACTAATTTAGGACCAAAACCAATTGCAAATTCATCTACACGCATACCAGTTTTTTTTGCAGTAATAAAATGTCCAAATTCATGAACCAATACTAGCAAACCAAAGACAAATACTATAGCAATTGCACTGATTAACACTTATAAATCTTCTCCTTTACTTGCTTGCGAATATTGCTATCAATTTCAAATAAATCTTCAAGTTCTGGTTCTACCAAAGTTATATGAGATTGCATAGCTTCTTCTATTATATCATAAATATCTAAGAAACTAATTTGTTCATTTAAAAAAGCTTCTACAGCAATTTCATTAGCAGCATTCATTACACAAGGCATAGAACCGCCTATTTTCCCAGCTTCATATGCCAAAGCAAGCCCTCTAAATGTGTCAGTATCCGGCTTTTCAAAAGTTAAATCTTTCATTTGCCAAAAATCTAATTTTTCAGCAGGACAAACCATTCTTTCTGGATAAGTAAGTGCATATTGTATAGGAAGTCTCATATCAGTTGAACCTAATTGAGCAATAACTGATCCGTCCACATATTGCACCATAGAATGAATAATACTTTGTGGGTGAACTACTACCTGAATTTTATCATAATCCACATTATATAATTGTTTTGCTTCAATTACTTCTAAGCCTTTATTCATCAAAGATGCGCTATCAATAGTAATCTTGCGTCCCATTTTCCATGTTGGATGACTTAAACACTGTTTTACTGAAACATTTTTTAAATCTTCTATTTTTTTACCTCTAAAAGGACCGCCAGAAGCAGTAACTAATAATTTGTCAACTTTATTCATATCTTCGCCATGTAAACATTGAAATAATGCTCCATGTTCACTATCAATCGGCATGATTCCAATCTGTTTTTCACGAGCTTTTTTCATGACTAAATCACCAGCTACTACTAAAGTTTCTTTATTAGCTAGTGCGATATTTTTACCAGCTTCAATGGCTTTCATAGTTGGACGAAGACCTGCAAAGCCCATTAATGAAGTAACTACTGTATCAATTTTATCTGTAGTAGCCCCTTCGATTAATCCTTCTTCACCATAATATAATTTAGTTTCTCCTACATAACGAGCTTTTAATTTTTCATAAGCTTCTTTATTATGCAAAATCGCTATAGCTGGTTTAAATTCATTTATTTGCTGTTCTAATAATTCATCATTATTATTAGCGGCTAAAACTTCAATTTTTAAGAAATCACTATGATTTCTAACTACATCTAAAGTTTGAGTTCCAATTGAACCTGTTGAACCTAATACTGCAATTTTTTTCATTATATTATATTCCTTTACCTTAAATATCTAATAAAAATATTGCTATATAATAAACGAGCGGTGCTGTAAATAATAAACTATCAAATCTATCTAACACGCCACCATGACCTGGAATTAAAGTACCTGAATCTTTGATACCTACAAATCTTTTAATACAAGACTCTACTAAATCGCCAAATGTACCAATAATTGCTATCAATGCACCCATTAATAACATAATCATCATATCAAAATTAAAATAATTGCCTAAAAGACCTACACATATCATTGAACCTAAAATTCCGCCAACAAAACCTTCAACGCTTTTTTTAGGACTGATTTCTGGACATAAACGATGTTTACCTATACTGCAACCTACAAAATAAGCAAAGCTATCACTAGCCCATGTACCAATAAAAGTAAGCCATATTAAAATACAACCTACAGAAAATTCTCCTAAAAGACTATTTGTCGCTAAAATAGTTGAATTCTCAATCATTCTAAGCATTATTAAATGATAAAAAGGAATAGCTATATACATTGTTCCTGCTAAGGTAATGCAACCATCTAACACAGAAAAATGCTTATGATTAAATATCATATTCATTAAGGAAACAAATATAGCTACTACAATACCAAATACAATATTATTAGCCATATATCCACTTAACACCATAAAACAAATAATCAATAAGCCCCAAAACAATGGTATATTATAATTCTTATGGGCAAAAGCATTTACATATTCTCGCCAAGCAAGACAAGCAAGTAATATAGAAACTGCTATAAATAATGAACCCCCTATTTGAATTACACCTGTAGCTATTATCATACCAATAATTCCACTGATAATTCGCGTTAGCAAAATCTTCCACCGCCCTAAATATAATTATTTGCTACTCAAACCACCAAATCTTCTATCTCTCTTTTGAAAATCAACAATTGCTTGAAGAAATTCTTCAGAAGAAAAATCTGGCCAATTTGTCTTTGTAAACCAAAATTCAGCATACGCTGCCTGCCATAATAAGAAATTACTCAATCGTATATCGCCACTTGTTCTAATCATTAAATCTACAGGTGGCAAATCTTTTGTATATAAATTATCGTCAATCACTTTATCATCAATTTTATCAATAGATAAATCACCTGATTGTACTTCACTAACTATATTTTTTACTGCTGTTACAATCTCATCTCTACCACCATAATTTACAGCAACATTAAATCTTACACCAGTATTATTTTTAGTGCGTTCTTCTGCTGCATGTAATTCATTTGGTAAATTACCTGGTAATTCATCAACTCTTCCAATAAAGTGAATACGTACATTATCTTCACACATTTCATCAATTTGTTCTGCTAAAAAACTAGAAAATAAATTCATCAGAAAATTAACTTCTGTCATTGGTCTTTTCCAATTTTCAGTAGAAAATGCATATACTGTTAAAATAGGTATATTATATTTTATACAAGTTTTAAGAATTTTTTTTAGTGTTTTTACGCCAGCTTTATGTCCAGATGTTCTAATTAAACCCTTTCCAGTAGCCCAGCGACCATTTCCATCCATAATTATACCAACATGTTGTGGTAATTTATTTAAATCTAATTGTTTATCTATAGAAATATCTCTTTTTTCTTTTTTAGAAGAAAATATTTTTTTGAGCATACTAGAAGCCCCTTCCACATAAAATATAAGAAATAAGCCCCTCTTTAGAGGGGCCTTTCCAGTGCTTATTGCTAATAAAACAATTATGCTTCAATAGCACCTGCTGGACAACCAGCTTGACATGCACCACATTCTACACACATATCTGCATCAATTTCATAATGGTTTTCACCTTCAGAAATAGCGCCTACAGGGCAAGTACCTGCGCAAGCACCGCAAGAAATGCAATCATCAGTAATTTTATAAGCCATCTATTACACCTCCTTTCGCATCTTGGCAGCAGCTGTAAGCTCTAATACATTATCATCTAAAACTTTTACTCTGACAATATATAGTTTACTATCATCAACTTTAAAATAGCCTCTCATTGGCACAGTATAGTTCATTTTAAATTTTATATTTCTAGAATTTAATCGCTCTATAGCCTCAACAGCTGACAATCCTAAATATTCCATACAATCAAACTTCCATTATTTCTTTTTCTTTTTCCGCTCTAGCAATATCGATTTCTTTAATATATTTATCTACGATTTTTTGAATATCTTCTTGAGCTTTTTTAGCATCATCTTCTGTGATAGATTTTGCTTTTTCTAATTTTTTAATAGCTTCATTAGCATCACGACGAATGTTACGAACAGATACTTTAGATTCTTCTGCACGTTTATTCAATGTTTTTACAAGATCAGTACGACGTTCTTCAGTAAGCTGAGGTATATTTAAACGAATTACTGTACCATCATTATTTGGGCTAAGACCAAGGTCAGATCTTGTAATCGCTTTTTCAATTTCATGAAGCATTGGTTTTTCCCATGGTTGAATTAAAATCATACGAGGTTCAGGAACAGAGATATTACCTACCTGATTTACTGGTACTAAAGAACCGTAATATTCTACCATTACTTTATCTAATAATGCAGGAGTTGCACGACCTGCACGAAGAGAAGCAAATTCAGATTTTGCTGCACTTAAAGTTTTTTTCATACGCTCTTCATTTTTAGCTATTACTTCTTTAATCATTAATCATTACCTCCAACAGTTGTTCCAATATTTTCGCCTAAAGCAGCTTTTAAAATATTTTCATGATTATCTATATTAAATACTACTAAAGGAATTTTATTATCCATGCAAAGACTTGTTGCTGTAGAATCCATTACTGCAAGTCCACGATTTAATACTTCTAAATATTCAAGGCTATCGAATTTTTTAGCTTCAGGATTTTTATTAGGGTCAGAATCATATACACCATCTGTATTCTTTTTACCCATTAAAATAACTTCAGCTTCAATTTCAGCAGCACGAAGAGCAGCAGTTGTATCTGTGGAGAAATAAGGATTACCTGTACCAGCACCGAAGATAACAACTCTGCCTTTTTCTAAATGACGAATTGCTTTACGACGAATATAAGGTTCAGCAACTTGACGCATTTCAATAGCAGATTGAACACGGCTGTCAACGCCCATACCTTCTAAAGCATCTTGAAGTGCTAAAGCATTCATCACTGTAGCAAGCATACCCATATAATCTGCTGTAGCTCTATCCATACCTTTATTGCTACCAGCAAGACCACGCCAAATATTTCCGCCACCTACAACGATAGCTACTTCAATACCATACTCACGTACTTTTTTAATTTGTTTAGCGATAGATTCAACAACTTCTGGATTAATACCAAAACGCTGTTCACCAGCTAAAGATTCACCACTTAATTTGAAAACTATACGTTTATATTTAATATCAGCCACAATAAAACCTCCATAAAAACTTATAATTATCAACCTGCATAATATCTTTTCTTATTTTATCATATATCTATGGCAAACGGTAGACATTATAATTTTTTTCTATATCTAATTTTTATACTAATTTTATCTTATTACAAAAAAGAGAACACCGAAGTGTTCTCTCTTTGTATTTCATAATGAAATTATTTAACAGCTGCCATAACTTCTTCTACAAAGTTATCAGCTTTCTTTTCAATACCTTCACCAAGTTGATATCTTACGAAACGACGAATGGAGATATTTTCACCGATTTTAGCAATTTTGCCTTTTACAAGGTCAGAAATTGTAACATCTGGATCTTTAATGTATGGCTGATCTAAAAGACATACTTCTTTATAATATTTTTCGAGACGACCTTCAACCATTCTTTCAACGATTTTTTCAGGTTTGCCTTCATTAATAGCTTGTTCACGAAGAACTTGACGTTCATGTTCGATAGCTGCTGGATCTACTTCTTCACGACGTACGCAAGTTGGGTTAGCAGCAGCGATCTGCATAGCAATATCACGAGCGAAATCCTGGAATTCAGGAGTACCAGCAACGAAGTCAGTTTCGCAGTTAACTTCTACTAATACACCGATACGTCCACCAGCATGAATATAAGATGTTACAACACCTTCAGCTGCTACACGACCAGCTTTTTTAGCTGCGGAAGCAAGACCTTTTTCTCTTAAAAAGTCAATTGCTTTGTCCATATCACCGTCAGTTGCAGAAAGAGCTTTTTTACAGTCCATCATACCTGCACCAGTTTTTTCACGTAATTCTTTTACTAATGCTGCAGTAATAGCCATTAATATTTCCTCCTTAGTCAATAAAAGGCAAGGGTTTGGGCCCTTACCTTTTTAATTGTTATATAAATTTAAAATTAACTAAAATTATTCAGCGTCTTCGCTAGTAGCAACTTCTTCTACTACTTCGCCAGCTTCACCTTGACGACCTTCGATAACAGCGTCAGCCATACGGGAAGTTAAAAGTTTAACAGCACGGATAGCGTCATCGTTACCAGGAATTACATAGTCAATTTCGTCTGGATCGCAGTTTGTATCAACGATTGCAACGATTGGAATGTTAAGTTTTTTAGCTTCTGCTACAGCAATTCTTTCTTTACGTGGGTCAACGATAAATAAAGCGCCTGGTAATTCTTCCATGTCTTTAATACCGCCAAGAGATTTTTCAAGTTTTTCTTGTTCACGTTTTAAAGCAAGAACTTCTTTTTTGCTAAGAACTTCAAAAGTTCCATCTTCTTCCATAGCTTCAAGTTCTTTTAAACGATTGATGCTTTTACGGATAGTAGCGAAGTTAGTCATCATACCACCGAGCCATCTTTCGTTAACATAGAACATGCCGGATTTTAAAGCTTCTTCTTTAACAGCTTCTTGAGCCTGTTTTTTAGTACCTACGAAAAGAATGCTTTTGCCTTCTTCAGCAACGCTACGTAAGAAATCATAAGCTTCGTCAACTTTTTTTACAGTTTTCTGTAAATCGATAATGTAAATACCATTGCGTTCTGTGAAAATGTATGGAGCCATTTTAGGGTTCCAACGTCTAGTCTGATGACCGAAATGAACGCCTGCTTCTAATAATTGTTTCATGGAAATAACTGCCATGATGGTGCACCTCCTGTTATTTTTTCCTCCACATTCTTTAGCTTTGTTTTAACCCTTTTAGATATTCTTATCAGCGTACCAATAAGGTATATCTAACTAGGACACAGTACAAAATCGGAATGTGTGCGTTTTTTTACACCGTTAAGCATTATATCATAATTTTTTTGTAAACACAATAATAAATTATCATGCTTTCAGATAAAAAGAACGATGTTTTTATCAACATCGTTCTTAAAAATTATTATCTTTTTAATTTTTGAATTTCATCTAATAAGTGTTCATTTAATACTCTGATATAAGTACCTTTCATACCAAGAGATTTAGATTCAATTACACCAGCGGACTCAAATTTACGAAGTGCATTAACAATTACAGAACGAGTAATACCTACACGGTCAGCAATTTTAGATGCAACAAGTAAACCTTCAGTACCATTTAATTCACTTAAAATATTTACAGCTGCTTCAATTTCAGAATAAGAAAGTGTTGCTAAAGCAATCTGTACAGTAGCTTTTTTACGTGCTTCAACTTCAATTTTTTGAGAATTATCACGTAAAATTTCCATACCTACAACAGTGGCACCATATTCAGCTAATAATAAATCATCGTCTGTGAATTCTTCATTAAATTTAGCTAATACTAATGTACCAATACGTTCACCAACGCCATAAATAGGTACAATAGTTGTAATTTTGCCTTCTACTAAACATTCGCTATTATCATCAAAAGCACAAATTTCTTTTTGTGGAATATTAGAAGATGTGCTATCCATTTTTAAGAGCCAATTAACATAGTGTTTTGGAAATTCTCCTTGGCTTACGATTTTGTCAATCATTGTATCACATTCAAAATCATCAAGGAAGGCATATCCATAGATTTTCCCTGTTTTGCTAACAATATATACATTTGCTTCTATAACATTGCTAAGTACACGGGAAATGCTATCGTATTCTACCACTTCTGCTTTTTGTAAAAGTTTATTTATTTTTCTTGTTTTTTCAAGTAATGTTGCCATCTGTTATCCCCTTCCTGCACAGAAAAACTTTTGATTTTCTGTTAAACCTTTCCTTTTTTTATTCTATCATATCTATAAGTCAATTTAAAGGAAAATTTTTATATTTTTTTGAATTTTGTACAATATTTATCAAATTACAAAATGAACTGGCTTAAGTCGCGATTTTTAACGATTCCACCAAGTTTTTCATTTACATAATCAGCATTAATTACTACATTTTTTTCTTCTAATTCTGGTGCATCAAAAGATAAATCTTCTAATAATTTTTCCATAATTGTATGAAGTCTTCTTGCTCCAATATTTTCCATTTGTTCATTTACTTCACAAGCTACTTGAGCTAATCTTTCAATAGCATCATCTGTAAATTCAATGGAAACATCTTCTGTAGCAAGTAATGCTTTATATTGTTTTAATAAGGCATTTGTTGGTTCTGTTAAAATACGTTTAAAATCCTCTTCAGTTAAAGAAGTCAATTCCACACGAATTGGGAAACGACCCTGAAGTTCTGGTATTAAATCAGAAGGCTTAGCCATATGGAAAGCACCTGCTGCAATAAATAAAATATGGTCTGTTTTCATTTGTCCATATTTTGTGGATACTGTGGAGCCTTCAACTATTGGTAAGATATCACGCTGTACACCTTCACGAGATACATCAGGACCAGAAGAAGAACCTTTTACTGCAACCTTATCAATTTCATCTAAGAAAATGATACCATTGCGTTCTGCAAGTTCAATAGCTTCTTGAGCAATAGACTCCATATCCAATAATTTTTGAGCTTCTTCTTGAGTGAAGATTTCTCTTGCTTGAGCAACTGTAACTTTGCGTTTTTTGCGTTTTTTAGGCATTAAATTGCCAATCATATCCTGAATATTATTGCTCATGTCTTCCATGCCAGAACCTGCAAACATACCAATTACAGGAGCTGCTTTTGGTTCAACATCAATTTCAATAATATCATTTTCTAATTCACCTTTTAAAAGACGTTTTCTGCACCATTCTCTGCCAGCAGAATATTTTGGTTCTTCCACTTTTTCTGTGCTTTCTTCTTCTTTGTTTGTACCACCAAAGATAGCGCTGAGTGGATTAGATACAGCACTGGATTTTGGTTCTGGAACATAAATATCTAAAATACGTTCTTGAGCCATTTCTTTAGCTTTATCTTGTACTTGTTCTAATTTTTCTTGTTTTAACATACGTACAGCAGATTCAGCTAAATCTCTAACCATGGATTCTACATCTCTACCTACATAACCTACTTCAGTAAATTTAGTAGCTTCAACTTTTACAAAAGGTGCTTTTACAAGTTTTGCTAAACGTCTTGCAATTTCTGTTTTACCAACACCAGTAGAGCCAATCATCAAAATATTTTTAGGAATAATTTCATCTCTCATATCTTCTGGGAGATGACGGCTACGCCATCTATTGCGAAGTGCAATAGCTACAGAACGTTTTGCTTGTGATTGTCCTACAATATATTTATCTAATTCTTCAACAACTTGACGAGGAATTTGTTCATTCAATTTCATGAATTTATTCTCCTTTATTTATCTAATTCTTCCACTATAATATTGTGATTTGTATATACACAAATATCAGCAGCAATAGTAAGTGCTTCTTTAGCAATTTCAGCTGCAGTTAAATTAGAATGTTTAGCTAATGCACGACCTGCTGAAAGTGCATAAAATCCGCCAGAACCAATAGCTGCAACATCACCATCTGGTTCAATTACTTCACCATTACCAGAAAGTAGTAACATTGTATTTTCATCAGCAACGAGTAATAATGCTTCTAATTTGCGAAGAACTCTATCTGTACGCCAATCTTTAGCAAGTTCTACCGCTGCGCGAGTTAAATTACCATGATATTCAATTAATTTAGATTCAAATTTTTCAAATAAAGTAAAAGCATCGGCAACAGAACCTGCAAAACCAGCTAAAACTTTACCATTATATAAACGACGTACTTTACGGGCATTTGCTTTCATAATAGCAGCTTGTCCAAAAGTAACTTGTCCATCACCAGCTATAGCAGTTTTTCCATCTTTTTTTACTGCTATGATAGTGGTTGCTTTAAAATTTTCCATAAAATCATCTCCATTTATAGGCTATATTCATATTATCAGTTTTACTTAGATAATTTCAATACATCTATTTTAAATTTTGCTAAAAATTCTAAGGCACGTTCTGCAATTTTTTGTTTTTTCAACTTTTTATCACGAATGCGTTCTTCTAAAGGTGGCATCAAACCAAAATTAGCATTCATAGGCTGAAAATGTTTTGCTACAGCAGAAGTAATATATTTGCACATAGAGCCATGAGCTGTTTGTTCTGGGAAAATCACTGGATTTTCTCCTTTAGCTAAATATGCTGCATTAACACCTGCCACAAGACCAGAAGCTGCGGATTCTATATATCCTTCAACGCCTGTCATCTGACCTGCAAATAATAAATCATCTCTATCTTTGTATTGCAAAGTTGGTCGCAATAATTCAGGAGAATTAATAAATGTGTTTCTATGCATTACGCCATAACGCACAAATTCGGCATTTTCAAGTCCTGGTATTAGACCAAATACGCGTTTTTGTTCTGGCCATTTCAAATGAGTTTGAAAACCTACTATATTATATAGGCTATCTGCTGCATTATCTTGACGAAGTTGCACTACAGCATAAGGTCTTTTTCCTGTTTTAGGATCTTCTAAACCTACAGGTTTTAATGGTCCATATAGTAAAGTATCTATGCCACGACGAGCCATTTCTTCAACAGGCATACAACCTTCAAAAAACTTAGCTTTTTCAAATTCCTTAATTGGTGCAAGTTCTGCTGTTGTCAACTCTTGCCAAAATTTTTCATATTCTTCTTTATCCATAGGACAATTAATATAATCAGCTGTTCCTTTACCATAGCGAGAAGCACGATATGCTTTACTCATATCAATAGATTCTTTGCTGATTAATGGTGCCGCTGCATCATAAAAGTAAAAATAATCCTGACCTGTTAATTCACCAATGGATTTTGCTAATACTTCTGAAGTCAATGGACCACTGGCAATAATTGTAATAGCATCATCTTCTTGAGGTATTGTTTCTATCTCTTTATTTATCACAGTAACATTAGGATGATTTTTTACTTTATCTGTAATATATTGACTAAATCCTTCTCTATCTACAGCTAAAGCTCCACCAGCTGGTACACGATTTATATCGGCAGACTCCATGATGATAGAATTTAGCTGTCGCATTTCTTCTTTTAATAAGCCTACAGCATTTTCAAGTCCTGCACCACGCAAAGAGTTACTACATACTAATTCAGCGAATTTTTCTGTCTTATGTGCAGGAGTAGATTTTTCTGGTCGCATTTCATATAAATCTACTTTTATACCTCTTTGAGCCACTTGCCATGCAGCTTCACTGCCAGCCATACCAGCTCCTACGATAATAACTTTTTTCACGCAAAATCTCCTTTCCTATTTCTCTTTATGCTTCGTTTTCTTCTTTATGCTCTTTATTTTCATTTTCTTCTTTTGCTTGTGCTTCTTTTTGTGCCAGTTCCGCTAATTTCTTAGCAGTCTGCTGTTGAATTTTTTCTTTTAATTTATTAATTTCCTTATTTATAGGAGTATCTTCTTTTCTTGTAGCACAATCATCATTACTGCAATATAAAATAGTTCTTCCATTTTTGAAACGATGTCTAAATAAGAATGAACCACAAGTCTTGCAATTGCTTGTAAGTGGCATATCCCATGATACATAATCGCACTGTGGATAATTTTCACAACCATAAAATACTACACCACGACGTGTACGACGTTCAATGATTTTGCCACCACATTTAGGGCATTTAACACCCGTATCTTTTAAAATAGGTTTTGTATTTCTACATTCTGGAAAACCTGGACATGCTAAGAATTTACCATAGCGACCTTGTTTTATGACCATCATACGACCGCATAATTCGCATTGTACATCAGAAACTTCATCTGGCACTTCTACTTCACCAATTTCTTCTTCTGCATGTTCTAAAGTTTTTTCAAATGGCCCATAGAATTCTTCAAGCAAAGTATTTTTTTGAATTTTACCTACTGCTATTTCATCTAATTTATTTTCTAAATCAGCAGTAAATTTTTCATCAACAATATCTTTAAAATATTTTTCCAATAAATCTACTACTACAAAACCTAAATCAGTTGGTTCAAATTTTTTATCACTGCGAACTACATAACCTCTAGCTAAAATAGTTTCAATAATCGGTGCATACGTACTAGGACGACCAATACCTCTTTCTTCTAAAGTTTTAACTAAAGAAGCATCATTATATCTAGCAGGTGGTTCTGTAAAATGTTGCATTGCTTCTAATTTTTGAATAGATAATTCATCACCTTCTTGCAAATCTGGCAAGATGACATCTTTTTCTTTTTTATTATCGCTATCATTATATACAGCAGTAAAGCCTGCAAATTTTAATTGCGAACCAGTAGCTTTAGCTAAATATTTATCGCCTTTAATAGTTACACTCATAACATCATAGCTAGCAGGTAACATCTGACAACCTAAGAAACGTTGCCAAATTAATTTATAGAGTTTTAACTGTTCTTTGCTCAAATATTCTTCAACAGTAGCAGGGCTTAAAGCAATATTTGTTGGACGCACTGCTTCATGAGCATCTTGAGAAGATTTTCCAGCTGCATAAATATATGGTTTTTCTGGCAAATATTCTTTGCCGAAATTCTCTTCAATATAATTTCTAGCTTCATTTAAAGCTATTTCTGAAATACGTGTAGAGTCTGTACGCATATATGTTATAAGACCAGTTGGCCCTTTTTTACCTAAGCTAATACCTTCGTAAAGCTGTTGAGCTATCATCATTGTTTTACGTGAAGTAAAACCTAATTTTCTAGCAGCATCTTGTTGTAAACTACTTGTTGTAAATGGTGCTGGAGCTTTACGATGACGTTGACGTTTCTTTATTTCTGTTACTTTAAAAGTAACTTTTTCAATATCACTGCATAATTCATCAGCTTGAGCTTTAGATGCAATTTTCACATCTTCTTTTTTCGCTGAAACCATCAATTTTTTATCATCAATAGCGACTAGCTCTGCTCCAAACATACTAGAACGAGGTTTTTTCTTAAATTTAAAATCAACTGTCCAATATTCTTCTGATTCAAATTTTTGAATTTCTTTTTCACGGTCACAAATTAATTTCACTGTTACCGATTGTACACGCCCTGCACTCAAACCTTTGCGAATTTTCTTCCAAAGAAGTGGACTTAATTTATATCCTACAATACGGTCAAGCATACGACGTGCTTGTTGAGCATCAACTCTATCAATATTTATTTCTTTAGGATTTTTTACTGCTTCTTGAATAGCAGGTTTTGTTATTTCATTGAATACAATTCTACATTTTTCATGTTCATCAATCCCCAAGATATGAGATAGATGCCAAGCAATAGCTTCGCCTTCACGGTCAGGGTCAGAGGCTAAATAAACTTTTTCAGATTTTTTAGCTTCTTTCTTTAAAGATTTAATTAAATCTCCCTTGCCACGAATATTGATATATTTAGGTGCAAAATCATTTTCTACATCTATACCAAACTGACTTTTAGGTAAATCGCGAAGATGTCCCATAGAAGCCATTACTGTATATTTTTTATTGCCTAAATATTTTTCAATAGTCTTTGCTTTAGTTGGCGATTCTACTACTACAAGCGTTTTTTTCTTCATTCAAAGCACTCCCTGATTGCTCTTATATAAAAATTTGGACTTGTCTCTTTAACTAGTCCCTTCAATTTCATTTGTAATAAAATAAACGATATATTCGAAACATTTATTCTCAATTTATATATGATTTCATCAATACATTTAGGCTCTGTAAAAGATAAATTATCATATATAAGTTGTTCTTCCGCTGTCATGGAAAAACCTAATTCTATTTGTGTTTCTTTGGATATACTTTGCTGATTAGTTACAAAATTATATTCTTCTACAATATCATTTGCCCTTGTAACTAATTTAGCACCTTGTTTTATTAAACTATGGCAGCCTTCGCTTTTTTGCGAATAAATATTTCCTGGTATGGCAAATACATCTCGCCCTTCACTTAAAGCAAATTCTGCTGTTATCAATGAACCACTCTTTTTCGCAGCTTCAACTACTAATATTCCTTTGGACAATCCTGTGATAATTCTATTTCTAGCTGGAAAATTCCCTGGTTTTGGCAATGTATTTAGTGGATATTCTGATATTACAGCACCATTTTGAGCTATAGCTTCTAAAAGTTGCTTATTTTCTTTTGGATATATAATATCTAATCCACAACCTAAAACAGCAATAGTCTTACCTTTTTTCAAAGCTCCTGTATGAGCTTTAGTGTCTATACCTTTAGCAGCACCACTAACTATTACAAAATTAAATTTAGCTAATTCCTCAGCCATATTTTCTGCTATCTGTTTTCCATAAGTCGTTGGAGTTCTTGAACCTACTATACCTATACAAATTTCATCTTTAGGCAATTGACCTTGATAATATAAAATAAATGGAGGATCATAGATTTCTTTCAATAACTTTGGATATTCTTCATCTATTTCTATGCAGACTTTAATTTTATAATGTTTTAATTGCTCTATTAATTTATCTATAGATATTTTCTGTCTAAATTCTATTAATTCAGACAATGTTTTACTGCCTAAACAATTACTTTGTTCTAACATTTCTCTTGTCGCTGTCCATATTTTTTCGCCGTCATGAAAATATCCATAAAGTTGACGAAGCGTTTTACTACCTATGCCTGGCACAGAATTTATGGCAGCCCAATATATATTTTTCATTGTTTATTACATTCCCATACAAATAAATCTTTAGATAAACCGTATATATTTTACTATTATCACTATTAACTGACAATTTGTCAAATTTTTTATCAAAAGAATATAGATATCGCCATCTAAAACAAAAAGCTATTGTATTAAAAAATTTAACACAATAGCTTTTTATTATTCTTAGACCATAAATCAGCCTAATTTTTCTTTTATCATTTTATTTACAAGACCAGGGTTTGCTTTACCTTTACTTGCTTTCATTACTTGACCGATTAAAAAGCCCATAGATTTTGGATAATCTGCAACAGCTTTTGGATTATCTGCAATTGCTTTATCTACAATTTCTTCTATTGCTTTTGTATCAGTAATCTGTACTAAACCTTTATCTTTTACGATTTTTTCTGGAGTATCTCCACTTGTCCACATTTCTTCAAATACAGTTTTTGCTATTTTAGAAGAAATTGTGCCTTTACCAATTAAGCCAATCAAGCTTGCTAAATTTTGAGCAGATACTGGAGAATTTTCAATAGTCATTTCATTAGCATTTAAATGTTTAGACAATTCACCCATAATCCAGTTAGAAGCAAGTTTTGCATCAGCACCAGCATCTACAACAGCATCAAAGTATTCAGCCATAGCACGAGTAGAAGTGATGATTTCCGCATCATAAGTAGGAAGACCATATTCATTTACTAAACGAGCTTTTCTTGCATCTGGTAATTCAGGAAGTTCTTTTTTATATGCTTCAATCTGTTCATCAGTTGTAACAATTGGCACAAGGTCAGGTTCTGGCATATAACGATAATCTTGAGCTTTTTCTTTACTACGCATAGAAAGTGTAATTCCACGACCATCGTCCCAAGTACGAGTTTCTTGTACTAAGATACCGCCATCTTCTAACACTTCATTTTGACGTTCAATTTCATATTCTAAAGCGTCTTCGATTACTTTGAAGGAATTTAAGTTTTTCATTTCAACTTTTGTACCAAGTTTTTCGCTACCTTCTGGACGAAGAGATACGTTTACATCGGCACGTAAATTACCTTCTTCCATTTTACAATTGGATACATCAATGTATTGTAAAATAGATTTTATTTTTTCCATATATGCACGAGCTTCTGCTGGAGAATGCATATCTGGTTCAGATACGATTTCGATAAGTGGTACACCAGTACGGTTATAGTCAACATTAGAACTACTAGAATCTTTGATTGTAGTACCAGAGTGAACGAGTTTACCAGCATCTTCTTCCATATGAATACGAGTAATGCGAATGCGTTTTGTTTTGCCTTCTACTTCGATATCCACATAACCATGTTCAGCAATTGGTAAATCAAACTGAGAAGTCTGGAAATTTTTTGGTAAATCTGGATAATAATAGTTTTTTCTATCAAATTTACTGAATTTATTAATTGTACAGTTGAGTGCAAGACCTGCTTTGATAGCAAATTCTACTACACGTTTATTGACAACAGGTAATACACCTGGAAGACCAAGACAAACAGGGCAAACATGTGTATTTTGGTCTGCACCAAAGGAAGTAGCACAGCTACAGAAAATTTTTGTATTAGTTTTTAATTCGCTATGAATTTCCAAACCAATGACTGCTTCGTATTTCATTATTCTACCCCCTGACCAATTTTATTAGCATAATCATGATTTACTTCATAAGTATATGCTGCACGAATAATAGTTTCTTCATCAAGTGGGCGACCAATAAACTGCATACCGATAGGCATATTATCTTTGCTTCTGCCACAAGGAATGGAAATACCAGGAAGACCTGCTAAGTTAAGTGGAACAGTGAAAATATCCATCAAGTACATTTTTAATGGATCATTTGCCATTGAACCTAATTTATATGCAGGTGTTGGTGCTACTGGAGCCAACATAACATCTACATCTTTAAATGCATTATCAAAGTCTTGTTTTACAAGTGTTCTAACTTTTAATGCTTTTAAATAATAAGCATCATAATAACCAGCACTTAAAGCATAGTTACCAATCATAATACGACGTTTTACTTCTGGACCAAATTTTGCAGTTCTTGTATTTGTCATCATGGAAACAATGTCTTCACCATCTACACGAGAACCATAGCTTACACCATCATAACGAGATAAGTTTGTAGAAGCTTCTGCTGGAGCTATTAAATAATATGTGGAAATAGCATAATCTGTGTGTGGTAAAGAAATATCTACGATTTCAGCACCGAGTTTTTTCAAATCTTCGATAGCTGTATTCATAGCTTTTTTTACATCTTCGTCCATACCATCGATAAAATATTCTTTTGGTAAACCGATTTTTAATCCTTTTATATCATTTACTAAGGATTTTGTATAATCAGGAACATCACTATTGATAGATGTAGAATCTTTTTCATCATGACCTGCAATCACATTCATTACATGAGCACAGTCTGTTACATCGCGAGTCAATGGACCAATCTGGTCAAGTGAAGAAGCAAATGCTACTAAACCATAACGAGATACACGACCATAAGTAGGTTTTAAACCAACAACACCGCAAAAAGATGCTGGCTGACGAATAGATCCACCAGTATCAGAACCTAATGCCCAAATAGCACTACCAGCACTAACTGCTGCAGCACTACCACCAGAGCTACCACCTGGTACACAGTCTAAATTCCATGGATTATGTGTAGCAAAAAATGCAGAGTTTTCTGTGGAACCACCCATAGCGAACTCGTCCATATTCAATTTACCAAGTAATGCAGGTTTTTGAGCTAAAACTTTATCCATTACTGTAGCATTATATGGTGGTACGAAATTTTCGAGCATATAAGATGCACAAGTTGTTTTTAAACCTTTTGTACAAATATTGTCTTTTATAGCTGCTGGTATACCTGCTAAAACAGAGATTTTTGCTCCGCCAGCGATATCAGCATCAACATTTTCTGCTTGTTGTAAAGCATAATCAGCTGTTTTTGTGATATATGCTTTTACTTTATCATCAGTAACTTCCATACGAGAAAGTACATCTTTTGTAATTTCTACAGCAGAAATTTCTTTATTTACAAGCATATCATGTAATTCATGTGCTGTTTTTTCAAATAAATTCACGTAAAAGCCTCCTCAATTTAATCAAAGTAATTAAAATAAATTATTCTTCTAAAATTTTAGGTACACGGAAATAACCATCTTCTTGTTGTGGAGCATTAGATAATGCCAATTCACGATCAAGGGAAGGTTTTACTACATCTTCACGAAATACATTTTGTACAGGCAATACGTGTGCAGTAGGAGCTACATTTTCAGTATCTACTTGTTGTAATCTATCTACATATTCAAGAAAATCATTAAGCTCGCTTATATTTTTATCCATATCTTCATCTTTAATGCTAAGACGAGACAGAAGAGCTACATTTTCTACATCTTCTCTAGTAACTTTCATATCTTCACCCCATTTTCAAAATAAACTGTTTACATTTTATCATATTTTAGACAATGATTGAATAGTATTGTTACTTTTCCCCACAAAATATAGCTGACTTATTTTAGCTTCTATGTTAAAATGTCTTAAAAATTAATAATAAAATAGGTGATTTCTTACATATGGACAAAACTAAACAAAAAATTGCATTTTCCTTTCTCATTGCAATATTTCTAGCTGCATTTGAAGGTGTTGTTGTCTCTACTGCTGCACCTGTGATTGTGAAAAGTTTGCATAATTTCAAAATGATTAGCTGGATTTTTTCTATTTTTCTTTTGACATCAGCAATTTCTACTCCTATTTACGGTAAATTGGCTGACCTTTATGGGCGAAAACGAATTTTTATGATTGGCATTTCCATCTTTCTTTTCGGTAGCTTATTAGCTGGATTATCTCAAACCATGCACCAATTAATTATCTTCCGTGGTATTCAAGGCATTGGTGCTGGTGCTATTTTTACCATTGGTTTTACGATGATTGGTGATATTTTCACCTTGGAAGAACGCTCTATCATTCAAGGAGCTATCAGTACTATTTGGGGAATAGCTGGTCTTGTAGGTCCATTACTTGGTGGATTTCTCATAGATTATCTTTCATGGCAATGGATATTTTTTATAAATATTCCCTTTGGTCTTTTATCGGTCTATATACTCGCTAAATTTGTACATGAACAAAAGCCTGCTACTAATCCTAAAATAGACTACCTTGGAGCTATTTTACTTTCCATTGCTATTGGCAGTCTTTTATATGGTGTAATGAGTTTAGATGAAGATTTTTATTTAGGTGTAATTTTATTAGTTATCACTTTGATTTCTTCTATCCTCTTTTATCTCCAAGAAGCCAGAACTTCTGAGCCTATTGTTCCTTTATTTATCCTCAATAAATCTTCTATCATTGTAAATATCATAACTTTTATCAGTTCTTTTATATTGATTGCTTGTTCTGTTTATTTACCATTACATATTCAATCAATTATGGGTTACAGTGCTACTATCGCTGGTATTTCTTTGATAGGAACTTCCATTGCTTGGTTTATGAGTTCGATTTCCATTGCTAAATTAATGAAAAAATATCCTACAAATATAATTGTTATGTTTTCTTCATTAATTTTAATTTTCAGTTCTTGGTTATTAACACAATTAACTATAGACACACCACTTTGGCACTTATCTATTTATGTATTTTTCTTTGGCTTTGGTTTTTCAGGTACTTTAAATACACTAACTTTCATAGTCCAAGACTCTGTAAAATACAATCTACGTGGTGCCGCTGTTGGTTTAAATATGCTCACTCGTACACTTGCTCAAACAATTGGTGTTACCGTGCTCGGTGCTGTGTTAAATGTTTTTACAGCAGATTTTATCCAAGCTCATAATTTAATAAATATCACTATGCAAGATTTTTATGATAATACTGCTCCTCAATATCATGAACTTTTACGCCAGGCTTTATTTTATAGTCTAAATAATATTTACTATATTTTAGTTGGTAGTAGCATACTTTGTTTAATCTTGTCTTATTTTGTACCTAAACATCAATCACAAAAATAATCCAAAATATTAGACTCATATCTTTATATAATTATAAAAACTATGCTATACTATTATTTATTTTATATCTAAAATTTAAATTTATTTACTATTTCGGAGGAATATAATGAAAGATCATTTAGTAAAAGCTGTCGCTGATGGTGTTCGTGTCCATGCTGCTATTACAACTAACCTTGTAAATGAAGCTGTATCTCGTCATGAATGTTATCCTGTAGCTGCTGCTGCTCTTGGTCGTACTATGACAGGTGCTTTACTAATGGCAGCAAACCTTAAAAATAAAGAATGTATCACTATAAAATTTAATGGCAACGGCCCACTAGGTTCTGTTGTCGCTGATGCTAATCCTGAAGGATTTGTACGCGGTTATATCGCCAATCCTCATGTTAATTTACCACTCAATGAAAAAGGTAAATTAGATGTAGGCAGTGGTGTCGGTCAAGGTATTTTATCCGTAACTCGTTTCACTGGTCTTAAAGACCCTATTACTGGTAGCTGTGAAATCGTTTCTGGGGAAATTGCCGAAGACCTCACAAATTATCTTTATACTTCTGAACAAACTCCTTCTAGTGTAGGCTTAGGTGTTCTTGTAAATCCTGATTTAAAAGTAGCTGCAGCTGGTGGTTTTATCCTTCAATTATTACCAGATGCTACAGAAGAAACACTTACAAAATTAGAAAATAACCTCGCTAAAATTCGCCCAGTTTCTACCATGGTAAAAGATGGTTTAGATGCTCGTGGTATCATTGCTGAACTATTGCAAGGTTTTGATAAAGTTGATTATTTAACTACTACAGATTTAGCATTTAAATGCCAATGCTCCAAAGAACGTATTGAAGATGTACTCATCAGCTTAAATGAGCATGATTTAAAATCTCTAGTTGATGATGGTCATGCTGAAGTTTGCTGTCATTTCTGTGGTGAAAAATATCAATTCAATAAAGATGAACTCACTGCTATTTACAATGTATCTCAAAAATTAAAAGACAATAAAGCTAATAATTAAATAATATCAATAAAAAAGCATTTTAAAATGGAATTATTACTCAATCCATTTTAAAATGCTTTTCTTTTATAAATTAATTTTCTTTAACCATTGCTAAAAATTCTTGTTCAGTGATTATTTTTATACCTAAACTTTCCGCTTTTGTAAGTTTACTGCCTGCATTTGCCCCTGCAATTACATAAGATGTCTTTTTCGATACGGAACCAGAAGCTTTTCCGCCTAGAGATTGAATGATTTCACTAGCTTCACTTCTGCCCATGGTTTCTAATGTTCCTGTCAATACAAAAGTCAAACCTTGGAATTTATCAGATGTTTTTTCTGTCTTCTCTTCTGCCATATTAACATTTGCTTCTTTTAATTTATTTAATAAAATAATATTTTCTTCATCATGGAAAAATTCATATACGAGTTTTGCACTTATTTCTCCAATATCTGCCACTTGTTTTATCTCTTCTTCTGTAGCTTTAGCTATATCATCAAAAGAATGAAAATGATTTATCAAGGAACGACTTGCTGATTTACCTATATTCAAAATACCCAGTCCTGTAAGCAATCTCCACGGTGCATTTTGCTTACTTTTTTCGATTGCATTTAAAAGTTTATCTGTATTTTTTTCCTTGCCAATCAATCCTTTTGCTATTAATTCATCGCGATAATTGTGTAAATAATATATATCTGCTGGATCTTTTAAATATCCATTTTCAATCAAAGTTTTTATATACATCATGCCAAAACCTTTGATATCCATAGCATCTCGACCGACAAAATTTATTATCCAACGTTCAATCTGTGCTGGGCAATGTGGGTTACTACAGCGAATATCTGCTTTATCATCGCGAATAGTATGAGCATTACATACAGGGCAAGTATCGCCAATGATAAAAGGCTTGCTATCTTGAGGTCGTTTTTCTTTGATTACACAACGAACTTTCGGAATAATTTCCCCTGATTTATATACTTTTATTGTATCGCCAATGCGTATATCCAAATCATCAATAAAATCTTGATTATGCAATGTAGCTCGTTCTACTTTTGTTCCACAGAGCCAAACTGGTTCAAATACTGCTGTCGGCGTAATTCTTCCTGTACGACCTACGGATAATTCTATATTTAATAATTTAGTTTCTTTTTCTTCTGGTGGATATTTATAAGCTATTGCCCATTTAGGAACTTTAGATGTTGCTCCTAATTTTTCTCTTTGTGCAAAATCATTTATTTTTACAACAGCTCCATCAATATCATAATCTAAATCACCACGGCGATTTCCAATTTCTTCTATAGCTTGTAAAACTTCTTCTTTAGTTTTGCATACTTTATATGAATGTATAATCTTCATTCCTTGTTTGTGCATAAATTCATATGCCTGTGTATGCGATTTTAATTCTATACCTTCTACCTTTTGCAAATTAAAAATAAACATAGATAAATTGCGTTCTTTAGTGATTTTGCTGTCTAATTGGCGAAGTGTACCTGCTGCACAGTTTCGAGGATTAGCAAATAATCTTTTTCCCAATAATTCCTGTTTTTCATTCACTAGAGAAAAAGCTTCTCGCGTCATATATACTTCTCCACGAACTTCAAAATAAGGCAATTTTTCTTTTAGTTTTTTCTTAATATCTTTTATCTGCATAGCATTAGCTGTTACATCTTCACCTTGTACAACACCATCACCACGAGTAACAGCTAATTTCAATTCACCATCTACATAACGAAGTGCTAAAGATAAACCATCTATTTTTTCTTCTACTACAAATTCTGGATTATCTAATTCTTTTTGCATATTATCTACAAAAGTTTCCACTTCTTCAGCAGAAAATACATCTTGTAAGCTAAGCATTGGCACATCATGTTTTACGAGAACGCCTGCTTCACGTTTTGCCACTCCACCTACTTTTTGCGTTGGTGAATCTTTTGTAATTAATTCTGGATTTTCAGCTTCTAACTTTTTTAATTGTCGCATCAATTCATCATATTGAGCATCTTCTATTTCTGGATTATCTTGATTGTAATATAAATCATTATGATACAAGATTTTTTTCTTTAATTCATCTATTTGCTTTTTTATATCTTCCATTATTTCACCCACAATACATATAAATAGGCCAGTTACCATATAAGTAACTGGTCTTTTCTCTTAAAATTCTACTTTTTCTAACAATACTCTTAGAGTCTTTAGTTCTTCTTCTGTTAAATTTTTATAAGCTGCTATATCTGTTGCTTCCATTCTTTTTGCACATTCTGAGGCAATACTTAAACCAAGTGGTGTTAAATATAAATAATACTTTCTCTTATCTACCTTATCTTGAATTTTGTATATTAAATTTTTGCTCATCATACTTTTTATGATATTTGTAACAGTTGGATTTGTATTATTTAGTCCAATTTCAATCATTCTTTGTGTAACTTTTTTATCTTTAGATTTATCTAAATAAGCAATAACTAACGCTTGTTGTACAGTTACACCTAAACTGGCTAAATTATTATTTTGTCTGGCTATCATTTTTTTATTTATTTCATATATTAATTGCCCTAATCGCATAGTATCTGGTACTAACACTGCTCTCACCTCAAAAGAAAAAAATAACTCAATAATAATATATATTATATCAAAATTTCACTCTCAACATAAACTAAAATATCTATAAAAACTATTGACAAAAAATTTTTATTGCGCTATTATTTATTACATAGTTAGCTATGTATATTTAAATTATATTAAATATAATCATATAATACAAGATATTTTTTATATAATAGCACGCTATATAATTAAGAAAAGAAGATTTTTATTATGTTAAATTTAAAAAAATTCACTCTCGGTTTTAGTTGCGATTGTCTTTTAGCATTTTCTAGCTCTTTATGTTTTGCTAGTGGTTCCCCTAAAATAGTAGTTCCCGCTACTAATCTTCCAGAAGCAACAATCAATACAACAATCGATATGAGTCGTAGTATTGATTCCCAAAATATTACTGCTGTTCCTGCTACTAATCTTTCTGACGAAACAATCAACACAAAAATTGATATGAGTCGCAGTACAGATTCTCAAAATATCACAGCTGTCCCTGCTACTAATCTTCCTGATGAAGAAATCGATACTTCTGTATCTTTCTACTGATTTTGATAATATTTACTTTATTTGATATATCCCCAAAACTTCAATTATCCCCAATAAAAAAGATTGCTTTAACTGTATTTCACAATTAAAGCAATCTTTTTATTTATACTTTACTGATAGGAGCGTATTTTTGCATTAAAGCTTTTATGCCTTGACCTGGAAAAGCTATTTTTAATTCTACTTCTTCACCAGTTCCTTTTACAGATACAATTGTACCAATTCCCCATTTATTATGTTTAGCCTTATCGCCGACTTTCCATTTTATGGATAAATCTGGACGAATTACATTACCTGCCGGTTTAACTGTTTGCGCTTTTTGGGCAAAACCTCCACCTAAAAGTGAATTTGGTCTACCTATAGAATTATTATTACCTAAAATACTTCCACCAAAATTATTTCTACCACTTTGACTATATCCTGAGCCATAACTATTCATACTGCCCATGCCAAAACCAAATTTATTTTTTGCTTCACGTTCTTCTAAATATTCCGCAGGAATTTCACTAATAAATCGTGAAGGTTCATACGATAATGTTTTGCCATAAATCATACGAGCTTTTGCATTTGTAATATATAATTTTCGCTCAGCTCTAGTTATACCTACATAACAAGTACGACGTTCTTCTTCAATTTCAGTTTCATTCATCAAAGTTCTAGCATGTGGGAATAATCCTTCTTCCATGCCAGCTAAAAATACCACTGGAAACTCTAATCCTTTTGCTGAATGCATAGTCATGAGTGTAACTCTCTCATCTTCCATATCTGCATTATCAATATCAGATACTAAAGACACTGTACTTAAAAAGTTTTCCAAAGTTGGCTCTTCATTTGTCTTTTCAAAATCTTTCGCTACACTCAATAATTCTTTGATATTTTCTAAACGAGTCTGATTTTCGACTGTATTTTCTTTTTCCAATTCAGCAATATATCCAGATTTATGCATCACTTGTTCAATTAAATCATGAACTGATAATACCACTGAATTATTCAACATTTCTAAGATAAATTCAGCAAAATTAGCCAAAGATTGTTTTGCTTTTGGTGTAATTGGTGCCGTTTCTGGAGCAGATATAGCATCAAATAAAGTCATATTGTACATATCAGCAAATTCAGCTAATTTATTCATAGTTACAGCACCCAATGAACGCTTAGGCACATTGATTATACGCATTAAACTTATTGTATCTTCTGGATTATAAATAACTCTCAAATAAGCTAAAATATCTTTAATTTCTTTTCTATCATAGAATTTCAATCCGCCAACCATAGTATAGGGAACGCCAGCTTTCATGAAACCTTCTTCTAATGCACGAGATTGAGCATTTGTACGATATAATACTGCCATATCTCCATAAGATACATTGAATAATGTTTTTTGTTTTACAGCTTCTTCTGTGATAAATCTAGCTTCATCACGTTCATCACTTGCCGTATAGTGAATTATTTTTTCACCTTGAGGATTATTCGTCCATAATTTTTTAGGTTTACGGTCAAGATTGTGTTCAATAACCATATTAGCAGCATTTAAAATAGTTTTTGTTGAACGATAATTTTGTTCCAATTTTATAACTGTAGCTTCTGGATAATCTTTTTCAAAATCCATGATATTTCTGATATCAGCACCACGCCAGCCATAAATAGATTGGTCTGCATCACCTACGACGCAAAGATTGCGATACATTCCAGCTAAAAGTGAAGTCAATTGATATTGAGCTCCATTTGTATCTTGATACTCATCAACTAAAATATATTGAAAACGTTGTTGATATTTCATTTTTATATCTTCGTGTTCTTTTAAAACTTTAACTACAAGCATCAATAAATCATCAAAATCTAAAGCATTATTTTCAATTAATTTTGCTTGATACATAGTATAAATTTCTGCAATTTTTTTAGCAAAAAAATCACTTGCTGATTGTTTATACTCTTGTGGAGTTGTCATCATATTTTTAGCATTGGAAATAGCTGACTGTACTGCATATGGTACATATTGTTTTTCATCAAGATTTAATTCTTTTAAACAATTTTTTATCAAAGTCAAAGCATCTTGTGTATCATAGATGATAAAATTCTTCTTATAGATACCTAAAGCTTCGATTTCAAAACGCAAGAATTTAGCACAAAATGAATGAAATGTACTGAGCCAAACATATTTTGCTTTATCGCCAATCATTCTATCTACACGTTCACGCATTTCTGTTGCAGCTTTATTAGTAAAAGTTATTGCCAAGATATTATATGGAGATACTCCTTTATCTAATAAATTAGCTATTCTACAAGTCAATACTTTCGTTTTTCCAGAACCAGCGCCTGCCATGATAAGAAGAGGCCCTTCTGTATGAGCTACAGCTTGAGCTTGTGCTGGATTTAAACCATCATATATATTCAAAAGAAAATCCTCCCAAACAAAAACAAAATAAAAAATTACTCATTCTATTATCTAAAATATTAGATTAGATGTCAAAATATATATTATTAGTTATAAAAAATTAAAATCTAAACAAAAAATTAGAAATTAATCAGATTTAAATCATATTTTTCTTTTTTAATTTATGATGAATTGTCAATCCAAGTGCGACACTTCTTTTAAAAATAAATTAAATGGAT